>WBZR01001201.1_pt1 | contig 34271 bp, 34 predicted proteins | sample 5204231 | NCBI WGS metagenome assembly WBZR01 (sample SAMN12412403, study PRJNA552823) | activated sludge metagenome | isolation source: activated sludge from anammox sidestream of wastewater treatment plant... | place: USA: Virginia | collected 2017-08 | reverse complement strand
CATCGGCACCAGCATCATCGCGGCGATCGCGCTCGGCATCGCGGTCGACAACACGATCCACTACATGGTGCGCTTCAATCGCGAGCTGCAGGTCACCTACGACGAGCGGCGATCGCTGTCCGCCGCGCTCAGCACGGTCGGACGGCCGATCGTGTACACCTCCGTCGCCTTGACGCTCGGGTTTCTCGTGATGCGTCTCTCGGACTTCGTGCCGATCCGCGATTTCGGCAGCCTGTCGGCGGCGACCATGCTCGCCGCCCTGGTGACCAACGTCGTGTTGCTGCCCGCGTTGCTCGCCCAGACGCGGATCGTTACACTCTGGGATCTGTTGTTCGTGAAGCTCGGCAAGGATCCCCACAAGACCGTGCGACTGTTCCATGGCCTTCGGCGCGCGCAGGCGCGCATCGCCGTTCTGCTCGGTCGTCTGCAGAACGTTCCGGCCGGCGAGGCGGCCGTCCGTCAGGGCGATCTCGGGGAGGAAATGTACGTAATCATCAACGGCCGCGCCGATGTCGTCGTGCGCGGCGCCGACGGGCGCCGGCGGCTCGTGCATCAGCTGAAGCGCGGCGACGTCTTCGGCGAGATGGGGCTGGTCCGGCGACAGCAGCGCACCGCCGATATCATCGCGGTGGAGGATCTCGAGCTGCTGGCGGTCGACCAACGGTTCCTCGAGCGGCTCCAGCGGCGCTATCCGCGCATCGCCTCCACCGTGTTTCTCAACCTGACCCGCATCCTCAGCGACTACGTCGAGCGCACGACGGCCCAGCTCGCGGCGGCACGGTGACGGCATGTCAGGCCCCGCTTTCTCGCCTGAGGACGCGCCGAATACAGGGAGCGCCGCCGCGCGCGCCGCGCGGGCGCTCGCGAACGGCGGGTACGAGTACGGCTGGTTCGGCGGGCGGGCCAATGGCCTCGACGACCGTCGCCACGTCGCGTTCCCCGTCCACGGCGTGACGGTGGTGGATGACCAGCTAACGTTTCGCTTCGACTTTCGCGACGCGGTCGTGAGCGGGCGGTTCTACGGCCGGTCGTTCACCGGAGTCTGGCGGCAGAGCACCGGCGACGGCGAGGTCGCGTTGGAGTTCGCGTCGGACTTCGGGGCGGCCGAGGGGTGGTGGACCTGGCCGCGGGGGCTGGCGCGTCATCGCGCGTTCATTCGGCGGCGGATGGCCGCGGAGTCGGGCGATGTCTGAGGATGCGCTCGTCGCCGCGATGCGGTCCGGCGGCGCGGTCTTCGTCACCGAGGCGGAGCGGGAGGTCGCCGCGCATTTCGGCGATGCGGCGGGGGAGTACGAAGCGATGTGCGGCGGGGCGGCGGTGGTCGAGCTGCCGTGGATCGAGCGCCTGCGGGCGACGGGCGAGGATCGCGTCGGGTTCCTGCAGGGCATGTTGTCGAACGACGTCGCGGCGTGCGTGGCCGGGACCGGCTGTCGCGCGCTGCTCTTGAGCGAGCAGGGCAAGGCCGTCGGCGACCTCCTCGTGCTGGTCGGCGAGGACGTGATCGCGCTCGATGGGGTCGGCGCGGCCTCGACGGTCCGCACCGCCCTGGAGCGATTCGTCGTGGCCGACGACGTCGAGTTCGTTCCCGCCCCGCCGGGGCGCGTGTTCGCGTTGTTCGGTCCGGACGCGCCCGCCGTGCTCTCCGAGATCGGCCTTCCCGCGCCGGACCAACCCTTCGCGCATGCGCCGGCCGCGATGGCGGACGGCGAGCCGCACGTCGTGCGCGTCGCGGAGCCCGGCGGGGGGGGGTTCCTTTGCCGCGTGCCGTGTGCCGGGGCCGCGATGTGGTGGGAGCGCTGTGTCTCGGCGGACGCGCGTCCCGCGGGCATCGATGCCTTCGAGATGCTGCGCATCGAGAGCGGGGTTCCACGCCACGGTCGCGACGTCTTCGTGGACACGCTCGCACTCGAGGCGCCGTACGAGAACGCGATCAGCTTTCGGAAAGGATGCTATCTCGGTCAGGAGGTCATGGAGCGGGTCACGGCGCGTGGGCACGTGAACCGAAAGCTCGTCGGCGTCGAGATCGAGGGCGAGAGCGTCCCGCCGCCCGGCGTTCGCCTGTTCGCGGGCGACCGCGAGGTCGGGTGGGTGACGAGCGTCGGGCGATCATGGCGGCTCGGACGAACGATCGGCCTCGCGTACGTGCGCCGCGAGCAGGTCGAGCCGGGCACCGAGCTCGAGCTCGGCGGCGCGGGCGGGCCGGCGGCGACCGTGCGCGCGCTGCCGTTTCGCGCGCAGAGCCGCTAGGCGCGAGCGCCGATGCGCCGCATCGGGCTCCCAAGCCGCGTCAGCTCGCGGTAGGTTTCGGTCGGGCTGGGGGTGCCTACGAACGCGCTCAGGTCCTCGGGCGTGTCGAGGTCGAGCTCGAGCCGGGCGGTGCGCACGATCGCGCAGGGCAGGCCGGCGCGTTCGGCGGCCGCGACGTGCCGCTCGAGGCTTCGGCCGCCGAAACACGGCGGGAAAGCGGTGGGTGGCGTGCGGAGCAGGGCGTTCGTTCCAGTGCCTTCCTTCGAGGGGACGACGAGGGCGCCGTGCGTCGGGGCGCGCTGCAGGAGATCGTCGACGTCCGCGGCCCGCACGAGCGGCACGTCGGACAGGACGACGAGCGTGTTCGCGGCGCCGAGCCGGACGGCCGCGTCCGTGCCGAGCGCGACGGCGCCGTTGAGCCCGCGGGGCGTCCCTTCGTCGACGACGACGGCGCCGGCTCGGCGGGCGTGCGATTCGAGCGTCGGGTCGGCGGTCACGACCACGACCACCTCGATCGTACGCGCCGCCGTGAGCGCATGGAGGACGTCGAGAAACATGGCGGCGGCGACGCGCGCGCGCACGGCGTCCGGGAGGAGCGGCGCGAGCCTCGTCTTGGCGAGCGCGAGCGGCTTCGCGGGAAGCAGGGCGACCTTCACGACCGGTTCCTCGGGTGGCGCTGCACTAGAAGGGGCCTCCGCGCGAGTCAAGCGCGCTGTCCGGCGACGGCTTCGCTTGCGACCTTTCGGCGCCGCGTGTAAAGAGCCGAACCGCATTTTCGTTATGCGTTCGTAGCCTTGCAACATGCGCATCGTGGCAGGTATCGCGCGCGGGCGGCGGCTGCACGCTCCCAAGGGGCGGCTCGTGCGCCCTACCGCCGATCGGGTGAAAGAGGCCGTGTTTTCGATCCTGGAAAGCCGCGGGAGTTCCGAGGGATGCGCCGTGCTCGACCTGTTCGCGGGCGCGGGGACGCTCGGTCTCGAAGCGTTGAGCCGCGGCGCCCGCGAGGCCGTGTTCGTCGATCCGGCCCGCGCCGCACGCGACGCGATCGAGGCGAATCTCGAAGCCACGGGGCTCGTCGGCGAAGTCCTGACGATGCCGGCGGACCGAGCCATCAGGCACCTCGTCGCTTCGGGCCGCCGCTTCGACCGGGTGTTCCTCGACCCGCCGTACGGTCAGGGGTGGGTCGAGCGCACGTTGACGGCGCTCGAGGCGTCGGACCTCGTCGCGGACGGAGGATGGATCGTGGTCGAGCACGGGCGCGGGGAGCCTGCGGCTCCGATCATCGGGCGATTCTCGCAGGAACTCGACAGACGATATGGGGATACCAACATTGCGCTCTACCGGGCGGGCGCTTCGGGGGCGGGTGACCATGCCGGCGCGTAGGCGAGCCGGCGCCGGCACGACCGTCGCCGTCTATGCCGGTTCGTTCGACCCGATCACCAACGGCCACGTCGACATCATCGAGCGCAGCCTGCAGGTGTTCGATCGGGTCATCGTGGGAGTCGCGTACAACATCCACAAGGACAGCGCGATGTTCACGCCCGACGAACGGGTGAAGATGATCGCGGACGTGTTCCGGCATCATGCCGGGCGCGTGATCGCCGATCGCTTCAGCGGTCTGCTGGTCGACTACGTGGAGCGGATGAACGCGAAGGTCATCATCCGCGGCCTTCGCGCCGTGGCCGACTTCGAGTACGAGTTCCAGATGACGATGATGAATCGCCATCTCAAGGCGAACATCGAGACGATCTTCATGATGGCGGGCGAAGCGCATTTCTATACGAGCTCGCGTCTGGTCAAGGAGGTCGTCACGTTGGGCGGGGACGTCGAAGGCCTGGTGCCGGACGTCGTGCTGAAGCGCCTCGAGGAGAAGGTCCGCCGTTCGTGATGCGCGCCGACTCGTCGTTGCGGGCGCTTCACCTTGACAATGTGGTACCCCGTCAGTAGACGAGAGCGAATTGCGTAGCCGGCGCGCTTCGGCGAGCTACCGGCGCTAAGGGGGCGTGGCGGGTTCTATGTTGGCACATCTTCTGCTCGAGCCCGGGAAGATCTCCTACGAGGAGGTCGAAACGCCCGTTCCCGGGCCCGGCGAGGTCGTCGTGCGGGTATCGACGGCGCTCACCTGCGGAACGGACCTCAAGGCGTTCCTGCGCGGACACCCGAAGATGCCCATGCCGACGCTGTTCGGGCACGAGTTCGCGGGCGACGTCGCGTTCGCCGGTAAGGGGGTTCGAGGCTTCCGTGAGGGCGACGCGGTCATGGCGGTGCCGACCGCTCCCTGCAAGACCTGTTACTACTGTCGCCACGAGCAAGAGAACCTCTGTACGACCATCATGGACAACATGGTGCTCGGAGCCTACGCCGAGTACGTGAAGCTACCCGCGGCAGTCGTCGAGACGAACATGTTCCCCAAGGCGGCATCGATCGGTTATGCGGAGGCCGCGCTTCTCGAACCGCTGTCGTGCGTGGTCCACGCGATCGACCGCCTGAAGATCCGGCCGGACGACACAGTGCTGATCATCGGCGCGGGAGCGATCAGCCTGCTCCATCTGCTGGTGTTGAAGGCCTCTGGAGTCCATGACGTGATCGTGCTCGGGCGCCGGCAGTACCGGGCGCATATGGCCGAGGAGCTCGGCGCGAAGGTGATCTTGGCCTCCGAGCCCGACCAGGCGCAGGCCGAGAGTCTCGAAGCCACCCAGGGTCGCGGTGCGGACGTCGTCATCGAGTGTACGGGACAGCCGAGCGTGTGGGAGCAGGCCATCCACTACGCTCGGCGCGGCGGAACGGTCGTGTTGTTCGGCGGATGTCCGTCGGGTACCCGCGTCTCCTTCGACACCGCCCGGCTGCATTACGACCAGATCACGCTGATGAGCCCGTTCCACTTCACGCCGCGCGACGTATGCAAAGCGCAAGCGCTGCTCGGCGAAGGGCACATCGACGGCCGTCCGCTGATCACCGGGACGTACTCCTTCCCGGAGCTGCATCAGGTGCTGAGTCTCCTGCAGCAAGGCCAGGGCATCAAGTACGCGCTCGTCCCGCAAGGCGCGTGATTCGCGGTCGCTCGCGAAGGTCCGCGCGCGCTCTCCCATGATCCCCCGCACGATGCGTGCCGCTCGTCTGGACGCGAACCTCTCGGTGGACGTCGTCGAGATGGACGTGCCATCGATCGGCTCCGGAGAGATTCTGGTCCGGACGCGGGCGTGCGGGATCTGCACCGGCGACATCATGGGGTGGTACATGCGGCGCAAGGCGCCACTGGTCTTCGGGCACGAGCCCGCGGGCGAGGTGGCGGCGGTCGCGCCGGACGTCGTGGCGTTCCGACCAGGCGACCGGGTCTTCGTGCATCATCACGCGCCGTGCATGACCTGCCGCTTGTGCGCGCGCGGCGAATACGTGCAGTGCGTCGCCTGGCGCAACGGCAAGCTCGTTCCCGGCGGCATGGCGGAGTACTTTGCGGTGCCCGCGGGCCAGGTCCGCGCCGACACGTTGCGCTTGCCGGAACACGTGACGTTCGCCGACGCCGCGTTGGTCGAGCCGCTGGCGTGTACCGTGAAGTCGCTCCGTCGCGCGGCGCTGCGGGGCGGCGAACGCGTCGTCGTGATCGGGCTCGGGATCATGGGGCAGCTCCACGTGATCCTCGCGCGCCACGTCGGGGCGGCGCAGGTCATCGGTCTCGACCGGGTGCCGTTTCGCCTCGACCGCGCGCGCGAACTCGGAGCGCACGCCGCTCTCCACGTCGACGAGCGCGATCCGGTGGAAGCGGTCGGGGAGCTCACCGGGGGCGACATGGCCGATGCCGTGATCGTCGGACCGGGCAGCATCGAGGCCATGGAACTCGGGGTTCGCCTCGCCGGCCGCGGTGCGACCGTCGTCTTCTTTACCGCGGGCCGGCCCGACGATCACCTCGCGATCGCCCCGTACGACCTCTACTTCCGGGAGATTCGCGTCGTGCCGAGCTACTCGTGTGGACCGAACGATACGCGTGAGGCGCTCGACCTGATCGATCACGGCGTGATCCGACGACCCCAGCTCGTCACGCACGAGTTTCCGCTCGACCAGGTGGCCGACGCGTATCGGACCGCCGCGATGGCGTCGGCCCTCAAGACGATCGTCACGTTCGGCGCCTGAGACAAAAAAGGCGGTCGCCCCGAAGGACGCCGCCCTTTCTGAACTCCACCTGCGTGATCCGGAGTCGTTACTTGCGCATGTGCTTCATGAAGATGGCTTCGGCCTTCTGAGCCGCCGCCTCGGCGCGACGGGCCGCGTCCTCGACGCGGCCGGCCGCCGCCTCGGCGCGCGACGCCGCGGACTCGGCCTTCGCAGCGGCCGCTTCGGAGCGGTCCGCCGCCGACAGCGCTTTCGACGAATCCTTCGCGCATCCCATGCCGAGCGTCGACGTCAGCATGATCGCCGCCGCGATTCCGGCAACCTTGATTGTTCCGTTCCGCATCGTTCTCACCTCCTTGAGTTGCACGCCTCCCGGCGTTGCTCCACGTGACTGCGTTTGGCACAGAAAATCAACGGTCGCAAGCCAGCGCCGGCGATCGATCAGTCCTCTTCGCCTTTCGTACGGCTCAGTAATCGTCTCCGTAGTCTTCCTCGCCTCCGCCGGACGGTGCGCCGCTCTTCTTCTCCGGCTTGTTCGCGATGGCGGCCTCGGTGGTGATCAGGAGGCTCGCGACGCTCGCGGCGTTCTGCAATGCCGATCGCACCACTTTGGCCGGATCGATGACGCCGGCCTTCAGGAGCGGCTCGTAGGCGCCGGTGAGGGCATTGTACCCGAAGTCGTCCTTGCCTTCCCGCACGCGGTTCACCACGACGGACGCTTCGCCGCCGGCGTTGTGCACGATCTGCCGGAGCGGTTCTTCCATGGCCCGCCGCACGATGCCGACGCCGATCGCGAGGTCGCCTGCGACCTTGACGTCGTCGAGCGCGCTCTGCGCCCGCAACAAGGCGACGCCGCCGCCGGGGACGATGCCTTCCTCGACCGCGGCTTTGGTGGCGTGCATGGCATCGTCGACGCGCGCCTTCTTCTCCTTCATCGCGACCTCGGTCGCCGCGCCGACTCGAAGGACCGCCACGCCGCCGGCCAGCTTGGCGAGCCGTTCCTGCAGCTTCTCGCGGTCGTAGTCCGAGCTGGTTTCCTCGATCTGGGCGCGAATCTGGGCGATGCGCGCCTGGATCGCGTCCTTCTTGCCCGCGCCGCCGACGATGGTCGTGTTGTCTTTGTCCATCACGACGCGTTTACAGCGTCCGAGATCGTTGAGGGTGACGTTCTCCAGCTTGAGGCCGAGCTCTTCGGCGATCACCTTGCCGCCGGTGAGGATCGCCATGTCCTCGAGCATCGCCTTGCGGCGGTCTCCGAATCCCGGGGCCTTCACGGCCGCGCACTTGAGCGTGCCCCGGATCTTGTTGACCACCAGGGTCGCGAGGGCCTCGCCTTCGACCTCCTCTGCGACGAGCAGGATCGGCCGCCCGCTCTGGGCGATGCGCTCCAGGAGGGGCAGGAGGTCGCGCATGTTGGAGATCTTCTTCTCGTGGAAGAGGAGGTAGGGCTCGTCGACCTCGACCAGCATCTTCTCGGCGTTGGTGGCGAAGTAGGGCGACAGGTAGCCGCGATCGAACTGCATGCCCTCGACGACTTCGAGGGTGGTTTCGAGGCCCTTCGCCTCTTCGACGGTGATGACGCCCTCCTTGCCGACCTTGTCCATCGCTTCGGCGAGAAGGCTCCCGATGGTGGCGTCGCCGTTGGCGGACACCGTACCGACCTGCTCGATGCGCTCGCGATCCTTGATGGGCTTGCTCTGACCCTTGATGTGCTCGACGGCGCGCGCCACCGCGAGATCGATGCCACGCTTGAGGTCCATGGGGTCGTAGCCCGCGGCAAGCAGGCGGAGCCCTTCGCGGACGATCGCCTGTGCGAGCACCGTCGCGGTCGTCGTGCCGTCGCCGGCGACGTCCGACGTCTTGCTCGCGACCTCGCGGACCAGCATCGCGCCCATGTTCTCGAACTTGCCCTCGAGCTCGATCTCCTTGACGACGGTGACGCCGTCTTTCGTGATCAAGGGCGTGCCGAAGCTGCGCTGGAGGAGGACGTTTCTACCGCGCGGCCCGAGGGTGACCTTTGCGGCGTCGGCGAGCACGTTGACGCCGGCCAGGATGCCGTCGCGCGCTCGATCGTGCAGATGGACGGTCTTGGCGCCCATGATGGGAACTCCTTTCGAGTGTCGTGGTCGGTTACGAGAGAGCGCAGCGAGTGTAAGCATTCCGACCGCGCATGCAAGGGCGTGGATCGGGAGGGTTCCCGGCGCGTCCTCGCTTGCGCTGGTACAACGCTTCGGCTACAGCAGGCGCAAGTTGCGCCGTTCACGATGATCGATCCGAGGCGCTTGACGAGGTTCCCCATGAGAGGCGGGTTGGTCGCGGCGTTGCTGCTCCTGGCGGCGTCGACGGCGCAGGCGCAAGCCCACGAGAACGCGCGGTATACGTTCGGCGGTGCGGCCGAGCAAGGAACGTTCGTGCTCGACACGCAGACCGGCCGCGTCTGGCGGTATGATCGCGTGGACGATGCCTGGTATCTGTACGATCTCGAAGCGCTCGTACGGACGCCGCGCGGTGAGACCGGACGGGCGCAGCGTGACGAAGGCGACAAGGCCGCGCCCGACAAGGGGCGCACCGAGTAATCGTCGCTCGGCGTGGCCGGCTCAGGGAAGGTCGCCGCGGTGGGCGGTGTCGAGCCAGCCGCTCGGCGCAATGGCCTGCGGCGCCACCAGCGGCACCACGGCGAGCAGGCGGCCGTCCTGCTCGACGACGAGTTCGCCGACCGGCTGCCGCACCTCGACGGGAGCCGCGACCTCGGTCGGCAGCTGCAGGCGAAAGGCGAGCGCCGGCGGCGAGGTCTGACGCGTGGTGAGCGCCCATCCTTCGGCGGCCACGGCCTTGAAGGTCGGGATGATGCCGCCGTGCACGCGCACCGCCGGTCCGACGGCCTGCCCCTCGCGGACGAGCTCGATCCGGCGGTAGCGCTGGAAAGCGCGGTCGATCGTCGTCGTGAGCTCGTCCGTCGCGGACGGTCCGGCCGCCACCACGAGGAGTTCGAGGCCGTCGCGCTCCACCAGCGCGAGCCGCGCGCTCGTCGCCGCCGGCGGCGCTGCGGTCCCGGACTCCACCGCGATCAAGGGGTCGGTGGCGCGCGCGATCAGTCCGCCGTTCGAGATCGGCACGCCGTCGAGGCCGAGCCGTCGCCGCAGCTCGGCATCCGTCACCACCGTCAACGCGAGCCGTCCGAGGTCGCGGGCGGTGGTCGCTCCCCGCTGGCCACCGCTCCCGACGTTCGTGAGAGACGCCGCGAAGGGCCAGTCGTCCGCGATACTCGTACGGGCGAGGCCGAGCCGTGTGGCGAGTTGCTGCATGCGCGCGAGGCAGCGTCCGATGCTGGGACCCGCCGTCCAGGCGAGCGTCTTCGCCGCCGTTCGCGAGTCGCCGAGAAGGAGCAGCTGCAGGAGGTCGCCGACCTCGATCGGTTCCTGTGCGCTCAGGTGGGGTCCGCGATCCCCGGCGACCGGCAGGACCGTCACGCGGTCCGCGAGCGAGACGTCGCCGGACGCGATGCGCTCGCGCAGCACGGCGACGAGCAACAGGTCCGCGATACGACCGGGCGGGACCGGGACCTCCGCGTCGGCGGATTCCAGGAGTCGGCGCTCCGCGACGTCGAACAGGACGTGACCGGCGTTGGCGCACCCCATCCACCCGATCCACCCGACGACGGTCGCCGCGACGACGAGCGCCGCGCGGTGCCTCCTGGACATTCGCATCCACCCCTTTCCGCGCTTCCGCGGACCGATCGAGCGCGTCGCCTACCATACGATCGATGCGCCCGGCAACGCGGCCTCGCGGACCGCGCGCGCGTTGACAGTGCGTCGCGTGCGCGCGCACAATCGCGTCCGTTGGCGGATCGTCGGGACCGGTATGCGACGGAGGTCGCGCGCGCTCGTACGCCTCTCGCGTCGGCGTGCTCGTGGGTCTTCCGCGACATGGCCGCGGAAGACCTGCCCGAGGTCGTGGCGATCGAGCGCGCCTCGTTCGCGAATCCCTGGACCGGTCCGCTCTTCCTCCAGGAGCTGGACGCGCGATTCTCGCGTATTCTGCTCGGGTGTGACGCCGCCGGGCGGGTCATCGGCTACGTCTGTCGGTGGGTCGTCGCCGACGAGATGCACGTATTGAACGTGGCGGTCGATGCCCGTGCGCGCGGCCGCGGACTCGGGGCGGCGCTCATGGCCGAAGTGATCGAGGAGGCGCGACGCCACGGTGCCGCGGCGGTGACGTTGGAGGTCCGCCGCAGCAACGACGCCGGTCGCCGCCTGTACGCGCGCTTCGGTTTCCAGCGGGTCGGGGAGCGGCCCGACTACTACGGACGAGGCGAGGACGCGTTGATCCTACGCCTGCCGCTGCGCGATGGCTGAGCCCGATCTCGCGGTCGACGTTGGCGGAGGGCTGACGTTGCGCAACCCCGTGATCGCCGCATCGGGGACCTTCGGATACGGGCTCGAGTTCGCCGGCGTCACGGATCTCACCGCGATCGGCGCGATCGTGGTGAAGGGGCTCTCGCTGGAGCCGCACCGCGGTCACCCGGCGCCACGGATCCTGGAGACCGCGGGCGGCCTGCTGAACGCGATCGGGCTCCAGAACGTCGGCGTGCGCGCGTTCGTGGAGGAGAAGCTCCCGCTGCTCCGCGAGATCGGGACTCCGATCGTCGCCAACTGCTGGGGGCACGTGCCCGAGGAGTTTGCGGAAGTGGGAGCGCGACTCGCGGACGCCGACGGACTCGCGGCCGTCGAACTCAACGTGTCCTGTCCGAACAAGCGGGAATGGGGCCGGATCATCGCCACCGACCCGGATCTCACCCGGCAGGTCGTCCGTGCGGTGCGGGCGCGGTGTCGGTTGCCGCTCTGGGTGAAGCTCTCCCCGAACGTGACCGACATCACGAGCATCGCGCGCGTCGCCGAGGAGGAGGGCGCGGACGCGGTGAGCCTCGTCAATACCTTCGTCGGCCTCGCCGTCGACCTCGAGACGCGGCGGCCGGTCCTGACGAACGGGACCGGGGGCCTGTCGGGGCCCGCCATCAAACCGATCGCGTTGCGGATGGTCCACGACACGGCGCGCGCGGTGAAGATCCCCGTGATCGGCATGGGGGGTATCGGCGACGCCGACGATGCCCTCGAGTTCCTGCTGGTAGGAGCCCGGGCGGTCCAGGTCGGCACGGCGTCCTTCGTCGATCCGCGGGCGACCGAACGGATCGCTGCGGGAATCGCGGCCGGTCTACGGCGGCGCGGCTATGCCGACGTGAATCAGTGGATCGGCACCTTGCGGGCGCCACCGGGACGGTGACTTACGCACCGGCGGCATGGCGGAAAGCAAGCGGATTCCAGCGCTTAGATGGGTCGAGACACCAAAAAACGATTGACGGATGGCGCGGATTCCGCTACCCTTGGCGACTGCAGTGTCGGTCCCAACGGAGGAGCCGCGTGACCAATACGTTCAAGGTCGGTGAGAAGGTCGTCTATCCGGCGCACGGCGTCGGCGTCATCGAGAGCATCCAGACGAAGACGATCTCCGGCACCGCCCGCAAGTTCTACATGCTGCGCATCCTCGACAGCGACATGACCATCATGATTCCGACCGAGAACGTCGGGAGCGTGGGCCTGCGCCGCATCATCGGTCGCGACATGGTCGCGAAGGTGTACAAGATCCTGCGGGACAAGAAGGTCGAGATCGACCAGCAGACGTGGAATCGCCGCTACCGTGAGTACACCGAGAAGATCAAGACGGGATCGGTCCTCGAAATCGCCAAGGTGCTCCGCGATCTCTTCGTTCTCAAAGGCGACAAAGAGCTGTCGTTCGGCGAGCGCAAGATGCTCGACACCGCGCGCAACCTGCTGGTGAAGGAACTCGCGATCGCCAAGTCGCACTCCGAGGACAAGATCATGGAGGAGCTGAAGACGATCTTCGCCCACTGAGGCGTGGATTCGATGTCCGACGTCGAGGTCATCCTCGTCGCGGGGGGTACGGGCCGGCGGTTCGGCGGTGGCGTTCCGAAGCAGTTTCGGCTGCTCGGCGGACGTCCGATGCTCGCGGTGACCGCGAGCCGCTTCGTCGGCGTTCCCGGGGTCGCGCGCCTGATCGTGGTCGTCGCCGACGAGGAGCGCGAACGGTGCGCCGGGATGCTCGCGCCCGTCGCGTTGCCGATCCGGTTCGCGTCGGCCGGCGCCGCGCGGCAGCTCTCGGTTGCGAACGGCATCGCGGCGCTCGATCCAGGGTGCGCGATCGTCGCCGTGCACGACGCCGCCCGGCCGCTCGTGCGGCCGGGCGACGTCTCGGCGTGCATCGCTGCGGCTCGGACGACGGGCGCTGCGATCCTCGCGACGCCGGTACCCGACACGGTGAAGCGCGTGCGCGGGGGGCGGATCGTCGCGACCGTCCGGCGCGACGACCTCTGGCTCGCGCAGACGCCGCAGGCCTTCGCCGCCGATCTGCTTCGCCGGGCGCACGGCGCTGCCCCGCGTGACCAGGTTTCGACCGATGACGCTGCGCTGGTCGAGCGCCTCGGCGTCGAGGTGGCGATCGTGCCGGGCCATCCGGACAACCGCAAGATCACGACGCCGGAAGACCTGGCGTGGGCGGAGCGCGTGGTCGCGGAACTCGGAGGCTGAGGGCCGCTCGTCAGGGATCCGCCCGCCCGGGTCAGATGCCTTCGGCGTGGAAGAGGTCCGTCGTGAGGTAGCGTTCGCCCGTGTCGGGGAAGACCGTCACGACGATCTTCCCGGGTCCGAGGCGCTTCGCGATCTCCAAAGCGGCGACGCATGCTCCTCCGCAAGAGATGCCGCCGAGGATGCCCTCTTCGCGGGCGAGGCGGCGCGTGCAGGCCGCCGCCTCCGCGTCCGTTACGCTCATCACCTCGTGGTACACCTTCGTGTTGAGGATCTCGGGTACGAAGCCGGCGCCCCAACCCTGGATCGTGTGGAATCCGGGCTCGCCGCCCGCGAGCACCGGGGAAGCCGCGGGCTCGACGGCGACGACGAGGATGCCGGGCATGCGCTCGCGCAGCACCTCGCCGACGCCCGTCACCGTGCCGCCCGTTCCGACCCCTGCCACGAAGGCGTCGATCCGATCGAACTGCCCGAGGAGCTCGCGCGCGGTCGCCCGGCGGTGCGCCTCCGGATTCGCCGGGTTCGCGAACTGCTGCGGCATGAAGTAATCGGGATGCTCGGTGACGATCTCTTCCGCCTTGCGGATGGCGCCGTGCATGCCCCGGGTATCGGGCGTGAGCACGAGCGTTGCGCCGTACGCGGTGAGCAGGCTGCGACGCTCTTCGCTCATCGTGTCCGGCATCGTGAGGATGAGGCGATATCCCTTGATCGCGCACACGAGCGCGAGGCCGATGCCGGTGTTCCCGCTCGTCGGCTCCACGATCGTCGCGCCCGGACGGAGTCGGCCCGTGCGCTCGGCCTCCTCGATCATGGCGAGGCAGATGCGGTCCTTCACGCTGCCGCCCGGGTTGAACGACTCGAGCTTCGCCCAGACCTCCGCGAATCCTTCGGGAACGATGCGGTTCAACCGCACGACCGGGGTGTTGCCGACCAGGTCGAGGAGAGAGTCGGCGGTGACCGCGGACGACATGAGCGGCGAATGATAGCCGTGGCTTTCCGGGGCAGTCAACGCGGCGCGGGGCGCTGAGTGCGTCGTGTCGTGCTCTTTCCGGGCGCGCTCGGAGACCTCTGCATGCTCGCGCCAGCGCTCGCCGAGATCGCGGCGCGCGGGGAGCGTGTGGACCTCAGCGTGCAGCGCGCGCTCGTCCCCGTTGCTCGCATGGTGCTCCCGACGGCCGGGCTCGGGCCACCGATGGACGGCGCGGCGATGGGCTCGCTGTTCGGACCGGCGCTCGAGGCGGCGCTCGCGGAGCGCCTGCGGACCGCCGATCGCATCCATGCCTGGCTTCGGCGGGGCGATCGTGACGGCGCGCTCTCCCGGCGCCTGGGGGCGTTCGGCGTCCCGTTCGCGCTCCACGAGGTTCCCCGCGCGGACGCCCCGCACCATGCGAGCATCGACTACGCGACCGCGCTCGGCGTCGCGCCGCTCGTCGCCGTACCGCGCGCGACCGCGCCGCCGCCGTCGCTGCCGCTCCCGTGGCGGCGTCAGGCGGCGCGGCGCCTCGTGCTGCATCCTGGCGCAGGCGCCTCCGGGAAGATGTGGACGCTCGAGGGCTTCCGCCGACTCTCCGACGCGTGGGAGGCGGCGGGCGGCGAGGTCGTGGTGCTGCTCGGCCCGGCGGAGTCGGCGCATGCCGACGCGTGGCGAGCGGTCGGACGGGCGCCCCTCGTCCACCTCGCCATCACGGATGCCGCGGCCCTGATTGCGAGCGCCACCTTCTGGGTCGGCAACGATTCGGGCATGAGCCACCTCGCCGGTGCCCTCGCCCGCGCCGGCGTGGTGGTGTTCACGACGACGCGGGCGGCGCGCTGGCGACCGCTCGGCGGGCGGCTCGCGGCGGTCGAGGTCGGGGGGCGCACGCTCGACGCGGTCGTGACCGAGATCCGCGGGCGTCTCGGATGGCTCGCTGCGCCGCCGTACCTTGACACCCCCAGGCCCCGGCATTAGCGTCCTCGCGAATCCATCGCATGGCCACGTTTGCCGCGCCGATGCGGGTCCTCCGCGTCCTCCGCCACCCGCCGCGATCCGGCGCCTCGTCGGAACACCTGCCCGGGAATCGTCACCGGATCACCGAGGTCGCTCCATGAACAACACGTTGCGCACGACAGTGCTCCTCGCGGCGCTCACCGGCTTGATCGTCTGGATCGGGCAGCTGCTGGGAGGGGCCCAGGGCGCCGCGACGGCGCTCGTGTTCGCCGCGGTCATGAACCTCGGCAGCTACTGGTTCTCCGATCGCATCGTCATCGCGATGTACGGCGGGCAGGAGATCCGCGAGCAGGACGACCCCGAGCTGTACGCCATCGTCAAGACGCTGGCGCAGCAGAATCAGATGCCGATGCCGCGGCTCTTCCGGATCCCGAGCGAGTCGCCGAACGCGTTCGCGACGGGTCGGAATCCGCAGCACGCGGCCGTCGCGGTGACGGCGGGCATCCAGCGGCTGCTCACGCGGCGCGAGCTGCAGGGGGTGCTGGCGCACGAGCTCGCCCACGTCATCAACCGCGACATCCTCATCGGCTCGATCGCCGCCACGCTCGCGGGCGCCGTCATGATGCTCGCCCGGATGGCGCAATGGGGGATGCTCTTCGGCGGCGGCCGTCGCGACGAGCGGGACGGCGGCGGCGGCGCGCTCGGTCTCGTCGTCATGATGATCCTCGCCCCGCTCGCCGCGATGCTGATCCAGATGGCGATTTCGCGGTCGCGGGAGTTCCAGGCGGACGACACCGGAGCGCGTCTCGTGCGCGACCCGGAGGCGCTCGCTTCGGCGCTGCGCAAGATCGCGGAGGCTTCGGCCGCGGTCCCTCTCGACGCGAGCCCGCAGACGGCGCACATGTTCATCGTCAATCCGTTGCGCGCTTCGACGCTGCGGAACCTGTTCAGTACCCACCCGCCGCTCGAGCAACGGATCGAACGGCTGCAACGGGTCGCTGCCGAGCTCGGACACGCGGCCAGGTAGACGCCAGATGAGCCAGGACGAAGAAGAGCAGGCGGCGCGCGGCTTCAAGGTTTCCGATCGTCGCCGGTTCGTGGACGACGCGGAGCCGGCCGAAGAGAAGCGCGAGGCGCCGGCGCCCGAGCCGGCGCCGCCGGCCGCGGCCGAGCCCCGAGGCGCCGCGGACGACCTGCCGCCCCGGCACGAGATGAACTTCACGACGTTCGTCATCAGCCTCTCCACGCAGGCCCTCATGTGTCTCGGGGAGGTGCCGGATCCGGCGGCAGCGCGGGGACCGGATCTGTCGGCCGCCAAGGAGCTGATCGATCTCCTCGGCATCCTGCGCGACAAGACGACGGGGAATCTCGAGGCCGCCGAGGATCAATTGCTCTCGTCGATCCTCTACGATCTGCGCATGCGCTACGTCGAGGTGTCCCGTAAGCGCTAAGCGAATCGCGGCCGCGTCGGTCGCTCCACCGGCTGAACTCCAGGAGGTGAATCCACGGTGCGTACCATGAGGGGAGCGCTTCTCGCGCTCGCGATCGGCATCATCGTCGGCGTCGCTGCGGCGCTGCAGTTCGGCATGACGGGGAAGCAGGCCACGATCCCCGCGCCGCCGGCGAAGCCCGCGATCGCGAGCGGCCCGGCGGCGGGCGCTCCCGCCGTGGCGGCGCCTGCATCGGCGCCGAGTCCCGACGGCCTCATCGCGCCGGCGGCGGGCGCGGTGACGGTGGTGCCAGATTTCGTCTCGCTCGCGGAGCGTCTGAGCCGCGTCGTCGTGAACATCTCGACGCGCGCGCAGCGCAAGGAGCAGTCGGACGGGCCGCGCTTCCGCGGTCCCGGCGGGCAGCCCGGTCCGCAATGGCCCTTCGGCGAAGGCGATCCGCGTGACTTCACCGAGCCCTTCGAGCGCTTCTTCGGCCCCGGTCCGCGCCAGCGGCAGCAGCCGCAGCGCAGCCTCGGCTCGGGTTTCGTGATCGACGCCGAGGGATACATCCTCACCAACAATCACGTGGTCGAGAACGCCGACGAGATCGTCATCCGTCTCGACAACGAGCAGGAGCACAAGGCGACCATGGTCGGCAAGGACCCGAAGACCGACCTGGCGCTGCTCAAGATCGACGGCGTGAGCGGGCTCACGGCCGTGCCCCTCGGCGACTCCGACACGCTGCGCGTCGGCGAGTGGGTGATGGCGATCGGCAATCCGTTCGGCCTCGACCACTCCGTGACGTCGGGCATCGTGAGCGCCAAGGGACGCTTCATCGGCGCCGGCAACTACGACGACTACATTCAGACCGACGCCGCCATCAATCCGGGCAACTCCGGGGGACCGCTCTTGAACCTGCGGGGCGAGGTGGTGGGCATCAACTCCGCGATCTTCAGCCGCACGGGCGGCAACATCGGTATCGGGTTCGCGATCCCGGTGAACCTCGCGAAGGAGTTGGTCCCGCAGCTGCGCGAGAAGGGCAAGGTCACGCGCGGCTGGCTGGGAGTGCTCATCCAGAAGGTGACGCCGGAGATCGCCGAATCGCTCGGCCTCGATCAGGCGCGCGGCGCGCTCGTGGCCGACGTCGTCGCGAGCGGTCCCGCCGCGGCGGCCGGTCTGAAAGTGGGCGACGTCATCGTCGAGTTCGACGGACATCCGGTGAACGAGTCGAACGAGCTGCCGATGCTGGTCGCGCGCACGCCGCTCGAGAAGGAAGTCGCTCTCAAGGTGATGCGCGACAAGCAGTCCATGGATTTCACGGTTACGATCGCCGAGCTCCAGGACGACGAGGCGCAGGTCGCGAGCGCCGGCGACAGCGAGAAACTCGGACTCAGCGTCCAGACGCTCACGCCGGAGATCGCGGAGAATCTCGGCGTCAGCGATACCAAGGGAGTTGTCGTGAGCAGCGTCGAGTCCGGCTCGGCCGCGGACGACGCCGGCATCCGGCGCGGCGACGTGATCCTGGAGGTGAACCGGCAGGCCGTCGAGGACCTGGACGAGTACAAGGCCGCGCTCAAGAAGGTCGAGAAGGGCAAGAACCTGCTCTTGTTGGTCCGCCGAGGCGACAACACGATCTTCCTGGCGTTGAAGCCGCCTGCCTGAGCGTGCGCGCCGGGACCGCGCCGCGCGGGGTGCGCGCCGGTCCCGGCCGTCGATTCTCATGAGGACGCCGCGCGCTCGCCGCTGGATCCTGCGCGCGGTCCCGGCGCTGCTGGCGGCCGCCGTGCTCGCCTCCGTCACGGCCGCCTACCGTGAGGTCGAGCGCACCGTCGCGGCGAAGCTCGACGGACGTGCGTGGGCGGTCCCGTCGCGCGTGTACACGGACGCGTTCGCGCTCCATCCCGGGCTCGAGATCGCCGGCACGGGGATGCTCGAGCGCCTGCAGCGCCTCGGGTACCGCGAGGTCGACGTCGTGCGCGGGCGCGGCGAGTTCCACAGCGACCCGGCCGGCGAATCGCTCGACGTCCACCTGCATGCGTTCCGCTATCCGCTCCACGCCGAGACCGGTCGCGCGCTCCGCCTGACGCTCGATCACGGCGTCGTCACCCGCATCGGCGACCTCGTGACCGACGAGGAGGTCTTCGACGCGCAGCTCGAGCCCGAGCCGCTCGCCGGGCTCTACGATCGGGTGTGGGAAGAGCGCCGCGTGGTGACGCTCGCCGAGATTCCGCCGCGTCTGGTGCAGGCGGTGCTCGCCGCCGAGGACAGCCGGTTCTTCGAACACGGCGCGATCGACGTGCGCGGGATCGTGCGCGCCCTCGTACGGAACGTCGCGGCCGGCCGCGTCGTCGAGGGGGGCAGCACGCTCACGCAGCAGTTGATGAAGAACTTCTTCCTGACGGAAGAGCGCACCTGGAGGCGCAAGGCGCGCGAGCTCCTCATGGCGATCGTCACGGAACGGCGCTACGCGAAGGAGCAGATCCTGGAGCGCTACCTCAACGAGATCTACCTCGGGCAGAGCGGAGCCAAGGGGATCTTCGGCGTGGCCGAGGCCGCGCAGTTCTACTTCGGGAAGCAGCTCGCCGATCTCACGGTCGCCGAGACGGCGCTCCTCGCGGGCCTCATCCGCGCGCCCAACGCCACCTCTCCTTTCCGGAGCCCGATGCGGGCGCAGGCCCGCCGCGACGTCGTGCTCACGGCGATGGCGGAGCACGGCGCGATCACGCCGCAGGAAGCGGACGCCGCGCGCGCCGAGCCGCTCGCGCTCCGGCCGTACGTGACCGACCGGACCAATGCGCCGTACTTCGTCGATGCGGTCCGGCGTCAGCTGCAAACGTCGTATCCGCCGGAAGCGTTGACGGCCGAAGGCCTCAGGGTCTTCACGTCGCTCGACGCGGAGATGCAGGCGGCCGCCGAGGCGGCCGTGCGGGACGGGCTCGCCGAGCTCGAGCGGCTCCATCCGACGCTGCGGCGCGACGAGCCAGAGGAGCAGATCGAAGGCGCGCTCGTCGCGATCCACCCGGCGACCGGCGAGATCAAGGCGATGGTGGGCGGGCGCGACTACCGCATCACCCAGTTCAACCGCGCGACGGACGCCGCCCGTCAGCCCGGCTCGGTCTTCAAGCCCGTCGTGTACTACGCTGCCTTCGATCCCGACGCGGGCGATCCGCACTTCACGCCGATCTCGCGCCTGGAGGATGCGGCGTTCGCTTGGACCTACGAGGGCCGCACCTGGACGCCCGGCAACTACAAGGACCGCTATCGGGGCATGGTCACGGCGCGGGAAGCCCTCGAGGACAGCCTGAATGCGGCCACCGCGCGCCTGGCGTTCGAGATCGGGCTGCCGCGCGTCCTCGACGCCGCCGAGCGCCTCGGTTTCCCCGGACCGCTGCCGGCCCTTCCTTCCATCGTCCTCGGCGGCCTCGAGACGACGCCCCTCGCGGTCGCGGAGGTCTACGGCGTGTTCGCCAGCCAAGGGCAGCGGACGACGCCGCGCGCGATCACCCAGGTCGCCGACGAGCGCGACGCGCTGATCGACGGGCGGCCGCTCGACGTCGCGAGCGTCGTGTCGCCGCAGGCCACCTATCTCGTGACCCACGTCCTCGAGGGCGCGCTCGATCACGGGACCGGCAGCGCCGCCCGGACCCTCGGCTTTCGGATCCCCGCCGCGGGCAAGACCGGCACCACCAACGACTACGGCGACGCCTGGTTCGCCGGCTACACGCCGGATCTCGTGACGGTCGTCTGGGTCGGATTCGATCGCCGGCAGGCGCTCGGGCTGTCGGGCGCGCAGGCGGCCTTGCCGATCTGGACCGCCTTCATGAAACGCGCGACCGCCGGGCGGCCGGCGCGCGACTTCGAGGTGCCGCCTGGTATCGTCCTCGCGACGGTCGATCCCGAGAGCGGCGGTCGTGCGACTGCCGCTTGCCCTCGAACAGTGGTCGAAGCATTTCTCGAAGCCGACGCACCGACCGCGGATTGTCCGCTGCACGGCGGCATGGCGCTCGACGAACCCGGACCGCCAGGCGCCGGCGACGAGCCGGAACCCGCGCGGCCGGGAGGGGGGAGCTGGTGGCGACGACTGTTCGGACGGTGAAACGGTGCGAGCGCGGGCTCGCGCTCGCCGCGACGCTCGCGTTCGCGGTCTCGGCATGCGCGCCCGCGGTCTCGCGGACCGATCGGCCGCGCCCGGCCCGCGGGGGAGGCGGCGAGCGCCCGCCGGTCGAGATCGCGCGGGCGCGGCCGCCCGCGCCGCCGGCCCCGCCGTCGGCCGCCCGTGCGAGCGAGGTGCGTGCCGACGACGGACCGCTCACCGCCAAGATCGACGCCCACACGCCGCCCGCCCGCGCCAACGCGCTTCGCCTCGCCGAGGAAGGTCGCCAGCGCCTCGCGTCCGGCGACCCGGCACGGGCCATCGAGCTGCTCGAGCGCGCGGTGGCGGTCGATGCGCGCGTGCCGTACTCCTACTACTTCCTCGCCTGCGCCCATGCCGAGATGCGCCAGCCGGATCTGGCGCGGCGGCTCCTCGACCGCGCCGGCCAGAAGCTCGCGCACGAGCCGTACTGGAGGAGCCGCGTCGAGGAGCTGCACGGCAAGCTCCTGTCCGACGCCGGCAAGACGTCGGAGGCCGATGCCGCCTACCGCCGCTCCCTCGAGGCGTGGCCCGGGAACCGCGTCGCCGCCGAGGCCCTGACAGGCGCCGCGCGACGTGGCAAGGAAACGAGCGGCGGAGCTCCCTGACGCATGCGCGTGCTGGCCATCGAGACCTCCTGTGACGACACCGCGGCGGCCGTCCTCGACGCGGGCGGTGTCCGCGCGAGCATCGTCGCGTCGCAGGACATGGTGCACGGGAAATACGGCGGCATCGTGCCCGAACTCGCGTCCCGGCAGCACATGGTGACGATCCTCCCGGTCATCGCGCGCGCGCTCGCCGACGCCGGCCTCGGGCTCGACGCGATCGAGGGCGTCACGGCGACGTACGGGCCGGGGCTCGTCGGCTCGCTGCTGGTCGGGTTGCAGGTCGCGAAGGGCATTGCCTACGCGCGCGCATTGCCGTTCGTCGGTGTCAACCACCTCGAAGGCCACCTGCTCGCGATCCTGCTCGACCGGTCCGTGGCCTTTCCGTACCTCGGGCTCCTCGTCTCCGGCGGACACACGAGCCTCTATCTCGTCGAGGACGTCGGCCGGTACCGGCAGCTCGGCCGGACGCGCGACGATGCCGCCGGCGAAGCCTTCGACAAGGGCGCCAAGATGCTCGGGCTCGGCTTTCCCGGCGGTCGCGAGATCGATCGGCGCGCCGCGGCCGGGGACCGGGCGGCGATCCGCTTCCCGCGCGCCTCGCTCAAGCGCGGGGGCTACGACTTCAGCTTCAGCGGCGTGAAGACCTCGCTGCGGCAGTATCTGCTTGCCCCCGGGGGCGTGCTCGACGGCGGCCCGCACCCGCTCGAGGACGTGTGCGCGAGCTTCCAGGAGGCGATCGTCGACATGCTCGTCGAACCGACGCTGCGCGCCGCCGAGGATCTCGGCGCGACGACGATCGTCGTGTCCGGCGGCGTCTCGGCCAATAGTCGGCTGCGGACCGCGATGACCGAGGCGGGCGCCGCGGCCGGCTTCGACGTCGCGTTCCCGCGCTTCGCGTACTGCACCGACAACGCGGCGATGATCGGCTACGCCGGCCGTGCGCGGCTTCTGCGCGGCGAGCGCCACGACCTCACGCTGAACGCGGCGGCGACGCTGCCGATCGGCGTATGAGCCGCCTCGCCGCCGAAACGCGCGCACTCCTGCAGCGCGAAGGTCTCGCGCCCCGCAAGAGCCTCGGGCAGCATTTCCTCGTCGACCAGGGTGTGGTCGCCCGCATGCTCGATCTCGCGCAGGTGTCCGACCAGGATGCGGTGCTCGAGATCGGACCGGGCGTCGGCGCCCTCACCGACGTGCTTGCGGTGCGCAGCGCCCGACTCTACGTCGTCGAGTACGACCGCGGGCTCGCCGTGGTCCTCCGCCGCAAGTTCGCGGGCCGTCCCGAGGTGAAGGTCATCGAAGGCGATGCCCTCGAGGTGGATCTGCGCGGCGAGATCCCCGAGACCGACGTGAAGGTGGTGGCGAGCCTGCCGTACAACGTGTCGGTGCCGATCCTCTTCCGCCTGATCGAGGAGCGCCGCGTGTTCGCGGACCTGACGGTCATGGTGCAGAAGGAGGTCGCCGACCGGCTGCTGGCGAAGGTCGGGACGCGCGCCTACGGCGGACCGTCGGTGCTCTTCCAGCTCTACGCGGAGCCGATCGGCCGCTTCCGCGTCCCGTCCGCGGCGTTCTATCCGCGTCCGCAGGTCGCATCGGAGGTGCTGCGCGTCCGGCTGGCGTCGGCCCCGCGCGTGCCGGTCGCCGAGCCGCGCCTGCTCGCCGCCGTCGTGCGCGCGGCCTTCAACCAGCGTCGGAAGATGCTGCGGAACGCCGTGCAGACGCTCGCCGCGCCGTTCGCGCTCCCGCCGCCGGCATGGGACGAGGTGTTCGCGGCGGCCGGCGTCGATCCGCGCGCGCGCGGCGAGACGCTCGACCTCGCGACGTTCGCGCGGTTCTCCGACGCCGTCGGCCGGGCGCTCGCCGCGGCGGACACGCCGCGACGAACCCCGCGGCCGGCGCGTTAGAGCCTCCCGTGCCGGAGCTTCCCGAGGTCGAGACGGTGCGGCGCGGGCTCGCCGACGCCCTGACGGGGCGCCGCATCACCGCGGTCGAGATCCACGAGCGCCGCCTGCGCCGTCCGCTCGCCCGCGACTTCGCGGCCCGCTTGACGGGACGGCGCATCGCGCGCGTGCGCCGCCGGGCCAAGTACCTGCTCCTCGACCTCGACGACGGCGCCAGCTGGCTCGTGCATCTCGGCATGACGGGGACGATGGTGGTGCTGCCGGCGGCCGCGCCGCGCCGGATCCACACCCACGTCGTCGCCGCGCTCGACGACGGCCGGACGGTGCGCTTCCACGATCCGCGCCGCTTCGGGCTCATGCGGGTCGGCTCCGCCGCCGCGCTCGCCGAGCTCGCCGCGCTCGGGCCCGAGCCCCTCGCCGCCGAGTTTTCCGCCGCTTTCCTCCACGGCGTCGCCCGGCGGCAACGCCGGGCGGTGAAGAGCCTGCTCATGGACCAGCGGGTGGTCGCCGGTCTCGGCAACATCTACGCGAACGAGATCCTGTTCGGCGCCGGCGTCCGCCCGAGCCGCCGCACGTCGCGGGTGACGCGCGCCGACGCGGAGCGCATCGTCGCCGAAACGGGCCGCGTGCTCGCCGAGGCGATCGCGCTGCGCGGCTCGTCGATCTCCGACTACCGCGACGAGCGCGGCGAGCCGGGAGCCTTCCAGCACGCGTTCCGGGTGTACGAGCGCGCCGGTGAGCCCTGCTGCCGCTGCGGCGTCGCGATCCGCCGGTGCGTGATCGTCGGCCGCAGCTCGTTCTATTGTCCTCAGTGTCAGCGGTGATCGGAAAGGAGACATGCGCATGTCCCGACGCACCTCGATGTTACTCGTCGCCGTCCTCCTGGCCCTCGCTGTCCCCGCCTTCGCGGGCAAGCAGGAGGAGATCGACCGCCTGTTCTCTGAGGCCGCGAGCCTCGAGTCGCACGGTCAGTGGAGCCTCGCATCCTCGAACTACTCGAAGATCCTCGACCAGGATCCCGAGAACGCGCTCGCGCACTATCGCCTGGCGACGTGCCAGGTCCGGGTCGGCATGAACGACTACGCGATCAAGCACTTCGACGAGGCCATCCGCATCGATCCGAACCTGAAGGAGGCGCGCGAGGGCCTCGAGGGGGTGTACGTGACGCGCGGCTTGCTCGCGCGGCAGAACGGCAAGCGGAGCGAGGCGCTCGCCGCGTTCGAGAAGGCCGCGCAGGCGAATCCGGCGTCGGCGACCGCCGCGCTCGAGCTCGGCGACGAGCTCGAGAAGCAGGGACAGCCCGCACGCGCCGAAGAGGTCTACGCCAGGGCCGCGTCGGCGTCGCCGGACGACGCGGCCACGCACGCCAAGCTCGGCGCGGTGTTCGCGGAGCGCGGGATGAACGAGCGCGCCGCGACCGAGCTCGAGACCGCCGTGCGGCTCAATCCGCGCGACGCGGCCTCCCACAAGACCCTCGGCTACGTCTACGCGGCGCTCGGGAAGCGCGACCGGGCGGTCGCCGCGTTCCACGAGGCGATGCGGCAGTACGTGCTCGTCGGCGACATGGTGGGCGGCACCGAAGCGGAGTCGCTCGAGAAGAAGGCGAAGGCCGGCCAGCCGCTCGGCGCGTCGCGCTGACGGCGGACGCGGACGCGCGCTCAGCTCGTCTTGAGCGCTTCGCCCCTCGCGTTCTTCTCGCGCAGCAACGCGAGCAGGCGCTCCGGTCCGCCGTTCGAGACGACGTCCTGGAACTGTGAGCGAAAGTTCGAGACCAGGCTCACGCCTTCGATCACCACGTCGATGATCTTCCAGGCTCCGTCCTTCCGGCGCAGACGATAGTCGACCAGGATGTCGTGGTTGCCTCCGCGGACGACCTTCGTCTTCACCGTGGTGTCGCCGCCGTTCTCGAGCCGCTCCCCGGCGATCTGCACCTTCTCGTTCTTGTAGCTCTCGACGTTCCGTCCGTAGGTCATCGAGAGGTGGTTCTTGAAGAGCTCCATGAACTCGACGCGCTGCCGCTCGTCGAAACGGCTCCAGTTGCGGGCGAGCACGAGCCTCGAGAGCGTTTCGAAGTCGATGCTCCGAAGCACCACGTCCTCGACCCGCTGGCGCTTCGCCTCGGTCGACAAGCTTGGATCGACGAGGATCGCGATCGCGCTGCTCGTCGTCTTCTCGACCACGGCCGCGGCGGCGCTTTCCGCCGACCACGCGGCGCGCGGCGCGGCGGCCCCCAGGGCGAGCGCGGCGACGAGCGCGAGGAAGCCGGGGAAGCTCCGTACGGATGGCTCCCGGCTGCGCAGACCTTCCCTAGTTCGAGCCTTCGGTGGCGTTGAGGTCATAGAGATCGTCCGGCGGCGCCTGGCCGCTTTCCTCCTGTTGGTCGTTCACGAGCGCCTTGCGTCGTTGATAGTACGCGTTCCGTGCGAAGACGTAGTAGTCGAGCGAGGCCTCCTTCGCGTTCCGGACCTCGTCGAGGTACTGCGCCCGCGTGTTGACGACGTTCACGATCCCCGCGCCCGTCCACCAGAACGAGTCGAGGACGAGGGGCGTGATGCTGAGCACGTAGTCGACCGGCATGCCGCCCGTGTCGCGCGGGTTCGACGGCCCGAGCAGCGGGAGCACGAGATACGGTCCCGGCGGAACGCCCCAGACTCCGAGCGTCTGTCCGAAGTCCTCGTCGTGCTTGGTCAGGCCCCAGATGGTCGCCGGATCGAACAGGCCGGCGATGCCGAAGCTGGTGTTCACCATGAAGCGGCCGACGTCGATCGCTGCCGCGCCGGGCTTTCCCTGCAGCAGGTTGTTCACCATCACGACCGGGAAGCGCAGGTTCGCGAAGAAGTTCGCGATGCTGGTCTCGGCGCGTTCGGGCATCACCAGGTCCCAGCCCTTCGCGACGGGCTCGAGCACGTAGACGTCGCACCGGTCATTGAACCAGAAGATGCCGCGGTTCATGCGCTGCCACGGATCGTAGTCGGCGCCCGCCTCCTCGTCCGCGCGCGCGGCCGCGGGCGCCGCGAGCGCGAGCGCCGCCAACAGGGCGAGCATCGTTCGCATCAGGACCATCGGGGCTCCTCTATTCCTTTTTCGTGTCGCGCTCGCCGGGAGCGTCGTGCACCATTTTGCCGATCAGGCGCTCGAGAATCACCGCCGATTCGGTGAAGGTGATGTCGTCGCCGGGCTTCAGCATCTGCTCCTCGCCGCCGAGCTGGAGCGCGACGTAGCGGTCGCCGAGGAGACCGGCCGTCTGGATCGACGCGGTGGTGTCGGTCGGCAGCGCGAGCTTCGGGTCGAGATCGAGGGTGGCCCGGGCGCGGTAGTCGTCGGCGAGCTCGATCTTGGAGATCTGCCCGACCTTCACCCCGGCGATGACCACCGGCGCCCGCACCTTGAGTCCGCCGGTCTGATCGAAGGACGCATAGAGCGTGAGGCCGCCCGGGCCGCTGTACGAGAGCCCGCCGACGTTGATCGAGAGGTAGGCCATCGCGCCGAGCCCGGCGAGCACGAAGAGGCCGACGACGAGGTCGCGGAGGGGGGATCGAGTCATGGGTCACACTCCCCAGAGGGCGGTCACGAAGTAGTCGAAGATAAGGATGCTCACCGATCCGACGACCACGGTGGACGTGGTGGCGGCGCTCACGCCCGCGGACGTCGGCGCGGCGTGGTAGCCGCGATAGGTCGCGATCAGGCCGATCAGCACGCCGAAGATGAGCGCTTTCAGCAGGCTCCCGAGGACGTCGTCGTGGAAGTCGACCGCCGACTGCAGGCTCGCCAGGTAGTTGCCGCCGTCGAGCCCCATCAGCCCCACGCCGACGAGATACCCGCCGGCGAGCCCGCAGACAATGAAGAGCGCGGAGAGGAGCGGCATCACCGCGACCATGGCCAGGGCTTTCGGTTGCACGACGAGATCCACCGGGTCGACCGACATCATGCGGAGCCCGTCGAGCTGCTCGGTCGCGACCATCGTGCCGATCTCGGCGGCGGTCGCGGATCCGGCGCGTCCCGTGGCCAGCAGCGCCGTCAGCACCGGTCCGAGCTCGCGCACGAGGCTCAGCCCCACCACCGCCCCGAGCGACTCGGCCGCGCCGAAGCGCACCAGCGTGTTGTAGCCCTGGAGGCCGAGCACCATGCCGACCGCCAGCCCGCAGACGCAGATGATGACGAGCGACAGTACGCCGAGCTTGTAGATCTCGTCGACGAAGAGCCGGAAACGCCAGGGCGGTATCACGGTCGCGCGGAGCACCTGGAGCGTGAAGATCGCGAGCGCGCCGAGGTCGGCGACGAAGCGCAGCGACGCCCAGCCGAGATCCTGAATCGGTCGCAACATCAGCGCGCGCCCCTCACGCGGGCCTCGCGACGGCGGACGTGCCGGGGAGATCGTCGGGCTCGCCGACCGACGGATCCTCGCCGTCGCTCAGGAAGGCGACGATGCGCGGATCGGTGCTCGCCCGTAGCGCCGCCGGAGTGCCCTCGACCGGCCCGTCGGGGAGGAGCACGACGACGTGATCGGCCATCCGCATGGTGGACGGGATGCTGTGCGAAACGACGATCAACGTGACGCCGCGGCGGCGGTTGATTTCGACGAGGAGCCCTTCGATCCGTCGCGCCGAGATCGGGTCGAGGCCCGAGAACGGCTCGTCGCAGAGCAGGATGTCGGGCTCGCGCACGATGGCGCGCGCGAGCGCCACGCGCTTCACCATCCCGCCCGAGAGCTGGCCCGGAAGGAGCGCGTCGACGTTCTGCAGGCCGACCGCTTCGATGCAGGCGTGGACGGCGTCGGCGATCTCGCGCGCGGGAAGACGCGTGTGCTCGCGGAGCGGAAACGCCAGATTGTCGAACACCGTCAGGGCGTCGAGGAGCGCGCCGTGCTGGAACATCATCCCGAGCTTCTTGCGCACCCGGTAGAGCTCCGACTCCGAGAGCCGGGTGACGTCCTCGCCGTCGACCACGACCGAACCGGAGCGCGGTCGCACGAGGCCGCCGATCGTCCGCAGCAGCGTGCTCTTGCCCGAGCCGCTGCCGCCGAGGATCACCGAGATCCTACCGCGCGGAAACCGGCACGACAGATCCCGCAGCACCTCGCGCGCGCCGAACGCCACGCGCACGTGCGAAAGCTCGACGTGCGCCTCGGTCATGCGGGACGGGGGATGCGGAGCCGCGGGGAAGGACGCGTCACGGGCGTCCTTCTAACAGCATCGGGTCTGCGGAACGAGGGGCGGGGCGAACGGATACGCGTAGCCCGCCGGCGTCGTTGCCCGGCCCCGGACGCGCGGGCTTGGCTGGCGCGCATGACCCGTGGAGGCCGCCGGATCGTCCGCGCGCTTCGCCGCTACGCGCGGCGCGCGCGCGTCCGCGTCACGCCCGACCGGCTGCGCTGGTCGGTGCGGGTGCGCGCCACGGTGATCGTCGTGTTCCTCGCGGTCGCCGTCGCGGGATGGCGGCGCGGCGTGCTGCCGGCGCTCGGCCCGGCGCTCGTCGCCGCGGTCGTGGGCGGCGTCATGAACCGGCTCGCGGCGGGCCGGATCGCGCGGTGGGAACGCATTCCGGGGATGCTGGCGTGGACGGGGGCGGGCGACGCGGTCCTCATCACCTACGTGGTGGCGTGGACCGGCGGCGCCGCGAGCCCGTTCCTCTTCCTCTATGTGGTGCAGGTGCTGACGACCGCGATCGTGGTCGACGTCGGGCTCGGCGCGGCGACGGGCGCCGCGAGCCTCGCCCTCCTGACGGCCGCGTCGCTCGCGGAGCCGGCCGGGCTCGGGAACGCCGCCCGGCCCGTCGCCGTCGCGGAGGCCGCCGTCCGTCTCGCCTCGTTCGGGACCACGCTCCTCTTCCTCGTGTTCGTGGGCGGCGTGCTCGCGCGCCGGCTGACCAGGAGCGAGCGCGCGCTCGCGGGCACCCATCGCCGGCTGGCGCGCTCGCTCCGCCGGCTGACCGCGACCCACGCCTCGTTGCGGGACGCGTACGACCGTCTCGCGCGCGCCGAGGCGGGGCTCGTCGAGACCGACCGCATGAAGACTTTGCAACTCCTCGTCGCCGGCATGGCCCACGAGCTCGGCAACCCGCTCGCGGTCCTCGCCGGCACGATCGAGCCCCTCACGGAAGCGGTGCGCGCGTACGAGCGTGCGCTCGCGCTCTGCGCGCCTCCCGGCGCGGCCGATGCCCCCGGCGCGTCGTGCGCCGCGACCGCGGCGCTCGTTGCGGCGGCCGCGGCGCGGCGCGAAGCGCCGTGGTTCCTCGCGAACTGCGCCGAAGCGACGAGCCGCGCGACCGGGCTCCTTGCGCAGTTGCGCGATTTCGGCCGCGGCGGCAAAGGGACGGTGCGGCGCGCGGCGCCGCTCGCGCCGGGGCTCGTAGCTACCCTCGCGCTCCTGCGCTATCGGGTCCCGCCCGGCGTGACGGTGCACGAAGACTACGGCGAGGTGCCCCCCGTGGTCTGCGTGCCCGCGGAGATCAACCAGGTCGTCATCAATCTCCTGATGAACGCCCTCGACGCCCTCGCGCCCGGCGGCAACCTCTGGCTCGCGCTCGCGCGCGACGGCGGCGACGTCTGCCTCGTCGTCCGCGACGACGGCGTCGGCATCGCGGACGATCTACTGCCGAGCGTCTTCGAGCCCTTCGTCACCACGAAGGAGCCCGGACGCGGCAGCGGCCTCGGCCTCGCGATCTCGCACGCCATCGTCGCGCGCCACGGCGGGCGCATCGAGATCGCGTCGATGCGGGGACGGGGAACCTCCGTCACCGTGCGTCTCCCCGCCGCCCGTGCGGCGCAGGGGACGGGCTAGGCCCGGCGCGAGGGAGCGAGCGACCGGCGCGCGCGGCGTCAGAGCTCCGTCGGTCTCCGGACGTCGAGTCGATCGCGGAGCCCGTCGCCCAGGAAGGTCAGCCCGAGCACCGTGACGAAGATCGCCAGCCCGGGAAAGACGGTGAGATGGGGCGCGACGAGCACGAACGCGCGCCCGTCGTTCAGCATGGCGCCCCACGAAGGCGTCGGCGGTTGGGCGCCGAGCCCGAGGAAGCTGAGCGACGCCTCGGCGACGATCGCCGCCGCCATGCCGAAGGTCGCTTGCACGAGCATGGGCGTCGCGAGGAGCGGCGCGACGTGGCGGACGAGGATGCGGCGCTCCGGGACGCCGAGCGCGCGCGCCGCTTCCACGAACTCCCGCTCGCGCAGGCGCACGACCTCGGAGCGCGCGAGGCGCGCATAACCGGTCCAGCCGATCAGGCAGAGGGCGATGACGACGTTGCGGAGGCTCGGACCGAGGATGCCGGTGAGCGCGATGGCGAGGAGCAGGCCGGGGAAGGCGAGCAGGACGTCGATGGCGCGCATGACGATCTCGTCGACCCAGCCGCCCGCGAAGCCCGCGAGCGCGCCGATCGCGGCGCCGATTCCGAGCGACACGAGGACCGTCACGACTCCGACCGCGAGCGACACGCGTGTGCCGTAGACGATGCGCGCCAGGATGTCGCGTCCGAGCTTGTCCTGCCCGAGCAGATGCGCCGCGGTCGGCGGCGCGAGGTTCTCGGCGAGCACCTGCGTCGTCGGGTCGTACGGCGCGATCCAGGCGGCCGCGGCCGCGACGACGAGCAGTCCGGCGACGATCGTCGCTCCGAGCCGCAAGCGCAGCGCCGCAACGGGCGGCCTCACGGGCGGGCCCGGGCCGCCGCAGCGCCGATCCGGGGGTCGAGCCACCCGTTCGCGACGTCGGCGAGCGCGTTGGCGGCGACGAATCCGGCCGCGATGGCGAGGATGCAGCCCTGCACCACCGGGTAGTCGCGCTGGTTGATGGCGTCGATGAGGAGCCGCCCGAGGCCGGGCCACGCGAAGATCGTCTCGGTGATGACGGTGCCGGCGAGGAGCGCGCCGAACTGGAGGCCGAGGATGGTCACGACCGGGGCGAGCGCGTTGCGGAGCGCGTGCCGCGCCAGGATGCCGGCACGGCTCACCCCCTTGGCGCGCGCCGTCCGGACGTACTCTTCCGCCAGGCACTCGAGGACGCTCGCGCGCGTCATGCGGGTGAGGATCGCGGCCATGCCGAAGCCGAGGGTCGCGGCGGGGAGCACGAGATGCGCCCACGTGCCCCGGCCCGAGACCGGCAGCCAGCCGAGGTCGATCGCGAAGAGGATGACGAGCATCGGCCCGAGCCAGAAGCTCGGCACCGAGACCCCGAGGAGCGCCACGCCGACCGAGCCGCGGTCGATCCACGTGCCGGGCCGCGCCGCCGCGGCGAGCCCGAGCGGCAGCGCCAGCGCGACGGCGACGGCGAGCGCCGCGAAGGTCAGCTCCGCGGTCGCGGGAACGCGGTCGGCGAGGAGGCGCGCGACCGGCGTCCCGTGGACGAGCGAGCGGCCGAGGTCGCCGCGCGCGAGGCCGGAGAGGAAGGCCGCGTACTGCGCGGCGATCGGCCGGTCGAGGCCGAGCGTCCGGCGGAGCGCTTCGCGGTCCGCCCGGGCCGCGCTCTCGCCGAGCATCACGTCGACGGGGTCGCCCGGGACGAGGTGGATCAAGAGAAAGACGAACGTCGCGGCCGCGAGCATCGTCGGGACGGCGAGCGCGAGACGGCGGAGCGCGAGTCGCAGCATCGGCGCGCCGACCCTAGCGAGCGTCGCGCGCCTGCGCCAGGTGGATGGGTGGCCGCCGGCGGAGTCATTCGAAAGGGGTCGGCGCCGGCGGCAGCATCCCTCAGTCGTCGTGCCGCCGTTGGGTGCGGCACGGCGAGGCGGCACGCGGATCGCTCGGGCGGTGTTGCGACACCGAACGAGAGACGGCTCGTGGCAGGCCGAGGCTCCGGTGCATGACCAAACCGAGACGCTACCAGCCTCCGCGCGCGGAACGTGCGGCCGCGTACGCTCAGTCGGCGCCCGACGTGCGGGGGCCCGGCGGCGCCTGGTCCGCGGGCTCGGCGAAGCGCGCGCCCGCCAGCGAGCGCAAGCTCCCGTCCGGCGCCGGCGCGAAGCCCGTGAGCGCGCGGTGTTTCACGACGACGTTCTCTGCCCACCAGAGCGGAACGATCGGCAGATCCTCCGCGGCGCGGCGCTGCACCTCGGCGTCGAGGCGGCGACGCTCGGCGCGGTCCTCGGTCGCGTGCGCCGCGGCGACCAGATCGTCCATCGCGGGATCGGCGTAGCCGCCGCGGTTCACACCGGCCGGCGGCCGCATTGTCGAGTGGAACATCCGGAAATAGATGTCGGGATCCCGGACCCCGACCCAGGCCAGCGCGTAGAGGTCGAAATTGCCCCGCTTGATGTCCTCGTAGAAGGTCGCCCATTCGTAGCTGCGGATGTCGAGGCCGAGCCCGAGCGCTTCCAGGTCGTGCTGGAACACCTCGGCGATCCGGCGGCGCAGCTCCACCGTCGAGGTCTTGTAGGAGAAGCGGCGGAGCGCAGCGTCCGCATCGGGGCCGAGCCCGGCCTCGCGCAGCAGGGCGGCGGCGCGCGCCGGGTCGTAGGGGTGGCGAGCGACCTCGTCCGTGTAGGCCCAATGCGACGGCGGCAGGAGGCCCGTTGCGGGCGTCGCGGTGTCGCGCAGCAGGTGGTGGACGATCGCCTCGCGGTCGATTCCGGCGGCGATCCCGGCCCGTACGCGGCGGTCGGCGAGGCGCGGGTCGCGGAGGTTCATGCCGAGGTACTGGAACGTCGTGCCCGGCGAGACGAGGAGTTCGAGCCCGGGGCGCGCCGCGAGCCACGGCAGGAGGTCCGGATCGAGGGCGTTCTGCACGAGATGGACGCCGCCGTTCGCGAGCTCGAGCGCGCGCACGATCCCGTCCGGTACGACGCGGAAGCGTACGCGCGCGAGGCGGGGCGCTCCGTCGTGCGCCTCCGCCCACGGCACGAGATCGATGCCGCCGCCGGCGAGCGGCTCCGCCACCCGGAACGGCCCGGTGCCGACGACCGCCGCCGGCGCGACCGGGCCCGTCGCCGTGAGGCGGGCGGGCAGGATGCCGAGGCTCGTGCTCTCGAGGAACGACGCCGACACCTCGCGCAGCCGGAAGACGATGGTCTTGGGATCGGGCGCCTCGACGGCGGCGATCGCCGCGAGGGCCTCGCGCTTCGGGGAGCCGAGGGCGGGATCGAGCGTGGACCGGTAGGTCGCGACCACGTCGGCGGCGGTGAGCGGCGTCCGGTCGTGGAAGCGGACGTTCGGACGCAGGCTGAACTGCCACTCGAGCGGCGATGGATGCCGCCACTCCGCGAGGGCCGGGACGGTCTCTCCCCGCGCGTCGTTCGTGGTGAGGCCGTCGCTCACGAGCTCGGAGACGAGCGAAGAGTTCGCGTCGGTCGTGAAGCGGGGATCGAGCACCGTCGGCGCGCTCTCGAGGGCGATCACCACGGTGCCGGGCGGCGCGGCGGGCGCGACCGGACGGCTACATGACAACACGCAGAGCAGCAGGACCGCGAGCGCGGCGCGCGCGCGACGTCCGCGGCGTTTCGCGATGACGAAACCGCGTTGACACATTTTTCGACCGTGCCATACGATTCCCGACCGTGACGGAGAAGGCGAGGACGGCTCGTGACCGCGCGTAGCGTACGCATCGCGCTTCTGACGCTCTCGGCCGTCGTCGCGAGCGTCGACGCGAGCCGGGCGAAGGCGCCGCCGCTCTTTCCCGAGCCCGCCGTCCTCCGCGCCCAGGTCGAGTTCTGGGAGCGGATCTTCGGCGTCTACTCGAAGCACCAGATCGTCCTGCACGATCCCGAACACCTCGCCCGCGTCTACAGCGTCCTCGACTTCCGCGATCGCGCGGCCGCCGGCGAGAGCGCGCTCGCGCTCGAGCTCGCCGAGCGCGACGCCGTCGCACGGGAGCGGGAGCGCATCCGGGGGGTTCTCCTCCGCCTCGACGCGCGCCAGGGCAACACCGGCGGCCTCGACGACGAGGAGCGGAAGCTATGGGACCTCTTCGGGAAAGACAAGGATGCGAAGCGGTTCGCGCTCGCCGCCGACCCCGGGCGCATCCGGTCGCAACGCGGGCTCCGCGAGCGGTTCGCCGAGGGCGTGCGCGTCTCCCGTCGCTACCTGGCCGAGATGGAAGAGATCTTCCGTCGCGAGGGCCTGCCGACCGAGCTCACGCGTCTGCCGCTCGTCGAGTCGTGCTTCGACATCGAGGCGTACTCGAAGGTCGGCGCCGCGGGGCTGTGGCAGTTCATGCGCTCGACCGGGCGCCGCTATCTGCGCATCGACAGCGCGGTCGACGAGCGCATGGATCCATTCCGCTCGACCGAGGCCGCCGCGCAGCTGCTGTCGTACAACTATCGCCTGCTCGGCACCTGGCCGCTCGCGCTGACCGCGTACAACCACGGCGCGGCCGGCATGCGCCGCGCGACCGAAGCCACC
>WBZR01001167.1_pt1 | contig 34319 bp, 26 predicted proteins | sample 5204231 | NCBI WGS metagenome assembly WBZR01 (sample SAMN12412403, study PRJNA552823) | activated sludge metagenome | isolation source: activated sludge from anammox sidestream of wastewater treatment plant... | place: USA: Virginia | collected 2017-08 | reverse complement strand
GCCTGTCCTCCGGCAAATCCTGTCGCGGCGACGGCAGGTCAAGGCCGTTCTCATGGACCAGCGCATGATCAGCGGGCTGGGCAACATCTACTGCGACGAGGCCCTGCACAAGGCGGCGATCCATCCGCTGACGCCGGCCGATTCACTTTCGCCGAAGCAGATCAATCGCCTGGCGTGCAGCATCCGCTCGACGCTACAGGCGGCGATCAAGGCGGGCGGCTCGTCTTTGCGCGATTATCGCAATGCAAATGGCGAGCCGGGCTGGTTTCAGGTCAGCCATCGAGTGTACGGTCGTGAAGGAGAAGCCTGCCGAGCATGCGGCGCGAAAATCATCCGGAGCCAGATCGCCGGCCGCTCGACGCATTTTTGTCCGGCGTGTCAGAAGGAACCGGTGACGCGATGAGCGACGCGATCGCCGCGGCCACCTCCATCAAGCAGCCGCGCCCTCATCGAATGCGGTATCTGCTGCTGACGTTTATCGTCGCGGCGGTCAGCTTTCAATATGTCTCGATCACGCTGTGCGTCGGGCTGATCGCGTTTCTCGCGTATGAGTCGCTCTATCGGCGCAATCCGCGCGTCATCGCGCTGGTCGTCAGCGGGCTGATCTCATTCGGGGCATTCGAATACTTCGGGCGATACGTCCTTAAGTCGCAGATGTCGCGGTTCTTCACCGCCGACGCCGATCACCGGCTCCTCCCCAACAAGGCCCTGGGCATCAACAGCGACGGGATTCGCTGCCCGGTCGAGGCGGACGACTTTTCGGCCGACACCTTCAACATCATCGTCCTCGGCGACTCCTTCGTGTACGGGTCTAAGCTCAAAGCAGACCAGACCGTGCCGGCACAAATCGAACAAATCCTCCGGCAGCAGAATCCCGCGATTCAAGCCCGCTGCGTCAACTTCGGGTGGATCTCATCCTCGCCGGGCCCATCGTATCGCCTGCTTCGCGACATCGGCGCGACCTACAAGCCGGATTTGGTCGTGCTGGCCCTCGACGTCACCGATTTTCACGACGACATCTGGGTGCTCGGAAAGGTGGGATACTGGGATCGCTCTCCGACGGCGTTCCTCTTTGCGCGGCTGGGACTGCGCGGGGTCATCACCGAGCTTTACGAGAACTTCCGGCTCAATGTCATCTGGCGGACCCGATCGACACGGGAGCGGCTGTTACCGGCCAGGCGGTTTTTCGTCGTGGAGCAGCCGCTGGAGAAATCTCTCCCCGACATGGTGGAGACGGAGGAGAACCTGCGTCGAATCTCCGCGTACTGTAAGGATGAGCTGAAGGTTCCCTTTGTGATGGTCATGTATCCGCGACACTTCCAGTACAGCGACCGCGAGAGCCCGCATAATTGGGAGGGGAATAGCTACACGCGGCTCGGCCCCTATAGTCTGGAGCCGTTCAAATGGCTGGCGGCGCTGGGTCCGCGCGTGCCATTCCCGGTGCATTCGCTACTGAAGGATTTCGAGCAATCTGAGAAGTTTCCGCTGCACTTTGATGACGATCCACACTGGAATGCCGACGGGGCTCACGTCGCGGCAGAGGGCATCATTCGCGCTCTGGAGAAGGACAAGCTCCTCCCGGCTTCGCAACCCAGCCGGTGACCTGAGGCGGTCGAAAGACGCTTCGGTGGATTTCGAGGTTACAATCCGCTGGAATCCAGCCTAAGCCCTGATACAATACGGGCTTCCATACGGGGGACCGCGGACAGGATGCCGCGGCGAACAGGGACGCACGGAGGCACCGGGCACATATGCTCCTCAAGAAACTCACCGCGACCGGCTTTAAGTCCTTCGCCGACAAGACCGAATTCGAGTTCGGCTCCGGCATTACCGGAATTGTCGGCCCGAACGGCTGCGGCAAGTCGAACGTCGTGGACGCCATCAAGTGGGTTCTGGGCGAGCAATCGGCCAAGAGCCTCCGCGGCAAGCAGATGCTGGACGTCATTTTCAACGGGTCCGGCACGCGCAAGAGCTCGGGTCTGGCCCAGGTTGATCTGACTTTCGACAATACCGACGGCACGCTTCCGGTGGATCAGGCCGAGGTGACGGTCTCGCGGCGGCTCTATCGCAGTGGGGAGAGCGAGTATCTGCTCAACAAGCAGCTCTGCCGGCTCAAGGACGTGCGGGAGCTGTTTCTCGATACCGGCATCGGCATCGACGCCTACAGCGTGATCGAGCAGGGCCGGGTGGACGTTCTCTTACAGGCGAACCCCACCGAGCGGCGGCAGATCTTCGAAGAGGCCGCGGGCATCAGCAAGTACAAGGTCCGCAAGAAGGAAGCCCAAAGGCGGCTTGAGCGCGTCAATCAAAACCTGCTACGCGTGCAGGACATCGTCGAGGAAATCGAGAAGCGCCTGCGCAGCGTGAAGCTCGCCGCGGGCAAGGCTCGCAATTACCAGTCTTACAACCAGCGCCTCCGCGAGCTTCGCAGCCGATACGCGCTGGCCGAATACCACCGCCATCGCTCGGATGCCGATGCCCACTCGCGCGAGGCCGACGGCCTTTCCGATGAAGTCACGCGCATCCGCACCGACCTTTCGAATAATGAGGCGCGATCGAGTCAGGCGAATGTGCGCATTCTCGAGTTGGAGCAGGAGACGTCGCAGGCCGAGAGCCGGCTGCTGACCGTTCAGTCGCAGATCACCGGCCAGCAGGAGCGCATCGCCGCCGCCGATCGCCGCATCTCCGATCAGACGGATTTGCTCGGCAGCTCGCGCGAGCGGCTCGCCGGATTCGATGGGCAGGTCGCGGCGCTTGAATCGCGCCTCACCGAGCAGCAGCGGGTGGTCAGTTCGATCGAGCAGGAGCTTCAGTCCGTCCAGGCGGAGCTTTCCGCCATGCAGGATCAGGATCGAGGCCTTGCCGGCACGTTGCTTGAGACTCAGCAGCGTCTCGACGACGAGAAGGCCGGCATCATCGAACTGCTTCGCCGGACCAGCCGGTTGAACAATGAGATTCAGGGGCTCAACCTCCAGCACGAGTCTCTGACCACGCAGAAGGCGAAGCTCGACGAGCGCGATCAGGCCATCGCCACCCAGCTTGCCGAGGCGTTCGATAAACAGCAGCAGATGAATGCCCGCCGCGAGCAGGTGCTCGACCTGATCGAGGACCAGACCAAGAAGCTCGAAGAGACGCGCGGCAGCCTTGCCGAGGTCGCCCATCATCGCTCGGCCCTGCTCGATCAGCTTGCGGCGGCCAAGGAGTATCGCAGCGGTCTGGAGAGCCGGCGGCAGCTTCTCGCCGAGATGGATCGCAAGCACGAGGGCCTTATGGCCGGAGCGCGCGAGATTCTCCAGCAGCGAGACGCGGCGCGCGGCGATGAGGAGGCCAGTGCCGCCGAACGCGAAGGGCCGTTCTCCTATGTCCTTGGCGCGGTGGGTGAAATCTTCGACGCCGATGTCTCCCATGCCGGACTGATCGAGGCCGTGCTGGGCAATTATGAAAAGTATCTCGTGGTCGCCAAGCGCGATTCCATCCTTGCGGATCGCGATGCGCTGGCGGAGTTGTCGGGCCCGGTTCGCGCGTTTTGCCTCGATGCCGTCCCCCCACCGATCGGCGGGCCGGACATGTCGAATCAGGAGGGCTTCATTGCGCGACTGGTCGACTGGATCACCTATCCGCCGACTTGCGAGCGACTGGCCCGACACCTGCTTGGCCGGACGTATGTCGTTGAGTCGATCGAGCATGCCCGGCGGATGGCTTCGTTGGACTCGGTGGCGCGCTTCGTGACGATGGACGGCCTGGTCTGGGATTCTGACGGGCGCGTCGGCCTGGGCCCGATGGGCGCCGGCACCGGCATGATCAGCCGCCGCAGCGAACTGCGCGAACTGGACAAGCAGCTTGAGGAAGTCGGTCAGCGCATCGTGACGCTGTCCGACGATCTGAATCGCAGCGACTCGGAAGCCGGCCACCTTGAAGAAGTGGTCGAGACGCTGCACAACGCCATCGCCGACGCCAACACGCAGCGCGTGGAAGTCGGCGCACAACTGGCGGCGGTCGAGGACGTGGTCAGCCGGCTCAGCCAGGAGCGGCCGCTCATCGCGTCTGAAGTCTCCATCCTGGTCAACCGGCTCGCCGAAATGCGCGAGCGGGAGTCGGTCAGCAAGCAGGACCTCTCCCAGCTTGAGACGCGCAGCACCGAGAGCGAGCGCATGGTCGCGGAGCTGCAGGCGAAGATCGAATCGCTCGCCGCCCAGCGCCAGACCATCGCCGAGTCGATCACCGGCGCACGCGTGCGAACGGGCGAGCTTTCGCAGCGCCGCTCAGCCGCTTCAACCGCCATCGCGGAACTTCAGGCCGCCCGTATTCAGCTTCAGACGGATCGCGACAAGGCCGAGCACGACGTGCAGCTTGCCCAGGAGCGGATCGATCAGTCGAACGCGCAGATGGCCGATGCCAAGTCGGCGCTGGAGCAGCTCACCGTCGAGCATAAGGAACTGACGGAGAAGGCCCGATCGCTTCGCGAGGATCGCGACACGCTTCGCTCCGAGGTCGAGAGCCTGGCGAGCGATGCCCGACGTCTCCGCGGCGATCAGGAGCGGGTCGAGGCCCAGCTTCACGAGCGGCAGATCAAGCTTCAGGAGCTTCGCGTGCGGCTGGAAGACCTCGCCGCGCGGGTGATGGAAGAGCTGTCGGTCGATCTCGTAACGCAGTACGCGGATTACGTGCCGGATCAGGAAGAGGACTGGCCGGCGGTCGAGGCGGAGATCGAAGAGTTGCGGCAGAAGATCGACCGCTTGGGCAACGTGAACCTCGACTCCATCACCGAGCAGACGGAGCTGGAGCAGCGGCTCGAGTTTCTCACCACGCAGTGCAACGATCTGAAGACCAGCGAGACGCAGCTTCTCGAACTGATCGAAAAGCTGAACGTCGAATCGCGGCAGCGCTTCATCGATACCTTCAACGCCGTCGTCCCCCACTTCCAGAGTCTCTTCAAGCGACTCTTCGGCGGCGGCAAGGCCGAACTCATCCTGATGGACCCCAACGACGTGCTCGAGTGCGGCATCGAGATCAACGCCAAGCCGCCGGGCAAGGAGCCCAAGGGCATCAGTCAGCTCTCCGGCGGTGAGCGCACGATGACCACGATCGCGCTGGTGCTGGCGGTCTTCCGCAGCCGGCCGTCGCCGTTCGTGCTTTTGGACGAAGTAGACGCAGCGCTCGACGAGGCGAACAACGTCCGCTTCAACAACATCATCCGCGAGTTCACCGAGCTCTCGCAGTTCATCGTCATCACCCACTCCAAGCGCACCATGGGCATCGCCGACGTCCTCTACGGCGTCACCATGCAGGAAGCCGGCGTCTCCAAGCGCGTGAGTGTCCGCTTCGACGAGGGCGAGTCGGCGGTTGCGTAGCGTGATTCTCCTAAGAACAGAATTATTCACTGCACATAACAATGTTCGTGCCTTAGTAACTATCTCAAAAGGCCGAGTCATGCCGATAGATAGATTGGCGAGCATAACCCGGGGAGCCAAGGATGGCCCGCAAGCGCAAGGCGATGGAACCGCTTCCCACGATCTGACATGTTCCGGACGCTTTTTGGAACATTATTCAACCGATTATCTTCGAGATGGATCCGGCTCCTGTCACCGGGCGTCCGCGCATCGATCCGCGCGGGGCGTTCGATGCGATCATCTATCGCATGCGAACTGCCGTTCAGTGGAACCAGCTGCCGGACTGTTTTCCCGACGACAGCAGCGTGCATCGCACGTTTCAACGTTGGGTCAAATTGGGGTTGATGGATCGCATCTGGTCGGCAATCGTCAGCATGTGCGACGAATTGGGCGATGTCGATTGGGAATGGCAGGCGGCCGATGCGGCGATGGGCAAGGCGCGTTTTGGGGGGATGATGTCGGCCCGAACCCGACGGATCGTGCGAAAAACGGCGTAAAACGCAGCCTGCTGGTAGAGCGGCAAGGCGGCCCGTTGTCGATCGTCGTGGCCGGCGCAAACGTTCACGACACCAAACTGCTGGACCGAACGTTGAAAGCCGTGATCGTAAAGCGGCCTCGTCCGACCAAGGCCGAACCGCAACATCTTTGCTTGGACAAAGGCTACGACAATCCGACGGGCCACGAGGCGACCCGGCAGAACAAATACACTCCGCACATTCGCCGAATCGGCGAAGAGAAACTCGACGAGAAAAAACACAAGAAGCATCCGGCTCGCCGATGGGTCGAGGATAAAGACAAGGGCATTGCCCGCGCGCAAATCGTGTAAATCCGAAGGTGACATATAGTGACACACGCGATTTTTTTTGTATGCAACTCTTGTGGCGGGCATGGGTTGGGGTGGTTCGGGTTTTGGGTGATTTTTGGTGGAAACGTCGAAAAGTCGAAAAGTCGAAACGTCGAAATTTGGGGGACCTGCGGCCTGGGGCGATGAGGGGCTGAGAGATTGCTGCAAGAGTGGTGACACAGGGCGATGCTGGGGCCGCTGGTGGGCCATCGCCAAACGGCAAGCCGCCTCACTGCACGGGCGCAAGTCCTGTAATTCTGTAGGTGACAATAGGCGAAAAAAGTTCTGGGGGACGTTTGCAAGTGTTGTGGCAGACACGTGTTGGGGCGGTTCGGGTTTTGGGTGGTTTTGGGGTGGAACCGTCGAAAAATCGAAACGTCGAGACGTCGAAATTCCGCGGACCCGGGGCGTGAGGTTTGGGGTTGGGATTGCCGGGACCATGGACATCGCTCGCTACCTCGCGGGGCGGGGGTGGATTAGACTTCAAATACTAAAGCTTGCTCCCTGTCCGCGCCGGGGCCGTCGGGCTGGATAGAATGAGTCAACGCGAGACAACCGAAGGGGATGAGTTTTCGGAGGGATGGCGGCGGATTGACGGCCGGCGCGGGAGGCGGAACTGAGAGGATTGAATGCCTCCAGAATGCCGAACGAGAATGGAGGCGGAAAAGTAGAATGTCCCCCACGGCAATTCTTTGCTCGAAGCGGTCGACTCGCTCGAAAAAATGTTTGAATGAGATTCATCGAAGGAACGTAAATGACTGAAGCCAGTCCGCTCGATTCGCGTCGTGAAGTCCACTCGAAAGTTCCTGAAGTCACGCTCCTGTTCTGGATCATCAAGATCGCCGCCACGACACTCGGTGAGACCGGGGGCGATGCGGTCTCGATGTCGATGAAACTTGGGTATGTCGTCGGGACGCTTATTTTCGCCACGTTTTTCGTGGTTCTTGTCATCGGGCAGATCAAAGCCACGGAGTTTCATCCGACTCTGTACTGGGCCACCATTATCGCCACCACCACCGTTGGGACGACGCTGGCCGACTTTTCAACACGCGATCTGGGCATCGGATATGCCGGCGGATCGCTGCTGTTGTTCGCGCTGCTGATGCTGTCGCTATTCGTCTGGCATCGGACGCTGGGCACGATTTCATTCCGAAACCTTTATACGTCCAAAGCGGAAATGTGTTACTGGGTGACGATCATGTTCTCTCAGACTTTGGGGACCGCGCTGGGCGATTGGGTCGCCGACGGAAAAACCGAAGACCCAGCCGGCCTGGGGCTTGGATACGCCGGCGCCGCGCTGATCTTCGGCGGGTTGCTGCTGGTCGTCGCGGCTTTGTGCTTTTCCACGTCGCTCTCGCGGACGGCGTTGTTCTGGTCGGCGTTTGTTCTCACTCGCCCGCTCGGCGCGGTCGTCGGCGACTTTCTCGACAAACCGCACGACCACGGTGGTCTGGCACTCAGCCGTTATATGGCATCAGGGGTATTGATGGCGTTCATCGTCGCCTGCATTTTCTTCTTCAAACATCGTCCCGCCGCGACGGGACGAACTGGCCCGACACTCCCGCACATGCCCCCAAGGTGCGAGTGAGTCCGCTTGGAAAGGTTCTAGTGCAGATTGCGCGTCCCTCTCTAAAATCGGGACATTCTAGAATGCCATTAAGTTAGCACTTTGATTCGCCGAGCTAAGAAAAGGTGTCAGCTAAGAAGTGTCAGGATGATTTTTTTGACGGGTGGGGGAAATAGGCGTGGACATTCTACTTTTCTGACGTGATGCCCCCATGTCGTTAGTCTCCCCGCATGCCAGGCGCTGCACGGGCAGCCGTCGGGGGACTTTGTGATTACGGTGTTCATCCTGGCGATGATTGCATGCGGGCCCGATACGGCGACCAAGATTACGCCGCGTTTGTCGATTTGTTTGTGCGGGCCGATGAGCGCGCCGGAATGCGACTGGCCAGCGTACGCCATAGCGGATTGCGCGTCGATGCAGCGTTTTATATCAGGAAATGTTGCTTGCGATTCACGTCCGGCAGAGGCGCCGGACGCTACGCAGATGGCAAGCTGCTTTGGTCGTCGCACACTTATTCGATGGACTAGGCCTTTGACTCGGCCAGCTCGGCGCCGACTTCGCGGAGGAGGCCGGGGGGGGCTTCCATTGCTTTCTTGCATTTCGGATAGCCGCTGCATCCCAGGAAGCGGCCGGTGCGGCCCATTCGCAGGAGCATCTTCTTCCCGCAATCGGGGCAGGTGACGTCCGTCTCGATGGGCTTGGCGCGTTCCGGTTGAGGCGAATCGGCTTCGGCCTTCTTCTTTGCTTCACCGCGCAGATTTGAGACTGCCCGACACTTGCCGCATGAGAAGAAGGGCCCGAAGCGGCCCTGGCGCAGGGTCATTTCGCCGCCGCATTCAAAGCACTTGAGCCCCGATTCCGGCCATGTCTCCACGACCGGTCTGCCGGTGAGCGTCCATGCGAATCCCTTCGGCGGGGGCCCCAGGGCGGCGATCTCTTCCTTGGTCAGGCGTTTTACTTTGCCCTTGGCGGTTTTCGCGCGACTCGTCCGGCCGTTTCCGGCGGCGGTCTCGGGCGGGGCCTCGGGAATCTCGCCGGCGGCCTCCTTGCGCTTCAGTTCGTCCAGCTTCTCCATCGCCATGGCGTTGCGGCATCGCGGAAACCCGACACAGGAAAGGAACGGCCCGCGACGGCTCTTGCGGATCACCATTTCCCGGCCGCACTTGTCGCATCGGGCACCGGCCGATTCCGGCTTCGGCTTCTCGACGAACACGCCTTCGGGCATGGGGCTCGTCGCCTTGCACTCCGGATACTTCGTGCATCCCAGGAATGACTTGCCCCGGGCCCACTTCACCGCCATCGGGCCGTTGCATTCGGGGCATTTTTCCTTGATGTCCTCGGCGCTGACCTTCTTGAGTGCCACGCCGGCGTCATCGCACGGCTTCGTATTCGTGCAGTCGGGATAGCCGGTGCATCCCAGGAAGAGGCCGGACTTGCTTTTGCGAACCATCATCGGCTTGCCGCACTTCTCGCACGGCTCGGTGCCCATGATCGGCTCGATCGGCTTGCCGTCGCGATCGACGTTGCGAGCTTCCTTGCATTCAGGGTACCCCGTGCAGGCCAGGAAACGCCCGTTCTTGCCCAGCCGGTAGACCATCGGCTTGCCGCAGGTGCTGCAGACATATTCGCTCGGCTCTGCCCGGACGGCGTCCATCTCGTCGTGCGCCTTGGCGAGCGCTTCTTTGAAGGGGTCGTAGAATTCGTGCAGGACGTCGTGCCACTCCATCTGCTTGTCTTCGATCTTGTCGAGATCGGTCTCGATGTCGCTGGTGAAGCGGATGTCCATGATCTTGGGGAAGTGGGCGCAGAGCTTCTCGGTGACGATGTCGCCGCGCGGCGTGGGGTAGAACTTGCGATCCTCCTGCTCCACGTATCCGCGATCCTGAATCGTCTTGATGATCGCCGCGTAAGTGCTCGGCCTGCCGATGCCTTCGGACTCGAGCGTTTTGACCAGCGATGCTTCGGTGAATCGCGGCGGTGGGGCGGTGAACTTCTGCTTGGGTTCGATCGCAATCGGGTTAACCGCCTGGCCCTCCTTGAGAGCGGGCAATAGCTGGTCATCGCTGCTCTTGGGCACGCCGACCACTTTGTAGAAGCCGTCAAAGGCGAGGACGCGGCCGCTGGCCTTGAAGACGGCCTCGCCCTTGTCGGTCTTTGCGCTGATCAGCACATTGGTCGAATCCCACTCGGCGGGGGTCATCTGGCAGGCGACGAATCGATTCCAGATCAGCGTGTAGAGCTTGTGCTGCTCGGGCGTCATGTGGCCGCGCATGGCGTCGGGGGTGCGTGTCACGTCGGTCGGGCGAATGGCTTCGTGGGCTTCCTGCGCCGACTTGCCGCTGGCATAACGATTGGGCTGTTCCGGTAGATACTTGTCGCCGAACTTGCTGCCGACAAAGTCGCGAACGGTGTGCACCGACTCGGCCGAGAGATTGGTCGAATCGGTTCGCATGTAGGTAATCAGACCGACGTTGCCTTCGCCGGTCTTGATGTCGATGCCTTCGTAGAGCGCCTGCGCCACCTTCATCGTCCGGCTGGTTGCGAAATGAAGCTGGTTGGCGGCGGCCTGCTGGAGGCTGGCCGTCGTGTAGGGCGCCGGCGGTTTGGTGCGCGTCCGCTTGGTTTCGATCGACTTCACGGAGAATGCCGGCGCGCTGGCCTGGCGGATCTCTCCGAGCATCTCGATCTGCTTGAGCCCCAGGTGGGTGTATTGCTCCCAGACGTCTTCAATTACGCGCTCGACGTGAAAGCCCATCGCCTCGGCGATCGGCCGCACTTCATTGATGGCGCTGGCGAACGATTTCTGGCCCTTCGATCCTTCAAGCCGGCCTTCAGCCTTGAACGGCGAGCCGGAGACCTCGACCAATTCCGCGCCGAAGCAACCTCGCTCGCCCAGCCAGGCCATACGATCCTTCTGCGTGGGCGGCTCTGAGCCCTTCGCGGTTGGTCGGATGAACGCCTGCCAATCCTTACCCAGTGAAGCGGCGTTCTTGGCATCGGTGGCGAACACGCCGTCGATGGCCCAGTATTCCTGCGGCTCGAATGCCTTGATGTCTTGTTCGCGATCGACGATCAGCCGCACCGTGACCGACTGAACCCGTCCGGCCGAGAGGCCCTTGGCGACCTTCTTCCACAGAAGCGGTGAAAGTTCGTACCCGACGACCCGGTCAAGAATGCGCCTTGCCTGCTGGGCATCGACCTTGGCGATGTCGATGTCGTGCGGCTTGGAGAACGCCTCCTTGATGGCGCCCTTCGTAATCTCATTGAAGATGACGCGCTTGATTTTTCTGGCCGGGAGGTCGAGGGCCTGGGCAAGGTGCCACGCGATCGCTTCCCCTTCCCGGTCGAGGTCGGTCGCGAGATAGACGATGTCCGCGTCCTTCGAGAGCTGCAGAAGCTCGTTGATCGTTTTCTGGTGGCTGGGGAGGATTTCGTACACCGGCTCGAAGTTTCGGCCCGGGTCCACCCCGTATTGATGCGGCGGGAGGTCGCGGACGTGCCCCTTTGAGGCTCGAACGACGTAATCCTTCCCCAGATACTTATTGATGGTCTTGGCCTTGGCGGGCGACTCAACAATCACGAGTGATTTTCCGCGAGGCTCGCTGCCTGCCTCATCCGACGGATCACTCTTCTTTGTAGACTTTTTGGTAGCCTTCTTGGCCATGAATTACCTAACTTTCGATCTGTCCAAACATTAGAACTCGATCGACGCCCGGCCCGGATGGTTCCGGCGTCGCCGATGCGGGCTATATCGGCCGCAGGGGGCGGTCACTCTCCGACTAATCAAGCCTCCCGGTACCGGAATACCGAGCCCCCGAAGCGTCGGGAACCTAGCACTCCTTTGTCCTGCTTGTCAAATCACAGCCCCCTAGAAAGCCCCAATTGGCCCTTCGGGCCAAGATTATGGAGATTCAGGACTCGACCGGGGACAACAGACGGCTTGGTTCCCGCCAAGCCATCCGTCCACCGTTTTCCAGGAGAGGCGAATTCGCACTAAAACGTTCGCTGCGCACCACTTGCGCGATGCCGATTGCTCAAATGCGCCGCGAGCCGTGGCTCGATCGTTCTCCGTGGGCGCCGAGAGCCGTCATTTCAATACTGAGAATCGATGGGGCACGCACCCTGATTTCGCCATGGCGAATATCAGGCAACATACGCTGCTGGCGCTCGTGAAAAGGCCGCCGATAGCTACTCAATTCGATGTAGCGAGACACGCTCGCCCAATAGGGAAGGTGAGTTTCTGCCCTTTTTTTCGTTATCATCCTTGTCGGGTGGAACCCTCGGGCATGTCGTCCGTAAGAGGATGGGCGAGCGAGCTTCACTTGTCGGGAGGTTTTTTTTTCAATCGTTTGGCAGCCCCGAACGACCGTCGTGCTTCATATGTTTGCATCGTACTTCGATCCGGCTGATCAGAATTACCCGCTAATAACCGTCTGCTTTCCAAGGAGTTCTCTATGAACAGCAAGTTACTCGCCTCATTCCTGGTCGTCGTTTTGACCGGTGCGGTGCAGGCTCAAATGGACGCCCGTCCGATGCCGCCCAAGGATGCCAAGCCGCCCGCCTCGGCCGGACCGGACAAGGAGAAGCCAGAGTTCCCGCCCTTCGATGAAGCAATGAAGGACTACGAAGAAGTGCCGACCGCCGAGTCGCCGTTCTTCCCGCTCTGGTACAACAAGAAGACCGACTCGCTCCGGGCACAGATTCCCGCAAGCATGATCGGTCAGCAGTTCCTCATCGCCACCAGCATGGCGGGCGGTCCGGTCGCGACAGGCTTCCAGATCGACCATTTCCTTGCCTACTTCGATCGCATGGACAAGAACCTCGTCCTTATGCGGGTTGATCCTCGGTATGTCGAGGGCGAAGGCGATCAGCCGCTCTCCGACGTCATCAAGCGCAGCTACGGCGGCGACGACATTCTCAAGTCCATCTCCATCCTCACGATGAAGGGCTCGGACCCGATCATCGACCTGGATTCATTGTTCAAAGGCGACTTCTCCGGCATCGGACGCTGGGGCATGGGACAGGTCAATCCGCAGCTTTCCAAGTGGGCCAAGTACAAGACATTCCCGCAAAACGTCGAATTGACGGCTGACCTCGCCCTGATGAGCAACGGTTCCGGACGACGTACCTTGTTCCATTACAGCCTCTCCAAGATTCCCGAGTCCTCCAAGGGTTACAAGCCCCGGCTCGCCGACGATCGCGTCGGTTACTTCATGACCGTGCGCAAGGACTGGACGAAGGAGCACAACGCCAAGACGCTTTTCGATCGCTACATCAATCGATGGAGGCTCGAAAAGCGCGACCCCTCCGCCAAGCTCAGCGCCCCCAAGGAGCCCATCAAGTGGTACATCGAAAAAACGGTGCCGCTCAAGTACCGCCGCTGGGTCAAGGAGGGAATCCTCGAATGGAACAAGGCCTACGAGAAGTGCGGCTTCCTCGATGCCGTCGAGGTTAAGCAGCAGGAAGACTACGACCCCGAGACAAAGGACCTCGATCCCGAAGACGTTCGCTACAACTTCTTCCGCTGGATCGTCACGGGTCGTGGTTTCGCGATGGGCCCTTCGCGCGATCATCCGCTCACCGGCCAGATCTTCGATGCCGACATCGTTTTTGACGATGCGATGGTTCGTTTTTACGAAATGGACTATGCCAACATGACCGGCAATGACGAGGCCTGGCGTCCCTACGAGCCTATTGCCGAGGACTTTTTCCGAACACATCCGGAGTGGTCCTTCAGGTCGCCCTTTCAGAACCTTCTGCCCAATGTCCGCCTCAAAAACGATCCGGAGGCCGAATTCCGTGCGAACCTGATGAAGCACATGCAGCGCCGCGGTCGCCCCATCTGCGAATGCGCCGCCGGCATGGCTCACCAGATGCAGTTTGCCGGCATTGCCCTGGAAGGTCAGGGACTGGGCCGCAGCAACGAAGATTTCATGGGACAGGTCATCAAGGAAGTGGTGATGCACGAAGTCGGCCACTGCCTCGGCCTGCGTCACAACTTCAAGGCCAGTACCTGGCTTCCCATGGAGGAAATCGAGGCCCACAACGAGGCCGGCGAGGCCAACGTCGGGTCCGTCATGGACTACAACCCCTCGATTGTCGTCGCCCGTGACAAGAAGCAGGGCTCATTCACCACCCGCTCCATCGGCCCCTACGACTATTGGGCCATTGAGTACGGCTACCGCCCCGTCGGCGAGCCCTACAAGAGTGAAGAAGATCTGCTCAAGAAGGTCGCGTCCCGTGTGGCCGAGGCGGGCCTCGACTACAGCACAGATGAAGACACCATGTGGGTCATTTCTCCTGACCCGCTTTCCAACCGCTTCGACATGGGCCGCGACGTTAAGAAGTTTGCCGAGTTCCAGATCGACGTCGCTGAATCGCTCCTCAAGGACATCAGCGAATGGGCGGTCAAGGACGGCGAGTCCTACAACCGACTTCGCCGTGCATTCGGCAGGCTCCTCTTCGAGCGCGGAAGCGCCTGTGAGTACGTCGCCCGGTTCGTCGGCGGCGTCATCGTGAATCGCGACCACCGCGGGGATGAGGACGGCCGCACTCCCTTGAAGGTCGTCGATGCCAAGACGCAGCGGGAGTCGCTGGAATTCTGCTGCAAGAACGTCTTTGCCGAGGATGCATTCCAGATCAGCCCCAAGCTCCTCGCCCTCCTGGCGCCCGGCCGCCATTGGCACTGGGACAGCGACGAATTCTCGCTCCGCGTGGAATTCAACATCCACGATTTCGTGGCCCAGAGTCAGTTCGGCGTCCTCTTCAACCTCATGAATCCGTTCACCATCGGTCGCATCCACGACAACCAGCTCAAGTTCCAGGAGGACGACGAAGTCTACACCCTGGCCGGTCACATGACCTCCCTGAGCGATTCCATCTGGTCGGAGCTTCAGGAAAAGTCCCGAAAGGGCACCGACGAGAAGCCCATGATCTCCAGCTTCCGCCGAAACCTTCAGCGGATGCACGCCGGGATGCTGATCAACCTGATCCTCAGCGAGCCGGGCGCCATCGTCCCGGCAGACGCAAATGCCATTGCCCGGCTCTGCGCCAAGCGGCTTTCTGATCGGATCGCCAAGTGCCTCAAATCGGGTGATGCCGACCTCGCCACCGAGGCCCATTTGTGCGACGTGCAGAAACAGCTCGACAAGGTGCTGGACGCCCAGTACTCGATCGGCGTCTTTTCGGGCGGCGGAGGGTTGTTCTTCCTGGGTAGGACCACCGATGACGCAAAGCCCGTAACTATCTTGCCCAGCCGTTGATAGAGTCTTTCGCGGGGGTGGCGGACCCGCCCCGGCGCGACCCTTTATCCGCCTGCCGGACTCCGGCAGCAAATGCCCCGAACCCCTCTGGGTTCGGGGCTTTTTTTTGTGCTGTGAAAAACTTAAATTCACCGCCGAACAAACGCTTGACATCGCAGCCGAGAAGATTAGAGAATTGCGCTTTGACCGGACGATTGAATCATCCGGTAGCGGTCGTTTTTGAAAGCGTGGAAGATTCATCTTCCAGGACATGAGACTTCACCGCACGCCGGCAGGGCGTGCATCACGCGGTGCCGCAACCGCGAACACATTATTCAGCGGCGATTTTTCTCCTTCAGGAGTAGACACTGATGACACACAACGAAAACACAACAGCCGACTCCATGAATCTCACCGACCACGAAAATCTCGTTGAAGTGATGTTTGCCCGTAGTACCGCGGAGGCAAACGATTGCGTGCGGGCCCTTATTGAAAGCGACATCCCGGCGCGCATGGAAGGAAGCGGTCGCCCCGGAGCCGGCTACGGCATCGCCGTGCTCGTTCCGCCGGACCGAATGATCCTGGCCTCGGAGCTTCTTGCGGCCAAGGCCCACGACGACGAAGACGACGAGGACGAGGAGAGCGAAGACAGCACCGACGAAGAAGTGGATGACATCGACGACGACGAGTTCGACGACGATGAGGACGATCTGGACGACGACGAAGACGAAGATGATGACGACGACGAAGATGAAGACGATGAATTCGAAGTTGGATACGACGATTAGCCGATAGGTGAGGAGATGCCCTGCGGCCGCGCAATTTTTGCCGGTCGCGTTCGCCAACGGCCGGGCCGGGGCACGCATCGAACCTCGCCCAGTCAGCTCGCCGAGAGGACGTGACCTATGGATACGCCCGCAGCAACCACCCCTCGGCCCAATTCTGACGCCCGCGAAAACGCTCAGGACAGACGAGCCGACAATCGACGTGAGTCCCCCGTGGACCGCCGTGCAGGCCTTGAACGCCGCCGTGGGCCGGGCAGACGCCGCTCGGATTCCCGCCGAAGCGCCGAGGAAGGCGAGCTCAATTCCGAGCAGTTTGAGTTCGTCATGGCTATGGACGAATACAAGCGGGCCAACAAGAAGCCGTTCCCCAGTTGGACCGAAGTCCTCGAAGTGCTAAAATACCTCGGATACCGGAAGGTCGCCGATGTGGGAGAGCACGTCGATCGGCCCGCCACGGAAGATTGACCCTCTTTCCCGATGCCGGGGGATTCAGGCATGCCGACCGACAATTACGAGGTCGTCGACGTCCTCATGCTCGTGGGCAATATTGTCCCGATCGCCTTCTATTTCCTCATCCTCGGTCTCGTCAACAGCCACGCCAGACCCTGCCTCATTACCAGCCGATCCGACTTTCTTGCCCTCACCGGCGTCCTCCTGCCCGTTTTGCTCTGGCCGGTTCCGGAGTTCGTTCGATCGGGCATGTACGTCCCGCTTGCGGGCGGCATGCTCCTGGCTGCTACGGTTTTCTATTATCTCCTTCCCAAGCGCGATGCGGGATTCGTGATTTACAACATCTCACTTCGCCAGTGTGTTCGGTTGATCGAGCAGGCCACGACGCGACTCGACCTCGCCGGACGTCGTCAGGGAAACTGCTGGATGGCCGACGACGGATCGCTGCGCATCGAGCTGCGCCCGTTCCCCTTGCTGCACAACGTCGCGTTGCACGTTGAGCCGACCGACAGCAAGAGCGAGGCCCTCGTTCCGCTGATCGGCATGGAGATCGACCGGCAACTGTCCACGGTTTCGCAGCTTCCCTCCAACATGAGCGCCGGAATGGTCCTCGCCGGCGTGACCCTGCTGCTCCTGCCGATGTGGATGGTCAGCCGCCACGTTGACGACCTCGTGGACGCGATGTTGCACCTCTTCGGCTGATGCACCAAGCGCCTCCGGCGCGACTCCCATCCCCTCCGTCTCCAGCCTTGCGCGCCAGTCATTCAATCCCGTCCTTTGGTTTTGGGAATCTCCTCGTTAGAATCGCGGTTTCAGTGGGAGACGAGTTTTTCGATCCGTCTGGTGGATCGTGGAATCCGTGCCGTGAACCGAGCCAACTCGATCAAGCTCTCCATCACCTGCGTCCTGTTCCTGGTAGGGGGGCTCCTGGTGATGAAGTCTCTTTCCAACCCCGACGCCGAGCCGGTCGCCACAGACGCCCGGCCGGTGGACCTTATCTGCACCAAATGCGAGAAGCATTCGACGATCAGTTATGACGAATACGCCAAAGCGCCCATGAAGAGCGCCGCCGGGAACTTGGGCCGCGTCGCCGGTGCAGGTCGAACGCTGGCGGCCCAGGCTCGCCGTGCCGATTTCGTGTGCCCCGCATGTGGTGAAAAGTCGGCCCAGCCGGCAAGCAAGTGCGCCAGGCATTCGTTATACTATCCTCGATACACCGACACCGGCGCCAACGGACAATGCCCGCAGTGCGGCGTCGGAGGCTGATCGACACGTCCAGGAAGCGGCGAGCAGACAGGACAACGGGCTCATGCGACGATCCGCGTTCACCCTGATCGAGCTCTTGATGAGCATCGCCATCATCTCCGTGCTCATCGGAATCCTCCTGCCCGCGCTCAGCGGCGCGAAGGAGGCCGCCAACGTGGCCTATTGTCTGTCCAACTTCAGCACACTCACCAAGACCGCGGAAATGTACATGGAGGATCTGAACAAGCGAACCCTGCCGTGGTACGTCGCTGATTTCAATTTTCGCGGCATCACCACGGTCAGCGAATACAGCTACGGCGGTTTCCAGCACACGACGCCCAGCCCGGATCCGAGATTCAGAATGTTGGACACCTTCATCCTGAAGACCAGCGAGCGGCCCTTCAACAAGTACATTGCCAAAGGCGCCGACGGTACGACGCCCATCAAGTCTTATATTTGCCCCTCGGACAAGTCGTGGATCACCCCGCTCGTGGGCGACAGGCTTCCCGAGGAATTATCCCCGACGGACGCATACTCATCATGGCAGGTTCAGGGGAACAGCTTCGCCATCAATTGGTACTGGCTCAACGGTCCACCGTGGAACGGTGAGGAGGGCTGGTACGGAAACCTTGCGTCTTTCAGTCTCACCGGTGAGAAGATGCTCTCCAGGAAGACCGGTGGGGAGGCCGCCAAGTTCGTGCTCTTCACCGAGAGTTGCATGAACTACTACATGTACGATGCACGGCCGCGCAGTGGAAACTACGGCGAGAGCAGAATTCAGAAACTGGGCCCGGGCTGGCATCGCAAGTTTTCCACGTATGCGCTCGGCTTCCTCGATGGTCACGCCGAGTTCCGCTACGTCGACACGCGCTACTCCGACGATACCGGCTTCGACATCTGGCCGACCATTCGCTAGCTTGAGGGCCGTGCCGAACTCAGGCTTTAGTGCATTGCCTTGGAGATGGTGAAGATCGGCAGCAGAAGGGCCAGAACAAGACCGCCGACTACCACGCCGAGAAACATGACGATGGCCGGCTCAAGCAGGCTGGTCATGGTTTTGATGGCCACGCTCAGTTCGGCCTCGCAAAAGCTGGACACGTTCTCCATGACGGTGCCGAGCTTGCCGCTGCGTTCCCCGGCGCCGAGCATTTTGTTGATCGCCTTGGGCACCTGTTTGTAATCCGCGAGGGACTCGGAAAGCTGCTGGCCGCGCTCCAGACGCTCGTTGACTTCCTTCCACATGGATTCGTATTTCGGGCTGCCGCAAACGCCGGAGGTGAGGCGGACGCTGTCGAGCATGGACACGCCGGCCTGGATCATGGTGCCCAGCGTTCGAAGGCTGCGGGCAAGATAGGTCTTGTGGTACATGGGGCCAAGCAGCGGCAATGCCAGCTTGATGGTATCGAGCCTGATGCGACCTGCCGGGGTGAGAAAATAATAAATGGCCGAACCTCCCCCGATCACGACAACGGCGAAAACGTAGAGGCCGTAGGTCATGAGGTTGTCGCTGAATACCAGCAGGTATTTGGTGAGGACGGGCAATTTGTCCTCGCGACCGGCGTAGATGGCGTTGAATTTGGGCAGGACGAAGGTCATGAGGAAGATGGTGACGCCGATGGCGAATACAAACATCACAATCGGATAGGTCACGGCCCCCTTGATCTTTTTTCTCAGTTCTCGCTGATCCTGAATGTGATCGGCGAGGCGGCGAAGGATCGGAGCCATCATGCCCGACGCCTCCGACGCCTTGACCAGGCTGACGTAGAGATTCGGGAAGACTTCCGGATGCTCGGCGAGCGCCGCGGAGAATTCGGCGCCGCCTTCGACTCGCTCAATGACGCCGTCCAGCGCCTCGGCAAAACGCGGCGAGTTTCCGTCATGACGGCAGGCCTCAAGCGCTTCTGACATCGAAACGCCCGTCTCCGTCATGACCGCGAGCTGCCGCGTGAAGAAGATCAGGTCGTCCGGGCGAAATTTCTTTCTGTTAAAAAAATTGGACGTCCGCGCGGTTGGTGCTGCTGCTGCGGCGGCTTTGGTCGCCTTGCCGCGAGCCGTCACCTTGACGACAAAGCGGCCCTCGTTGCGGACCAGCTTCGCCGCCTCGACGGGGGAGGCGGCTGTGACGTCGCCCTCCACCATCTTTCCGGTGTTGTCGCGCGCAACATATGCGAAAACAGGCATCAGAGTCTCCAGGTCAGTCCGCTTGTTCCGCCCAGGGAATCGACTCGCTCGCCTTTCTGTTGGCAGCGCGTAACCCGGCGCGAAGCTCATCCGTGTCCACGGAGTCACCGATGAGCCGCGACAGCCGTGCACGATCGGTCGTCGCCGCGAGGGCGGAGTCCTTATCTATGCGACCGGAATGGACGAGCTCCGCGAGATTCTGCTCCAGGGTGTGCATGCCCAGGCTGCGGCCTGTCTCGATCATCGAGTTAATCAAGTGGGTCTCGTTCTCGCGCAGGGCCCGTCGAATGCCGGTGGTGGCGACAAGGATTTCCGTGGCCGGGATCAGCGTCTCGTTCATCTCGTCGCGCAGGAGGGTCTGACACACGATGGCCCGCAATGAGGCCGCGAGCTGGACGCGAATCTGCCCCTGCTGCATCGGAGTGAAAACGTCAATCAATCGGGCCAGCGTCTGCGACGTGCTGGACGTATGCAGGCTTCCGAAGACCAGGTGCCCGGTCTCCGCGGCGGTCAGCGCGGTGGAGATCGTCTCCAGATCGCGCAGCTCCCCGATCACGATCACATCCGGTCGCTGCCTCAAGACGTGCCGCAATGCCGAGGCGAACGTCGGGCTGTCCGAGCCGATCTCGCGCTGCTCGATGAGGCACTGGTCGTTGGTGAAGGCGAACTCGACCGGGTCCTCGATGGTGATGACGTGCGCGGCGCGGGTGTGATTGATGTGATCGATCAGCGTCGCCAGCGTGGTGCTCTTGCCCTGTCCCGTGCCGCCCGTGACGAGAACGAGCCCGTTTGGATAGTCAGCGAACGAAAGAACCTGCTCGGGAAGATTCAGTGATTCAAACGTTGGAACGTCCCGGGGAATGGAGCGAAATGCCGCCGCGAGGGTCCCGCGCTGATAGTGAATATTCGCACGACATCGGCCGGCGCCGTCCAGCTCAATCGCGAAGTCGAGGTCCTTCGCCTCTTCAAGCCGCTCGATCTGATGCGGAGTCAGCAACGCCTTCAGGTGGGCGTCCAGTTCCACGGCCGGTACTGCCGGCAACTCCAGCGCCTTCCACTTTCCATTCACATGAATCGTCGGCGGCGCATCGGCCACGAGGATCAGATCGCCGGCGCGCTCGTCGATCAGCCGCTTGAGAAGCCCGCGGACATAGCCGTCCTCACGGGTGGGGCAGTCGCCGCCGGCGCGAGTTGCAGCCCGGCTCTCGGTATCGGTACGGGGGGGCTCATGCAGCACAGACACGGAACACCTCCTCGACAGTCGTGATACCCGCCTTCGCTTTCAACATGCCGTCCTCGTAAAGGGTGCACATCTTGGCGCTCAGCGCCACCTTGCGAAGCTCCTGGAGCGGCGCTCCGTCGGAGATGGCCTGGCGCAGCGCGTCATCGGGAATGAATAGTTCGTGAATGCCGACACGCCCCGAATACCCGGTGCCGTGACATTTGGCACAGCCCTTTCCGACCATCAGCGACTCGACGTCGTACCCGAGCTTTTGCATGGCGTGTCGCGTGTTGGGCGTCGGCTCCTGCGGCTCCTTGCACGACGGGCAGATCTTTCGCACCAAGCGCTGGGCGAGCACCGCCTCCAGCGCGGCGGCGATGAGATACCCCTCAACGCCGATGTTGTGCAGTCTGGTGATGGCGGAGACGGCGTCGTTGGTGTGCAGGGTTGAGAGCACCATGTGGCCCGTGAGCGCGGCCTGGACCGCCGTCCGCGCCGTGTCATCATCTCGAATCTCACCAACCATGATCACGTCCGGGTCCTGTCGCAGGAGGGCCCGCAGAACCGTGGCGAATTTCAGCCCGATCTTTTCGTTGACCTGAAACTGGTTGATCCGGCGAAGGTTGTACTCAATGGGGTCTTCCACCGTGCAGACGTTTCGCTCCGGCGAGTTGATCTCCATCAGCGCGGCGTAAAGCGTCGTGCTTTTGCCCGATCCCGTGGGGCCCGTGACGAGGACGAGTCCGTGCGGATGCAGCAGTTGCGTGCGGAAGGCCTTCAGCAGGTCGATGGAGAAGCCGAGCGTCTCCATGTTCACCAGAATCTTCGAGTTATCGATGATTCGAATAACGACCTTCTCGCCCTGCATGTTGGGCAGCGTGCTGACGCGAAGGTCGATGGGGCGGCCTTCCATCATGACGTGAATGCCGCCGTCCTGCGGAAGCCGGCGCTCGGCGATGTCGAGCCCGGCCATGATTTTGATGCGCGAAACAACCGGCGCCATCATCTGCGCCGGCGGATTGAGCTTTTCATACAGCACGCCGTCGACGCGATTCCGGATGCGCAGGCACGTCTCGTCGGGCTCGATGTGAATATCGCTCGCGCCTTCCTTGACCGCGCTGTAGATCAGGAAGTTCACCAGCTTGATGACCGGCGAATCGCCCGCCATGCCTTCGAGGCTGGTGATGTCATCGACCTTCGTCTCAATCAGCTCGAAAGTGTCGGCCGACACGTCCTCGATGATGTCGTCAATGACGAAGACGTTGGCGCTCTTAACGTACTGGGCGAGAATCGCCTGGATGTCGGCGCCTGAGACGGCGACGACCTGCACCGTATGGGTGGTGATGCGCCCGATCTCCTCGAGCAGAAACACGTTGGCCGGTTCGCTCATGGCGACGGTCAGAACGCCCTGAACCAGGAACAGCGGCAAGATGCCGTGTTTCTCAAGAAACTCTCTCGGGATCAGATCGATCACGCGCGGATCGACCAGTCGCGGCGTCAGCTTGGCGTAGGGAACGTTATACGCCTCGGCGAGCGCCTCGACGACCTGATCCTCGCCGGCAAGTCCGAGTTCGATGATGACTTCGCCCAGGAGCTTCTTATTGCGGCTGGACTGCTGCTCTTCGATGGCGCGCTCAAGCTGCTCCTCGGTCAGCAGCCCCTTCTTCAGAAGGATCTGCCCCAATTGCTTCTTGCCTGCCTTCGCGAGCGTTGATTGCATTTCGACGGCTCTTTTCGTTTCGGGCTAAACCAATATCACGCAAAGCTTCTGACGGCGGCATCAATATCGGCGCAAACCTCAAACCTTCGCGACAATCTCGTGATCTCAAGCACCTTCTGGACCGTCTGGTTCAGTCCGCACAACCGGATGCGGCCGAGCCCGTTCTCGCATTGAGACTGCAACTCCAGCAGCAGCTCAAGGCCCCGGCTGTCGATGGCATCGGCTCCCGCGAAATCGACTACGACGTCGTGCCGACCCTCCGACTCGAGTTTCTTCACGTGGTTCGCGAACTCCTCGGTATTTTCGCCGGCGAGGTCTTCAGTGACGCTGCATACCGTCACGCTTCCATAATGGGTGATGCTGGTCGGCATCTTCATGGGCTCCAGATTCTAAAAAAGACGATCCCCTTCAATTCGGATTCAGCACGGCGTGCAGCGCGCCCAGGTGCGAAATGGTCGCGTCACTGCCTGAGCACGCCCGCGCCTCCTTGAAGAGCTTTTCAAGATCGAGCTTGACGAAAAGCTCCGCCAGGTGCGGGTCGAACTGCGTTCCGGCACACCGCCGGACTTCCGAGATCGCCACGTGAAACGGAAGCGCCGACCGGTAAGTCCGGTTCGTCGTCATCGCATCAAAGCAGTCGGCCAGGCAGATGATCCGCCCGATCAGCGGGATCGCTCTACCGGCAAGTCCGTCCGGATATCCGCGACCGTCCATCCGCTCGTGGTGATAGAGAACGCCGGGCATCAGGTCGCGCGTCTGTCGAACCGGCGAGAGAATTCGCACGCCGATTTCCGGATGCTTCTTCAGCGCGTCGAATTCTTCGTCGGTCAATTTTCCAGGCTTGCAGAGAATGGCGTCCGGCACGCCGATCTTCCCCACGTCGTGCAGAAGTCCGGCGAGGTACACCCGCTCGCAGTCCGTCGGTGACAGCTGCGCCGCCCTGGCCAGTGCGCGACTCAGGAACGCGACGCGCTCGGAGTGGCCGTAGGTGTAAGGGTCCTTGGCATCGACGCTGTTGACAATCGAGTGCAACAGGCCCATGAGGAGGTCGGTCAGGTCATCGTAGAGCGTCTGGTTCTCGAGGAATGACTTGATGCGATCTCCGACGGCTCGAAAGAGCTGCACATCGACCGAGGTAAAGTCTCCGCCGTCGGGGCAGTTCAGGGCGAGCATGACGCCGAGAAGCTTTTGATGATTCCATAGCGGCAGGGCGACTGCATGTCGAAGCCATGAACTTGCCCAGGCAAGTTCAGGCCGCGAGGCTGCGTCGTTGAGCAGCACATGGCTGGGCGTCTTGACCGGGTCGAGATTGCAGGCTTCGGCCAGCTTCAGCAGGCTCAGTGCGTCGGCGCCCGCGTCGAGCTCGCCGACACAAACCACGCGATCGCTCAGTGAATTCGCGTCAAGTGTGGCGGGCACATTTCGAACTTCGCCGGCCGATTGACCCTCGGTCAGAACAAACGCAATAGCGGCGGCCCGGGACACCTCGTTGACCTGCTCGCCGATGGCGTGAAGGAGCTTCTGCGGCCGCTGCGGGAGACCCATCTGCGTGCTGATTCGATAGATGAGGTTCAGTTCCTCGTAGGTATTCTGCAGGTTCTGAACGAGAAGATCGGATTCTTCGGCCGCGACGTCGATCTGGCGAGCCTGCTCGACGGTGAGCCGCAGTAGGTCGACAACCGACGCTTCCTGTTCGTCGGCAATGCGTCGCTCGCCTTGTGCGCTCGTCTGCATCGCGGTCAGATCGAGATTGCACGCGCTGCACAGCCGCGCAAACGACTCACCGCGAAGATCAGACTTGAGGTACGCGCCGACGATCGCCCCCAATGGTCGCTGTCGACGGTGAATCATCGCGACCGCGAACCGCAGATCATCGGGCCAGGGGCCGGGGCCGAAGTCGATCGTTGCGACGGGATTGCCCGCGCCCAACTTTTGGGTACATGCGCGGACGAACTCGGTGAGGCCGGCGGCGAATGTCCCCTTGCGCGACCAGAGCGTGTTCCAGAACTGCGAGCCGTCCTTGTCCCACAGTATGGCCTGTCCGTCACTGCTCCAGAGTGAGAGCCACAGACCGGACTGACGCCAGTGTAGCGCGAGTCGATCGAAACCGTCGGGCGACAGTGGCCAGGTGACCCTGGGGAGCGGGATTCGTCCCTGGCTCTCCAGAGTGGTGGTCATGCCCTGTGATCTTCTCGTGGTAGACGGCACAAAAAACCTCTCGGCGGCTAAACGCCTGCATTCAGGTCCGACGCGACGGCATTGCCGGCGCCCTCGATCACTTGTCGCACGGTGCTCAGTACTTCGCGCGGCGAAAAGGGCTTGATGAGAACCTTCTTGATGTTCGTTCGGCCCAGCTCCTGCTCGTTGAGCGAGAATCCTCGGGCCGTCAGCATGATCGCCGGAATGTGGCTGGTGCGTGAATCGGCTCGCATCTTCGCGCAGAGCTCCAGCCCGCTTAGCAGCGGCATTTGATAATCGGTGACGACCAGGTCCGGAATCTCCGTCTGGGCGATCTCCAGTCCTTCGGCGCCGTCGGCCGCGGTCAGAACCTCGAAATCTGCATGCCTGAGTTTGGCCGAGACAACATGCAGGATGTGCGGCTCGTCATCACAAACCAGGATTCTTTCAGCACTCATAAAGTATCCCCATGTGCGATCTTTGAAGATCAGTTCTTCGTGTTCTCCCCCGCAAGCGGCAGCACTATACCGAATGTGCTCCCTTTGCCGACCTCGCTGGTCAGCGTCAGCTCGCCGCCGTGGACCGTCTCCACGATCTGCTTCACCAGGTTCAGCCCGAGGCCCGTGCCCTTGGCCAGTTGCTTGTTGGCCTCGACCCGGAAGAACTTCTGGAACATCCTGGGTAGGTCTTCCTTGGGTATCCCCAATCCCGTATCGGTGACCTCGATGCGAATCGACTTGTTCACATCCAGCGGCAACATGCGAAGCTGGACGCTCCCGCCGCTGGGCGTGTACTTCACGGCGTTGGACAAAAGATTGAGAATCGCCTGGTAGATCAGGTCGCGATCCGCCATCACCTGATACATCGTCGGCGTCAGTTCCTCGGTCAGCGTGATGCTCTTCTCCTCGGCGGCCGGACGCATCAGATCGCACGCTTCCTTCGCGACGATGGAAAGCGACACCGCCTCTTTGCTGATGCGGACCGTCCCGGCCTCGATGCGGCTGATGTTCAGCATGTTGTCGATGAGCCGGCCCAGCCGATCGGCGGACGCGTCGATGATTCCGTAGTATTCGTTCCGCGTCTTTTCGTCGCTGGCCTCGCCGTCCACGAGCATTTCCACGTACGCCCGAATCGACGAAAGCGGCGTCCGAAGCTCGTGCGCGACCTGGGCCACGAATTCGCTCTTCATGCGCGCTGCGAGCCGGTCCTTCGTGATGTCGCGCATCAGGCAAACGACCCCGTGCGACTCGACCCCGGCCATCCCGCCGGACGTGTGCGACCCGATGGGGGAGAGTGTCATCGCAAAGACGCGGTCGCCGATGTCGATTTCAATCCGCCGTTTGGCGACGCGCACCTCGGCCTCGCGCGAGTCTCGGATCGCGGCGACGATTTTCTCGTCGCTGATGATCTCCGAAACCGGCATGCGGGTGGACTGGTCGCCCTTGATGCCGAACAGCTCTTCCGCGGCCGGATTCACCTGGACCAGTTGATCGTATGCGTCGGTGACCAGCACCGGGTCCGAGATCGCCCGAAGCACGGCCTCGGCCTGCTGCTTCTGTACCCCGGAAAGGCTCAGGGCAAGTTCCATCTGCTTCTGGTCGGACTTGATTCTCTGCAACTGGCCGCTCAGCGACGTGGCGTGCTGCTCGACCGCCGACCACACCTGCTGGAGTTCATCGTCGATCGAAGGAGGCGGCGCGACATCAGCGCGCTCGCGGCCGATTCGATCCAGGGCGATGCGCAGTTCCGTGATGCGGTCTTTGCGCGCACGCCATGAGAACATCACGATCGCGATCGCCAGACCGTTGAGGGTAAACATGCCGAATTGTGCGCCGCGGCTGAATCCGCCCCCCCAGAATCCAAACGCCATTCCAGACAGGAGCCAGCATGCGGCGATCGCCAGAGGCACAATCGCGTGGATCGCCCTGAGTTGAGCGATGTACGCCCGAACGCCTGCCGGCTTGCCTGTCGCGGCGCGATAGGGCGTCGACGGCGTCAGCTCCGGCCGCGGCGCGTCGCGCTCCGCGCTCGGCGCATCGCCGGTGACGACATCGTCATCTACCTGCGACCAGGGTTTGATCTGCGTCTGCGTCATGGCTCCATTCCGCCGACATCGTCGGGACAATCGCCCGCGAATTCGGGATTGGCGGCTTCGACCCTCATGGACAACAAGTTCAGCCGTCTTGCGGCCGGTTCAAAATCTGGCTCCAGCTTCAATACCTGCCGGTACGACTCGCGCGCGGCCGTGACGTCGCCCTCAGTCTCCGCGGCCTCGCCGACGAGAAAATGGGCCGCGGCCAGTCCCGGCTCCTCCAGAATGGCGCGCTGGCCGGCCTCGCGCGACCTCGTCGAGTCCCCGCTCCGAAGCGCGACATAAGCTAGCAGTACCCAGGTCTCCGAGGTCATGGCACTGTTCGCAATCACGTGATCGAGCGACTCAATGGCCGATTCGAAATCGTTGGCCTGCACCGCTGCCCGGGCATATACGCGCCACGCCGTCATATTCTCCGGGCATTCCTTCATCACCCGGCGGAGAGCCGACATTGCCTTCGTCGGCTTCGACGTGTTCAGGTAAGCGTCGGCAAGCATGAGCAACGTGCTCGGCCGGCTCGGTTGTTCGGCGCTGGATGCGTTCTCCGCGGCCGGCTCTATGACGGCGGCGGTTTGTTCAGCAAGCGGCTCAAGGACGCGGATGGCCTCCTCGTACCGGCTTGCCCAGTGCAGCACGTTTCCGTACTCCGTCTGAAGGTTTTTATCTCCGTCGCAGATGCGCAGCGCATCGCGGCAGAACTCGACCGCGGGTCCCCTGAGCCCGACGATGCGCGCGATGCGCGAGCTCAACATGCGAAGCGACACGTTCTGATCGAAATCGATCAGCCGCGGATGAACGAGCTCGAGCGCGTCCGTCGGACGATTCATCGCCACGAGCACTTCCGCCTCGGCCAGCAGATACGCCGCCGTCTGCGGCGAAAGCTCCGCGGCCGTCGCATAATGCTCAAACGCCGATGGCAGATCGTCCTGTCGCTGGGAGATCTGACCGGCCAGGTAGTGAATCTCCGGATCGCCCGGACTCAGTGCCGCCGCAAAAGCGACAGCCTGACGGGCTTCGCCGATCTGTCCCTGGGCAAGCCGAATGCGTGCGGCGATGAGATATGCGTTTGGATCGTTCGGCATCATCGCCAATGCTTCATCGAGCGCCTTCTCGGCGGCTTCGAGACGTCCTGCCTTAAGATGCCCTTCGGCCAGTTGTAGCTTGACGCTTCCGCGCACCGAGTCCCAGCGCTCCTTGGCTGCGGCGCGCTGATTGTTTTCCATGTGCGTCGAAAGAAGGGTGCTGTCGATGCGACTACACGCCGAACTTGAAAGGGCAACCGTAAGCGCGATCAGGCGCAACGGCTGCCTTACTGCATCTCGGAGTATTCGGGTCATGGCAATTCCTCCCGCTTTGCGTCCTCAGGGGATGCGCCGTCCGATTCGCTCTTGTCCGCGGGTCCTGAACTGGTCCCCGGTCCGTCCTCTTCGCCGATGGGGCCCTCAAGGCCGCTTGGCAATTCAAACGGCGGGCCGGGTCGCCCGAACGGGGGGGTAACGGCGCCGGATTCGCTCTCAATGCGGTCGCGAACGAATCCGCGAATGCTCGATGCCTCCGACTCCCACAGCCGCTTGCCCAGGAGTTCTTCCTTCAGCTTGATGGCATGCAGATGCTGCGGGTATGCGTTGACGGCCAGTTGCGCATCCCAGATTGCCTTTTCGATGTCGCCGCGCGCCATGTGTTCCGTCGCCCATCGATAGTGAGCCTGGCTCAGGCGCTCGCGCCCGAACCACTGAACGCCCTGGCGAGCGCCCGCCCGATACCGCTCGATATCCTCGGCCACGGCCCCCGACGCTTTCTCGTCGGCCTCGCCCTTGAGGATGTGGACCGTCAGTAGAACGATGACTTCTTCGCGGACCGTCGCGTCTCGCGTTCTGCGGAAGAGCGCGCCCGCCACGGGAATGTTCCCCAATAGCGGCACCTGCCCGCGCGTCGCGGTGCCGACCTCGCGGAACAACCCGCCGATGAGGATCGTGCGCCCGTCGCGTACAAGAATGTTGGTCGTCACTTCGGTCGTCTGCTCAAACGGCAGGTTCGCCTCGGTCAATCCGCCGGTCGAATCCTTGGGATGAATCTCCATTCGGACGATGCCGTCCTTGCCGATGAACGGGCGGAACGTAAGCACCGTGCCGGTCTCAAGAAACTCAACGGTCTGAATGGCCGTCGTCTCCGTGATCGTGGTCGTCAGATAGCCGTCGCGTCGACCGACGATGACCTGGCCGACCTGCTTATTCAGCGCGAGCAGCTTGGGATTGGCCAGAATGTCCGTGTCGGTAATCTGCTCCAGCGCCCGGACGAATACACCTATCTGGTCCTTGAGGATGCCGAACGTAAACCCGCCGTCGGGCAGCCCACCGTTCAGATCGGTGCGCACCGTAAAGTTGGTGTTGTTGAGCTGCGGCGTCGGGATGTTGCCGGTGGTGATCGACTGCGCCGCCGGGCTCACGCTCGAGAGCTGGGAGAAGTCGATCCCGCCGACGGTGGTGAAGTCGATACCCAGCGAGTTGTCTTCATTGAGCGTCGCGCGAAGGATCGTGGCCTCAATCAGCACCTGTTCGGGCCGCGTATCCAGATCGGCGATGACCTGGCTGACGTTTTCGATGATGTCTTCGAAGTCGGTCACGACGATGATGTCGCCGGACGCCGTGGCATCGCCTTCCGTGTCCTCGGGTCCCGTCTCGCCGCCAAGGCCTCGTGTGGATGGCGGGGTCGTCGCGAGTTTGCCCGACGTGCTCAGCAGCGGGGCAATCAGTTCCTTGGCCGCGGCGGCATTGAGATAGGTCAGCTTGAAGACTTTGGACACAACGCGGCGCTGGGACTGCTGAAGCTTCGACAGCTCGTCGATCGGGTGAACGAAAATGAAGTTCCCCTCTTGTCGGTACCCGAGCCCGTTGGAAACGAGCATTGCATCCAGCGCCTGATCGAAGGTCACGCTGTAGAGGCTGGCCGTGACCGTTCCCGTCGCATTGCTTGACAGCACGATGTTCCGCTTCGACGGCTCCGACAGCATCCGAAGTGCGTCGGCGATGGGCAGTCCCGACACGTGCATCGTCACGCGATCGTCGAGACCGACGCGGACGAACTGCTCCGTCTCGGGCTTCGCAGCGGGTGCAGCCTTCGCCTCGGGCTCGTGCACCGTGCCGTTCAACATGTCAGGTGAGATGGTCGTATCCGGCTCCTGCGCCTCAGTTCCTCCGCCAAACGTGAACAGAGAAGCCGCGCAGAGTGATGACAGCACGAAGATCGCGCGCCGTCGGCGATTCAGGTCGACGAAGCCGGTCCGGCCGTGTCGCGGCGCCGCGTGTGCCGGCAAAGTGGTTTGCCGATTGCGCCGGGATGTAGATTCTGAGACGATAGACATACGAACTCCGCAGGAATCCGAGACATTCCATCGGTTGTCGGACCCTTGCGGTTGTGCTTTAAGGCATGGAAAGGACGCGCTGGATGCCGCCCTTATCGAGCGTAACTTGCCGATCGTCGATGCGAACGACCGAAAACCCGCGGATCTTGTCGCCCACGCGGACCAAACGTCCGGAAATGTGCGCCAGGGCCTTCGGGCCGGTCATGGTCGAGTGAAGTACAAGCTCGGCGAATTCCTTATCGATGTCTTCAGTTTCCTGGCGTCGAAAGGCCTGGTACGAGACGATGCCGCCGCCGAGCTTGCTCCAGAAGCTTCGGGCGACACTGTCCTCGTTCAAGGCTCTTTGCTCGGAACCGTCCTCCAGAATGACCAGCGGGAACTTCGACCACGCCGGCGCCTTAAACAGGTTTCGCGGCGGTGTGCGCGGCATTTCAGCGATACAAACCGTCGAACTGCCGCTGCCGCCGAGCAGCCAGTCCGCGATCTTGTGGTCGGCCTCTTCCTCTGCCGGATTCGTGGCCTTCGGCTGCGCTGGGGCAAGCGTCTCAAGCGTCGGCGGCGCGGTCGTCGCGACTGCCGCCGGGGCCGGCTGGGCCGGCGGGATGAGATCGTCCGCGGCGGCCAAGGCCGGATCGGGCTTCTTGCTGAAGAGCCCGGTTACGACAAACAGCAGGACGATGAATAGCACGCCGAGAATGGCAGACTTCTTCTTGTCCGCCATCAACTGCGTACGAAACTGCGTCAGCATGTCGTTGACATTCGCCACGATATTCGAACTCTCAATCCTCTGCGCCAGATTCCGCGTGTCCGGCGCCGCCTATGGGCGGAAGTAGGTGTGCACGACAAGATCCGCCTTGATCCTGCCGGGCTTCATTTCGTCGTTGATCAGTTTCAGCGACTCCACGTGCGATAGTCGTTTGTTCTTCTCCAGAAAGTCGAGGAACTTGACCATTGCCGGAAAGTCCGTCTGAAACGCGATGCGCACAGGAAGCACGGTGGTCCCCACCGCGAGCTTCAGTTCGTCGGGAACGCCCTCGTCAACAATGGTCTTGGCCGGGCGCGGCTCAACGACGTAATTGATGATGTCACATTTTCGAAAGCCGTCTGACAGATAGCTGAGAAACTCGCCGAATTGCCGATCCCTCGGCAATCGATGGCGAAACCCCTGCAATTGCTCGCCCAATTCGACGGTCGCAGCGTACAGGTCGCTGATGTTGCCGAGCGCCGCCTGCTTTTCCTTGACGCGCTCCACTTCCTGGGCGGCCGATGCCCGGGCTTCCTTCAGCTTCTTGACGCCCGGCGTCAAGAGACCCAGGACGAAGGCCGCGGTCAGGACAACCACGATGCCGGCGGCGGCCATGTTCATCTTTGCAGCGCTCATCGAGGATGCTTCTCCTCCGGATGCAAATCGCAGGTGAGCTTGAATCCCTGTCCCCGACGGCCGCCCCAGACGACGATGCCCTTGAGTTCCATCTGCACGCGCGACACCAGCGGCGACTCTTCGAGCAGGGCGGAGAACTGAATGACGTCCGGCGTCTCCGTGGCCAGACCGCTGATCACCAATTGCGGGGCGGAAAGCGGCTGGCTCTCGGGTTCGACGGTTTCAGCCGGCGGTGGCTGCGTCGTATCCTGCGCCTTGGTCGACTCTCGCGCCTTCTCAGTCTTGGCGTAGCGGCCCGCGGACGGCGTGGTCAGGACCAGATCCGTCAGGAATACGGTGTCGGAGATGCGCCGGCTCACATCCGAGAGCACTACCACCGGGCTGGCCTTCGATTCCAGGATCGCAAGGAGGGTCAGACCGTCTTCCAGTCGGGCCCGCTCCTGTTCCATTTCCGCTTTCTTGGAGAGATGCGTGTCGACCTGCGTCTCCTGAGACTTGACCTGCACGGTCATCGCCTGCGCCGCGCTGATTCGCTTCTGATTCGCGACGACCCAGAGAACCATGAACACAATCATCGCGCTGATGAGCGACGCCCGAAGGCGCACCGCGCCCTTCAGAGAGCGCGTCTCATGATACTGTTCCGGGATGAAATCCAGATCGATCACGTCTGACTCTCCCTCATGCCACAGGGGCGCCCACCGAGCCACAGGCCTGTGTTGAAGTTCGAATGCAGGTGGCCCCGCGAAGGGCTAGCCCCGTCGCGACGCTCCATGCAGGCGCCAGCGTCCGCTCGTCCCGTGAAAGGGCCTGCTCGATGCCCGCCATTCCCCGCAGCGGATGTCCGATCGTGCACGGAATATCGACCGATGCGGAAAACGCCCGATGCAGTTCGGGCTCGTGCGCCTCGCCGCCCACCAGCGTGAGCGTTCCGGGCCGCTGCCCACGAAACGTCACGGCAAGGTAGCGCAGGCAAAGCTGCATGTCGCGGCAGATGCGCTCGGCGATCGGGCGAATGGCATCGGCCGCTCGCGCGCGAATTTCGTCGGGAATGGCGTTGTCGGACTTCGATGGTGAGGACGCGCTCTCGTGCAGGATGCGCACTCGAAGTTCCGCCGCCTGGTCGGGCGACAGATTCAGCGCCTTGGCGACCGCCGCGTTCATCTGCTCGCCGCCGACGTCCAGCAGCTTTACGAAGCAGATGTCGGTTCCCCGGGTAATGACGATGCTCGAACCACGCCCGCCGACGTCCAGAAAGACGTTGACCGATGCCGCGTCCTCGCTTCGCCGCAGGAATCGAATAAAGCTCCGGGCCACTGCGCACGGCGTGACATCAACCGCCGTCGGTCGAAGTCCAAGGGCCTGCAGCATCTCTACCTTCGACGTCACCGCCTCCTGCGTCGCGGCGAAGACGAGTATTTCTTCTTTGATTTCCGTACCGTGACGGACCTCGCCTGCGGAGAAGAATCGCACCTGGGCAGGCTTGCCGGCCATGTCGAAACGGTCCTGGGCCTCGAATTCCACCGCCGCGGCGAGCTCTTCCGGCGGCATCTTCGGCAGGCGAATGCTCTTCATCTGGAATTCGCTGAGGCCCAATCCGGCGACGACTTCGCGGCCGCAGAAGGGCCGCGTCGCCATAGCGTCTTTTACGGCGCGCTCCAGCATCTCCGCCCGCTCCCGCGCATCGGTGATGCCCGGCGGAAGCTCGAAGTGCGTCGCGGCCTGTACGACGGGATCGCCCATGGCGTCGGCGAACTGAATCATTCGCACGCCGGTGGAGCCGAGGTCGAGACCGATCGGTCCGTGTTTTCTGCCTCTTCCGATCAACATTTTCCCCCAGAATGAGCGCAGTCTGGTTGGTTTCTGCCGGTTCCCGTATCGGCTGATGCTCCCCGCCGATTGAGGACCGCATCGCACGGTTGCGGAGAGGGCAGTGATTATGGACCCGTGAGTTATCGAACCGTGGTGGGGTGGGTGCGCCCGTGCTCTTGGGTGGGGCGAGGCGTCTTTGGGGGCTTGGTGATCGCGGATTTGAAGGTGACATAAGGTGAGTCAGCGGAGATTTTTCGATTGCAAGTCTTGCGGCGGGCGTGTGTTGGGGCGGTTCGACTTTTAGGTGGTTTTGCGTGGAAACGTCAAAACGCCAAGAAGTCAAAAAGTCAAAACGCTGGGAGGTGAGTGTGCGCGGGCTCATTAGGGAGGTCTCCTGAGTCATGCGTCCGGCCGGGTTGCGAGGGTTTTGAGTTCGGCATTGCGCGGCCATTGAGAAATCCTTCGCCGGGATTGGGTGGGTTGGTTTCTATTAATTGATCCTTGCTCGGCGTGCGCGCGGGTGTGGGCATTGGCCCGCGGGAAATGCGACCCCCTCGGGGTCGGTTTGCGCGGGGTGGGCGCGGTACAGGGGCGATGCCCCTGCCTACTAAATTTTGGCCCTTCGGGCCGGACAGGCACACTTGTAGCCCGTCGTGGGTTCATCCGGCCGGACAGGCACTCTTGTAGCCCGTCGTGGGTTCATCCGGCCGGATACGCACTCATACAGCTAGCCCGAATATTTCATCAGGTCGGCGTTGAATAGGAATAGAAAAAGCCTCGAAGCCTTGTAGACTGGGGTTTCGTAAGAACATTCCGGTCCATAGGCAGGGAGGCTTTTTCGTGACAGACTGTA
>WBZR01001200.1_pt1 | contig 34335 bp, 26 predicted proteins | sample 5204231 | NCBI WGS metagenome assembly WBZR01 (sample SAMN12412403, study PRJNA552823) | activated sludge metagenome | isolation source: activated sludge from anammox sidestream of wastewater treatment plant... | place: USA: Virginia | collected 2017-08 | reverse complement strand
CAACAACGACCCTAGCATACCATCTCCGGATGAATGCCGGCTGCAGAAAGTGTTGCCGAAGTGTTAATTGTGGCCGGCGGTCACATTGCGTCCGCGCCAGGCGTGTGTGCTGCGGACTGCACGCCGAGCGTACGGCCGCGAGGTCGCCGTGGCCGCGCGTGGGAGGCACATGCACGCGACTTGCACTGTGGGCCGATGCGGGTATGCTGCGGGACCGGCGCCGATGGCGACACGGCGGCGGGTGAGACACGGCGACGGCACGAGGAGGACATCGATGGCGTGGCGATCACGACACGGCGACGCTGGTTTCGATCGGGCGCTCGGCACGCGGGCGGGCGCGTGCATGGTGGTCGCCGCCGCCGCGCTGGCAGCCGTCGCCTCGGCCGGCCCGCTGGCGCCGCCGCCACGCGCGGTCGCTCAGGCGCCGGCCGAGGCGATCGAGCCCTATGCGCGCATCGGCCAGTGGCCCGACCGGGCGGCCGACGCGTCCGGCGTGCTGCGCGATCCCGTCGGGCTCGACATCGGCCCCGACGACCGCGTCTATGTCAGCGACGCCGGGGTCGGTGGGGTGCACGTCGTCCTGCCGGGCGGCCAGTACCTCCCGCCCTTCGGCGCCGGCGGCCCGGAGCACGCCCGGCTCGGCGCAGCTGGCAAGCTCGCGGTGGCGCAGGGCGACGCGCGGGTCTACGTCCTCGACACGGGGTCGAACCGCGTCGTGGCCTACGACCTCGACGGCGGCTACCTCGCCGACTGGGGCGGCATCGACGGCGCCGCGATCGCGACGGGGCCCGACGGCCGGGTCTACGTGGCCGACCGCGAGCACAACCGCGTCCAGGCCTTCGACCGCGATGGCGCGCGGCTGTTCGCGTTCGGCGGGCTCGGAACCGCCGACGGCCAGTTCACGCTGTTCACCGACCTCGGCGTCAGCCCCGACGGCGCCACGATCGCGGTGGGCGACCAGAACGCGCTGCGCGTGCAGCTCTTCGACCTCCGGGTCGACGGCGCCACGTTCCGCACGGCCTACGCGCTCAACCTGCCCCGCTACGGTGCACCGGATGTCGGTGCGCCCTACCTCCAGTGCCGGGCCGGCGTCGTCCAGGCCCTCGGCGGCGACGACGTGTGGGTCGGCGACGGCACCGGGGCGTGCCGGCTCACGCCGGACGGGCACGTCTACACCATCGCGAGCAGCATGGCCGACGGCACGATCTGCAAGCAAACGCTGCGGCTGCCACGGCTCCGGCCCGACACCGACCAGTATGCGGCGATCGCGGCGTTCGACCCCAACGAGGGCCCGTGTTACAGCGCGCGGCGCGGCAAGGACACACGGCTCCCGACGACGCCGGCGGTGGTGCGCATGCGCGACGCCGACTTCAGGGTGGTCGAGTCGGTCGCGCTCTCGAGCCGTGGTTCGCGGGTCGATGCCGGGCTCGTAAGCCCGTTCTTGGTAAGCACGCCCATCCTCGGGAGCGTGTTCGTCCAGGACCGCACGCGTTACAGCCGTTACTTCGCGCCGGACGGCGCGGCGCTGGGAACGGTGGCGCTGTCGACGCGCCAGGGCGCCGGGACGACCGAGCGCTACCGCGTCGAGCGCGCCGAGAGCGCCGAGACATCCGACGTGATCTTCGGCTACTATCGCAAGGAGCGCTTGAGCCGCAACGCCGGCGACCCGACGGCCACGCCGCCGACGCAGCCGTCGCCGACGCCCGGTCCCGCCCGCGGGGGCGGCGGCGCCACGTGGGTCGAGGACGAGCACGGCGTTGGGCGCTTCCGCAACGTCAAGGTGCGCGAGTTCAACGAGGTCGTCGACGTGCTCGAGCCGGTGTGGACCAACCCGTTCGGCACGATGTCGCCCGAGCGGGCGCTGCTGCGCCAGTCGGCCACCGACAGCTTGACGATCGTGGACGTGGCCTTCAACCCGGCCGGCGGGCAAGTGATGGCGCTGGCCTTCGAGCGCATGCCGAGCCGCCGCCTCGAGCGGTCGCGGATCGCCGTGCTGCCGGCCGACGGCACGCCGCGGACGACGTGGTGGGACCTTCCGGACGACGCGGCGACGACGTTCAAGGTGAACCCGTACGTCGACCTCGGCGTCGGCCCGGACGGCAGGGTGTATGCCCTCAACGACTACGCCGACGTGGCCGAGGCCTTCGCCGCGGACGGCCGGCCGCTCGGCCACATCCCGGTCGCGCCCGACGTGCGCCAGATCGCCGGGGGCCCCGGCGGTGTGCTCTTCGGCCTGCGCGAGGCAGGCTACGTCGAGCGCTACGCGTTCGACGGCCGCGTCACGGCGCGCTTCGACGGCCGGCCGACGGCGACGTCGGACCCGCTGACGCTCACCGGGATCGCCGCCGACGCCGACGGGCGCGTCTTCGTGGCCGACGCGCTGTCGAGCCTGGTGTCGGTCTTCGCCCCGGCCCCGCCGGGCGGCGACGTGCTGCCGGTGCCCGACGACGCCACGTGCGTCGTGGTCGGCGACAAGGTGGTCGACCCCGCACGGCTCGTCCTGGGCGACGCCACCACCCTCACGCTGATGCTCCGGGGCGCTTGCGGCATCGGCGAAGCCCCGACCGACATCGTGCTCGTGCTGCTCTACCATCCGCCGACCTTCGGCGGCGGCGCGGACGACCCCGCGGCACCGATCATCCGAGAGCTGCGCCGGCTGGTGGCGCGCCTCGACTACCGCAAGCATCGGGTGGGGGTCGTCGCGTACTACGGCGACAACGTGGTCGAGCAGCCGTTGACCGGCGACCCCGCCGCGATCCTCGCCGCGATCCAAACGCTGCCGCGCCGCTGGCCCGGGGGGTGCTATGCGTGGGGCAACGCACCGGTGATCTGCCAGCAGGTGCCGCGCCTCGAGCGGGCCATGCAGACGGCCCAGCAGCAGCTCGCGTCCGGCGGCGCCAGCCGGCGCGTGATGCTGCTCTACCAGCCGCAATACTGCAACCGCACCTTCGAGTACGTCGACGGTTTGTGCCGCGGCTACCCGCCGGCCGAGGCCGTCGCGGCCGACATCCGCGCCGCCGGCACCCAGGTCGTCGTGTTCGACGGCAACCGCACCGGCTGGCGCCGCTTCCGCATCCTCCCGGAGCGCATCCCTTCCGGCGGCACACGGCTGTACGCCGCCGACGCCGGGCCGCTGGCGAGCAGCGACGCCGACGTCGTGCTCGACTTCGCGCAGGCGCAACACCGGATGGTGCGCTACCAGGTTCCCGAGGCGCTGGCCACCGACCTGCGGCTGGTCGACACGCTGCCCGGCAACATGCGGCTGGTGGCGGGGTCGATCACCGCCCCCGGCGCGGCGGCCGGCGCCGACGTCGCCTGGCGCGTCGACCGGCTGCCGCCGGCGCCGGCGCCGTTCCGGCTGTCGGTCGTGCCGCAGGCCGCCGGCCGCTGGCCGACCAACGTCCAGGCCGTGGCCGACTTCACCGACGGCTGGGGCAAGCCCGGTCGCGTCGTCTTCCCGGTCCCCGAAGTCGAGGTTCTGATCCCGACGCCGACGCCGACCCCGCCGCCGGCGACGCCCACCCCCACGGCACCGCCCACACCCACCCCGTTGCCGACGGCCACCGCGACGCCGACGCCCGTCGTGCTCCGGCCGGCGTACCTGCCGCTCGCGCTCCGCGAGGCGTGCCAGCCGACGCAGCGCCGGGCCGACGTGGCGCTGGTGCTGGATGCATCGACCAGCATGCTCGATCCGGCAGGGACCGGCCGCACCAAGCTCGACGCGGCGCGCGACGCCGCACGGGTCTTCCTCGACCAGCTCCGGCTTGGCGCGGGCGACCGGGCGGCGCTCGTCAGCTTCAACGGCGCGGCGACGCTCGACCAACCGCTGACCGATGTCCGCGCCGACCTCGACCGTGCGCTGGGGGCGATCCGGGTTGCGCCGCTCACGCGGCTCGACCTCGGGGTCGGCACCGCCCACGCCGAGCTGGTGGGCCCGCGCCGCCAGCCGGGTGTCGCCGTGGTGATCCTCCTGACCGACGGCCGGGCCAACCCGGTGCCGGTCGAGGCCGCCGTCGACGCCGCACGGCTGGCCAAGGCGGATGGGATCCTCGTGTTCACCGTCGGCCTCGGCGACGACCTGGACTTCGAGGCGCTGACCCAGATGGCCAGCCGTCCCCAGTACTTCTTCCGGGCCGCGACCGCCGACGCGTTGGCCGACATCTACCGCGACATCGCCGGCGAGATCCCGTGCCCGCCCGGCGCCTTCTGGGGCGGCCGCGCCGTCACGCCGTAGGCGCGGCGGCTACAATTGACCGGCCATGTCCACCGATGCCTGGCTCGAGGATGACCGACCGGAAGGCGCGTACGACCGTGTCCTGATCCGGTGGATGCTGGCCTACGCCCGGCCGCAAGCGCGTGCGCTGGCCGGGTGCGTGGCGCTCTTGCTCGTCCTGGCCGGGCTCCAGCTGGCGCAGCCATGGGTGATCAAGCAGGCCATCGACGCCGTCATCCGCCCGGCGGAGGGCACGGCCATGGCTGCCGGGGCGTCTCGCATCGCCGCGCCGCTCTGGCCGTACGTCGCGGCCTATGCCGGCTTGGCGACGGCCGCCGCCGGGGTCATGTACCTCCAGACCTACTGGCTGCGCATGACCGGGCAGCGCATCATCATGCGCGTGCGCGAGGACGTCTTCGCGCATCTCCAGACGCTCAGCCTGTCGTTCTTCGACCGCAACCCCACCGGGCGCACGGTGACGCGGGTGACCAACGACGTCGAGGCGTTGAACGAGATGTACACCAGCGTTCTCGTCAACCTCTTCCGCGACGTGTTCTTCATGACCGGGGCAGTGCTGGTGCTGCTCCGGCTGGACTGGCGGCTGGCGACGCTGTCCTTCGCGATCCTGCCGGTGGTCGTCGTCATGGCGATCGTCTTCCGGACGCGGTCGCGGGCGGCGTGGCGCAGCATGCGCGTCCTCCTGGCGCGGATCAACGCCAAGCTGGCCGAGCAGTTCGGAGGCATGCGCGTCGTGCAGCTCTACGGCCGCCAGGCGGCCGACGCGGCGGCGTTCGCCGCGATCAACGACGGCTTCTACGCGGCGGCGCGGCACCTCATCCGCGTGTTCGCGGTGTTCAGCCCCGTCCTCGACCTCCTGACCACGGTCGCGCTGGCGGCGGTGGTGTGGTACGGCGGCGGGCAAGCGCTCGCGGGGGCCATCACGGTCGGCACGCTCTACGCGTTCACGGCCTACGTGCGCCGGCTGTACGAGCCGGTGAGCGCGCTGGCCGAGAAGTACAACATCATGCAGAGCGCGCTGGCCTCGGCCGAGCGCATCAGCCGCCTGATGGCCACCGAGCCCGAGGTGCGCGACCCCGTGGATCCGGTCGCGCCGCCGCCACGTGTCGCGGTCGCGGTCGATGGCGGTCCGCGCCCCGCTCCGGTGCGCGACATCGCCCCGGCCGTCGCGTTCGACGACGTGTGGTTTGCCTACACCCCTGGCGAATGGGTGCTGCGCGGCGTGAGCTTCGCGGTGCACCCTGGCGAGACCGTTGCCTTCGTGGGGCACACGGGCGCCGGCAAGAGCACCATCATGAGCCTGCTCCCGCGCTTCTACGACGTCCAGCGCGGGGCGGTCCGCGTGCACGGGGTCGACGTGCGCCGCTGGCGGCAGCGCGACTTGCGGCGGTGTGTCGGTGTCGTGCTGCAGGACGTCTTCCTCTTTGCGGGCGATGTGGCGAGCAACATCGGCCTGTGGGAGCCGGCGCTGTCGCGACGCCAGATCGAGCGCGCGGCCGGCATCGTCGGGGCCGACCAGTTCGTCAAGCGCCTGCCAGGCGGCTACGACGAGCCGGTGGTCGAGCGCGGGCTCTCGCTCTCGGCGGGCCAGCGGCAGCTGATCTCGTTCGCGCGCGCGTTGGCCTACGACCCCGAGATCCTGGTGCTCGACGAGGCCACGGCCAGCATCGACACCGAGACCGAGCTGGCGTTGCAGGCGGCCACGCGGGCCGTCATGCGCGGCCGGACCACCATCGTGGTGGCGCACCGCCTGTCGACCGTGCAGGACGCCGACCGGATCTACGTGATGGACGCCGGCCAGATCGTCGAGGTCGGCCGCCATGCCGACCTCATCGAGCGCGGCGGGCTCTACCGCAAGCTGTGGGCGCTGCAGTTCGCAGGGCGCGGCGGATGACGGCGGGCCGGCGCGGTCGTGGACAGCCGCCGCGGCGCTGGCCGCTCGATGCCAGATTGCCGGTGCGGACGCCCGGAGCCCGGCGGCGATGCCTTCCGCCGACCGGGGGATTCGAGGGATCGACAGGAGACATGACATGGAGCTTCGCGAACACTGGGACCACGTGTACGCCACGCGCTCCCCGATCGAGGTCAGCTGGTACCAGCGTGAGCCGCGGGTCTCGCTCGACCTGATCGCACGGGTGGCGCCCCGCCGCGACGCGGCCATCGTCGACGTCGGCGGCGGGGCCTCGACGCTCGTCGACGCCCTGCTCGATCGGGGCTACCACGACGTGACGGTGCTCGACATCGCCGCCGCCGCGCTGGAGGCCGCCGGCGCGCGGCTCGGCGCGCGCGCCGGCCTGGCGCGTTGGGTGGTGGCCGACGTGCTCCGTCACCGTTTTGCGCCCCGCAGCATCGACGTATGGCACGACCGCGCCGTGTTCCACTTTCTCACCGAAGCGGCCGACCGCCGTGCCTACGTGGCACAGGTCGCGCGCGCCGTCCGGCCCGGCGGCCACGTGATCGTCGCCACCTTCGCCGAGGATGGGCCGGACCGCTGCAGCGGGTTGACGGTGTGCCGCTACTCGCCCGAGGCGCTGCATGCCGAGTTTGGGGCCGCGTTCGAGCTCGAGGCGAAGGTGTTCGAGGACCACGTCACCCCGTCCGGCGGCCGCCAGCGGTTTCAGTACTGCCTGTGCGCCGTGCACGACCCGGTGCGTGCCGTGGCCGCGTGATGCCGCCCGGCGGCCGTCCAGCGGTCGCGCGCGCCGGCTGAACAGGATATAATCGCCGCTGCCTGTCCCGATGCCGCGAGGGAAACGTCCACCCGCCGCCCGGACCACGGGCGCGAAGACCAAAGGAGCCGCTGAACCATGCTGTTCGACCGAATCGAGGACCAGGGCCTCGCGCATTACTCTTACGCCGTAGGCTGCCCGGGCGCGGGCCAGGTTGCCATCGTCGATCCCCGGCGCGACATCGACGTGTACCTCGCGTATGCAGCGGCCCAGGGCGTGCGGATCTCGCACGTCTTCGAGACCCACATCCACGCCGACTTCGCGTCGGGCGCGCGCGAGCTCGCCGCGCGCACCGGCGCCACGCTGTGGGCGTCGGCCTACGACGCCGGCGAGGTCTTCGAGGTCATGCACCCGCACCGCGACATCCATCACGGCGACACGTGGCAGATCGGCGCCGTTCGGCTCGAGGCGGTGCACACGCCCGGCCACACGCCCGAGCACATCAGCTACCTCGTGTACGATACCGCGCGTTCGACCGACGTGCCGATGCTGTTCCTCACCGGCGACTTCCTGTTCGTCGGCTCGCTGGGCCGCCCCGACCTCCTGGGCGAAGAGGCCAAGCGCGGCCTGGCCAACCAGCTCTTCGACAGCGTGCGCCATCGGTTGGCCGGCCTCCCCGATGGTCTGGAAGTCCACCCCGCGCACGGCGCCGGCTCGATGTGCGGTGCCGGCATGAGCGGCCGTCCGACCTCGACGCTGGGCTTCGAGCGGATCGCCAACCCCTACCTGGCTCCCGGCCTGACGCGCGAGGACTTCGTCGCGCGCATCCTGGGCAGCGTGCCACCGTTTCCGCCTTACTACCGGCGGATGAAGCGCGTGAACAGCGATGGGGCGCCGCTGCTCGACGGCCTGCCCGGCCTCGCCGCCCTCGACGTGGCTTCTGTCAAGGCGCACGTCGACGCGGGCCACGCCATCGTCGACCTGCGCGACCAGCTCAGCTTCGGCGCCGGCCATATCCCCGGGTCGTTCGGCATCGGGGCCGGCAACAGCTTCAGCACCTGGGCGAGCTGGGTGGTGCCCTACGACACGCCGATCGTCGTGGTGGCCCCCGACGCCGGCGCCGTGCCGCAGGCCGTGCGGGCGCTGGTGCGCGTCGGCCTCGACGGCGTGGTCGGCCACCTCGCGGGCGGCATCGATGCCTGGATCGCCGCCGGCCACCCCGTGGCCCACATCCCGCAGCTCACGCCGGTCGAGCTGGCCGCGCGGCTCGGCGACGGCTCCGGGATGCGCGTGCTCGACGTCCGCAACGAGAGCGAGTGGCGCGACGGCCACGTGCCCACCGCGATCAACATCATGGCTGGCGAGCTGGCCGACCGCCTCGAGGAGCTCCGCGACGGCGGCCGGCCGCTGGCCGTCGTCTGCCGCAGCGGGCACCGCTCCACGGTGGCCGCCAGCGTCCTGGAGCGGGCGGGCATTCGCGATGTCTACAACGTCACCGGCGGGCTGAACGCCTGGCGGCACGCCGGGCTGCCGATCGACGTCGGCTGAGCCCGTTCGGCCCGGCGCCCCGTGCGGTGGCCGGGCAGACCGGGCACGGTGGCACGCGCGGCGGCGGGGATGCTCCCGCCGCCGCGGCCGTCATGCCGCCGGCGGGTCGCCGAGAAGCGCTGGTGCGGGCGCGCGACGGGCGGCGAGCCGCCGCACCGTGCGTTCCTGGCGGCTCATCATCCGTTCGAGCAGCAGCACCGCGGTCATCACATACCAGAGGCCGCCCGGCACCCACATGATCACGCCGCTCCACCGCTGGTCGTCCATCACCGACATGCCCCACAGGCGGGGCACCGTGGTGTAGAAGTCGTACAGCGGCCGGTCGGCCATGGCGATGACGATCGACAGGATCTGGGTCTGGAAGAGCGCCATCAGCACCAGCGCGAGGCGCAGGCCGTAGCCGAGGCGCGGCTGCAGGGTCGGCTCGGCGGCGGCGGTGCACCACCAGAACGCGAGCGCGGTGCCGAAGAACGTGATGTGCTGCACGTCGTGCACCCACGGGTGGCGCAGCGCCCCGTTGTAGCCCGCTGGCGTGTGCCACAGCCAGATCGTGGCCAGGTGCACGGTCAGCACGAGCCACGGGCCGGTGGCACGGTCGAGGATGCGGCGCGTGCGCGTCGCTGGTGCCATCCACCGGCCGACCGTGCGCCGCGCTCCGGCCGGCAAGCCCCACAGCGACATCGGGAACGGCGCGGCGAGCACCAGCAGCGGGGCCGCCACGAGCATGAGCAAGAGGTGCTGGACCATGTGGATGGCGAACAGCAGCTCTTGCAGCACGTCGACCGGCCCCATCAGGCTGAACGCGGCCACCCCCAGACCGGACCCATAGGCTGCCAGCCGCCAAGCGGTCGCCAGCCCGCCATGGCCGGCCCGGCGCAGGCGCCACCAGCCGAGGCTGTAGACGGCGCCGGCAGCGAGCAGAACCAGCGCGGCGTCCAGGCGCGGGTCCCACTGCGCCCAGAAGCCACCCTCGGGCAGCGGATGGTCGCCGGTGTGGAAGACCACACCGGCGGCCCAGGCGATCCGAGCCGCCTGGGCCGCGGCGATGGGCGTCATCGCGGTCGCAATCCTCGATCGGCGGGTGTCAGGGGTGCCGTCAGTTGAGCAGGTACAGCGCCGGGTAGAAGAACACCCACACCAGGTCGACGAAGTGCCAGTACTTCACCGTGGCCTCGACGCCCCAGTAGCTCTCCGGCGAGTACGCGCCGTTGCGGCCGTTGAGGTACACGATGATCAGCATCAGCACGCCGGTCAGCACGTGGAACGCGTGCATGCCGGTCATGGCGAAGAACACGATCCCGAAGCCCTCCTGGAGGTGCAGCCCGTGGTGCGGTGCCAGCGGCCACTCCCAGGCCACCACCGCCAGGAGGAACACCGTGCCCATGATGATGGTCAGCAGCATGTTCCTCTGGAAGGCGTCGCGGTTGCCGTGCGCCATGGCCGTCTCGGCCCGATAGGCCGAGATGCTGCTGGCCAGGAGCAGGATGGTGATCACGAGCCCCAGGAGCTGGTCGACCTCGATGCCTTCCGGCATGCCCGTGCCGAACAGCACGAAACGTGTGACCAAGAGGATGATGAAGATCATCGTCTCGGACAGCATGAACAGCCACAGGCCGAGGCGGTTCAGCGCCAGCTTGTTGAAGCGCGGCGCGGCGTGCGCGGCGGTGTGAGCGGCCATCTAGTGCTCCCCCTCCTCGTCCCAGACCTGGGAGATGTGCATGAAGTACTTGAGGATCAGCCATGCCTTGAGGATCGCGATCACCAGGATGTAAGGCAGGTTGCCGGTGACGGCCGTGGCGACCCAGTACTCGACGAGCGTCAACAGCGTCAGTCCCCCGGCGACGATCCACCCCAGGCGGAACTTGCCGGCGAGCTTGCTCTGAAGGTCCATGTTCGGGCTCCCTGAATGCTTGACGTGAACGTGCGCGATCGGCCGGTCAGTGCCCGGCGGCCGACGGGGCGGCGACGCGGACGTAGCTGGCGCCGGCCAGGCCATAGTCGTACGGGTCGCCGATCACCTCCGGCGGGGTCTCGAAGTTGCCGTCCGGCGGCGGCGACGGCAGCTGCCACTCGGGCGACATCGAGCGCCACGGGTTCGGCACCGCCACCTCGCCGCGGCGTGCGCTGCGGATCATGTTGATCACGAAGATCGTCACGCCGATGCCGACCAGGTAAGCGCCCGTGGTGGTCACCGTCTGCCACGGGCCGAAACCCTGGGTGGGGTCGTAGTCGGCGATGCGCCGCCGCATGCCGTGCAGCCCGATCCAGAACATCGCGATGGTCATGAGGTGGAAGCCCACCAGCATCAGCCAGAAGTGGATCTTGCCCAGCCGTTCGCTGTACATGCGGCCGGTGGCCTTGGGGAACCAGTAGTAGATGGCCGCGAAGAACGGGAACACGAACCCGCCGAACATGGTGTGGTGGAAGTGCGCGACCACGAAGTACGTGTCGTGGACGTACAGGTCGGTGGCGATGAACGCGTTGGTCGGCCCCGAGAGCCCGCCGATCAGGAAGATCACCCACGACCCCAGCACGAACAGCATCGGGGTCTCGAACGTGATCTTGCCGCCCCACAGCGTGGCGAGCCAGCTGAAGAACTTCACGCCCGTCGGCACGGCCACGAGGAGCGTGGTGACCATGAACGCGTTGTTGAGCACCATGCCAAGTCCGGTCGCGAACATGTGGTGCGCCCACACCAGGAAGCCGACGAGCGCGATGAACATGCTCGAGAGCGCCACCCACTTGTAGCCGAAGAGCGGCTTGCGCACGAACACCGGCAGCAGCTCGCTGATGACCCCGAGGCCGGGCAGGATGAACACGTACACGGCCGGGTGGCTGTAGAACCAGAAGATGTGCTGGAACAGCACGACGTCGCCGCCCTTGGCCGGGTCGAAGAAGCCCATGCCCAGGAGCCGCTCGAGCACCACCATCAGGAACGCCATCCCGATGAACTGCGTGGCGATGAGCTGGATCAGCGCCGTGGCGAACATGCCCCACACGAAGATCGGCATGCGGAACCACGTCATGCCCGGGGCGCGCATCTTGATGATGGTGACGATGTAGTTGACCGAGCCGATGATCGACGAGAGGCCCACCACGAACACGCCGAGGTAGAAGAACTGCGCGCCGAGCGGGGCCTTGACGCCGAGCGGCGGGTAGCCGGTCCACCCGGTGTCGAAGCCGCCGGTGAACAGGCTGCTGACCACCATGATCAGGCCCGGCACCGCGATCCAGTACGACAGCGCGTTGACGCGCGGGAAGGCCATGTCGGGCGCGCCGATCATCATCGGGATCAGGAAGTTGGCCATGCCGCCGACGCCCATCAGGATCGCCGCGATCATGATGATGCCGTGGGCGCTCATGAGGTAGTTGTAGGTGTCGGTGGTCATGATCTGCATGCCGGGCTGCGCCAGCTCGAGACGGAACGTCAACGCCAGCAGCCCGCCCGTCAGCATCACGATCACCGACGTGACGGTGTATTGCACGCCGATGATGCGATGGTTCGGGTCGAAGTTGAGGTAGCGCGGCCATTCGGGACCGTCGCGGTGGTGGTGGGGCGGCTCGGCGGCGTGCGCGCCGCGTGCCCAGCTCCACCAGTCGGTGAAGGCGCCGACGCCCCACAGGAACGTCAGCGTCCCGACGATGCTGCCGGTCGCCGACACCGGCGCCGCCGCCCAGGCCGCCAGCCCGAGCGCCGCCCGAACGGCCATCGTCACCGCCATGCCGGCCACGAGGCCGATCACGCCATAGACGAGGGCACGGACCAAGCCGTATGAGAACAGACGCATGGCGATGCTCCTCCTACTTCAGCGTCTTGATGTAAGCGATGACGTCGGCGATCTGCTTCTCGGTCATCCGAGTGGCGAAATCCCGCGGCATCACGTTGTCGGCGTAGCCCTCGACGATGGCCGCGCTCGGGTCGACGATCGACTCGCGCAGGTAGTCGTCGTCGGCCGTGACGGTCGAGCCGTCGGCCAGGCTGACATCGTGGCCGGCCAGACCCTTCCACGTCGGGCCCACCAGCTTGCTGCCGTCGATCGAGTGGCAGCCGATGCAGCCGAACTGCCCGGCCACCTTGGGGCCGGCCTTGGTGGGGTCGTTGGCGATCTTGACCTCTTCGTCCATCCAGGCCTGGAAGTCTGCCGCCTCGAGGACGCGGACCGGCGACTCCATGTAGGCGTGCCGCGTGCCGCACAGCTCGGCGCAGCGCACCTTGAACTCGCCGACCTGGTTGGGCGTGAGGCGCAGGACGTTCTCCTTGCCCGGGATGGTGTCCATCTTCAGGCGGAACTCCGGCACCCAGAACGAGTGGATCACGTCCACTGCGCGCAGCCGGAAGTACACCGATCGCCCGCTCGGCAGCACGAGGTCGGTGGTCGCCACGCCCTGCTCGGGGTACTCGAACGTCCATGACCACTGCTGGCCGGTCACGATCACCTCGAGGTCGTCGGCCGACTTCGGCACGTCGACGGCCTTGAGGTCGGCGATCACCCGCGCGCCGTGGTAGCCCATGGCCACGACGATGATCACCGGGACCACCGTCCACGCGATCTCGAGGCCGGTGTGGCTGTGGAAGTGGGCCCCGTCGCCCGTCTCGCCCGCGCGGCGCCGGAACGCCCACAGCGAGTAGAGGAAGAACACCATGCACAGCACGAAGAACACGGCCAGGATGTAGAACTCGAGCCGCAAGAGGCTGTCGACTGCCGCCGCCTCCGCCGCGGCCGGTGCTGCGGTCAGCGTCGCACGCTGGACCCACATCACCGCCACGACGGAGAGGATGACGGTGAGAGCCAACGGAAGCGCCAGTTTTCTCATCGGGACATCGTCTCCTCACATCTCGGATCAAGCCGGTGCCCGGGCCCAGGCGCGTTCGCGGCGAGGCCCGCGCCCGATCGGGCGGCGCACGGATCGAGCTCCCCCGCGCTCCCCCCGCCGGCACGCCGGGTGCCAAGGGGGCACGCCGTCTGCCGGGCAACGGTCGGCTAGTATAACATGCGGTTTCACGGCCCGTCCAGCCCTCGGGCCGACCGTCGCGAGGACCGACCGTTCCGTCAGGCGGCGGCCCCGGTCGATTCAGACCCGATTCTGACCGCGGCGTCGCCCCGCCGGGCCGCGGGGTTGACGGCGGCGGCGCCCACGGGGTATATTGGCGTGCCGCGTGGCACGCATCGCCGACGCGGGTCCCGGTTCTCGCCCTCGAGTGCGAGGTGCGACCGCGCCGCTGCATCCAGGAGGAGAGAGGTCTCATGCCACACACCCGCGTTCGTCTATCACGTCTGGGCGTGATCGCCGCCTGCCTCGGCGCCGTGCTTGCCGGCTGCGGCTCCGAGCCCACCGCCGCGCCCATGCTGCCGACCGCCTCGTCGGCGCAGGCCATCCCCACCGGCGAGCCCGAGAACGCCGGGCGCCTGGTGTTCGCCCACCCCGAGGACGCCGCCAAGCTCGACCCGGCCGACGTCACCGACGGCGAGTCGCTCCTGGTGACCTGGCACATCTACGAGGGCCTGACGCGCTATCAGGCCGGGAAGACCGAGGTCGAGCCGGCGCTGGCCACCGAGTGGTCGGTGTCCGACGACGGCCTGACGTGGACGTTCAAGCTGCGCGAAGGCGTCAAGTTCCACGACGGCAGCGCCTTCGATGCGGCCGCCGTGGTGTGGAACTTCGAGCGGTGGTTCGACCCCGAGAACCCGCACCACTTCAAGGACTGGGGCTTCGAGTACTGGACCGACATGTTCCAGGGCTTCAAGGGCGAAGTCGATGCCGAAGGCAAGCCGAAGAGCGTCTTTGCCGGCGCCGAGGCCGTCGACGCCCAGACCGTCAAGCTCACGCTCAACCGGCCCAGCGCGCCGCTGCTGCAGAACCTGGCGATGGGCAACTTCGCGTTCTCGAGCCCGGCGGCGGTCCAGGCGGCCGGCGAGAGCTACGGCACGCCCGACGGCAACCCGATCGCGGTCGGCACGGGGCCCTACATGGTCGACGAGTGGTCGCCCGGCGAGCGCATCGTGCTGGTGGCCAACCCCGACTACTGGGGGGACCCGCCCGCCACGGGCGAGCTCGAGCTCCGGGTCATCCCCGACGGCTCGGCGCGCTTCCTGTCGCTCTCGAGCGGCGAGATCGACGGCATGAACCAGGTCAACCCGGAGGACATCGCCAAGGCCGAGGCCGACAGCAACCTGCAGGTGGTGCTCGAGCCGGCCAACAACGTGGGCTACCTCGGCTTCAACCAGGCGCGCGCCCCGTGGGGCAACCTCGATTGCCGGCTCGCCGTGGCGCACGCCATCGACAAGCAGGCCATCGTCGACGCCCTCTACGCCGGCGACGCCGTGACCGCCAAGGCCATGATGCCGCCAAGCCTGTGGGGCTACGACGACGGGTTCGAGGACTACCCGTACGACCTCGCGCAGGCCCAGGCGTACATGGACAAGTGCCTGGCGGCGGAGTCGATGCCGGCCGAGGTCGTGTTCTACGTCCCCCCGATCCAGCGCTTCTACTTCCCCAAGCCCAAGGAGCTCGGCGAGCTGATCCAGGCGCAGCTCTCGCAGATCGGCGTGACCACGCGCATCGAGTCCCCCGACTGGGGCAGCCTGTACATCCCGGGCGTCCGGACGGGCAAGGCCGAGCTCTTCCTGCTCGGGTGGGGCGGCGACAACGGCGATCCCGACAACTTCCTGTGCAAGCTGTTCTGCGGCGGCTCGGCCGACTTCAACTCCGACGGCCAGTTCGAGAGCCCCGACGGCCCGGCGCCGCGCGCGCCGGACGAGGCGCTCGACGCGCTGCTCCGCGAGGCGGCCACGCTGAACACCCAGGCCGACCGCGAGGCCAAGTACCAGGAAGCCAACCGGATGATCCACGAGAAGGTGCCCGCGGTGCCGCTCGTCCACCGCTCGCCGCCCGTGCTCTTCCGCGCGAACGTCAAGGGCTACGAACCCAGCCCGATCCAGATGATCCTGACCGGCGTCTCGAAGGAATAGCCGAAGGGCAGCCGGCCGGACGCGGCCGTGCCCGCTCGGGGCACGGCCGCGTCCGGCCATACCGATGACTGGCTTCATCGTCCGCCGCATCGCCCTCACGGTCCCGGTCCTGCTGGGGATCACCCTCTTCACGTTCGCCTTCCTCAAGGTCACCGGCGATCCGTGCGCGGCGCTCCTCGGCGAGCGCTACACCCCCGAGCGCTGCGAGCAGATCCGCGTGCGTTACGGCCTCGACCAGCCGCCCCACGTGCAGTACGGGCGCTACCTCCAGACGACGCTCGGGGGCGACCTCGGGCGCTCGATCCTCACCCGCCGCCCGGTCACCAGCGAGCTCAAGATCGTGTTCCCCGCGACGGTCGAGCTGGCGCTGGCCGCGATGCTGATCGCCGTGTGCGCCGGCATCCCGCTCGGCGTCATCGCCGCCGCCCGCCACAACTCGGCGGTCGACCTCGGGGCCATGGTCGTGGCCCTCGTCGGCGTGTCGATGCCGGTGTTCTGGCTGGGGCTCATGCTGGTCTACGCGCTCGCCTTCAAGCTCGGCTGGTTCCCGACCAGCGGGCGGCTGAGCGCCGGCGTGCACGTCGAGGTCGTCACCGGGCTGTACGTCCTCGACAGCGTGCTCGGGCGGAACTGGGACGGCTTCTGGGACGCCTTGCACCATCTCGCGCTGCCGGCCTTCGCGCTGAGCACGATCCCGGCGGCGATCGTCGCCCGCATCACGCGCTCGGCCATGCTCGACGTGCTCGGCCAGGACTACATCCGGACGGCGCGGGCCAAGGGGCTCGGCGAGCGCGCCGTGATCGCCCGGCATGCCCTGGCCAACGCGCTCCTGCCGGTGGTGACCGTCGTCGGCCTGCAGACCGGCTTCCTGCTGTCGGGGGCGGTGCTGACCGAGACCATCTTCGCCTGGCCGGGGATGGGACGCTGGATCGTCGACGCGATCTCGTCCAACGACGTGCCGGTGGTGCAGGGCGGCGTCCTCGTCTTCGCCACGGTCTTCGTGGTGGTCAACCTCGTCGTCGACATCTCGTACGCCTGGCTCGACCCACGGATCCGGTTCACGTGACGCACGCGCCACCCCTGCCGCCGCCCACCGTCGACCTCGCGTCGCTGACCGCGGCCCAGCCGCGGCCGCCGTGGCGCACCGCCGCCCGGCGCGTCGTGCGCAACCGTCTGGCGCTGGCGGGCCTGGTCATCATCGGCGGCTTGGTCGCCGCCGCGGTGCTGGCGCCGGTGCTCGCGCGGGAGCACCCGAACGCGGCCGGCATCTGGGCGGTCGCCCCGCGCGAGTCGCGGGCGGCGCCGTCTGCCGCGCACCCGCTCGGCACCGACCAGCTCGGCCGGGACCAGCTCAGCCGCATGCTGTACGGTGCGCGCGTGTCGCTCGTCATCGGCTTCGCGGCGGTCTCGCTGGCCATTGTGGCCGGCACCTTGCTCGGCGCGTTGGCCGGCTACCTCGGCGGGTGGGTCGACACCGTCGTCATGCGCCTCATGGACGTGATGCTGGCCTTCCCGAGCATCCTCCTGGCGCTGGCCATCGTGGCCCTCACCGGCCCCGGCCTGATGAACGTCCTCCTGGCCGTCGGGATCATCTCGATCCCGAACTATGCCCGCATCGTCCGCTCGAGCGTGCTGGCCGAGCGGCACAAGGAATACGTCGACGCCACCGTGGCGCTCGGCGCCAGCCGCCGGCGCGTGCTGTTCCGCCACGTCCTGCCCAACTCGCTCTCGCCGCTGATCGTCGCCGCGAGCCTCGGCATCGGCACCGCGATTCTCGACGCCGCCGGGCTGGGCTTTCTCGGCCTGGGCGGCCGCCCGCCGTTGGCCGAGTGGGGGTTGATGCTGTCGGACAACCGCCAGAAGCTGTTCAGCGAGTGGTGGCTCGTGGCCACGCCCGGCGTGGCCATCATGCTGACGGTGCTGGGCTTCAACCTGCTCGGCGACGGCCTGCGCGACGTGCTCGATCCGCGGCTGAGGGGGCGGCGGGGCTAGGCGCCGTCCGGCCGCCGCCGCTGGCGCCGCGCGAAACGGGCGAGCCGGTCCTCGACGAGGCGGTTGACCGAACCGGCCGGGAACCGCCCGCGTCGGTCTCGCGCGCCCGCGGGCAGCCCGGTCAACAGCGCGATCCCCGCGTCGACCTGCCGGACCGGGTAGACGTGGAACTGCCCGGCGCGAACCGCCGCCACGACGTCGTGGCGCAGCATCAGGTGCTGGGCGTTGGCCGCCGGGATCAGCACACCCTGGTCGCCGGTCAGGCCATGCTGCTGGCACACGTCGAAGTAGCCCTCGATCTTCTCGTTGACGCCCCCGATCGCCTGGACCTCGCCGGTCTGGTTCATCGACCCCGTCACGGCGAGCGACTGCCGCAGCGGCACCCCCGACAGCGCCGACAACAGCGCGTAGAGCTCGGCCGACGACGCGCTGTCGCCGTCCACGGCGGTGTACGACTGCTCGAACGTCAGGCTGGCGGCCACCGCGAGGTCGTCGTCCGGCAGATACCGCCCGGCGAGAAACCCGGCCAGCGTGAGCACGCCCTTGGAATGGACGGGGCCGCCGAGCTCGACCTCGCGCGCGATGTCGACGACCTCGCCCGCGCCCATCCGCACCCGGGCCGTGATCCGCATCGGCACGCCGAAGCTGAAGTTCCCGCGCGTCATCACCGACAACCCGTTGACCTGCCCGACGGCCTCGCCGGACACATCGACCAGCACGATCCGCCGGGCGTAGCTCTCGAGCACGCGATCGCGTGCCAGGTCGGCGCGCTCGACGCGAGCGTCGATGGCGCGCTCGACGTGGCGGCGCTCGACGTGCGCGCCTGCCGACTGGCGTGACCAGAAATCCGCCTCGCGCACGAGGTCGGCGACGTCGAGGAAGTAGGTCGACAGGCGCTGCGCGTCTTCCGCGAGGCGCGCCGCATGCTCGATGATGCGTGCGACGGCCGTCCGGTGGAACGGCAGGAGGTCCTCCCGCATGCCGATCGTGGCGATCATGCGCGCGTAGAGGTCGACGTTCTGGCGGGTGCGCGGCATGCTGGCGGCGAACTCCGCGCCGACCTTGAAGAGCTCGGGGAAATCGGCATCCAAGGCATACAGGCTGAAGTACAGGTCGGAGTTGCCGATCAGCACGACCTTGCACGCCAGCGGGATCGGCGCCGGGTCGAGCATGATCGTCGTCATCGGCGAGCTCTCGTCCTGCTGCGCCTCGAACCGGATCTCGCCGTGCCGCACGGCGCGCTTCAGGGCATCCCAGCTCCGGGGTTGCTTGAAGAGCTCGTCGGCCTCGATCACCAGGAACCCGCCGTTGGCGCGGTGGAGCGCCCCGGGTTTGATCAACGTGAAGTCGGTGACGAGCGCGCCGAAGCGCTGCTCGTGCTCGATGCGCCCGACGAGGCTCGCGAGCGTCGGGTAGCGCTCGACGATCACCGGCGCCGCGGTGGCGCCGCCGTGATCGATGAGCACGTTGACCTTGTAGCGCCGCAGGCGGGGATCTGTCCGCCAGCGCACGCGTGCGACCGCCATCAAGTCGCCGCGGACCGGGGCCCCGCCGCCGTTCGCCGCCTCGTCGTCGGACGCGGGCGCCTCGGCCTCCGGCCGCCGGAACAGGTCGAGGCGATCGAGGACGTCCTTGCCGACCGCTTCGAGGAATCGGACGACGTCCGGCGCATCCTCGAATGCCGTGCGCACTGTCGACAGCCGCGCGTCGACCTCGACGCGGGCCGCCGCCTGCTCGAGCGCCGCCGTGGCTGCCTCGGCCTCGCGCTGGATCGCCTGCTCGGCGCGCGCGGCCGCCTCGAGGTCCGACTGGGTCTCGGCCAGGCGCGCCTCGATCGCGGTGCGCCTGGCCGGCTCGAGCGCCTGGAACGCCTCCGGACGCATGATCTCGTCGCCGTCGAGCGGCGCGATGCTGATGCCGTCGTCGCCCTGGATCACGCCGATCTGGCGCTCGGCCGCGGCGGCCCGCAGCCGCTCGAAGTTCGCCTGCGACCGCGCCTGGAAGTCGTCGGCGAGCGCATCGCGGCGGACCGCGTAGGCGTCGCTCTCGAACAGCGTCGGCAGCGCGACGAGCAATCCCTCGACGGCCTGCCCGAGCGCGTCACGCAAGCGGGCCCCGCCGCCGGGCGGCAGACGCAGGGCGATCGGCTGGTGCGGCGAGTCGAAGTTCGACACGTAGCACCAGTCGTCGGGCACGGGCCGGTGACGGGCCGCGACGTCGAGCACGTGACCCACGGTCGTGGACTTGCCGGAGCCCGCAGGGCCATGCGCGAACACGTTGAAGCCGAGCCGTTGGATCTCGATGCCGAACCGCACGGCCTCGACCGCCCGATCTTGGCCGATCACCTGGTCGAGCGGCTCGAGCTCGACCGTGGTCGACCATTCGAACTGCTTGGCGTCGCACGCGCTGCAGAGCGCGTCCGCGGGAAGGGAGACGGTTTCGTCCGGGGCGGCGGTGCGGCCGTCGGGATGCGGGATGGTCATGCGGCAATGATAGCAGTGCCCGCGGCGGCCGATCGGGGCGGCCGACGGCGCCGCCTGCCGGCCGCCCCGGGCACGGTGGAGGGAGTGACAGAGGATGGATCGGGCCGCGCGCCGGGGGGTGGCGGCGCTCGGCGTGCGGCGTGACCGGCTCCGCGGGCTATCGGTCCGTCGCCGCGCCCTCCGCCGCGGCGACGAGGCGCGCGCCGCCGGCCTGCATCCACGCGTCGAAGGTCGGCGACGACGCGTCGGATCGCTCGCGCCACATGCCCCCCACCCATTGGCGGTAGCGGGCGGTCTCGTTGGGGAGGCTGCCGCCCGCCTGAAGGCGCTGGACGCTGCCGGGCCCGCCGTTGTACGCCGACGCCGCCAGCTCGACGGACTGCTGCCAGTCGGGGTCTCCGTCGGCGCGGCCGAATGCCTGGAGCTGGCGCGCCAGGTACCACGCCCCGAAGTCGACGTTCGTCGCCGGCTCGGCGAGCTGGTACGCCGCGATGCCGCGCTGGCGGGCGATGTCGGCGCCGGTGCCCGGCATCACCTGCATGAGCCCGGTCGCGCCGCTCGGGCTCACCGCCTGCGGGCCGCCACCGGACTCGACGAGCATGACGATGGCGACGAGGGCGGGGTCGACGCCGTGGGCCTTGGCCGCCGCGAGGATCTCCGGCTTCCAGCGCACCACGGTCTGCGGGAGCCACGCGATCGCGAAGTCGTCGGCGGTTCCGATGCCGGTCGAGAACAGACCCGCGTCGCCGGCCGGCGCCGCCTCCGGCACGGCCGCCGGGCCCGTGCCGGGCGCGGCGGCCGGCGCGGCGCCGAGCGCCGCCGCCTCCACGGGCTCGCCACCCGCGTAGCTCACCGCCGACCCGGGCGCCAGCAGCGCCTCGCGCGGCACGTTGCCGACCTCGAGCACGAGCGGCGTGCCGGCCGTGACGGCGACCGTCGTGGCCGGTACGAACCCGTAGCGCGCGGGGGCCGCGCCGGCGTCCACCGCGTCGACCCCCACGCGGACCCACAGCACGTCGCGCGTCCAAAGCCCGGCGGGGACGTGCACCAGCCCGCCGACCGTCACGGTGGTGCCGGCCGGGAGCTGCGCCTGCACGGCTCCCCCCGCGGGGGCGTCATACAGGTTCGACCCGCCCGTGAGCGTGCCGGTGGCTTGGGCCACGAAGGCCACGGCCTGGGTCTGGCGGGCGGCCGCTTGGACAGGCGGGAGCGGATCGGCGCCCGTGACGCGCGTGCCGAGCTGCGGCCCGGCCCACCCGAGGCCGATGAAGAGCCCCGCCGTGGCGACGTTGCGCCACGACACGCCCGCGTTCGGCGGCGAGGCGTGGGCGAAGGCGGTGGGGATCGAGCGGGACCGGGCGGTCATGGTCATCCTCCTGGAGCAGAACGAATGTTCGGATGCACCGAGGAATATACCAGAACACATGTTCGATGTCAAGCGTCCCGAACCGGTTGACACGCCCGTAGGGCGCCGGATATAATGCCGCCGCCCGGCCGATCGACGTTTGAGGGCCGTGCGCGCGCCGAGAACGGCGCGCGTGCGGCCTCTCGTGATCTGGTGCCGGGTCATCGGTTCCCGGACAGGTGCACGGCTCTTGCCGCGCACCCACCGGGCCCTCACGGAGGAGAGATACACACCATGATGCGATTGCGATGGATGCCGCTCGTCGCGGCGGCGCTGTTGGGCGGCGCGCTCGTGACGGCCTGTGCGGCCGAAGAGCCGGCCGTTCCCGCTTCGGACGCCACGACCGGCGGCGAGCCGGCGATGGCCGAGACCCCGGCCGGCGAGGCGACGACCGCGCCAGAGGCGGACGCGGGCGGGTGCACCGACGAGCTCGGCTGCGTCGAGGTCGCCGCCGGCGACCCCGTCAAGCTGGCCTACATGCTGGTGGTCGCGGGCGACAACCAGACCCTCGGGCAGGACGCCAAGCGCGGCGTCGAGCTGGCGATCGCCGACAAGAGCACCGTGTTGGACCACCCCGTCGAGCTGGTCGGCGAGGACTCGGGCTGCAACGCCGAAGGCGGTCAGGCCGCGGCCCAGAAGCTGGCGGTCGACAAGACGATCGTCGCGGTGGTCGGCTCGTCGTGCTCGAGCGAGTCGGTGCCGGGTGCCCCCATCATCTCCGATGCCGGCCTTACGATGTTGTCGCCGTCGGCGACGGCGCCGATCCTCACCGACCCCGCCAAGCGGGCGCCGGGCTTCTTCCGCACGGCCCACAACGACAAGGTGCAGGGCAAGGTCGGGGCCGACTTCGTGTTCACGGGCCTCGGCCTGACGAAGGTGGCCACGATCAACGACGGCAGCCCGTACTCCGAGGGGCTCGTGGCGGCGTTCGAGGATGCCTTCAAGGCCCTCGGCGGCGAGATCGTGGCCCACGAGGCGGTCAGCGACAAGGACACCGACATGCGGCCCGTGCTGACGTCGATCGCGCAGTCGCAGCCGGAGTTCCTGTACTACCCGGTCTTCTCCGCCGGCGGCGGGTACATCACCACGCAGGCCAAGGAGATCGCGGGCCTCGAGACCGTTCCGACCATGGGCGCGGACGGCATGTTCTCGCCCGACTTCCTCAAGGCGGCCGGCGACGCCGCCGAGGGCATGTACCTCTCCAGCCCCGACTTCTCGGTGTTCGGCAGCGACTACAAGGACAAGTTCCTGCCGGCGCACGAGGCGGCCTACGGCGAGAAGCCGGTCAGCGCCTTCCACGCCCATGCCTACGACGCCGCCAACATCATCTTCGGCGCGGTGGAGTCGGTGGCGGTGAAGAACGCCGACGGCTCGCTGTCGATCGGCCGCAAGGCGATGCGCGACGCCATCGCCGCCACGTCGGGCTATCAAGGGCTGACGGGCAGCCTCACGTGCGACGCCAACGGCGACTGCGCCGATCCCGTCCTCGCCGTGTACAAGATCAACCTCGCCGACGTCGAGGCCGGCAAGGGCCTCACCGAGATGGAGAAGGTCTGGCCGAAGTAAGGCCCGCGGCCGCGGCTCCTGGCCCGGCGGACTCCGCGGGGGCGGCCTGCGCGCCGCCCCCGCTCGGCGGATGGCTCGGCTTCGTGACGGCCCCGGGACGGTCCGGGGCCGCCCGGTGAGGTGTGGTGCCCGACATGCCCGTACGCAGCGGTGGTGACAAGCTGTCACGGTTCATGACCGTGACGGCCGCGCTGGCCGTGCTGGCCGTCCTGGTCTACGGTCCGTTCCGGATCCTGCAGGCCGGCAAGTACTCGTCGGAGAACTGGTTGGACTTCATCGTGTTCGGGCTGGCGCAGGGCAGCCTGTACGCGCTGATCGCCCTCGGCTACACGCTGGTCTACGGCATCCTGCGGATGATCAACTTCGCCCACGGCGAGGTCTTCATGTGCGGTGCCTTCACCGGCTACTTCGCCGCCGCGGCGCTCGACGGATCGGGGTTCATGGATCGTCACCCGCTCGTCGGCCTCCTGGCGGTCACGGTGGTGGCAGCGTCGACGTCGATCGGCGTCGCGGTCCTGCTCGAGCGCATCGCCTACCGCCCGCTGCGCCGTGCGCCGCGGCTCGTCCCGTTGATCACGGCGATCGGTGCCTCGCTGTTCCTGCAGTACACCGTCAGCGGCCTGTACGGCTCCGGCCTCGAGACCTATCCCGACGTCGACGTCCTCAAGGGCGACTGGCAGATCCTCGGCATCGGGATCCTCAAGACCCAGGCGGTGGTCATCGCGGCGGCCGTGCTCATCATGCTGTCGCTCTACGCGTTCGTGCAGCACACGCGCACCGGCCGTGCCATGCGCGCGGTGTCGGAGGACAAGGACACGGCTGCGCTGATGGGCATCGACGTCGACGGCATCATCGTCCGCACGTTCGTCTTGGGCGGCGCCCTGGCGGGCGTGGCCGGGGTGCTGCACGCCCTGATCTACAAGCAGGTCGTCTTCAACATGGGCTTTCAGCCTGGGCTGAAGGCATTCACGGCCGCGGTCCTCGGCGGCATCGGCAACGTCCCGGGGGCGATGCTCGGCGGGCTGTTCCTCGGCGTCGTCGAGTCGATCGGCCCCGGCTTGTTCCTCGAGGGGCTCGGGATTCCGGCGGCGTACCAGCTCAAGGACGCCATCGCGTTCACGCTGCTCGTGCTCGTGTTGATCTTCCGTCCCACCGGCATCCTCGGCGAGCGCGTGTCGGAGAAGCGCGCGTGACGCCGCGCGGCGGGGGCTGGGCACGCCTGGCGGGCCACGCACGGGCCGGGGCCATCGCCGGCGGGCTCATCGTGTTCCTCGGGCTCGTCGGCGTGCTCGAGACCTTCGGCAAGCGTTCGATCGTCGAGGACGTCGTGGGGCTGCCGGAGGTGCTCGGGCTCACGATCGTCTTCGCGCTGGCGCGCCGTGCGTGCAGCCCCGCCGCGGCCGGGCGCGACGTGGTCGGCGGCGCCCTCGCCGGCTTGGTCGCCGCCGTCGTGGTCGGCGGTTTCGTGGCCGTCGGGCCGACGTTCGCCCTCGGCGGCGTCGAGATCCGCCTTCGCGACATGTTCATCCGGGCCTCGCCGCAGCTCTATGCCATCCTCGACGCCTTCTTGTGGCATCTGCCGCTGGCCGGCCTGCTCGCCGGGGCCGTCGCCTTCGTGCCGCCGGCGCTGCGGCGCCCGGCAGGCGCGGGGTTGGCGGCGGTCGTCCTCGTCGGCCTGTTGAGCGACCACGTCAAGCTCGTGCTCGACCACAACGCCGTGCCGGCCGCCTGGACGCGCCGGCTGATCAGCGGCAAGGCGCTGACCCCCGGGGGCGCGACGCTCGTGTGGCTGGTGGTCGCGCTTGCGCGCGGCGCCTGGGTGGCCCGCGGCGGCGCGGTCCGCGCGGCGCTGGCGGCGCGCCCGCCGGCCGAGCGGGCCTGGCTCGGGCGCGCCGCCGTGGCGCTGTGTGCGCTCGGCGTCATCGCGCTCCCGCGCGTGCTCGGCGCGTACCACAGCGAGGTCCTCAACCAGGTGGGCCTCTTCGTGCTGATGGGGCTCGGGCTCAACATCGTCGTCGGCTTCGCCGGCATGCTCGACCTCGGCTACGTCGCCTTCTTCGCGCTCGGCGCCTACACGATGGCGGTGTTGACGTCGCCCGAGAGCTTCCTGGCGCCCTCGCCCGACGCAGGCCTCATGGGCTTCTGGGCGGCGCTCCCGATCTGCCTCGTGGTGGTCGTGCTCGCGGGGATCGTGCTCGGCGTCCCGGTGCTCCGGTTGCGGGGCGACTACCTGGCGATCGTCACGCTGGGGTTTGGCGAGATCATCCGGCTGCTGGCGATGTCCGATTGGCTGAAGCCGTTTCTCGGCGGCGCCCAGGGGCTCAAGAGCATCCCGCCGATCAAGGCGCCGATGGTCGGGCTCGGCGAGACGTGCGCCCGCCTCGGCGTCGACCTGCCGCTGTGCATCTACCGCGTGGCGATCGCCGGACCCGACAAGCCGCAGAAGCTGTTCTACATCATCCTGGGCGGCTGCGCCATCGCGGCGTTCGTCGCGGTCCGGCTCAAGGGCTCGCGCCTGGGCCGGGCATGGATGGCGCTGCGCGAGGACGAGGACGTGGCGCAGGCGATGGGCATCGACCTGGTGCGGACCAAGCTGATGGCGTTCGCCATCGGCGCGGCGTTCTCCGGCCTGAGCGGCACGATCTTCGGCCCCAAGCTGGTGTCGATCTTCCCGCACAGCTTCGGGCTCTTGATCTCGATCAACATCCTCGCGCTCGTCATCGTCGGCGGGATGGGGAGCATCGCCGGCGTGATCGTCGGCGCGCTGGCGCTGGTGGGCCTGCCGGAGCTGTTGCGGGAGTTCGCCGAGTACCGGCTGTGGGTATACGGCATCGTGCTCGTCGGCATGATGCTCTACCGGCCGGAAGGCCTCGTGCCGAGCACCGTGGCCCGGCGCGAGCTCCACGCGGACGACGCCGAGGGCGTGCGCCCCGCGGCCGAGCCCGGGCCGGCGCGGTAGGCGGGCGGCCATGGCGGACATCATCCTGCGGGCGTCGCACGTCACCAAGCGCTTCGGGGGGCTCGTCGCCGTCGACGACATGTCGCTCGACATCCCCGCGCGGTCGATCTTCAGCGTCATCGGACCCAACGGCGCCGGCAAGACGACGTTCTTCAACTGCCTGACGGGCTTCTACCGGCCGGACGCCGGCACGCTGGTCTTCGACGGCCGGCACGTGCTGAACGGCCTGCGGACGGACGAGATCACGCGGCTGGGCATCGCGCGCACCTATCAGAACATCCGGTTGTTCCCGAACCTCACGGCGGCCGAGAACGTGCTGATCGGGATGCACGGCCACCTGAGGGCGTCGCTCGTCGGCATGGTGTTCCGCACCGCCGGCGCGCGGCGCGAGGAGGCCGCCGCGTTGGCCGAGGCGCGGCGGCTGTTGGCCTTCGTCGGCCTGGCCGGCATGGGCGACCACCTGGCCAAGAACCTGTCGTACGGCGACCAGCGGCGCCTCGAGATCGCGCGCGCGCTGGCCACGCGGCCGGCGCTCTTGCTCCTCGACGAGCCGATGGCCGGCATGAACCCGGCCGAGAAGGACGTGATGATCGCGTTCATCCGCCGCCTGCGCGACGAGCTGGGGGTGACCATCCTGCTCATCGAGCACGACATGAAGGTGGTGATGTCGATCTCCGAGACGATCAGCGTCATGGACTTCGGCCGCAAGATCGCCGAAGGCCGGCCGGACGAGATCCAGCGCAACCCCGAGGTCATCGAGGCCTACCTCGGACGCGGCGCGGCGGCGGGCGGCGATGCCGATGGCGGATCCGCGACGGCCGCCGGGCCGGGCGCGGGCTGAGGGAGGAGCGACCGGCATGGCCTTGCTCGAAGTCGACGCCGTCCACAGCTACTATGGCAACATCCACGCGCTCAAGGGCGTGTCGCTGACGGTGGACGCCGGCGAGGTGGTCACGCTGATCGGCGCCAACGGCGCGGGCAAGAGCTCGACGCTGCGCACGATCTCGGGCCTGCTCCGGCCGCGCGAGGGGCGCGTGCGCTTCGCGGGCGCCGACCTGGCCGACCGCAAGCCGCACCAGATCGTCGCCGACGGCATCGTCCACGTGCCGGAAGGCCGGGGCATCTTCGCCCGCCTGACGGTCGACGAGAACCTGAGCATCGGGGCCTTCACCCGCACCGACGTCGACGGCGTGGCGGCGGACCGCGAGGCGGTGTTCGCGACGTTCCCGCGGCTGCGCGAGCGCCGCCAACAGGCGGGCGGCACGCTCTCGGGCGGCGAGCAGCAGATGCTCGCGATCGGGCGCGGGCTGATGGCGCGCCCCAAGGTGCTGCTCCTCGACGAGCCGTCGATGGGCCTGGCGCCCATCCTCGTCGAGGAGATCTTCGCGATCATCGAGCGCCTCAACCGCGAGCGCGGCACGACGATCCTTCTGGTCGAGCAGAACGCGCGGGCCGCGCTCGACGTGGCGCACCGCGGCTACGTGCTCGAGACCGGGGGCATCGCGCTCAGCGGCGCCGCGGGCGACCTCCTGCACGACCCGCGGGTGCGGGCGGCCTACCTCGGCGTGTGAGGCCGGCGCCGCGGCCATGCTGACGCTGCCCACGCACGTCGCCACGCGCTACGTGGTGCCGCTGCGCGAGGGGGGGTCGCTGCCGGCGGTCGTCGAAACGGAGGCGGGCGGGCTGTACGTCGTCAAGCTGCGCGGCGCCGGGCAGGGCGCGCGCGCCCTGGCGGCCGAGCTGATCGTCGGGCTCCTGGCCACCCACCTCGGCTTGCCGGTGCCGGAGCTGGCGCTCATCGATGTCGACCCGGCGTTCGGGCGCACCGAAGGCGACCCCGAGATCCAGGACCTCCTGCGTGCCAGCCACGGCCTGAACGTCGGCCTGCGCTTCCTCGACGGCGCGTTCAACTACGACCCGCTCGCCGGCGCCGCCCTGGTGTCGCCGGCGCTGGCGGCCGACATCGTGTGGCTCGATGCCCTGGTGAGCAACGTCGATCGGACGCCGCGCAACCCGAACCTCCTGATCTGGCACCGCGGCGTGTGGCTGATCGACCACGGGGCCGCGCTCTACTTCCACCACCACTGGCCGGCCGTCGACGACGCCACGGCGCGGCGGCCCTTCACGCACATCGAGGACCACGTCCTCCTGCCGCTCGCAAGCGACCTTCGGGCGGCCGACGCGCGGTTGGCCGGGCGCCTCGACGCGGACGTGATCGAGGCGATCCTCGCGGCCGTGCCCGACGACCTCGTCGCGCCGGGGGCCGGCGGGCCGGGTGCGGCGTTCGACACGCCGGCGGCGGCCCGCGCGGCCTACGCGCGCTACCTCGCGGCGCGCCTGGCGGCGCCGCGCGCGTTCGTCGAAGAGGCCGTGGCGTCGCGGGCCAAGCGGGCGGGCGGCCCCGGCGGGGGGCGTGGGGCGGCACGATGAGCGTGCGGGCCGGCGTTGACGCCGCCTGGGTCGACTACGACTACGCGCTGGTGCGCGTGGTGCCGCACGTCCATCTCGGGGTGTTCGTCAACGTCGGGGTGCTGCTGTTCGCGCCGGCGGCGCGCTACCTCGGCGCGCGACTGCGGCTCGACCCGGGCGCGCTCGCGGGCTGCGGGCCGGACCTCGACGTCGACCAGGCCCTGCGGTCGCTGCGGGCCATCGAGCGCATCTGCGCCGGCGGCCCCGACAGCGGCCCGATCGGCCGGCTCCCGCCTTCCGAGCGCTTCCACTGGCTCACGGCCCCGCGGTCGGCGGTCGTCCAGACGTCGCCGGTGCACGGCGGCCGGGCGCGCGATCCCGAGGCGGCCCTCTTGCACGTGTTCGAGCGGTGCGTGGGAGGCTAGGGCGCGGCGCGCGCCACTACCACCCGTAGTCCAGCCGCGCCGCCAGGCGCGGCGGGAGGCCGGCCGCCAGGATCTTGCGCTGGACGGTGGGGATGGCGTACGCGACGCGGTGGAACGTGAGCTGGCGGCGCTCGAGATCGAGGCGCGCGTAGCTGGCGCGCGGGTCGCCGTCGCGGGGCTGGCCGACGCCGCCGGGGTTGATCAGCCAGCGGCTGTCGGCGAGCGGCAGCGCCTCGTCGAGCACGTACGGCCAGCGGAAGGCGCCGTCGGGGAGGGCCTCGTAGGCGACGGGCACGTGGGTGTGGCCGAAGAGGCAGACGGCCGTCTCGAAGGCGTCGAAGTTCGCCTGAGCCGTGCCGGCGTCGAGGATGTACTCCCAGATGGGATGGCTCGGGCTGCCGTGGACCAGGGTCACGTCCTCCTCGGCGAGGTCGACCCGCGGGGTGGCGACGTCGAGCGCGGCCCGCGCCGCGGCGGAAAGCTGGTCGCCGGTCCACTCGGCGGCGCGGCGGGCTTCGGGGTTGAACGTGGACAGGTCGAGCTTGCCGAGGGCGGCGTGGTCGTGGTTGCCGGCCAGCCACACCTCTGGCGCGAGCTCGAGCAGACGCTCGACGCACGCGTTGGGGTCGGGCCCGTACCCGACGGCGTCGCCGAGGAACCACAGCCGATCGAAGGCGCCGGCGTGGGCCAGCACGGCCTCGAAGGCCTCGCGGTTGGCGTGGATGTCGGACAAGATGAGCACGATCATGGGTGGAGGCGGCCCGTCGGGCGCGCGCGGCCATGTTAGCACACCGGCGGCCGAATCGCCAGCTTGGCTTAACAGTCCAATAACAGCGACCACGGGCTGCCGGCGGCGTCGGTCACGCGCCGGCGCCTGCCTTCGGCCGCGGGCGCCGGGCCGCCGGCCTCCGGGCGCTATAATGCCGCTCCGATGACCGCACAGCACGTCTTCGTCACCCGCGACGCCGACGGGACGCGCGGCCTGGGCGCCGCCCTCGGGCGGAGGCTGGGGCCGGGCGCCGTGGTGCTGCTGCGCGGCGACCTCGGGGCGGGCAAGACGACGTTCGTGCAGGGGCTGGCGCGCGGCCTGGGCGTGGCCGACGCCGTGATCAGCCCGACGTTCGTGCTGGTGCGCGAGCACGCGGTCGGGGCGGACGATCCGCGGCCGGCCGGCCCGCCCGCCACCCGGTTGGTGCACGCCGACCTCTACCGGCTGCGCGGCGCGGCGGACGCGGCGGCGCTCGGGCTCGACGACCACCTGGCCGCGGGCGACATCGTCGTCGTCGAGTGGCCGGAGCGCGCGCCCGGCCTGTGGCCCGACGACGCCATCGCGGTGGCGCTGGAAGGCGCGCCCCGCGAAGGCCGCGCCGGTCCCGGCCCCGCTGCCCTCGACGCGCCCGAGCCGCGGCGGCTCACCTTCACCGCACACACCCCGGCCGGCGCGGCGCTGCTCGCCGCGCTCGCCGCCGACGCGGCCAGGCTGCCGGGCGTGCGCATCGAGGGCGGCGCCCCCGACCCCGCGCCGGCCGGCCCGGACGGCCGCCCGTGACCGGGTGGTGGCTGGCCGTCGACACCGCCACGGCAACCGCCGGGGCGGCGCTGCACGACGGCGCGGGCGTGGCCGCCGAGGTGGCCTGGACGGGTCGGCGCCGCTCGGCCGACCTGGCCCCGCTCGTCGACGCGATGCTCCGCCGCGAGGGCGTGGCGCCGCGCGACCTGGCGGGCCTGGCGGTGGCCATCGGCCCGGGCTCCTACACGGGCCTGCGGGCCGGCCTCGGCCTGGCCAAGGGGATGGCGCTCGCGCTCGGCATCCCGCTGGTCGGGGTGCCGACCCTCGACGTGCTGGCGGCGCCGTTCGTGCCGCCGTTCGCCGATGCCGGCGCGCCGCTGTGGGCGGTCCTCGGCGCGGGCCGCGGGCGGATCGTCGCGGTGCGCTACGCGGCGGTCGACCTCGGCGCGGGGCGCGTCTCGACCCCGCTGCCGGCGGCCGTCCCGGCGGCGGAGTGGGCCGTCGGGCTGCGGCCGCCCGCGCGGGTCGTCGGGGAGGTCGACGCGGCGACGCGGGCGATGCTCGCCGCGGCAGGGCTGACCGTGCTGCCCCCGGCCGCGGGGCTGCGCCGGGCGGGCTGGCTGGCCGAGCTCGGCCGGCGGCGCCACGCGGCCGGGGCCGAGGCGGACCCCGACGCCGTGGCGCCGATCTACCTCGACACGCCGGGCGGGCCGTGACCGCGCCGGCACCGCCGAACCCACCCGTCTCGGTGTCCATCCGGCCGATGCGGGTGTCGGACATCGGCGCGGTCGAGCGGGTCGAGGCGCGCTCGCTGCCGCACCCGTGGCCCAAGGGGGCGTACCGGCACGAGCTCGAGGTCAACCCGCACGCCCGCTTCGTGGTGGCGGCGCTCGCGCCGGTCGCGGGCGTGGCCGTGCGCGCGGACGCCGCGCCCGGCCCGGACGGGGTGATCGGCTTCGCCGGGCTGTGGATGCAGCACGACGAGGCCCACCTCGGCTTGATGGCGGTGGACCCGGCGTACCGGCGCCATGGCATCGGCGCGCGGCTGGTGGCGCGGATGCTCGACGAGGCGATCGCCTTGGGGGCGGCCTGCATGACGCTCGAGGTGCGGGCGGGGAACGCGGCGGCACAGCGGCTCTACGCGCGGTTCGGGTTCCAGGTGGTCGGCGAGCGGCACGCCTACTACCCGGACAACGACGAGGACGCGTGGATCATGACGACGCCGCCGCTGGGAGACCGGGCGTGGCGGGAGCGGTTCGACCGCATCCGCGCCCGCCTGGCGCGCGGGGCGGATGCGGCGTCAGCGGGCCATGAGCACGACGACGGACAGCACGACGAGGGTCAGCCCGGTGGTGAGGAGCAGGTTGGACGTTGAGATCGTGCGGTCGAACCACCGGGGCTTGGCCGCCTCCGGCCGGTCGCCCGTGCCCGGCCCGCCCCAGCCAAGCCGCTGCCACGGCGAGGGCAGCCCCGGCACCGACAGGAACGTCGAGACCAAGCCGGCATAGAACAGCCACTCGCTGCACGCCGTGCCGCCGACCCCTCGCGCCAGGCAGACGACCTCGATCGCGACGGCGACGACCAGGCCGACGAGGATGCCGATGCCCAACTGGGTGATCGCGGTGCGCATGCGGTGATTATACGCGGGTCGGCCGGCGGGGTGGCGCCGCCCGATCGGACGCGTCGGCTGGGCGGCGCGTTTCCGATGGTTGCGGCACGCGATGGGAGACGCGTCGGCGCGCGATCAAAGAACGTACAGGAATTCATGCACGTCGCCCACGCCCCGGGATCGCGCACCCATCACAAACAACACCGCCGGATCGCGGGGATCCGGCGGTGTCGCCACAAAGGAGGAGGCGCGGCGGCCGACGGTCGGCCGCCCCATGACACGGGTGTGCTTCGGCTAGCGCCGGGAGAGCGCGAAGCCGTCGCACCAGACCAATAACAGCATGATGACGACGATAAGGATGCCCGAGTTCATTTCAATGTTCCTTTCACGTTGAAGGCACCGTGGCCAATGAACGCCAACCGCCAGTGCCTATGACGGGTGAGCCGTGCCGATGGTTACGACCATCGCGCGCCGCGGCGGGTTGCCCACGAAATCTTAATGTTCGGTCCCGCCGGATCCCCAGTCTACCCCCGTGGCGCCGTCGGCGCGCGGCGCCCGCCCGCCGCCTGCCCGCCGGTTGCCTGCCGTCCGTGAAACGCCGGCGCCGCGGTGTCGCCACGCCGCGCGGATCGCCGCCGCCGGCTTCGCCCGCGCCGCCCGCCCCACTATCATTGCCCGCCATGACCACCATCGCCGCCGACCATCGCCTGCGCCCCGGGCTTCCGCCGCCGCCGCCCCCCGTGCCGGCCGACGTCCATGGCGAGATCGATGCCGCCACCCGCCAGGCTCGGCGCCTCGGCGCCCTGACCGCCGTCGCGCTCGCCGCCCTCGCCGCCGCCGCGTGGCGCGAGCACGCCGGCGCGCCGGCGTGGCAGTGGACCGCCCTCTACGGCGTGGCGTACGCCACCGGCGGGTACTCCGGCCTCGTCAACGGCTGGGCGGCGCTCCGCGAGCGCACGCTCGACGTCAACGTCCTCATGCTCCTCGCCGCGCTCGGGGCCGCCGCCATCAGCAACTGGCTCGAGGGCGGCGTGCTCCTGTTCCTGTTCTCGCTGTCGGAGACCCTGCAGACCTATGCCCTGGGCCGCACCCGCCACGCGGTGCGCGCCCTCATGCGGCTCCGGCCCGACACGGCCCGCCTGCGCACCGCCGACGGCACGCGCGACGTGGCCGTCGAGGCGCTCGAGGTGGACGACGTGGTCGTCGTCCAACCCGGCGAGCGGGTGCCGGCCGACGGCGTCGTGGCGGCGGGCCACAGCGACCTCGACCAGTCCGCCATCACCGGCGAGTCCGTGCCGGTGGCCAGAGGGCCGGGCGACGAGGTGTACGCGGCCACCATCAACGGCACCGGCGTGCTCGACGTGCGCGTGACGCGCCGAGCGACCGAGAGCACGGTGGCGCGCATCGTCGCCCTCGTCGCCGAGGCCCAGGCGACGCGTGCGCCCACCCAGCGCGTCATCGACCGGTTCGGCAACCGTTACGCGTGGGCGGTCATCCTCGGCAGCCTCGCCGTCATGACCGTGCCGACCCTTGCCTTGGGCTGGCCGTTCGAGACGGCGTTCTACCGGGCCATGACGCTGCTGGTGGTCGCCAGCCCGTGCGCGCTGGTGATCTCCACCCCGGCCACCTACCTCGCCGCCATCGCCAACGCGGCCCGGCACCGGGTGCTGTTCAAGGGCGGGGCCTACCTCGAAGCCGCCGCCGACATCGACACCGTCGCCTTCGACAAGACCGGCACGCTGACCCACGGGCGCCCGGTGCTCACCGACGTGCACCCGCTCGGGGCGTGGGACCCCGACGGCGTGCTGGCGCTGGCCGCCATGGCCGAGCGCCGCAGCGAGCATCTCATCGGCCGGGCGGTCGTCGACGCCGCGGCGGCGCGCGGGATCGCCGTGGCCGAGCCGGAGGCGTCGCGCTCGCTGCCGGGGACCGGCGTGGAGGCCGAGGCCGGCGGGCACCGGGTCCGCGTGACCCACCCGCGCGCCTGGCGCGACGCGGCGCGGCCCGGGGTCGAAGCCGAGCTGGTGGCGCTCGCCGACCGGCTCGAGCGCGAGGCCAAGACCGTGATGGTCGTCGACCGCGACGGCACCCCGATCGGGGTCCTGGCCGTGGCCGACACGCTCCGCCCGGCCGCGGCGCCCACGCTGCACCGACTCCGCCGGGCCGGCGTGCGGCGCATCGTCATGGTCACCGGCGACAACGCGCACGTGGCGCACGCGGTCGCGACCGACGTCGGCATCGACGGGGCGGACGTGCATGCCGGCCTCCTGCCGGCGGACAAGGCGCGGTTGGTGGCGGCGCTGGCCGAGCGCGGCCGCGTGGCGTTCGTCGGCGACGGCGTCAACGACGCCCCGGCGCTGGCGGCGTCGGCGCTCGGCGTGGCCATGGGCGCCGGCGGCAGCGACGTCGCGCTCGAGACGGCGGACGTCGTCCTGATGGGCGACCAGATCGAGCGGCTGGGCTACGTGTTCGGCCTAGGCCGCGCCGCCCGGCGGATCGTCCAGCAAAACGTCGCCTTCAGCGCCGCGGTCATCGCGGTGCTCGTCGTCGCCACCCTC
>WBZR01001199.1_pt1 | contig 34335 bp, 30 predicted proteins | sample 5204231 | NCBI WGS metagenome assembly WBZR01 (sample SAMN12412403, study PRJNA552823) | activated sludge metagenome | isolation source: activated sludge from anammox sidestream of wastewater treatment plant... | place: USA: Virginia | collected 2017-08 | reverse complement strand
TACCTCAAAGTCAAAATACCTTTGACATTAGGGAATTACCTGAAAGATTTGATTTGTTTTTTAACATTAATTCAACTATAGTTGGCCATACCAGTTAATGTTAAAAGCGATGTATGAAACATAAACGTCGACTTTAGAAGGGAAAACCAGTGGCGCTGCTACGGCAAAAAAAGGTTCCTCTACTCGGGATAGACATCTCGTCAACGTCCGTCAAGTTGATTGAGCTGAGCCGCCGCAGCAAGGGTTATCACGTGGAGAGCTATTCAGTGGAGCCCTTGCCGCCCAATTCCGTTACCGACCGCAATGTCTCGGACGTGGAACTCGTCGGCCAGGCTATCCAGAGAGCAGTCAAGAAATCCGGAGCCCGCACCAAGCACGCCGCGTGCGCCGTGGCCGGCTCTGCTGTGATCACCAAGGTCATCACGATGCCTGCCAACCTCTCCGATGAGGAGATGGAAAACCAGATCATGATCGAGGCGGATCAGTATATTCCATATCGTCTCGACGAAGTACGGATGGACTTCGAGGTCCTGCGGCCTGTTCCCAACGAGCCGGGCAAGGTCGAGGTTCTGCTTGCGGCCTCGCGCCAGGATAACGTCGATGTGCGCGTGGCGGCCCTGGAAAACGCGGGCCTGATAGCGCAGGTCGTCGACGTGGAGGCCTTTGCGCTGGAGAACTCCGTCGGCCTCCTGCTGCGCGATCTGCCTGGCCAGGGCGAAGACGCGGTCGTCGCCGTGGCCGACGTCGGCGCAACGCTCACGACGCTGAGCGTCATGCAGGACATGCGCATCATCTACAGCCGCGAACAGCAGTTCGGAGGCCGTCAGCTGACCGAGGAAATCCAGCGCCGGTACGGACTGTCCTACGAGGAAGCCGGCCTGGCCAAGCGGCAGGGCGGTCTTCCCGACAATTACGAGCCCGAGGTCCTCGAGCCCTTCAAACAGTCCATGGCGATGGAGATCAGCCGTGCGCTGCAGTTCTTCTATTCGGCCAGCCAGATCGGCGCCGTGGACCAGATTTACGTCGCCGGCGGCTGCGCTGCCATCAGCGGCGTGGCGGATGCGATCGAGGCGAAGACCGGGACCCGCTGCACGGTCGCAAATCCGTTCGCGGGGATGACCGTCTCGCCGCGGATACGCAAGGAGGTCATCCAGAACGACGCGCCGGCCATGATGATTGCAACCGGACTGGCGCTGAGGAGCTTCGACTAATGGCTCATATTAATCTGCTTCCCTGGCGTGCCGAGATACGGCGCCAGCAAAAGAAGAAATTCCTGTCGATACTCGGGCTTTCGGCCGTTGCGGCCTGCGGCATCGTCGCCCTGGTGCAATGGCACTTCAATCAGCGCATCGCGTACCAGGGGTCGCGAAACGCGCGACTGGAGGCCGAGATCGCGACGCTGGACAAGAAGATCGAGGAGATCAAGACCCTCGAGCGGGAGAAGGAGCGGCTGGTCAAGCGTATAGAGGCCATCCAGACGCTCGAGGCGAACCGCCCGCTGGTCGTGCGGCTGTTCGACGAGTTCGTCAATACGCTCCCCGAGGGCATGTTCCTGACGAGCATCGACCAGACCGGCACGGCCATCACCATTCAGGGCACGGCGCAGTCGCAGACCCGCGTCTCCAGCTACATGCGCAATATCGAGGCTTCCAAGTGGGTGACCAAGCCGAGTCTGGACGTCGTGCAGACGACCTCCAAGGAAGGCGAGCGCCTCAGCGATTTCACCCTGAAGGTGGAACAGGTCCTTCCCAAGCCCCAGGGCGAGCCGCAGGCCGACGCCTCGGGAGGCTCGGCAGCTAGCGGAGGTACGCCATGAAGCTGTCGGATCTGAATAATCTGACGATGGAGAATATCGGGGCCTGGCCGATCCCGGTGAAGGTCGCGACCGTCCTTCTCATCTGCGCCGCGGTCATGGGGCTGGGCTACTGGAAGCTCACCACCCCGAAGATCGAGGAGTTGAAGACGGCTCAGAGCCGGGAGCTGGAGCTGCGCACCGAGTTCGAGGGCAAGCAGCAGAAGGCCGCCAACCTCGAAGTGCTGAAGAAACAGCTCGAGGACATCAAGCAGACCATGGGCGAGCTGTTGCAGAAGCTGCCGAGCAAGACCCAGGTCCCCGACCTGCTGCAGGACATCTCCCAGACCGGACTGGGCGCCGGCCTCGAGTTCGACATCTTCAAGCCGGGTGCCGAGCAGCCGCAGGAGTTCTACGTGGAACTGCCCATCCAGATCCAGGTGACGGGCACCTACCACCAGTTCGGCACTTTCATCAGCGGCGTGGCCGCGCTGCAGCGTATCGTCACCGTCCACGACGTGAAGATCCGCCCCGCCGCCGGCGACCAGGGCAAGCTGATGATGCAGGCGACGGCCAAGACGTACCGTTATATGGACGAAGAAGAGGAGGCGGCGGCAGAAAATGCGCAAGCCAGCCAATAGGGCCTTCCGGCCCGCCGTGGCGGGCATCGTCGGCGCGACGGTGTTCCTGACGAGCGGATGTGTTTCCACCGACATGAGCGATCTCGAGGGCTATATCGCGGAGGTCAACGCGCGCCCGGCACGCACGACGATACAGCCGCTGCCGGAGCTGATCGTGCCCGAAACGTACGCCTACGAGGCGGCGCAGGCCGGCAAACGCGACCCGTTCGAGAGCTTCCTGAAGCAGCGTACCGAGGAGGCCGCGAAACCGGGCGGCGATGACGCGAAGACCGCGGCCTTGCGCCGCGAGATCGAGGGCCGCAATCCCGAGGAGCTCGAACAGTTCGAGCTCGACGCGCTGCGCATGGTGGGCACGCTGAACGACAACCATCAGCTCTGGGGCATCGTTCTCGACAAGGAGGGCACCGTTCATCGCGTGCGGGTCGGAAACTACATGGGCCGGAATTACGGAAAGATCATGAGCATCGCCGAGGACAAGATCGAGCTTCGCGAGATCATCAACACTGGCAGTGGGGGGCTCGAAGAACGCCCCGCGACGTTGGCGTTAACCGAGCAGGAGTAAGGCAAAGGGTGAGGTAAAACGACTATGACGACCGTTAAACTCAGTCAAACAAGTTACCGTCGGTTGTTGCGCATAACCGTCCTCGCAATAGGCGCCTTGTTGCTGCCTGCCTGGACCACGATGGCCAGCGCCAATGCGCTGAAGGACATCAAGGTTTCCACGCTGCCCGGCGACAAGCTCCAGCTCCGCCTGGAGATGGACGCGCCACCGGCGGCGAAACCGCTGAGCTTCACCATCGACAATCCGGCGAGGCTCGCCCTGGATTTTCCGGGCACCGCGCTGCAGGTTCCCAACAAGACGCAGAACATCGGCACCGGCCTGGCGCAGAGCGTCAGCGCCGTTGAAGCCGGCGGACGCACGCGCGTGGTCCTGAACATGTCGAAGATGGTGCCCTACGACGTCAGTCTCGACGGCAACACGGTGGTGGTCACCGTGGGCGAGAACGTCGCGCAGACGGCCACCGCGCAGCAGACCAGCGGCGCCCCCGCCGCCACACCGGCCGCGGCTGCGCCGAACGGCACCCCCGCCATCAGCGACATCGATTTCCGGCGCGGCCCCGGCGGCGAAGGCATGATCCTCATCAAGCTCACCGATCCGTCCACGCCCGTGAACATCACGGAGCAGAGCGGCAAGGTGCTCGTCGATTTCGCCAACGTGACGCTGCCCGCGAAGCTCGATCGTCGCCTCGACGTCATCGACTTCGCGACGCCGGTAAAGGAGGTCGATACCAAGCGGCGCGGCAATGGCGTGCGCATGACCATCTCGCCCACGGGCAAGACCCTCTATGACCATCTGGCCTACCAGACGGACAACCTCTTCACGGTGGAGCTGAAGCCGCTCACGAAGGAGGAGGAGGAGAAGGCGAAGAAGGAGAAGTTCGGCTACACCGGCGAGAAGCTGTCGCTGAACTTCCAGAACATCGAGGTGCGCGCGGTGCTGCAACTGCTCGCCGACTTCACGGGCCTGAACATCGTGGCGGCCGACACGGTGACCGGCAACGTCACGCTGCGGCTGAAGAACGTTCCGTGGGATCAGGCGCTGGATATCATCCTGAAGTCCAAGGGGCTGGCCATGCGTCAGAACGGCAACGTCGTCATGGTCGCCCCGGCCGAGGAGATCGCCACCCGCGAGAAGCTGGAGCTGGAGGCCCAGAAGCAGCTGCGCGAGCTGGCGCCGTTGCGCACGGAGTTCGTGCAGATCAATTACGCGAAGGCCGCCGACATCGCAAATCTGCTGAAGTCGGAGGGCAAGAACATCCTCTCCGAGCGCGGCAATGTGTCGATCGACGAGCGCACCAACACCCTGCTCATCCAAGAGACCGCGGAGAAGCTGGAGGAGATCCGCAAGCTTGTCGCCACCCTGGACATCCCGGTGCGCCAGGTGCTGATCGAATCGCGCATCGTGATCGCCAACGAGGACTTCAGCAAGGATCTCGGCGTGCGCTTCGGCTACAGCAAGAACTCCAACCACAATGGCGCGCTGTCGCGTGACGACACCGAATACGCCATTGGCGGCAAGCTGCCCGGCGACGTCGATTACGGCGGTACCACCGCCTTCAATACTGACGATCTGGAGAATTACATCGTCGACCTGCCGGTGGCCAACCCCTCGGGCGCGCTTGCGCTCGCCGTCGGCAAGATCGGCAGCTACCTGCTGCAACTGGAGCTCTCCGCGCTGCAGGCCGAAGGCAAGGGCGAGGTCATATCCAGCCCGCGCGTCATCACGGCCAACCAGAAGGAGGCGGTGATCGAACAGGGTACCGAGATCCCGTACCAGGAGGCGACCTCCAGCGGCGCGACGTCCGTTTCCTTCAAGAAGGCCGTACTGAGCCTGAAAGTAACGCCGCAGATTACGCCGGATGATCGCGTGATCATGGATCTTAAGGTCAACAAGGACGTCATCGGCCAGGTGTTCGCGGGCGTGCCGTCGATCGACACGCAGAACGTGCAAACCCAGGTCCTGGTTGACAACGGCGAGACGGTCGTGCTCGGCGGCGTCTATACGCAGGAGAACCGGCAGGATATCGAACGCGTGCCGTTCTTCAGCGACATCCCCTACCTGGGCTTTATGTTCAAGAACACCTCCCAGCAGCACGACAAGGACGAGCTGCTGATCTTCGTCACTCCGAAGATCGTCAAGGACGGGCTGGCGCTGGAACAGTAACCGGCCATATCCGACCCCGGGGGGTGCATGGGAGACCATGCACCCCCTTCTTTTTTGCCCGCCTTCGGCTGCGAGGTCCGCTGGCGCCTTGCCATCGCAAGCGATCAATCACACACTCTTTCGCATGATTCCCTGCGGGAAGATGTGGACGTGAAGTCGCCCGCGACCGGAAATTTCTTCCTGGTCGGCCCCATGGGCGCGGGCAAGTCCACCGTCGGCAGACAGCTCGCCCGCGCGCTGGAACTGTCCTTTCTCGACAGCGACAAGGTGATCGAGGAACGCACCGGCGCCTCCATCTCGCTCATCTTCGAGATCGAGGGGGAGGAGGGTTTCCGCGATCGCGAGGCGCAGGTCATCGACGAGCTGACCCGGATGGAGAATATGGTCGTGGCCACCGGTGGCGGCGCGGTGCTGCGGGAGAGCAATCGCCGGCACCTGCGTGAGCGCGGTTTCGTCATCTATCTGCGAGCGCCGCTTTCCCTGCTGGTCGAGCGCACCTCGCGCGATCACAATCGCCCGTTGCTTGCCACGGTCGATCCACAGGAGCGGCTGCGGGCGCTGCTGCAGGAGCGCGAACCGCTTTACCGTGAGGTCGCGGATTTGATCATCGATACCGGTAACCGTACAGTACGGCAAGTCGTCTCCATGATCCGCCAGCAATGCAGACCGGGCCCCCATCCATCGAACTGAAGGTCGCTCTCGGAGACCGCAGCTATCCGATCCTCATCGGTCGCGGATTGCTCGGCGACCCGGGGCCTTTGGAACCCTGCCTCCGGCGCCAGGTATTGGTCGTCACCAACAGCACCGTCGGCCCCTTGTACCTTCAGAGCCTGCGGGCCGCGCTCGGGCAGTGCCAGGTGGAGATCGTCACGCTGCCCGACGGCGAGCAGTTCAAGACGCTGGCGACGATGGAGCGGATAATCAGCGCACTTCTCGAGGCGCGTTTCGACCGCGGCTGCACGCTGCTCGCGCTTGGAGGCGGTGTCGTCGGCGACATCACCGGCTTTGCCGCCGCCTGCTACCAGCGAGGCGTGGATTACATACAGGTACCGACCACGCTACTCGCGCAGGTGGACTCATCGGTCGGCGGCAAGACGGCCGTAAACCATGCCCTCGGCAAGAACATGATCGGCGCATTTCATCAGCCGCGACTGGTCCTCGCCGATACCGATACCCTCTCCACGCTGCCCGACCGGGAGCTTCGTGCGGGGATAGCGGAGATCATCAAGTACGGCCTGATCCGCGATGCCGGGTTCTTCGGCTGGCTGGAGGCGAACGTCCACGCGCTGCTGGAGCGCGACCCGCAGGCGCTGGCCCATGCCATCGAACGCTCGTGCCGGAACAAGGCCGAGGTGGTGGCCGCCGACGAGCGCGAAGCTGGCCAGAGGGCACTGCTCAATCTCGGCCACACGTTCGGCCACGCCATCGAGACCGGGCTGGGATACGGCTCATGGCTGCATGGCGAGGCGGTGGCAGCCGGGATGTGCCTGGCGGCGGATCTCTCCGCGCGCCTCGGGTGGCTGAGCGGCGCCGACGCCGAACGGACGATCAGGCTGGTCGACTACGCGGGCCTGCCGACAAGATTGCCGTCACAGCTCGGCCCGGAGCAGATGCTCGCCCTGATGGCGGTGGACAAGAAGGTCCAGGAAGGACGGATACGGCTCGTCCTGCTGGAGAACATCGGCCACGCCGCCGTCACCAGCCAGTACGACCCCGGGGCACTGAAGGCAACGCTCGCGCACCGACGCGGTGCGGCCGCGGCGCTTGCCTGACGCGACGGACTCCGAAGTTGCACGCACCGCTCGCACCCTACGCTGCCTGCGACAGCAACAGCCGCGGACGGCAGCATCCGGAACCTCCCCCCACCTACCGCAGCGAGCATCAGCGCGATCGCGATCGTGTTATCCATTCCGCGGCATTCCGGCGTCTGGAATACAAGACCCAGGTCTTCGTCAATCACGAGGGCGACATGTTTCGCACCCGCCTCACGCATTCCATCGAGGTGGCGCAGATCGCCCGCACCATCGCCCGCGCCCTGCGGCTGAACGAGGACCTAGCCGAGGCCATCGCCGTCGCCCACGACCTGGGTCACACGCCATTCGGCCATGCCGGGCAGCGCGCGCTCAACGACTGCATGCGCCCGTATGGCGGCTTCGAGCACAACCTGCAGTCGTTGCGCGTCGTCGACGTTCTGGAGGAGAAGTACGCCGAGTTCGACGGCCTGAATCTGACCTTCGAGACGCGGGAGGGCATATTGAAGCGCTGCCCGCGGGGCAAGGCGGAGAGCCTCGGCGAGCTGGGCCAGCGGTTCCTGAGCGGTGGTCAGCCGTCGCTGGAGGCACAGCTGACGAATCTTGCTGACGAGATCGCCTACAACAATCACGACATCGACGATGGCCTGCGAGCCGGATTGCTGACGCGCGAGCAACTGCTGCAGGTGCCCCTCTTCAGGCAGCATTGCGAGTCCGTCGTCGCTCGCCACCCCTCCGTCTCGGAACGACGGCTGGCCTACGAGACGGTGCGCAGCATGATTGGCGCCCAGGTCACGGATCTGGTCGAGACCAGCCGGGAGAGACTCCTGGCGGCCACGCCGGCGTCGATCGAGCGGGTGCGCGAGAGTGCCGCGCCGCTCATTGCGTTCTCCGATGCGATGCGCAGCGGCCTGAAGGAACTGAAGGACTTCCTCATGACCAACCTGTATCGCCACTACCGCGTGATGCGCATGTCCACCAAGGCCGACAGGGTCGTGCGCGAGTTGTTCGCCGCATTCATGGGCGACCCGCAACTGCTGCCCACCGGCACTCGATCCACCGCGATTGGTTCCGGTGAGGAGGCCGCGCGCGCCCAGATGATCGCCGACTACATAGCTGGCATGACCGATCGCTACGCAATCGCGGAGTATGGGCGTATATTCACCCCAGGCGTATTGACCTGATCGGGGAGCGACAGACGAATATTCGCGCAATGCAGGCATATTCCGAGGACATTGGACCCGAATCGCTGCCAGGGCCCGCCGCCGAAGCCGCGCAGGCGGACCGCGAGGGCTATCTGCTCACCGCCGCGCTGTCGCAGCGCGTCGATCTCATTCGTCATCTGATCGATTTCAGCCGCCAGCTCGTGCTGATCATGGGCGATGAGGGCAGCGGCAAGACCTCGCTGCTTCATCATCTGCACGCATCGGCTGCGGAGAACTGGCGGGTCGCCAAGGTCAATGCCGACCCCATGTGCGACGCCGACGCGCTCACCAAGAGGCTCGGCGCCGAGTTCGATCTCAACTTCACAGAGCGCGAGGATATCGAACGCCGCGTCGAGGGGTTCAACACCTTCCTCGCGACCGCCCGCCGGGCGCTGCTCGTACCGGTGGTTTTGGTGGACGACGCGCATCTGCTGCCCGCAGACGCCCTGCTCCTGCTGCTGCGCCTCGCGCAGCCCGAATCCGAGGCGCCACACCTGCGTGTGGCTCTGTTCTGCGACTCCCGCATGACCCGCCTGCTTGGCAGTCCCCAGCTGCACGCATTCAAGTACAGCCTGGTGCATACGGTCGAGATGGCGCCGTTCACGCTCGAGGACACCACGCGCTACCTGGCGACACACTGGGCGGCGGTGGATCCCGAATGCGACCCGATCCTCGACGACGGCTACGTGCGCGAGGTCCATGTCGCTTCCGAGGGCATCCCCGGACGGATCAAGGCCCTGGTGCGGACCAGCCTGTCGGAGTCGGCCATCGGGAGCGCCGTCGCCGCGGAACCGGCGGACGGGCGGCACCTGCCCCTGGGCTGGGCCGCGGCCGGGGGCGCGGTCGCCCTGCTGCTGGCCGTCGGATTCTGGTTGAGCCAGCGAGCGAACGAGTCGGATCCGTCCTCCGGCGCCGAGGCGCCCGTTGTGGAGACGCTGCCGGTCCCGATCGCCACCGAGGCGCCAGCCGCGTCCCCGACGGCGGCCCCGCCGTCCGCATATGCCCCGCCGGGCCCCGTGCCGCCGATCGTCGACTACCCGTTGGTCCCCGACGCCGCGCCGTCTTCGCCGGCACCCACGGCGGTCACCAATGTGCCCCCCGAGCCGGAGGCCCCGCCGCCGGCGATAGCCGGCCAGGCCGCCTCCGGCCGCGCCACCGCGCCGGCGGCAGCGCCGCAGCCGCCGGCTGTCGCCGCCCCGCCGGCGCGCGCGGAGCCGGAGCCCACGCCGGCCAAGCCCGAACGCAAGCCGCAGGCCACGACCACCATGGCCGCGACGGGCGCGGGGGCGCCGTGGCTCAAGCAGCAGCCGCAGGGGAATTATGTCGTTCAGCTCTATGCCACCTATCAGCGCTCGTCCGCCGAGCAGTTCATCGCCCAGCACAAGCTCGGCGCGCGGGCCAACGTCATCGCCACCGTTCGTGACGGCAAGACCTGGTATGTGGTGGTTTACGGCTCGTACGCGGACCGCACCCGCGCCAGGAACGCGATCGGCGGCCTCCCGGACGGGGTTCGGCGCCTGAGCCCATGGGTGCGGAAGATCGCCGATCTGCGGGCCATTGCCGTCGATTGACGAGCCGTCCACGGCCGTTTTACATGGCGGGTGACCGAGATATAATCCCGGCCCTTTTGTCCGCCGCTCACCGATACGAGCATCGAGAGGTCGAACCGATGCAAGACTCACAGACACATGACGCGCCGTCCGGGCGCGCCGCCAGCGCGCCACCCGCGCACGGCCTCTACGACCCGGCCTACGAGCACGACGCCTGCGGAGTCGGCTTCGTCGTCAATATCAAGGGCCGCAAGTCCCACACCATCGTCCAGCAGGCCTTGACCATCCTGCGCAACCTGCTGCACCGCGGCGCGTGCGGCTGCGAGGTCAATACCGGCGACGGGGTGGGCATCCTCATCCAGACGCCCCATGCATTCCTTGCGCGCAAGTGCAGGGAGATCGGCATCGATCTGCCGGCTGCCGGCCACTACGGAACGGGCATGATCTTCCTCCCTCGCGCCGAGCCCGAGCGCGGCTGGATCATCGCGGAATTCGAGAAGATCATCCGCGAAGAGGGGCAGTCGCTGCTCGGCTGGCGCGACGTGCCGACCGACGATTCCTCCGTCGGCCCGACGGCGCGCGCCTGCGAACCGACCTTCAGGCAGATCTTCATCGGCCGGGCCGCGGATCTGGACGATCCGGGCTTCGAGCGCCGCCTGTACATCATCCGCAAGCGCATCGAGATCGCAGTCCGCACCGCCGATCTGAAGGAGAGGGAGTTTTTTTACATCCCGAGCCTCTCGTCCAGGACGCTCATTTACAAGGGTATGCTGACCGGGGTGCAGATCGAGCCGATGTTCCCGGATCTGCTGGAGCCGGACGTCGAGACGGCCCTGGCGCTGGTGCACCAGCGCTTCTCGACGAACACGTTCCCGTCCTGGCCGCTCGCGCATCCGTTCCGCTACATCGCCCACAACGGCGAGATCAACACGGTCCGCGGCAATACCAACTGGATGCGTGCGCGGGAGGCCATGTGCGCCTCGCCAATCTGGGGCGAGGACATCGGGAAGCTGTTTCCGATCATCTACGAGGGCTCCTCGGACTCGGCCTGCTTCGACAACGTGCTCGAGTTTCTGCACATGTCCGGCCGGTCGCTGCCGCACGCCATCCTGATGATGATCCCCGAGGCGTGGAGCGGGCACGAATCCATGGATGCCGAGCGCAAGGCGTTCTACGAGTATCACGGCTGCCTGATGGAACCCTGGGATGGGCCGGCATCGGTCGCGTTCACCGACGGCACGGTGATCGGCGCCGTGCTCGATCGCAACGGCCTGCGGCCGTCGCGCTATTACGTCACCAAGGACGACATGGTCATCATGGCCTCCGAGGTCGGCGTGCTCGAGGTCGCGCCGGAGAACGTGCTCATCAAGGAGCGCCTGCATCCCGGCCGGGTGTTCCTGGTCGACACCGCCCAGGGCCGCATCATCGACGACAAGGAACTGAAGGCCGGATTCGCCAGGGAACATCCTTACGCGGATTGGCTGCAGCAGCACCACATACCGCTGGGGTCGCTGCCCGAGCCGCCGCACGTGCCGGAGCCGGACCACGGCACGGTGATTCAGCGCCAGCGGGCCTTCGGCTACACGCACGAGGACCTGCGCCTGCTGATGCTGCCGATGGCGAGGAACGGCGAGGAGGCCATCGGCTCGATGGGCACGGACGCCGCGCTGGCAGTGCTCTCGGATCGTCCGCGCATGCTGTATGACTATTTCAAGCAGATGTTCGCGCAGGTGACCAATCCGCCGCTCGACGGCATCCGCGAGGAACTCGTCACGCAGGTCGCGACACCGATCGGGCCGGAGGGCAATCTGCTGCAGCCAGGCCCCCTGAGTTGCCAGCAGATCAAACTCGCCAGCCCCATCCTCAGCAACGAAGACCTGGCGCGCATCCGTCACTTCGACAAGGAGGGTTTTCGCGGGACCACGATCTCCATCCTTTATCCGGTCGCCGGCGACGGCAGGGCGCTGGAGGAGGCGCTGAAGGGCGTCTGCGCCGCGGCCGACAAGGCGATCGCGGAGGGTTGCTCGTATCTAATCCTCTCCGATCGCGGCATCAGCGCGCAGCTGGCCCCCATCCCGGCGCTGCTCGCGGTCGCGGGCCTCCATCACCACCTGGTACGCGCCGGCACCCGCTGCAAGGTCGGCCTGGTCCTCGAATCCGGCGAGCCGCGCGAGGTGCACCACATGTGCACGCTCATCGGCTACGGCGCGGGCGCGATCAATCCGTATCTGGCCTTCGAGTCGATCGACGACATGATCCGCCAGAACATGCTGACAGGCATCGATAACAAGACCGCCGACAAGAACTACATCAAGGCGTGCAACAAGGGCCTCATGAAGGTGATGTCGAAGATGGGTATTTCCACGGTGCAGTCCTACCGCGGTGCGCAGATCTTCGAGGCCGTCGGCCTGAACGAGGACTTCGTCGAGAAGCACTTCACCGGCACGGCCTCGCGCATCGGCGGCATCGGCGTCGAGGTCGTTGCCGAGGAACAGCGGCAGCGCCACCACCGCGCTTTTCCCGAACGCCCGGCCGGCACGCCGGACCTCGATTGGGGCGGGGAGTATCAATGGCGTCGCGACGGCGAGTATCATCTCTTCAATCCCGGCACGGTGTTCAAGCTTCAGCAGGCGACACGCACCGGTCAATACCGCATCTTCAAGGAATACAGCCAGCTCATCGACGATCAGGACAGGAAGCACGCGACCCTGCGCGGCCTGTTCGAGTTCAATCTCGCGCCCCGGCCAATTCCGCTGGAGGAGGTGGAATCCGTCGAATCGATCTGCCGCCGCTTCCAGACCGGCGCGATGTCCTATGGTTCCATCAGCCAGGAGGCCCACGAGACGCTCGCCATCGCCATGAACCGGATCGGCGGCAGGTCCAACACCGGCGAGGGCGGCGAAGACCCCGAGCGCTACAAGCCGCTGCCCAATGGAGATTCCAAGCGCAGCGCCATCAAGCAGGTCGCCTCCGGCCGCTTCGGCGTGACCAGCGAGTATCTCGTCAACGCCGACGACATCCAGATAAAGATGGCGCAAGGCGCCAAGCCCGGCGAGGGCGGCCAGCTGCCCGGCTCGAAGGTGTATCCGTGGATCGCCAAGGTGCGCCATTCAACGCCGGCGGTCGGCCTCATCTCGCCGCCCCCGCATCACGACATCTATTCGATCGAGGATCTGGCGCAGCTCATCCACGACCTGAAGAACGCCAATCCCAGGGCCCGTGTCCACGTGAAACTGGTCGCCGAGGTCGGTGTCGGCACCGTGGCCGCGGGCGTTGCCAAGGCGCACTCCGACGTCGTGCTGATCTCCGGGTACGATGGCGGCACCGGCGCCTCGCCCGTGACGTCCCTGAAGCACGCGGGCGTGCCGTGGGAGCTCGGACTGGCCGAAACCCAACAGGTGCTGGTAGCCAACAAGCTGCGCGACCGCATCGTCGTGCAGACCGATGGCCAGCTCAAGACCGGTCGCGACGTCGTCATCGCCGCGCTGCTGGGGGCCGAAGAGTTCGGCTTCGCCACCGCGCCGCTCGTAGTCGTGGGATGCATCATGATGCGCGTATGCCATCTGAACACCTGCCCGGTCGGCGTGGCCACGCAGGATCCGCGCCTGCGCGCGAAGTTCACCGGCAAACCAGAACATGTGGTCAATTTCTTCCGCTTCGTCGCCGAGGAAGTGCGCGAGTTGATGGCCAAGCTCGGTTTCCGCACCATCGACGAGATGGTTGGCCGCGCCGACAGGCTGCACGTGAAAAAGGCCGTCGATCACTGGAAGGCGCGTGGATTGGACTTCGGCGCCATACTGAATCCGCCGCCGGTACCCGCTGGCGTGGAGGTTCGTTGCGTGCGCGAGCAGGACCACGGTCTGGACAAATCGCTCGACGTCACGACCATCGTGCCGCTGTGTCGCCCGGCGCTCGAGGAAGGAAAGGCGGTCGAGGCCATCCTGCGCATCAAGAACATCAATCGCACCGTCGGAACCATCCTGGGCTACGAGTTGACCAGGCGCTACGGGGCGGCCGGTCTCCCAGACGATACCATCAGGCTGCACTTCAGCGGCTCGGCCGGGATGAGCTTTGGCGCGTTCCTTCCGAAGGGAATCACCATGACATTGGAGGGCGACGCCAACGACTACACCGCCAAGGGCCTCTCCGGCGGCAAGATCATCGTCTACCCGCCGCGGCATTCGACCTTCGTGGCCGAGGAGAACATCCTCGTCGGCAACGCCGTGCTCTACGGCGCAACCACCGGCGAGCTGTATCTGCGCGGCATCGCGGGGGAGCGTTTCTGCGTGCGCAACAGCGGCGCCATCAGCGTGGTCGAGGGGGTCGGCGATCATGGTTGCGAATACATGACCGGCGGCCGCGTGGTGGTCCTGGGCGCAACGGGACGCAACTTTGCCGCCGGCATGTCCGGCGGCGTGGCTTACGTGCTCGACGTTTACGGCGATTTCCGCAGCCGGTGCAACACCGCGATGGTCGGGCTGGAGAAGCTCGAGCAGGATGAAGACGTGGAGCTGGTCAAGGAGTTGCTCAATTTACATCTGAAATACACCGGCAGCACGGTCGCCAGAAAGGTTCTCGCGAACTGGCATGCCATGCAGTCGAAGTTCGTGAAGGTCATGCCAAACGACTACAAGCGCGTGCTGAGCGCAATCGACCGCGCGCGCAAGAACGGCATACCCGAGGACATTGCCGTAATGGAGGCCGCACATGGGTAAGCCGACCGGATTCCTGGAGATCCACCGCGCCAAGCAGCCCTACCGGCCGGTCAGGGAGCGGGTGCTCGACTGGAAGCAGGTCATGGCCGGATGGGCGGACGATGCCCTCAAGCAGCAGGCCTCGCGTTGCATGGATTGCGGTATTCCGTTCTGCCACCAGGGCTGTCCGCTCGGGAACCTCATCCCGGACTGGAACGATCTCGTCTACAGGAACCGCTGGCGCGAGGCCATCGACCGGCTGCACGCAACCAACAACTTCCCCGAGTTCACTGGAACGCTTTGTCCCGCGCCGTGCGAAGGTGCCTGCGTGCTCGGCATCAACGACGACCCGGTCACCATCAAGGCCGTGGAGCTCGCGATCATTGACCATGCGTTCAAGGAAGGGTGGGTTGCGCCGCAGCCTCCCGCCAGGCTCACGGGCAAGAAGGTGGCGATCGTCGGCTCCGGGCCGGCAGGCCTGGCGGCGGCGCAGCAGCTGCGTCGGGCCGGTCACGAGGTCACCGTATTCGAGCGCGACGATCGCATCGGCGGTCTGCTGCGCTACGGCATCCCCGAGTTCAAGATGGAGAAGCGGGTTCTGAATCGCCGCCTGGACCAGATGCGCGCCGAGGGCGTGGCGTTCCGGACCGGTGCGCACATCGGCGTGAACGTTCCCGTGGAATCGCTGCGCGGGGATTTCGACGCCATCGTGCTGGCGGGCGGGGCCTGTCATGCGCGTGACATCAACCTGCCGGGCCGCGAGTTGAAGGGCATCCACCTGGCCATGGAGTTCCTGACGCAGCAGAACCGCCGCTGCGAGGGCGATGAGATACCCGCGAGCCAGTTCATCACCACCAGGGACAAGCACGTGATCATCCTCGGCGGCGGCGACACCGGCGCGGACTGCATCGGCACCTCGCACCGCCAGGGTGCGAAATCGGTGACCTCGCTGGAGATCATGCCGCGGCCGCCCGAGAACCGGGCTGATAGCAACCCCTGGCCGGAGTGGCCGATCATCTATCGCACGGCCGCGGCGCACGAGGAAGGCGGCGAGCGGATTTATGCGGTGTCGACGAAGCGGTTCATCGGCGACGAACAGGGCAGCGTCAAGGCCCTCGAGCTGGTGAAGGTGGAGCTGAAGAAGGCCGCCGACGGCCGCATGAATTTCGAGGAGATTCCGGATTCGCTGCACACGATCCCGGCCGACCGCGTGTTCCTGGCCATGGGCTTCCTGGGATCCGAGAAGCCGGGCATGCTCGAGCAGCTCGGGGTGAGGCTCACCGAGCGCGGCAACGTCGCGCGCGACGAGAACTGGATGACCAGCGTCCCGGGCGTGTTCACGGCCGGCGACATGCAGCGCGGGCAATCCCTGATTGTCTGGGCCATCGCGGAGGGACGTTCCACCGCCGCGGGCGTCGATCGCTACCTGATGGGCGCCACCGATCTGCCGGCGGCGCTGGCGTAGCCGCTGCGCTCGGCCCGGGAGGATCAGCATGAACGGGCGCTGTTGCGCCCGTTTCGTTTCCGCTATTGCCAGGGCCTGGTGCCGGTGATGAGGATGAGGCGACGCCATGACACGCTGTGAATGCATCCCGTTACGCCCCGGCGCCGCGTCCACGCGCCAAACCCTGGCGGCCTCGCGTCGCCCTCACCGCCCGCGTACGCGCGTGCCATCGCTGTTTTTCCCTCGATCACGCCAATGCGCAGCGCTGCGGGGAAGGCCCCTGTGACCACGCTCAGGAACGATCGCTTCCTGCGCGCGCTGCTGCGCCAGCCCGTGGACATGACGCCGGTGTGGATGATGCGACAGGCCGGCAGGTATCTGCCCGAGTACCGGGCCACGCGCCGGCGCGCGGGCAGTTTCATGACCCTGTGCACAACACCGGAGCTCGCCTGCGAGGTGACGCTGCAGCCCATCGACCGCTATCCGCTGGATGCGGCGATACTGTTCTCCGACATACTGGTCGTGCCTCACGCCATGGGATTGGGCCTGACGGTGAACGAGGGCATGGGGCCACGCTTCGAGCGCCCGGCGCGGACGGCGAGCGACATCCGCGCCATCGGCGTCCCGGATCCGGAGACGGAGCTGCGGTACGTTATTGACACCGTGCGCATGATCCGGCGCGAATTGAACGGTCGGGCGCCGCTGATCGGCTTTGCCGGCAGTCCGTGGACCATGGCCACCTACGCAGTCGAGGGACGGGGGAGCAAGGACTTCCACATCGTCAAGACGATGATGTACCGCGAGCCGCGGGTGCTGCACGAGCTGCTCGAGAAGCTCGCGAGCGCGGTGGTTCTGTACCTCAACGCCCAGATTGCCGCCGGCGCGCAGGCGGTGATGGTTTTCGACACCTGGGGCGGGGCGCTTTCCACGCCGGCATACGAGGAGTTCTCCCTGCGCTATATGCGGCAGATCGTGGAGGGCGTGCGCAGGGAGAGCGAAGGCCGCCGCGTGCCGTGCATCCTTTTCACCAAAGGCGGCGGACAGTGGCTGGAACTCCTCGCCGAGACTGGCTGCGATGCCGCCGGCCTGGACTGGACCACCGATATCGGGACGGCGCGCCTCCGCGTCGGCGATCGGATCGCATTGCAGGGCAACATGGACCCGGCAGTCCTGTTGTCCACCGCGGAGCGCATAGGCGAGGAAGTCGGCGCGATTCTGAACAGCTTCGGATCGCATGCCGGTCACGTCTTCAACCTCGGCCACGGCATCACCCCGGACGTCGATCCCGAGAACGCCGGCGTTTTCATCGACGCGGTTCACCGCCTGAGCGCGAGAGGCTGATTCGCGAGCGGGACTTCCCGCGGCGGCGGCAAATCTAGCGCGCGCCCAGCACGTTCAGCGCGGGCTCGGACATCGCGGCCAGTTGTTCGCGCAGGGCGAGCACATGATCCTGCCAGTATCGCTGCGTGTTGAACCAAGGGAAATTCATGGGAAAGGCCGGATCGTCCCATCGCCTGGCAAGCCAGCCGGCATAGTGAATCATACGCAGGCTGCGCAGCGGCTCGATGAGCTGCAACTCCGCGTAGTTGAATTCCGAGAACTCCTCATAGCCGTCGAGAACGCTCGCGAGCTGCGCGATCATGTCATCGCGACTCCCGGAGAGCAGCATCCACAGGTCCTGTACGGCGGGTCCCATCATACAATCGTCGAAGTCGACGAAGTGCGGCCCCGCATCCGTCCACAACACGTTGCCCATATGGCAGTCGCCGTGCAGTCGCAACCGAGCAAGATTGCCGGCGCGCTCGTAGCCGGCACGCACGGAGTGCAGGACGTCGTCTACCGTGCTGCGGTAGGCGGCGAGCAGATCGGGGGGAACGAAGCCGTTGTCGATGACGAACCGCGATGGTCGCTCCCCGTATGCCTCGATGCTGAGCGTCGTCCGATGCTCGAACGCCGTGGCTCTGCCCACGAGGTGTATCCGGCCGATGAAGCGCCCCAACCACGTCAGCGTCTGCGCATCGCCGAGTTCCGGCGCTCGCCCGCCCTTGCGCGGGAAGAGGCTGAAGCGGTAGCCGGCATGCTGATGCAACGTCCGCCCGCGCTCATCGGCAATCGGTGCAACCGCCGGGATCTCGAGCCCGGCGAGCTGCTGGGTGTAGCGGTGCTCCTCCAGGATTGCCTCATCGGTCCAGCGCCCGGGACGATAGAACTTGGCGATGACCGGCGGCGCGTCCTCGATGCCTACCTGATACACGCGATTCTCGTAGCTGTTGAGCGCGAGCAGACGGCCGTCGCACCGCAGCTGCAACGTCTCCACGGCATCCAGGATGCATTCCGGCGTCAGCCCGGAATACGGTGCCCGCCCGCCCGCCCCTTCTTCCTCAGCGCGCCGCAGGCGACTCATAGGCGATGCCGCCCGCGCAGCCGGGCAATCGCCAGCAGGACCACCGCCAGTACGACCAGCAATGCATTGCCGACCAATACATAGGGGGTGGCGCCAACGTGGGGAATCACCTCACCGACCAGCACGTGGGCGATGAACTGCGGCGAGCGGCCGACAATCTCACCGCGCGGATCGATGATCGCGGAGATCCCGTTGTTGGTCGCGCGCAGCAGATACCTGCCGGTCTCGAGCGCCCGCATGCGTGCGATCTCCAGGTGCTGATGCGGCGCCAGCGAATCACCGAACCAGGCGTCGTTGCTGACGTTGACGAGCAGATGCGACTGCGGCAGGAAGTCGATCACTTCCTCACCGAAGGCGTCTTCGAAACAGACCGACGGCGCGAGCTTCAGCCCGGCGGCGGTCAGCGGCGGCTGCTCATGCGCCCCGTGGCTGAATTCGGACATCGGGATGCTGAGGGACCGCAATATCGGCATGAGGATGGACTGAAACGGCGGATACTCCCCCAGCACCACCAGGTGGCGCTTGTCGTAACGGCTTACCGCCGAGCCCAACGCGATGATGCTGTTGTAATAGCTTACGATGCGCCCCTGCTCGTCGCGGTCATCGATCGGCAGGCCAAGTACGATGTCGGTTCCCGAGCGTGCCGCCCGATCGTCGATCTCGGCGATGAAATCCTTCACTTCGGAGCCGAACGCCGGGATCGCCGTTTCCGGCCAGACGATGATCTTCACCTGCCCCCAGTACCTCTCGCTCAACCGGCGGTAAAGCTCCAGGGTCCGATTTCTCATCTCCGGATCCCATTTCTGGCTTTGCTCGATCCCGCCCTGAACGAGGGCGACTCGCACCGGTCCCCCCTCGGCTCTCGTCCATGAGGCCTGCGAAAGAGCCAGCGCCAGGCCCCATACGGCGCTCAGCGACAGGAGCGGACGCAGGCGCTCCCCGGGCAACGAGGCGAGCGCGCCGGCGCTGGCCGCGACGGCCAGGCCGACCAGGAACACGCCGCCGACCGGGGCGTAGCCCGCCAGCGGCCCGTCAATCTGGCTGTAGCCGACGCTAAGCCACGGGAACCCCGTGAACCACCAGCCCCGCAGCCACTCCACCAGGGCCCAAAGCGCCGGCATGACCACCAGGAGCGAGGCGCCGGGGTTGACCCGAAACCAGCGCTGCGCAGCGAAGCCGACCAGGGCCGGGTACAGCGCCATGTACATGACCAGCAGCGCCGTGACCGACACTGAAAAGGCGAACACCGGCAGCCCGAACTGGTGCACGCTTATTTGCACCCAGGCTATCCCGAAGCCGAACATGCCGAGTCCGAAAAGCCAACCGCGCCAGAACGCGCGGCCCGGGCGCAGGTCAAGCCAGCTTCTAAACAGCACGGCCAGCGAGAGCATGGCGACAACGGACCAGCCGTAGGGAGCAAACGCCAGCGGCATGGCGGCGCCGGCGAGCAACGCCAGCAGATCGCCCAGATAGGCGCTGCGCCCGTGGCCGCCGAGGCTGTGACGATTCAATTCGATTCTCCCGCCCGGCAGCTCGCCTGCCGTGCCCGTGGCCGCGGCAAGCCGACCGCAGATCAGCCGTTCGTAGCGTGTTGTGACGCCGCCTCATCCGACGGCTGGTGACGGATGACGCGCAGTGTGTGGATGCGGCGTCGATCGGCACGCAACACCAGAAAACTGAACCCCTTGTACTCCAGCCGCTCGCCCTTTTTGGGCAGGTGACCAAGCTCCCTCAAAACCAGGCCGCCGATGGTGTCGTAATCGTCGTTGCCGAATTGGACGTTGAAGTACTCGTTGAAATCGGTAACCGGCGTGCGTGCCTTGACCGTGAAGCGGGTCGTTCCGTGCGGCTTGATATAGTCCTCGTCTTCGATGTCGTGTTCGTCCTCGATCTCTCCCACGATCTGCTCGATCACGTCCTCGATGCTCACCAGACCCGAAACGCCGCCATATTCATCGACCACGATCGCCAGATGATTGCGGCTGGAGCGGAACTCGCGCAGCAGTATGTTCAGCCGCTTGCTCTCCGGCACGAAAACGGCCGGTCGCAGGACGTCCTTGAGCTGGAATCGCTCTCCCGATTGCTGCGCGATGTAGGCGAGCAGGTCCTTTGCAAGCAGGATTCCGACGACCTGGTCCTTGCGCTCGTTCATCACCGGAAATCGCGAGTGCCCGGAATCGATGACGATCGGCAGGAAATCGCGTGGATCCACGCCCTCCTCGACGAGGACCATCTGCGAACGCGGCACCATGATGTCGCGTACCTGCATCTCCGACACCTGAAGCGCGCCCTCGAGCATCGCCAAGGTATCGGTATCGACCAGGTTGCCGCGCTCCGCGTCACGCAGCACCTCGACCAGTTCGACGCGGTCGCGCGGTTCAGTGCGAAACATGCGCCGGAACCTCTGTAGCCAGGTCGGCCTGCCTGTCGCCTTGTTGCCGGTTTCTGCCATCGCCATGGAATTCAACAGGTACCGTAGGGATCGGGGTAGCCCAGGGATCGCAGGATCGATGTCTCGCGGCGCTCCATCATGATCGCGTCCGCGACGCGAAGGTGGTCATAGCCCAGCAGGTGCAGAACGCCGTGCACGACCAAGTGCGCATAGTGCGCATTGGCAGGTTTGTGCTGGGCGCGCGCCTCGGCGAGGATGACGGGAACACACAGGACTATGTCACCGAGCCACGCAACGGCATCGCCGGCAGCCTCGCCTGGAAAGGAAAGCACGTTGGTCGCACAATCACGGCCGCGCCATCGCCGGTTCAGCGCCCGACCCTCGCGCGCGCCGACAAAGCGCACGGTCAGTTCTCCGCCCCGGCGGTGCTCATTCCGCAGGGCCGCCTGCGCCCATCTTCGAATAGAGCGCGGGTGAGGCACGCCGCGCCGCCGCGTGGTGTACTGAACGAAGGTCCGCGCTTCCGCCATCAGCCGTCGAAGCCCGCCCGCCCCCGATCGAAGCTGTCGTAGGCGTCGAGTATGCGCGCCACGACCGGATGGCGCACGACATCCTTGGACCGGAAGAACGTGAAGCTGATGCCTTCGGTACCTGCAAGCACGTCGATGACCTGCCGCAGTCCGGATGGTCGATCGCGCGGCAGGTCGATCTGAGTGATGTCACCGGTAACGACCGCAGTGGAACCGAAGCCGATGCGCGTCAGAAACATTTTCATCTGCTCGACGGTCGTGTTCTGCCCTTCATCGAGGATGATGAAGGATTCGTTGAGCGTGCGGCCGCGCATGAACGCGAGCGGCGCCACCTCGATGACGCTGCGTTCGATCAGTTTCGCCACCCGCTCGAACCCGAGCATCTCGTACAAGGCGTCATATAGCGGCCTCAGGTACGGATCGATCTTCTGCGACATGTCTCCCGGCAGGAATCCCAGCCGCTCGCCCGCCTCGACGGCAGGACGTACCAGCACAAGTCGGCGTACCCGCTCGGACTCCAGAGCCTCCACCGCGCAGGCCACGGCGAGATAGGTTTTGCCCGTGCCGGCGGGACCGACGCCGAAGCTTATGTCGTGCGATCGTATTGCCTGCAGGTAGTTTCGCTGATTGGCGCCGCGCGGACGGACAAGCGCGCGGCGGGTGCTGACCGCGATCGTCTCTTCGCCCTCGGTGTCCTTGTCCAGGACAAGACTCTCGGCCTGCAGGTGCAGGTGAACCTTGGCGGGCGTCAGAGTCCCTTCGCTGGTGAGCTTGTAGAGCCGCTCCAGGACGTTGCCCGCCGACTTGATTGCATCGGGCGCGCCCAGAATGCGGAACAGATTGCCGCGATTGTTGATCTCCACGCCCAGTCGCTGCTCCATCTGGCGCAGGTGCTCATCGAACTGGCCGCAGAGATTCGCCAGGCGCGCGTTGTCGAGCGGTTCGAGGACGACTTCGCGCGCCCGCGATCGGGGAAGGTTAACAGGCGTGTTCAAGCTGTTTCAGGAGTCGCCCGCGCAGCGAATTCGGCAGCGCCTCGGTGATGCGCACGTCCACGAATTCGCCGACGAGCTGCGCGGAACCATCCAAATTGACCATGCGATTGTTCTCGGTACGGCCGCTCATCTGCGCCGGATCCCTGCGCGAGGCTCCGGTCACCAGCACCCGTTCGATGCCCCCGACCATGCGCCGGCTCACCTCCGCCGACAACTCGCCGATGCGGCGCTGCAGCACGGCCAAGCGCTGCTTTTTCACGTCTGTCGGGACGTCGTCGGGAAGGTTTGATGCAGGAGTGCCGGGCCTCTTGCTGTAGACGAAGCTGAACGAGGTGTCGAAGCCGATGTCTTCAATCAACCGCATCGTCGCGGCGAAGTCGGCATCGGTCTCTCCCGGGAAGCCGACGATGAAATCGGTGCTCAGCGACAACTTCGGACGCAGCTTGCGCAATCGTCGTATCTTCGCCTTGTACTCCAACACGGTATGGCCACGCTTCATGAGCGCCAGTATGCGATCCGAGCCGCTCTGCACCGGCAGGTGCAGGTGATCGACGAGTTCCGGCACCTCCGTGTAGACCTCGATGAGCCGATCGCTGAACTCGACCGGATGCGAGGTGGTGAACCGGATCCGGCCGATACCGGCGATTGCGGCGACGTAGCGGATGAGCTCGGCGAGATCCGCGACCCCGCCGCCGTGCTTCGCGCCGCGGTAGGCGTTGACGTTCTGACCAAGCAGAGTCACCTCGCGCACACCTTGCTGCGCCAGTGCCGCGATCTCCGCCAGCACGTCGTCGAACGGACGGCTGAACTCCTCGCCGCGCGTGTAAGGCACCACGCAGAACGTGCAGTACTTGCTGCAGCCCTCCATGATGGAGACGAACGCTGTCGGCCCCTCCGCCCGGGCTTCCGGAAGACGATCGAACTTCTCGATCTCCGGGAAACTGATGTCGATGGCCCGCTGGCGCCGGCGCTCCACCTCGTCGAGCATCTGCGGCAGCCGGTGCACCGTCTGCGGCCCGAATATGATGTCGACATAGGGGGCTCGCTTCCAGATCGCAGAGCCCTCCTGGCTCGCCACGCATCCGCCCACCCCCAGCACGACCCCGGGGCGCGCCTCCTTGAACTCGCGCCACCTGCCGAGCTGCGAGAACAGCTTCTCCTGCGGCTTCTCGCGGACCGAACAGGTGTTCACGAGCAGCAGGTCGGCGTCGGCCGGGTCCTCCGTGGTAACAAAGCCGTGCGAGGCCCCGAGTACGTCGGCCATTCTGGCCGAATCGTACTCGTTCATCTGGCAGCCAAAGGTCTTGATGTACAGCTTGCGCGCCATACTGGTTTCGGGACGGGGAGGCCGTTAAGTTAATCGTTTTGCGAGATTTTCGCCAGCAAGCACGACCACTCTCGCCCCCCGAGTCCTTCCGGGGCGGTCAGCGCTTTCCCGCCCCGCCGACTCTCCGGCTCAGGACCTGGGGACCTCGGCAGTCACCGGACAGGGATAACCTTGGTGCAGCGCCTCGCCCACCAGTACGTACGCCTCCTCATCCAGCCGCTCCGGTCGGGCCTGGAGCCAGGCCACCGCCCTGCTGCGAACGTCCTCCGGGCTGACCTGGTTTGGATCGATACAGAACAACGCCGGGCCGTCGCCCGTCCGCTGCATGACCGACACCGTTTGCACCAATCCGACCATGAACGTCATGCAGAAGGTATGCGCCTCGGCGTCGGCTTGCCCGCGTGCGCAACTGTCCAGGAGCTCTCGACCCGTAAGCACCTGCTCCTCCGCTGCCGGTTCACCCCCGAGATCCGTGGGAGCCGCGGACGGATCCGCGGCGAACGCGGGCTGGGTCAGCATGGTCGCGAGCAATGCAGCGCTAACATATTGAACAAATTCCATATCGTCATCTCGAAATCAGGCTTGGCGGGACGGCCGGGGGACGGGGCGGGTGGCCGTCAACCGGGCACCCCTGCCGTGCTGGAAGCTTGGAGCGCCGGTCAGAGAACCAGTTCGCAGGACGCTCCGCGCCGAGTGTCTCACAGTGTCCGCAAGTCTGTACAATGCCTCTGTCCCACGAGAGATCCGTCATCCGACGACAAGGAGTACCTGCCGAAGAGCGGGGCCCAAGGAAAGCGTGTACGAAGGGTAAAGAGCATGCCGAATTCCACCAAGCGCTACGCATTCGACCTCACTCGCCCCCTACACCGTTATGTCTGGCAGATGGGCGGCATTCTGGGCAGATTCAGCCTCATACTCGACAGCCTGGGGGTGGTCGGATTGGGGCTATCGGCCGCCGGGTTGCTGACCATGGTCTTTGCCGAGAATGACCGCATATTGGATCTCGGCCTGCGATCCGGGGTGATCGCATTGTGCGCGGGCATCGCTTGCTTCGCCCTTGGCAGGCTGGTGGACTTTCTGGGGAAATTCCTGAATGGCGAGGATCCGCGGTCGCTTGTCCTCACGGAGCGCCAGAAGCGCGCAACCGACTTCAGGGACGCCAACGCGTCCAGCACGGATGCCGTCTGGCGACAGAAGAGCGCCCAGAGCACCACTCCGACTAACGTACAGACCCTGCGGGTCGTAGGCGGCGAGCCTCCCACCGACAGCACGGTGCCGCCGGCCCGGACCGGTACGACCGACCGGCCGTAGGCCTTCGTTCCCAGTGGATGTCAGCCCGCGCCGCGGGTACGGGTGCTGGCGGCCTCCGCGGTCTTTTTCTCTGCGAATTCGACGATCAGCGATCCGACGTCCTTGCCCGTGGCGCTCTCGATGCCCTCCAGCCCGGGGGAGGAATTCACCTCTATCACCAACGGGCCGCGACGCGAACGCAACAGATCTACGCCACAGACGTTCAGGCCGATTACCCTGGCTGCCTTCGCCGCCGTGGCGCGCTCCTCGGCCGTGATCCTGACCAGCTCTGCCGATCCGCCCCGATGCAGATTCGATCGAAACTCGCCCACCCGCGCCTGCCGACGCATCGCGGCGATCACCTTGCCATTGATCACGAAGCACCGGATGTCGCTGCCCTGCGACTCGCTGATGTATTCCTGGACGAGTATATCCGCCTTCAAGCCCATGAATGCCTCGATGACACTTTCAGCGGCCGCCACGGTCTCGGCGAGGACCACGCCGATCCCCTGGGTTCCCTCGAGCAGCTTGATCACCACAGGCGCGCCCCCAACCTTGCGGATTAGTTCCTGAACGTCCGTGGTTTCATGTGCGAAGCCGGTCGTCGGCAGGCCCACACCGCGGCGTGCGAGCAACTGCAGACACCGCAGTTTGTCGCGCGAGCGTGTAATGGCGACGGACTCATTCACGCTGAAGACTCCCATCATCTCGAATTGGCGGACGACGGCTGCGCCATAGAAGGTCACCGATGCTCCGATGCGCGGGATTACCGCATCGAATTCCTGTAACGGCTCACCCTTGTAGAACATCTGCGGATTCCTGGACGTGATATCCATGTAGCAGCGCAGGAAGTCTATGACATGCACCTCATGGCCGCGTTTCGACGCCGCCTCCACGAGCCGCTGGGTCGAATAGAGCTTCGGGTTGCGGGAAAGGATGCCGATCTTCATTGCTTCTTCATTCGTGGCAATTGCGGCCTGCCGGCCCGGTAGGACAGAGAGGGGTCCACCGTCAGACGGTCGCGCATGGCACTGCGGCCGAGCAGCATGCGGTAACGCATGGTGTCGCGATCGGTAATCGTGAGCTCTATCGGGTACCGCAAACGCCCGAGCACGATGTCGGTGACGATGACGATCCGCCGTTCCTGGTGTCCCCCTGAATCGGTCACCGTACGCTCGTCCATGATGTCGCATTCGCAGGCCACCGCGATATCGGTGCGCAGGCGCCTCGGATGCAGCATGAACCGCACGCGGGGCGCGCCATGGTACAGAAAACGCTCCACCGAGTACGCGTGCAGCGCGGATGTCCGGGCGCCAGTGTCGACCTTCGCCTTGATGGCCCTTATGTTGAACTGCGGCAGGGCAACCCATTCTCGCCAGCCGATCCGGATGATGCCAGCGTCGGACCGATCGACGCCCGGCGTACCGGTCTCATCCGGCTCTGCCGTCGCATCAGTGGGATCAGTCATGGCCCTCCTCAGGTGAGGAACCGCCCACCGTCGAGACGAATGATCTGGCCTGTGCAGTAGGCCGCGTCGCGCACCAGATAGAGCACGGCGGCAGCCGCGTCCTCGGGCGTACCGGGGCGTGCCAGCGGCACGCGCGTCATGTACTCCCGCTTCATCTCTTCGCTGTAGGAATCGGCCCACGCCACGACACCGGGCGCGATGGCATTTACGGTCACGCGCGGCGCGAGTTCTATCGCGCAGGTGGACGTGATCTCCATGAGTGCGGCCTTGGAGCTGTTATAGGCCGCGAAATGCTGAAGGGGCTCGCCCATGACGTGTATGTCTATGAAGTTGACGATTCGTCCGGGAGTGGAAGGGTTGTCGCTGTGGTAATGGGCGCACAACATCGGCGCAAATTTCTGTATAAGCATCAGCGGCGCCCGCGCATTGATGGCCTGATTGCGGTCGTATTGTTCTGCGGTTATCGAACCGAACGGGGTTGGATCGAAGATGCTGGCATTGTTCACGAGTACGTCGAGGCGATCGAACCGGGACTTCAACGCCTGATATACCTGTTCGGCGGCATCGACGTCTTCCATCCTCACCTGCGCCGCGAAGGCGCATCGTCCCATGGCCGTAATCGTATCGACGACCTCATCGGCTTCGGCACGGCTCTGATTGTAGGTGATGGCCACGTGCATTCCGGCCTTTGCCAGGGCCAGGGCGACCGCGCGGCCGACGCGTCTGGCGCCACCTGTGACAAGCGCTACCTGATCAACGAGATGCTTCTGTAAGGCCATGATGCCCAAGTTACCCGATCGTCGTCGCAGGCGTCTATTATGCCGCAGTGCGGGATAACGCAATCGGTATGATTCGCCGCATGTCGGGTACTTGGCGGGCGCAATCGCTTTGGTCTATGCTTTAGCCCGACTGCAGTGACAGTGTCGCAGGTAGTAAAAAGAAAGTCCTGATGGTCTCCTTGCGCTGCCCCCCCGATACTCTGCACGACACCCTTGGCGAAAAATCATGTGGAGCTCATTTGCATGGCTACCGGCACCGTGAAGTGGTTCAACGAGGCAAAAGGTTACGGCTTCATCACACCGAGCGAGGGTGGTGACGACGTGTTCGTCCACTACTCTGCCATCAAGGGCTCTGGATTCCGCACATTGCAGGAAGGCCAGAAGGTAAACTTCGAGGTGCAGCGAGGCCCGAAGGGTCTGCAGGCGGCGTCGGTAACGCCCGAGGGCTGATCCCAGCCATCGGTCCGGAACCCCGGGAACCCCGCCAGAAAGCAGGGTTTCTTGTTTCTCCGGCCTTGCTTTGCAGGCCCTGCTTTTCCCGTTCACGCAGGTCGCATAAAGTAGATCGGCGTCGAGCATCGACGTTTGCCGTTTTTCATCGAGTCCCTTCATGCTCTCTGCCGCCCGGAAACACGAACTGGAGTCCAACAAGCTCGCTAAGCGCCTGCGGCGCAACGTCGGCCGCGCGATCGAGGATTTCAACATGATCGAGCACGGCGACCGGGTCATGGTTTGCATGTCGGGCGGCAAGGACTCCTACACGCTCCTGGACGTACTGCTGTCGCTGCGGCGCCGCGCCCCGGTGGATTTCGAGCTCATGGCGGTGAATCTTGACCAAAAGCAACCGGGTTTTCCCGAGCATGTGCTTCCGGACTACCTTCGCCGCCTTGGCATCCCGTTTCACGTCATCGATGAAGACACCTACAGCACCGTCAAGCGCGTCGTGCCCGCAGGCAAGACCATGTGCAGCCTTTGTTCACGCCTCAGGCGCGGGATCCTTTACCGATTCGCGCGCGAACAGGGCGTGACGAAGATCGCCCTCGGCCATCACCGCAACGACATCATCGAGACGCTGTTCCTGAATATGTTCTTCGGCGGCAAGCTCAAAGCGATGCCGCCGAAGCTGCGAAGTGACGACGGCGCCCACATCGTCATCCGGCCGCTAGCCTACTGCAAGGAGGACGACATCGCGGAATACGCCGAACAGCGTGCCTTCCCGATCATTCCCTGCAATCTGTGCGGGAGCCAGGAGAATCTGCAGCGCAAGCAGGTCAAGGCGATGCTGAGGGAGTGGGAAAAGCATCACCCGGGAAGGCTTGAGACGATCTTCTCCGCGCTCCAGACGGTAAGCCCCTCGCATCTGGCCGATCGCTCCCTGTTCGATTTCAGATCGCTGGGCGATGCGAGCGGGTGCGCGGTACAAGGGTGGCTTGTCCCCTCTGAAGAGGAATGAGCCGGAGGCAAAGGCACGCACCGGTGCATGGACGCAGATCGCAGAGGCGCATTTTTTCAGGCGGAGACGGCGGGGCTGCCCGGTCGACGCGCCGGTTCTGTCAGCTGTCGCATTGATGCTCACGCCCAGCGAACGTCTGGACCTCGACCAAACCCAGGCGCAACTCTGTCAGCTGTTGAGCATGCGGGCGGCTCATCCGCCTGCCGCTGCGCTCGCCTCTCTCCTGGCACCTGCCGACTCTTCCGGGTCACCCTGATCGGGATGTCGCCCCTACTGTCGCTCCTTGCGCCCGCCGGGGAACGCATGGCAGTCATCCGCGCCAACCATGAACGGCGCGATCCGCCCCGATGATTGCACCTGACCACTCTGGGGGTTGCCACTGCTGGCGCGCCGGTGCATTGGGTGCCTGAGCCGATTGCGCAGGGCTCCCGACGCCGGCAACAGGGAAAAAAAAGCCCGCCTAAGGCGGGCAGAGGTCCCAACGAGAAGGGAACAGCGACAAATTCGGTTCAGACCGCCTGCAGCCGGTCACCCATCGTGCGCAGCAGTCGCAGGATGTACTGTTCGCGTGAGCGGTACAGTGCGCGCAGTTCGGCGAGGTTGTGCGGCTCCATCTGTTTCAGGTCGCGAAGGCGGTTCTGGTAGTAACGCAGGTCTTCGCGGAGCTGCGCGCGCGTGCGCTCGAGCAGGCCATCGAAATATGGCGTCCCGCCGGGCAGCGAGGGGCTGTAGGACTGCGCCCGTGCGGTGTTATCGACGACCAGCTGTAATCCCATATGCCCGAGCCTCGTTCTTGATTGAGTCCCTGAATTCCCACACGCCTGCCTGCGTGTGCAATACCCTCACTGCAGCCGATGTGCCAAGCCCGGACGGGGCATAGTATCGCCAGGTCAGACGGCTGCTGCAGGGCTTTCGGTTCATTGGACTGAGGATCGCACTTAAAGTGAAACATTAAGATCTGCGCCGCCTGGCAGGTGCGGCTCCTCATGCTCCGGGCGGCCGGAATGTCGGGGCCAGACGACAGGAAGCCACGGCCTCCCCCCGGCGATGTCTAACGCACCAGCCCCTTCAGTGAGGTCAGCACCCGTCGTCCCTCCTCAGGCGAGGCTTGCGACGGCTGCTCGCCCCCAACCCACTCCAGGTCCTCACTTGGTAACTCGCTGATAAATCGACTTATCTGGCAATCCCGCGTCTCTCCGTAGCGGCGACGGGCGGCCGCCCAGGACAAGGTCAGGGTAGATTTGGCCCGCGTGATCCCGACATAGGCGAGCCGGCGCTCCTCCTCGATATCGCCGGCCTCCACGCTCGTGCGATGCGGCAGCAGGTCCTCCTCCGCCCCGACGAGGTAAACGTGCGGGAACTCCAATCCCTTGGCCGCGTGCAGCGTCATCAGACGGACCCGATCGGCCTGCTCATCGGCGCTGCGATCGGTCAACGCCTCCATGAGGGCGATCTGATCGAGGATCGCCGGCAGAGGCCGATCTCCGGCCGGCGCGCAAGACAGTCGGGAAATCCATGCCAGCAGTTCCTCTACATTGCCCCAGCGCCGCTCGGCCTCCACAGCGCTGTCCGCCTGTGACTCCAGCCAGCGGCGATAGCCGATGACCTCGACGATCTCCTTAAGCAGGAGCGCCGCCGGTTCGGACTCCGCCCGTTCCGACCACCTGGAGAGCTGCGCCGCAAACTCCCGCACCCGCGCCCGCACGCGCCCGCTCAGAGCCGCCAGGAGGCCCTCTTCCCAACAGGTGTCGAAGAGGCTCGCATCGCGCGTCCTCGCGATGGCGGCCAGCCTCTCCACGGTCGCCGGTCCGATCTCCCGGCGCGGGGTGTTGACGATCCGCAGGAACGCGCCGTCGTCCGTCGGATTGGCAAGCAGGCGCAGGTAGGCGAGTAGATCGCGCACCTCGCCATACTCGAAGAAGGAGATTGCGCCGCTGACGACGTATGGCACGCCATGCTCCCTCAATGCCTGCTCGAATGGCCGGGATTGGTGGTTGCCGCGGTAGAGAATCGCATGATCGCCATACTCGCTCCGCACCATCAGGCGGTGATGCAGTATCTGCGCGACCACCCGGCGGGCCTCATCGTTCTCGTCATGCGCGCGTATCACGCGTATGGGATCACCGACGCCGAGATCGCTCCACAGGCGTTTCTCGTACACATGCGGATTCCGGCTGATCAGATGATTGGCGGCCCTGAGGATGCGGCGCGTGGAGCGGAAATTCTGTTCGAGCTTTATCACTTCCAGCGCCGGGAAATCCTGACCGAGCAGCTGAAGGTTTTCCGGCTGCGCGCCACGCCACGCATAGATGGACTGATCGTCGTCGCCAACGACCGTGAACCGCGCCCGTGAACCCACCAGCAGCTTCATCAATCCATACTGCGCGCCGTTGGTGTCCTGATACTCATCGACCAGCAGGTATCTCACCCGATCCTGCCAGCGCGCGCGGGCCTCGCAGTCAATGGCCAGCAACCGCGCGGGCAATGCGATGAGGTCATCGAGATCCACCGCATTGCGCGCTCGCATCTGGCGGTCGAACTCCTCGAGCAGCGCCTGCGTGCCGTCCGGCGGCGGCGCCTGTGTCTTCCCTGCATTCTTGAGTCGCGAGATCTGCTGCTGCGTCGCCAGCACGCGCGGGTCGCTCGCGTCGCAGGCCAGGATCTCCGCGAGCAGCTGGCAGACGTCCTGGCCGTCATAGATGGTGAAGCGCTGCCGGTATCCGAGGTGCGCGATCTCCTCCCGCAGGATGGCGAGACCGAGGGCATGGAACGTCGACACCCTCAATGTCGACAGGTCGCGTCCCTTGATGCGCTTGCCGACGCGCTCGCGCATCTCACGCGCCGCCTTGTTGGTGAACGTGACGGCCACGATCTGCGCCGGGTCGAACGCGCCGCGCTCCAGCAGGAACGCGATCTTCTCGGTGATCACGCTGGTCTTGCCGCTGCCGGCGCCGGCGAGGACCATCAGTGGCTTGTCCAGGCAGCGCACCGCGGCGCGCTGCGCGGCATTCAAATCGCGCACGGGGGAAACTCGGTATTGAGTGGCTGGGGCGGGGTCGATTATAACGCCCGCCTGGCGTCGCCCGCAGGCTTGACTTCAGGTCGGGGTTTCGATCGCCGGGAAGTCGTAAAGGTCGCCCGCCATCCACTGCCGGGCGGCGTCTTCGGGATCGACGAGAGTCTTGAACAACTGGGTGTCGGAATGCCTTAGGCGCCTGCTGACCTCCCTGGCCAGGTTCATCAGCAGGATGGTGTGCTGCTTGCGGTCCATCCTGTAGATCTCGTACATGTTCGTCGTCGAGATCTCGATGGCGGTGCAATCCTGACGCGCGATCGCCGAGCCGCTGCGCGGTCCGAGATCGAGAAGGGTGAGTATTCCGAAGCAGTCGCCGACCGTGATCCTGCGGAGGAAGTACATCCGGTCTTTCCACCGCTTGACGATATCGACCTCGCCATGCTCCAGCAGGAACACGGAATCACCGGGGTCGTTCTCGTGGAAGAAATAGGCACCGGCGGGCTGGGCGACGACATGGGTGAACTTGAGCAGGTAGCTCAGGACATCCTCGTTGATGCCGCCGAAGATCGGCATTCCCTGCAGTAACTGCAGCTGCGTCGCGGTCATCGTCGCCTGTCGCCCTGCGTGCCGGGCGAGAACAATAACCGCGAGGTCGACAAAACTCAACCCGCACGAACCTCTCCGGTCCGCGCGGGCAGAGGGCCCTGTCTTCAATCGTTCATTTCGACGAAGACGCGGCTGCCACCCCGGCGGCCGTGCTGACCCGGATAGTATCTGTCATCGCCGCCACGCCATTGATTGCGATGATGGTCACGCCGGCCATGATGATCCGGCCGGTAGCCATCAAGGTATCCGCGCGGCGGGCACCGATCGGCGTAGTAGTGGCGCGGGGTGTAATGGTGATGATAGTGCCTAACGGGAGGCGGGTAGAGCGGCGCCGCGTGGATCACGGCCGGGTAACCGTTCCAGCGGTATTGATTTGCCGGGTAGCCGCTGCTGTATCCGAAATTGAAATAGACACCGTCCCGAGCGTAGCTCGTCGACGGCAACAGCGTCGCCAGCGCCGCCGCAATGCAGATCAACATTCTGTTCAGAGTGCGCATTAGCGTAGCCTCGCTTTCGCAGGATAGCCTTACGCGTCCCAATCTAGGACCGATGCGCTGAACTACCGCTGAATTGCCGCGCGACTGCTCTAGTAGGTGTTGCGACGCGGACGGCCGTAGGCATCACCGGGCAGCCGGAAGGGCGTCGTCCGGCCGACGAGGGCCTCCAGCAGCTCCAGCTCCTCGTCGGTGTGATCCTTGAACGGAGCAGGTTCGATGCGTTTGCCACTGCTGCCCGCGGCGAGCACGTAACGCGGCGCGTCGTGGTGCGAGGCCTTGATGATCTCGCTGCTCTGCGGATCGCCGACGGCCGAGATCTCCGTGGTGCCGTAACAAGTGCACACGTAGCTGCGATCCGGCTCCGAGTCGACGTACAGGCCCGTGCCGCGTATCCCGATGGTGGCGGTCACGGTCTCGACACGATGTGTGGTCCTGCCAAAGACTGACAGCAGCCGACCGGTCAGGAGTCGCAAGGTCCCCACCGCAAACTGCTCGGCGCCGGCGGCTACCATCTCGAGCCGGCTCTGCCCCCGCAGCAGAAAGGCGTCCTTGCCGACGACGAACACGAGTTTGCCGTCGGTATCCGTCTCCACCAGGTCGCTGGCGTGGATCAGCGTTCCGACATCCACTGGTCGCCCGTTGACGCGGACTCCGCCGGAGTAGGCGTGCACCGACCGTCCTGGCGGGAGAAGCCTCGGCACGGTGCCGAGCAGACCCGCCGCCGCATCCGGCGGCCGGCACAGCATGTATGCACCCGCCGAGAGCAGGGCAATCAGAAATCCCCGGCGTGGGTCGTCCACTTCCCGTTCCGGTGCACTCATATCGTTCCCCCGTAGATTCGCACTGCCCGATCGCCGCGAGTCAAACGATAGCAGCAGCGCGGCCGGTTTGCATCGGCTTGTGTGTTGCCGACGGCGGACTCACAATGAAGCACCATGACAACCGGCTCCTGCACCGCCCGTCCACGCCGCCCCGCGACGGCAAGGGTCCTGCTTGTCCTCGCATCCCTCGGGGCGGGCGGCGACGCCGCCGGGCAGAGTCGCTATGTCGACGTCTCGCTCGATTATCTGCATGACGACAACGTCGGGCGCGCCGAGGTCGACGCCGACGTACTGGAAGACGATATCGTCGCGCTGTCGGGATCGCTCAACGTGCCACAACTGCTCGACAGCCGCTCCGGCCTGCTGCATTCGCTGCGGCTCGAGTATGCTGCGCATACCCAGTGGGAGGATCTGAGCGCCCTGGCCGTGAGCGCCGCGAGCACGTTCCGGTATCAGCCGGGCGCCTCCTTTTCGGCGCCGTGGTACGAGGCCCAGCTGGTTGCGGCCCTGCTGCAGCATCGCGACAGCGATATTCGCGACGGCGCACAGTTGAGCCTCAATCTCGCGGTAGGAAGCAATTTCACCGATCGGCTTGTCGGAAGAATGGGCTACCGCTATGAGCTGCGCCGGGCCTGGGACGAGGACGTCTTCGATCTGGACAACCACCGCTTCTCCGGCAACCTCGACTATGACGTCAGCGAAAGGGTGACCGTGTACGGGACCCTTGCCTGGCAGACAGGCGAGGTCGTATCGACGGCGACACCCCGGCCACAGGTTCTGAACGCCTCCGAGACGTGGCACCTCGACGAGGCGCTCAGCGAGCGCCCCGCTGCCGCGATTCCCGTCGGCGGCTTCTATCCGGGCGAACGGTTCGCCTACCGCATCGATGCCGACACCCTGACCGGCGAGCTCGGGATCAACCTCGCCATGTCGCAGAAGCTGGCCCTGGATTTCT
>WBZR01001198.1_pt1 | contig 34348 bp, 31 predicted proteins | sample 5204231 | NCBI WGS metagenome assembly WBZR01 (sample SAMN12412403, study PRJNA552823) | activated sludge metagenome | isolation source: activated sludge from anammox sidestream of wastewater treatment plant... | place: USA: Virginia | collected 2017-08 | reverse complement strand
TAACATTAAACCTTCCCAGGAAAGAAGAAGTCAAAGAAGCAAAAAAAGAAATTACAATTCGCTAAATACTTTCTCATAAGCAGTTGGTTTTGGTTTACACCCTGTCGTTTCCACGATGGGGTTTTTCTTTCTAATGAAGAAAATATTTTTTTACCGGAATCAAAATTTGCTGTTAACAATATCAGAAAATGTTTCCTGTTAATACTGTTTAAGTTTTCCCGGCAAATGAATTGATTTTTTATATATAAAAATACTCATCATGAACAAAATAAAAACTTTACAGGCAGTACTACTCATAACAATTTCTGCTCTTGCTGTTAGTTGCAGTCCCGGCCGTGAATACTTTTATGACCGCCATCCCTCATCCAATGTTTCTGTATCACTGATCATCAGTGCCCATCCAGGTTTTGTGATCAGCCGCTACCCGGATGGCCGATTCTATTACCGCAGCCCGGAAGGATATATTTACTGGAGAGGATGGGACAACAGGTATTATATTGACAGAACTTATATCAGAAAAATACATTATGATAAAAGAGAGTACAGAGAATGGAGAAATGGCGGCAGAAGATTCTATGGAAGGCGTTATTACTAACAGAAACAGTCCCTCTCCTGCTGATCAGGTTTTTGAACATCACTGACTCTTTTCAGCAACTTCAGCCGGTAGGTTTTTTTCTTATTTATACCCAAGAATTTTCAACATGCTCTGGGCTGATTGTTGTTTGGCATAAAGCCAGTCAGTTAGTTTCCCGTTTTTATCATAATCAATAATAATATGCTTGGGTGAAGGAATCAGGCAATGCTTGATACCACCATAACCACTGATCTGGTCCTGGTAAGCACCGGTATGAAAAAATCCCACATATAAAGGTTCGCCTCCGTTAAATTTCGGAAGGAACACTTCATTGATATGTTCTTCCGAATCATAGTAATCATGACTGTCACAGGTCATTCCTCCCAAAACTACCCGTTGGTATTCATGATCCCATTTATTGATCGGCAACATTAAAAATTTTTCGCCAATGCCCCAGGTATCCGGAAGCGTAGTGATGAATGATGAATCAATCATGTACCAGATCTCCCGTTCATTCTGAATTTTCTGACCGATCACGCTGTAAATATGAGCCATGCTTTCTCCAACTGTGTAGCTGCCAAATTCAGTGAAGATATTTGGTACGGGAACCCTGGCTTTCTTACAGGCAATTTTGATATTCCTTACAATCTCATTGATCATAAACTGGTAATCGTAGGTAAACCCCAGAGAGTGCTTGATCGGAAAACCGCCACCAATATTAATTGAATCCAATTCAGGGCAGATTTTCTTTAATTGGCAATAAAGGTTTATGATCTTGTTCAGTTCGCTCCAATAATAAATGTCATCCTTGATCCCTTTGTTCAAAAAGATATGCAGCATCTTTAACTGAAATTTGCTTTCGTAACCTTCTATCCTGTCCACATAAAATTCCAGAATGTCTTTTGCACGAATACCAAGCCTTGATGTATAAAACGGAAAAGTAGGCTCCTCTTCGGCTGCTACACGTATTCCTAATTTAAAGGGAACTCTTACCGCTTTGGTGTATTCCCTCAGTTCTTCCTTATTATCCAAAACCGGTATCACATTCTGAAATCCTGAGTTAAGCAAGCTTGCAATCCTGCGGACATAGCCTTTTTGCTTAAATCCGTTACAAATTATATGAATGTCTTTTGTGATCTTTCGTTTTTCATATAGCTTCCGGATGATCTCAATGTCATAAGCATAAGAAGTTTCCAGGTGTACTTCATGCTTCAAAGCTTCTTCCACTACAAAAGAAAAATGAGAACTCTTGGTACAGTAACAATAAAAGTATTTGCCTTCGTATTTGTATTTTTTAAAAGCGGATGCAAACATCTGCTTGGCTTTCTTAATCTGCTTACCGATCTTAGGCAGATAACTTAGTTTTAGGGGAGTTCCGTATTTTTCTACCAATGCTTTAATGTCAATATCATTAAACCAAAGGGAGTTGTCATGAACTTCCAATCCTTCCTGGGGAAAATTAAATGTTTGATTTACCAGTTCAAAATAAGTGTTGGTGACATTTTGTTCGGTAGGCATTTTGCTTAAGTGATTTTTAATGGATACAAATGTAATGTGTTTGATATTTCATATACAAAATTTTTATCAGCCTGTGTAAAGAGTATATAAAATTTTATTATCCGTTACCTGATTTCTCATGCTTTCGTTAACTGCTGTTAAGTGCCGGTTAAGTGGCTTAACAAGAGCAATGATTCATCAGCTGCATCGTCATAATGTAGAAATCTGATTAATAAACTTAAAAAAAATCAAGCTATGAAAAAGATAATTTTTGCAACGCAGATCATATTCATGTCAGCCATCCTGATACCTGCTTACGCAGGAGGTTTTCCAATTGCCGGTATAGGCCACAAAATCGTAAACGATAATATGAAAAGTGCCGGTTTACATTTCAGAAAGATGAAGAATCATGATTGGGTTAATTATCAGACTGCACAGCAATTTGCACTGGATTTTCCCCAGGCAACAGATGTAACCTGGTATGAGGGTGATTTTGCCGAAGCCACTTTTAACAGCGGGGGCACTTTCGAAACAGCTTACTATGATGACAATAATGACCTGGTAGGAACTACACAAGACGTTTCCATATCCAACCTGTCGGAAAAAGCACAGGAAAAGATCAACAGGGATTATCCGGGTTACCAGATAAACAGGGTTATATTTTTTAAAGACAACGAGTATAATGACACGGACATGAACCTGTATTCAACACAATTCGAGGATCAGGACAGTTATTTTGCTGAAATAAGCAATGGTACTAAAAACCTGGTCATCCAGATAAGTACAGATGGTGATGTTTCCTTTTTCCAAAATTTATGATCAGGTATTGATCAAAAAAAACATCCTGCATTCAGTTTGCAGGATGCTTTTTTCGTCTCCGTCAGGAGATTATTTCACTTCAGCCACAAGGTTTTTAAAAGTTTCCGGATGATTCATGGCAAGATCAGCCAGCACTTTTCTATCCAGCTCAATTCCTTTAGCCTGTAATTTGCTGATAAATAAAGAATAGGTCATACCCTCAGCCCTCACGGCTGCATTGATACGGGCAATCCATAACTGGCGGTATTCCCTTTTTTTAAGCTTGCGGCCTACATACATGTAGGTCATCCCTTTTTCAACAACGTTTTTCGCAACGGTCAAAACATTTTTTCTTTTCCCATAAAATCCTTTGGCCTGCTTTAATATTTTTTTACGGCGGGCTTTACTCGCAACCGCATTTACCGAACGTGGCATATCTTAAATATTTTAGATTAAAAAGTTTGATTTAATAACGGGGCAGTTTATTTTAACCTGAGAAGACGTCTAACAAAATTCAGGTTGGCTTTATCCACAACTCCATCCTTTCTTAAATTACGTTTTCGCTTTTTGGATTTCTTTGTCAGAATGTGACGCTTGAAGCTCTTTTGATAAGTGATCTTTCCCGTGCCTGTCACTTTGAAGCGCTTTTTGGCACTGGAGTTTGTTTTTACCTTAGGCATTTTACATGCTTTTTAAATTACGCTTTAAGGCGTTTCCGTACAGCCGGAATCCTTGTCGGGCCTTTTCAGCAATTTTTCCAGTCAAACAAGAAAAGAACTTTTTTGAATGGGCTGCAAAGATAGGCGATGAGCCTTAACTAACAAAGTCAAATTAATAAAAAAGGGGCCTGATACGACCCCTTAAAAAATTCTGATCAAAACTGCTTATTGTTTAGGATTCAGCGCATTGTCTATTCGTTTCGCAATATCCAGAAGATGGTATTTACTCAATGGATCAGCAGTTGCTGCTGATGCAGAGATGACCTCTGCCCTCAATGCAGTTAAATGTGCTCTCACTAAACTTTTAATATCCGAATTATTGAAATTCAAAGAAGGTGTAGCCGGCGCACCTGCCCTGCTGACTGTTACAGTAACCGTGGCAGCGGCAGGAGGATTCAAAAGATTAATGAGAATCTCAACATAAGACTTCTGCAGATTTCTGCGATAAACATCTATAGGCTTTCTGGTTGTCAACTCTGACCAGATACCTTTCTTTAGATCGCCGAACAGATCAGTCATTTTATAAGCATTGTTTCCGAGTTCTGCTTCAGCAGTAATCAATTTTCCCAAAACAACATTGTTGAAAAGGCGGTTCAAAACAGACGACTGCATATTCCCGATAATTACTAAAGGATTTCCTCCGGTCCTGGTATTGACTTCACTGCTGATAAGCCATGTAGGTGTAGCAAACAATTGCTGATTCAGAAATGCAATTGCATTTACCTGTTTTGACCTGGGGGTAAATTCATACACAGGTCCGGCCTGCTCCACTACTTTAGGAGTTCTGTATATGCCGGCTACATTTCGGGTTACGTGCCCCATATACCGATTGAATTGTGCAGTTACCTGGCCATATATTTCTTCAAGATTTGAGTAGTCATCATTCGGCTCTCTCGACCAGGTCATTAATTGTGGCATGATACGTTGCAAATTTTTGATACCATAAGCGCTTGCCTTCATTGCGTCATCGCCCAGGTCTTCAGTTTGTGAGCGGGGATCATCCTGATTGCTTTCACCATCGCCCCAAAACAAGCGGGGATTCTTTAGTTTCCCGATCACGATTTGATTCAAAAAACCTTTTTCCTCATCAGGGCTTTTGAACTGGGGATAAAGTTTGTACCCCCATTCAATTGCCCATTTATCATAATCTCCGATCCTTGGGAACAATCCTTTTTCACTGATATTATCTTCAGGTTGGGCCACATAGTTAAAACGGGCATAGTCCATGATAGAAGGCGTATGTCCATTTGCTTCCACCCATTTTTTGTTACGCAAAGAATCCACAGGTACTGTTGAACTTGATCCAAAATTGTGACGTAATCCCATAGTATGACCGACTTCATGAGATGACACGAAACGGATCAACTGACCCATTAACTCATCAGGAAATACCATTTGCCTTGCTGCAGGATCATTCGGCCCGGCCTGAATCATATACCAGTCCCGGATCAATTGCATTACGTTATGGTACCAGTTGATATGTGTTTCAATGATTTCACCACTTCTTGGATCAGCCACACTTGGCCCGCTTGCGTTTGCTATATCTGAAGGTTTATAAACAATAGCGGAATGCCGTGCATCTTCGAGGCTCCATGTACTATCTTCTTCTTTTGTAGGAGCCACTTTGCCAAAAATTGCATTCTTAAAGCCTGCCTGCTCAAAAGCCACCTGCCAGTCATTAATGCCATCTATCAAATAAGGTATCCATTTTTTAGGTGTAGCAGGATCGATATAAATAATAATGGGCTTTTGCGGTTCCACCAGTTCACCTCTTTTATATTTTTCCATATCGCCGGGCCTGGGTTCCAGCCTCCAGCGTTTTGCAAGCTGAATGCTCTTTACTCCCTGCGGGTTTGCATCAAAATCAGTATATCCAACGGTAAAATACCCAACCCTGTCATCATAATATCTTGACTGCATAGGCTCTTTGGGCAAAAGTACCATAGAGCTATTCAACTCAACGGTCAAGTTTCCCGTTGCTGCCTGGGCAGCGCCGAAACCACCTGTACCTGTTGTAGCCTGTGCCGGCATTCTGCTGTATGTTTTTACAGCAGTAATCTCAATATTTATCGGGTATGACCTTACGGAAACGATATAGGATTTGTCTGACTGGAGCGAGCCGATGCGTAAGGAAGTTTTAGCAAAACTGCTGTAATATAAAATATCATTATCACCGCTGATATACTCTGTCATATCAATAACGGAACCGGTTGAATCTTTTGAAAATGCTTTTATATCAAATGACGCTGCTATCGGCTGAAGGTTGGAGTTCCTTACTGAATTAAACATGGGCGAAGTTGAATCTTTTGCATAAACTGCATAAGATATTTTTTTCAGGAATACCTTATGGTTTGGCCCTCTTTCAAAACGAATAACATTTTGGCCGATCTGGTCGCCACCATAACCGACACCTTCCTGTGTTCGTACAAGACGGTTTACCATAAGAATATCCCGTCCCAATAAACTATCGGGGATCTCAAAATAATATTTGTCTTCAACCTTATGTACTTTGAAATAGCCGTTATAAGTAATGGCATTTTTTGTAATCACTTCACTATAGGGCTTTGGTACTGCTGCTGATGGCTGCTGCCTTCCGTTAAGAACTGCGTTTAAACCACCGGGGCGTGTAGTGTCTTTCTGTTGCGAAAAAGCAGATGAATATAAAGTTACCGCAAAGAATGCCGCAGTAACTTTTATCAAAAATTTTTTCATATCATTAGTTTTAATAAAAATTAAGCCCGAATATAAGTAAAGATGCCCTCAATAAATTTGAATACGGCAATTTTTATATAAACGGTTCCGGGAAGATGGCAGACCAGTCAATCTGCAAAACAAAAAAGGGCATCTCTTTGCCCTTTGTATATTCTATATATGATTTTTCGGTTATTTCTTTTTTCCTTTTGGAGTAAAAATTGCCAACATCCTCCTGCCCTCCATTTTAGGTAAGTTTTCCAGCGTACCTGTCTCAGCCAGCCTTTCTGCAAATTTTAATAACAACAATTCGCCACGATCCTTGAATTGAATAGCTCTGCCCTTGAACTGCACATAGGCTTTCACCTTATTGCCTTCTTTCAAAAAATTCTCCGCATGCTTGGCTTTGAAATTGAAATCATGTTCATCTGTATTGGGCGTAAACCGTATCTCTTTCACTTCGGATACTTTACTTTTAGCCTTCATCTCTTTTTCCTTCTTCTTCTTATCATAAAGGAACTTGTTGTAATCAATCACTTTGCATACAGGTGGATCTGCCTGCGGAGATATTTCTACCAGATCCAATCCATGTTCCTGGGCAATCTTTAATGCATCCTGGGTACTATAAATGCCCACTTCAACATTTTCACCTACTAGCCGAACCTGTGGGACTCGGATAAAATGATTGATCCTGTGTTCTGCTTCTTTACGGGGAACAAATCTCCCCCTGAAACCACCCCTGTTGAAATTTCCGCCGGATGGCCTGTTAAATCCGCCTTTTTGTGGTACTGCCATTGAAATTGTTTAAATGAAACTCTTTTCCCTGCAAGAGTAATTTTAATTTTCATTTTTAATTCCTCAACAGGGATTGAGGAACAAAAAAATCAACACACATTTTCTGAAATTCAGGTTATATCAGTTACCGAATAACAGGGCCGGAAATTTCCGGCAGTGTGTTGATCCCTTTCTTATTTATTCACTTTTTCGTTCTTTAATGTCTGCTGAAATACGTTTGATGAATCCCGGAATATCTTCAGACCCTGTGTCCCCTTTTCCATGACGCCTGACTGATACTTTATTTTCATTCATTTCTTTTTCTCCGACAACAAGCATATAAGGAACTTTCATTAATTCTGTGTCACGGATCTTTTTCCCGATCTTTTCATTCCTGTCATCAACTTCTGCACGAATATCTGCATTTTTTAGTTGCTGCGAAACAGATTTAGCATAATCAAGGAATTTATCACTGATCGGCAGCACTTTCACCTGTACCGGCGCCAGCCACAAGGGGAATTTTCCTGCATAATGCTCCAGCAGGAATCCTATGAACCTTTCATGTGTTCCCAACGGTGCCCGGTGAATGATCAAAGGTGTTTCCGCTTTATTATCCTGAGTGGTAAACTCAAGCTTAAAGCGCCTGCCCTGTGCAAAATCGACCTGGTTGGTAGCCAAAGTAAACTCCCTGCCAATGATACTCCATATCTGTACATCAATTTTCGGACCATAGAACGCCGCTTCATCCGGCACTTCTACATAGGGTGTATTGGTTTTGATCAGCACGTCTCGTACCATTGCTTCAGTCTCTTTCCATAATCCGGGCTCATCCACGTATTTCTTTCCAAGCTTTGCGGGGTCATGAAGCGATAACCTCATTATGTACTTTTCAATTCCGAATATCTTAAAATATTTCAGGTACATATCGTTCACTGCTTTGAACTCTTCGTAAAATTGTTCTTTGGAGCAATAGATATGTGCGTCATTCATATGAAGGCAGCGGACACGCATCAGGCCAAACAATTCCCCGCTTTGCTCATAACGGTAGCAGGTTCCATATTCAGCTAAGCGCAACGGCAAATCTTTATAACTCCTCGGCTCTGCCGCATAGATCTTGTGATGGTGAGGACAATTCATTGCCTTCAGGTAATACTTTATTCCTTCCAGTTCCATCGGGGGGTACATACTGTCCTGGTAATAGGGTAAATGCCCGCTTGTGAGATACAAATTTTCTTTGGCAATATGGGGAGTAACCACTCTTTTATAACCAGCAGCCAGCTCTGTTTCCTTGGCTAATTTTTCCAATTCTTCAATAATAATCGCTCCATTAGGCATCCACAAGGCCAAACCCGGACCAACATCATCATCCATAGTGAAGATGCCCAGTTCCTTACCCAGTTTTCTGTGATCTCTCTTCTTTGCTTCTTCCAGCATGTGCAGGTATTCATCCAATTCTTTTTGAGAAGGGAATGTGATTCCATAGATCCTTGTCAGCATTTTATTATTTTCATCCCCTTTCCAGTAGGCACCTGCAATATTTGTCAATTTGATTGCTTTGATAAACCCGGTATTCGGTATATGAGGCCCGCGGCAGAGATCAGTAAAATTTCCCTGGGTGTAAAAAGTAATCTCACCATCATTCAGCCCTTGCAGCAGATCCAGTTTATATTCATCCCCTTTATCGGAAAAATATTTCACCGCTTCTTTTTTAGGAACTGCTTTTCTGATGTATGTATTATTCTGTTTTGCCAGTTCATTCATTTTCTTTTCCAGCCTGCCAAGATCTTCTTCGCTCAATTTTCTATCACCAAGGTCCATGTCGTAATAAAAACCATTCTCAACCGGCGGGCCAACCCAGAATTTTACTCCCGGAAACATTGACTCTACAGCTTCTGCCATCAGGTGAGCAGATGAATGCCAGAATGTACTCTTGCCATCAGTATCATTCCAGGTAAGCAGTTTCAATGCAGCATCTTCATTGATGGGGCGTGTTGCATCCCATACCTGCCCGTTGACCGATGCAGACAGCACTTTCCTTGCAAGGCCTTCTGAAATAGAGCGGGCTACATCCAATGCTGTTGTTCCTTTTTCATATTGACGTACGGCACCATCGGGAAACGTTATATGGATCTTCATACTAATATCCTGTATTTTTTGAAGTGCAAAATTAACACTCTTTTGCCAGCCTTCCATCGCAGTGTCAGGATGAATTTATTAGTTTTGGCTTGCAATGAAACTGATGTTACGCTGGATATTTCTATCGTTTACATTTCTGATCTCTTCTATTTTGCATTCTCAGAATCTCACCGGGATATGGCGGGGTTATTTCATTACGGAAAATGATGACCAGTATAAATTTGAATTACAGGTTGATCAAAACGGAAGCAGGATATCCGGTGTGTCTTATTCCTACCTCTCAACCGTGTTTTACGGTAAGGCCGTGCTGACAGGGAATTATAACAAGCAGGAGAAAAAGGCATTGATCAGTGAGATTAAAACAGTTGAAGTACGTATGAGTTCATTTTCCACTACATGCATTATGAAATGCGAATTTCAATATGCTGTTTCGGGCAGAGAACAATTTCTGGAAGGCACATTCACCAGTAAGTTTGAAAAAGACGGTATCGGTTCAAAAAAAGGCGGTAATTGCGGCGGAGGAAAAGTGTACCTGAGAAAAGTTACAACTTCTGATTTTTATGTTGAACCTTTTTTGAGAAGTAAATTAAAGGCAGACTCCATCAAGTCTGCTGTACCAAAGGAAAAGGAAACCGTCACAACTGCCAGGCCCCCGGTTAAGAATCCTGCAACAAAAAAGGCTGTTCCTGAAAAGATCAATAAGCCGGTAGTGAAAAAAAAACCCCATGAAACAATCAACAGGACAACTGTGAAAAAAAACCCACCGGTTACGATTAATACGCCCAACAGCGACATCACCAAAATATCAAAACCCGGCATCAAACCGCCTGAAGGTATCTCCAAGAATAATCCCGTTGAAAAGCAAATTCGTGATTCAGCAGCTCAAATCGAAGAACCCAGAATAAATGAAACCATTCAAAAGCCTTCATTCTCCATTCCCGATGTGATCAAAAACAGGGAAAATGCATTGGTGAAAACGCTGATTGTTAACAATCCCGATGTGACTATCAAAGTGTATGATAACGGGGTGGTGGATGGAGATACAATTTCCGTATATGTTGATAAAAAATTAGTGCTGCACAATAAAGGGCTGAGCGAAAAGCCGATAATTTTCAAACTGAAGATGGAGAATGATAATGATGAACATGAAGTGACAATGGTTGCCGAAAACCTGGGCAGCATACCGCCCAACACTTCATTAATGATCGTTGAATGCGGTGATCAGCGGTTTAATGTATTCATATCTTCCAATGAACAAAAGAACGCTGTGGTACGATTCAGGTATCAAAAACCAAAAGATCCCTGACGAGATTGATCTCCGGCTTTTTTAACCAGGGTGAACGGGCCGGGAGCAAAAAATTATTCTTCCGTTTTTTTACTTTTCAGCACTCATTGACACTTTTCCTTTATTTTCAATCTTAATGCGCTTTTCAACTTTTATAACCTGTTTACTTTTTTGTGTGACCTGCAGTTCTCAAAACATTAATGGAATCTGGAAAGGAAGACTGGTACAGGGACCGGGAGGATGTTTCCCGGTTTACAATATCGAAATGCATATTCAAATAGCTGCTACAAGAATTACCGGAACATCATACCACTATGCCGATACCAGCAATTTTGTTAGAGAGGAATTTGAAGGCACGTATGATCCGTTAAAAAATGAGATCCTGATTAATGAAACAAATATGATCTCCTTTCACATCCCTTACGATTGTGTGCCCTGCATCAAAAGTTATTCATTGAGTTTTCATAAAGGCGGAAATGAAGAGCAATTGCGAGGTAGCTGGAGCGGTACCACATTAGGTAATAAAACCACCTGCCCTCCGGGAACTTTGGTTTTGACCAGGACTGTTCAACCTGATTTTAAGCCCGAAATTAAATTACCGCCAACGCTGACTCAGCGAAAAAATGAACTGGTAAAAGAGATTAAAGTGGACACAGGCACCATACGCCTTGATTTTTATGACAACGGCATCATAGACGGCGATTCTATATCAGTGTATGTAAACAATATACCTGTTATCACTAACAAAATGCTGACCACCAAACCTATCACCACTTATGTCAGGATAGAGCTTAATAAACCGGAACAGGAAGTGATCATGGTTGGAGAGAATCTTGGAAGTATTCCGCCCAATACTGCTTTGATGATCGTAACTGCAGGTGAAGAACGCTATCTTTTGTATCTGGTATCGGATGAAAAGAAAAATGCATTGGTCAGGTTTTTATATGAAAATCCAAAAAGAAATAAAAAAAATATGCCATAGCACTTGAAACCATGGCATACTTCAATTTTAGTCAATTTATATTAAAATCCAAACCCGCCAACTCTTGGTTCCGGCATCGGTTTTCTCGGGAGCTTATCATCACGCATGGCCGCATTATATACAAAGGAAGCAACAATGGTTGCAATCTGTTTTAAATCGGCAGGTATCAAATGATCATAAGTATCCATGTTGGTATGATGTGTTCTTGTATCATATTCGATAGGGTCCTGGATGAATTGAAAACCGGGTAACCCTACGCCATCAAAAGACTGATGATCTGTGCCGCCAGTGTTAGATATAGTAACCGTGGTAGCCCCAAGATCTTTAAATGGCTCGAACCATTGCCGGAAAATATCGCTTTCCTTTTCATTCCCCTGCAGATAAATTCCCCTGATTTTCCCGGTGCCGTTATCAATGTTGAAATACGTTGAAAATTTATCATACTCAGGTTTCAGTATCCATTTTTTAGTAGCGGTATCGACCTCAGCAAAATGATTTTTAACATAAGCACGGGAGCCCAGTAATCCCTGTTCTTCACCACTCCATAATGCAATGCGAATAGTACGGCGTGGTTTCACTCCTAATGCTTTTAAAATCCTTACCGCTTCCATCATTACGGCACTTCCCGCAGCATTATCCGTTGCACCGGTAGCACCATGCCAGCTATCAAAATGTCCGCCGAGCATCACCAGTTCGTCTTTAAGTTTGGGATCGGTGCCTTTTATTTCTGCCACTATGTTATAAGCTTTCGAATCAGGATTGCTGAATTCGGTTTGCACATCTAAATCCAGTTTTACCTGTATGCCTGCTTTTACCACCCGTTGCAAACTCAGGTAGTCCTCCATTGCAAGGACAATGTCCAGGAAATTTTCAGGAGCACCTGCAGCATAAGAACCGCCACCTTGCACAAAAACGGTTCCGTCCTGGCCCCTGGATGTACTTAAAATAGCAACAGCGCCTTCTTTCATTGCCATATCCCTCAACAAGGTAAGTGTACGCATCGGCCCCCGATTCCGCTGAAATTGTTCTCTGAATCTTCTTTGTGCAGCTGTATCTCCCGGTTGAAACTGGCGTTGTTGCTGCGGTTCAGCCTTTGCCATTTTCTCCAGTTCTTCATCAGTATATCTTTCCGCATCAGGTTTAAAACTTTGCTTTAATGTATCTGCACGGTAAAGGATTAATACTTTCCCGCCTAACTTACCTTCGTATTTTACAAGATCAGTTGAATCTTTTGCATCAATCAGCAATACTTCCGCATTTTTCAGGCCTTTTGTTCCCATAGTCCATGACTTAGGAAAAGCAATCAAAGGGCGGTAATACGGTGCAGTCATTGCCACATAGCTTTTTTTCAGTTCCCATCCTTTTCCAAAAGTTCCCCAGGGTTCTAATGCAGCATTCACCAGGCCCCATTGAGCCAGTTGATTTTTTGCCCAGTTAGCCGCACGGAAGAAACCGGGCGAACTGGTAAGTCTCGGGCCATTGGCATCAGTAAGGTGAAATGCAATATCCATTACCTGTGAGTTCTCCAAACCTTCTTTTCTGATTTTTCCAAGCATGTCCATGTCCAGCTTTTCCTGGGCAGACAGTTGTAATACAAACAGCAGTGCAGGGATAATTGTAAGAATTTTTTTCATTGCAGTAAATTTTAGTAAGAGGGAAGGTAAAGATTTTTCTTTCAAAAAAATTAATGCAGCATTACTAAGTGGCAGCAATATTATTTTTAATGTGTAAAACTGTAGGGATAAATATTACTTCCTGGATACAGTATTGATGCAATCAACTGATCATTTCAGTATCTCATTGGCGATTGTTGGTGTACCATCTGTTTTGCCTGTAAATATTAAATCTAAAATGGTTGTCACAACCGGGTACACATGTACATTTTGAAAAGAGGGGATGGTAACTCCTTTCTTGAATGCAGGCCCCCATGCAAAGAAAGTTGCCTGCATATCTTTCACCAGGTATGGATCAAATCCATGTGCGCCGGGTTGTTCTTTGCCCGAAGAAAAATTAAACACCTTCGGCCAATCGGGTATCAGGATAATATCACCAATACGGTTGAACACATCATCTTCAGCCCCATAATGAAGCCTTGCGGGCATATTTTCTTTCAGATAAACTTTATATCCATTTGCCTCCTGCATCAGTCTGGCATAAGTATCAGCAATATCATTTTTATTTTTTGCATACAGTTCCACTATTTCGGAGCCGCGGGGAATAATAAATTTGCTGGTATCCACAGCTGCGGGCATTGATAAAGTATTGCCGGTATCAATCCGGGTCATTCCGTGGTCCGAAACAAAAATAAAATTAACCGGTAATCCTGTTGCATTGACGGTGTCAACAAATTTTTTAATACTTGAGTCCAGCCATTTGACAGCTTGTTCGGTTTGCGGTGAATCCGGCCCGTAATTATGGCCGCTATGATCTACCTCGGGAAAATAAAAAGTGATAAAATGGGGTCGCCGGTCGGGTGGCAACTGCAACCATTCTTTCACGATCTGAATACGCCGGTCAATTGGAATAGCTTCGTTGTAATTAAAATAATAAGTCGGGCGAATGCCATTAATATCCGCTTCTGATCCAACCCAATAAAAACTGGCTGTAAGCATTTGTTGTTGTTCGGCCAAAACCCATAAAGGTACCCCGCCGTACCAACTGCCGTCTCTTATGGTCTTCGGATCCCGCATGGAATAAAATGCTTTACGGTCCCGGTCATAAAAATAATTGTTGACCAACCCGTGATGTGAAGGATATAACCCGGTGACTAAGGAATAATGGTTAGGGAAAGTCAATGAAGGATAAGAAGGGATCATGGATGCTGCCCTTATACCCCCGTTACTGAAAGCAAGCAGGTTCTTTGCATCATATCTTTCTGCATAATCATACCTGAATCCATCAGCCGAGATCATGATCACATAAGGCTTTTGCTGCTGTTCGGGACTGTTTGTTCTTCCCGCAATAATTTTTTGCGTAGTATCCGGAATATTCTGAGACCAGGCACCGAATAAACTGAATGTCCATAATGTGAGTAAAACGATCCTTTTCATTATTCAAATTTAAGTACAACATACAATATCTATAAAATGAATTCTTATTATTATTTAATTAAGTACCCTAATACGCCGAATCAAAATCATATCTTCAGCTTATAAAAATCATGTTTCATTTTAGACATTGCCTACATATTACAGAATGAATATTTTAATTTATGGTCTTGTCTTTCTGGGTTCTTTGTTAGTGGATATTGTTCCGTTGATAGGCCCCCCGGCATGGACGGTTATGGTTTTCTTCCAGGTCAGGTACCAGCTTGATATATGGATCGTACTGATAGTAGGTGTCATTGGTTCTACAATAGGAAGATATTTTTACAGCCTGTATGTACCTGTTTTCTCTAAAAGATTTATTAAAAAAGAGAAAAATGAAGACCTGCATTTTATCGGTAAAAAACTTTCATCCAAAAGCTGGAAAATACATCTCTTTGTATTCTTATATACTTTAATACCAATGCCTTCCACCCCCCTGTTTACTGCTGCAGGAGTGGCAAGGATAAAAGCCATTTACATCATTCCTGCCTTTTTTGCCGGAAAATTTATTAGTGATGCCGTGATGGTGATCACGGGTGATTATGTAGTAACAAATATTGAAAATATAGGACACAGTTTCCTGTCCTGGAAAACAGTATTGGGCACAACGCTTGGTGTCCTGCTAATATGTTTTTTCCTGTTCGTTGACTGGAGGAAATTGCTGATCGAGAAAAAATTCAGGATTCATTTTAATATCTGGAAGAAAAATTTACCCCCCGTGTGATATCAGGCATCCCGCTCCACAGTAATAGTACACTCACCGATCAGTGCGGCCATAGCACCAACAGCTGCCAGCACCGGTGCAAGTACGGTGCCGACAACGCCAACCGTAAGAGGAAACACAATCAGCTCCTTATCCTGCTTATCTTTAATAATGATCCTCCGGACATTACCTTCTTTGATCAGTTCCTTGATTTTCTTCAGCAAATTTTCGCCGTCAACTTTGAATGACTCATAAAAAGATTTACCCATGATCCTTTAGAAATTTATTCAGAACAAATTTTCATTTTTTTCTGAAAATTTAAAATGAACCCGGTCATCTGCCCTATTGAGTATGGTCAGGAAAAATCAGGCGACGATCACTGTTTTTAAAAAGGAAGATACCTAAGCCTTATTTTTTTCTCCCCCCGGGAAAAAAATGGAGGCTAATAAAAGCCCGATCAAACTTCCTGATATCACGGTCATCACAACATTCCGGTAATAGCGCAGGTGCAGGCCGGTGAGAAGCCTTATCCCAAGTGTCATCAGTGTAACAACAATGATCAAAGACCAGAAAGGAAGGATGGACGTAGTTCTTTTATAATTTTTATCCGGGGGAAGGCGTAATAAAGCATAAAGTACAATGAGCATACCCGCAATGGAACTGATCAGTTGTAACAAATTGTAAGTAGCAAACCGGTGATGGTTTGATATGTTGTAAATTTCCTTCAGCCTTTCAAATTCCGTATTAAAGATCCCCTGCTCATGGGTAAATGCATCCCAAAGAATATGTGAGGCAGTACCGATGATTGCAGAAACAATGACCACTTGTACGTTTTTCTTAAAATAGGCCGGCCAGTTAAATTTTTTAAATGCCTGTAATCTTTTTGCCAGAATTGCCGGAAGATTATCAATCAGTTTGTCACGTACCACTTCATGATAAACAAATGCAAGTACGATCACTAATGGAAGATCAAACCAGAACAAACCCGACCATCTATGGCTGTAATAACTGTTGGCGGCCATTCTGAAAAAATATTCAAAATCAGGGGCTATACTGCCAATCACAAGAGCCGTCATGGAAAAATAACGCCTGGGAAGATAACCAAGAGGCAAAACAGCGCCAGGATGTGAAAAAGTAAATGGCATGAAACTTAAAGTCTTTACAATTTGGTTATTATATTATCGTATTTAACCGGTTCAACTGCTCGCTAAATTAATCAATCATCAAAAATAATTTCAGTATAAATGATTAAAATAAATCCGGGCCAATAAATATTGTTGCCCCTTTTTAAAATGCAAAGTTCCATGTTACCGCTGGTAAGACGGGGAAAAGCGATACCTGCTTTGCCTGTATCTGCAAAGTCCCGTTGTACGGGCTCCCTTTCTGACTAAAATAAAGGAAATATGGATTCATCCTGCTGTACACGTTGTAGATACTGAAAACCCAATAAGACTTTATTCTCCTTTTCTTTTTTGGAACCGGAGTATAAGTTGCTGAAAGGTCAAGACGATGGTACGGTTTCATCCGGTACTGGTTCAGCCGGCTGTATTCCTGCGTCAGCACACCGCTGATCACATAAAACTGTTCCGGGAGTGTGATCGCATTTCCGGTACCAAACACGAAAACTGCCCCAAACTTCCATTTATTATTTTTTTCATAATTAGCTACAATACTCAGATCATGCCTCCGGTCATATTTTGCAGGATATTTTTGTCCGCTATTTAAATCCCTGAATCTACGCCAGGTCCATGAGAGGGTATAACCGATCCACCCGGTAAACTTTCCCCTCACTTTATTGATGAACAATTCAGAACCGTAACTCCACCCCTTTCCAAAAACAAATTCCGTTTCAGGATCGGAAAGTGAAGGGGTGTACCCGTTACCGTATTCAATCTGGTTTTTCATAACCTTGTAATACAGCTCCAGCGATGTTTCATATTGATTATTGCTGAAATTCTTAAATACCCCTGCAGAATAAAGCCAGCTCATCTGAGGTTTTACGATATAAGTACTCGGTACCCAAAGATCAGTAGGGAGCGTATTGCCTGAATTACTCACCAAATGAATGTATTGATAATTTCGTGTAACGGCTGCTTTCAGTGAAGTTTCATCATTCAATGAATAGCGAACAGTAATACGGGGCTCAGGTCCCCCATAGGTTTTTACCGGCTGAAAACTTTTATAAACAGTACTGTCTGTTTTATTCCGGTTAATATCACGGACATATTTGATGTAAGGTCCGATCTGCGTGAAGCCGCTCCAGCGAAGTCCATAGTTGATTTTTATCTTATTGCTGACTTCCCAGTCATCCTGCAGGTATACCGCATTTTCAATTGCATACTTGTTGTTTTCATTGTTGGGATGAAAGATCATTGAATCCTGGTGACCGGATACCACATTAGGTATAAACTTGTGATAAGTGACCAACCCGCCAAACTTCAATTTATGCTGAGGCAGGGGATAATAATCAAAATCAATTTTCATATTCCCGTCGCGGATTCCGGACGAGAGGTTTAATGCCAGGTTTTCCTGCATGGCATCAAAACGGAACTTATAATTGTTATACACCAAAGTAGTGTTGGCAAATAATCTCCGGTTAAATACATGATTCCACCGTAATGTGGCCGTAGAATTCCCCCAGGGAATGTTTGTTGCAAATGACTGATCCCTGTCTCTGAAATCAAATACATCTCTTCCAAAATATCCGCTGAGATATAAACGGTCCTTTTCTGAAAACCGGTAATTGGCTTTTGCATTCAGGTCGTAGAAATAATACCCTGAGCCATGAAAGCTGCTGGTCTTTTTTATGAATGGTTTTACCAGGGCATCAATATATGTGCGACGGGCAGACAGCATGAAAGACGATTTATCCTTTTTTACCGGCCCCTGTATGGAAAAACGGGAAGCAATTAATCCGATACCTCCCTCCATTTCCATATTATTCATATTGCCATCTTTCATAGTGATGTCAAGCACCGATGACAATCGCCCACCATACTGGGCAGGCATTCCCCCTTTGATCAACGATACATCTTTGATGGCATCAGAATTAAAAATGGAAAAAAATCCAAACAAATGCCCTGTGTTATACACTACCGCATCATCGAGCATGATAAGATTTTGATCGGGTCCCCCTCCCCTGACATAAAAGCCCGCATTCCCTTCTCCTGCATTTTGAATGCCCGGTAATAGCTGGATCGCTTTCAAAATATCCACTTCTCCTAATAAAGCCGGAATATTTCTGACCTGCCCTATAGAAAGATCAATTTTTCCCATCTGCGCATTCTTTACGTTCCCATCACGTCGTCTGGAATAAACAATTACCTCTTTCAACGCTGCTGATTTAGGGATCATTTCAAAATTGTAGGAAAGGCTGCTGTCAAGATTTACCTGCACGGATTTTGTGTTATATCCGATATGCGAAGCATTGAGTACATAGGAACCAGAATCAAGAGTAATTGAATAGAACCCATATTGGTTGCTCAGGACACCTCTTGATTCCCCGTTAACGATTATCGAAGCACCAATAATGGTTTCCCCTGAAAGGCTGTCATGGACATATCCATTCAATGTGAACCTGCCACTGTGCGGAGTCTTATTCTGAGCTTGAGCGTAAACAGAAATTATTAATACCAGTACAATAAAAATGTTCTTTCTCATTGGTCTAATACATCATAACAACAGAATTATTATTTTACCGGTTCCTGTTGCATATAGTTGAGTGTGTCTTTGGGAAACCCGCAGGGCTTGCCATCTTTCAATGAATAAGGATTTTTTGAATCAATTGACCTGCTCAGCCAGTTCCCTGGTTTATCTTCTCCAAAAGCCTGATCGCATTGCATCCAATACACTTTTGTAAGATCATATTTTACCACCACCAACAGGTTGCGCAGGTTATCAGATAAAATATTCAGGGATCCACGTTTTTCGTCCATGGACGGATCAATTAAAATACTTTCCAACTCCGCCTTTGAATTACTGACCGGGTCAATGGCTGTCAGGTAAATGGTGGAGTCCTGTTTCAGCTCTTCCATTTTAAAATTTCCAAATGCATTTTTTAGTGCAACAGCCGTAGTGTGGATGGAAGAAGTGTCACCGGAAGCAAATGCGCCTGCCAGATTATAATAGGCGTTCAAAATATTTTGCAGTGATTCATTAAAATCAGAACTGTGCTTGCTGACAGAAAGAGGCTCCGGTATTGAATCACCAGAACCGGAAGATGCATTACTGAAAAAAACATAGCGGATAATGCCGGTCAATAATAACGTAACGACCAAAAAAGTGCTGATAAAACGGATGATCCATGGAGAGCGTAATACGGATTCTGCATTTTTTTTTGGCCTGCCCGTATAAAGCTTTCCCAGTAAAGGGAGAAATAACAGGATCAATGGTAAAATAATTGCTAGTAAATCCAGTATTTTTTTCATATAAGCCGATTAATTTCTGCAAAAATAACCATGATCGGAGGATCAATCGTACTTACTTTTCCAATAACTGTTAATTGTAATTAAATTTGCAGCTTTTCTGATATGCTGGCAGGTTTACAAAATGTTACATTTGAATTTGGCGCCCGTACTATTGTAGAGGATGCTACCTGGCATATACAGCCTAACGAACGCATCGGGCTTATTGGTTTTAACGGAACCGGTAAATCTACTCTTTTAAAATTGCTGGCAGGAGAATATTCTCCCTCAAAAGGAACAATAGAGAAAGGCCGTAACACTACTATCGGGTACCTGCACCAGGACCTGTTAAGCTTCGATACAAATCAATCAATTTTACAAGTAGCGCTGGGAGCATTTGAAAAAATTTTGCAGTTAGAAAAACAAATTGAAGAATTAGGAAAAGAATTAGAAAAAAATCCTGATGACAAACTGGTTCATGATTATTCAGACAAACTGCATGAACTGGAAATTCTCGGCGGCTATAATATTCATCATCAAACAGAAGAGGTGCTGCAGGGTCTTGGCTTTGCCAATAACGATCTGGGCCGTTCATACCGGGAATTCAGCGGAGGCTGGAGAATGAGAGTGCTGCTGGCAAAAATGATACTGCAACAACCTGATCTTTTATTGCTGGATGAACCTACCAACCACCTCGACCTCCCTTCTATTGAATGGCTGGAAAAATATCTCCAGCACTACCAGGGTGCTGTGGTAATTGTCAGCCATGACAAATTTTTTCTGAACCGGATGGTGACCAAAATTGTCGAGCTGTATCAAAAGCATATTCATATTTACAATGGTAATTACGATTTTTATGAAAAGGAAAAAGAAGAACGGATTGAAATTCAGCAAAGGGCTTACGAAAATCAGCAAGATTATATCCGGCAAAATGAAAGATTAGTAGAACGTTTCAGGGCCAAAGCAAGCAAAGCTGCCATGGCGCAAAGCCTGATCAAAAAACTTGAAAAACTGGATCGGATCGAAGAGCCGGAAACAGAACGCCCTAATATCAGGATCAACTTCCGGATGGACAAGGTACCCGGCAAGGTCCTGGTTGAATTAAAAAATGTTACAAAAACTTTTGGAGAAAATGTCATTGTAAAAAATTCATCAGCTGAAATAACCAGGGGTGATAAAATTGCTTTGATAGGGGCAAATGGAAAAGGGAAATCAACATTGCTTCGCCTGATCGCAGGTACGGAATCCTTTTCCGGCGAACGAAAATGGGGTCATAATGTTGAAGAAAGTTTTTATGCACAGCATCAATTGGAAGCATTGAATCTGGAACACACTGTCATTGAAGAAATGATGGAATGCGGTAGCCAGAAAACAGAACTTGAGCTAAGAACTCTTCTTGGCTGCTTCTTATTCAGCGGCGACGATGTAGAGAAAAAGATCAAAGTACTGAGTGGCGGTGAAAAGGCAAGGGTGGCATTGGCAAAAACAATTATCAGCAGGGCAAATTTTTTATTGCTTGACGAGCCGACCAATCACCTGGATATGCACAGTTGCGAATTGCTGGCCGAAGCTTTAAATAAATATGAAGGCAGTTATATCCTGGTCAGCCATGACCGCTATTTTATTTCTCAGACTGCCAACAAGATCTGGGAGATTGCAGATCATGACATCAAAGAATTCAAAGGCGGATACAAAGAATGGGCGGAATGGAAAGAGCGGCAGGGATCTTTATCACAAAGCCTGCCAGCAGGTAATGCAAGCCAGGAAGCAGAAAAGTCAAAAGAATTGAACAGATCAAACAAATCTGAAAAGAAACCTGCAAAAGAACCAAACAAAGCTGAATTAAATAACTCCGGCGCCTCGCCTTCTGGGGGCCGGGAAGGCAAAAAAGAATTGCAAAAGCAACAGCGTATTTTTCAGCAACTGGAGGAAAAGATCACCGGGCTCAATGAACAAAAACAATTATTGGAAACGGCTTTGGCTGAACCGGGTACCTATGCCAACAAAGAAAAATTTCTGAAAACAGAAGCCGCCTATAAAAAAGTAGCTGCCGAATTAGAACAACTTAATAAACAATACGAACAGGTTTTCGAAAAAATTATGAATCTTGAATCAAATTCCTAAGGCCTGATCTTTGAATGGACGATCCTGAGGATTTCATTTTCTAAAGCAATAACTTTCAACTCCAATTCTTCCCCTTTTGAAATAACATCAGCAACAAATTTTTTATCCTCATAACCTGCAGTGTTAATCCGGACATTCAGGAATGCCCCCATCGCGGCGCTCCGGGCACATAATGCGGCAACACCCGCATCCGATACTGAATTAGGATTCCCTTTTTCTGCCATCTCTTTGATTACTTCCATGCTTGCATAAGCAGTCTGCATCACTTTGTATGGGATTTCAATTGCTGTTTTCGTTGCACTTTGTATTTTTTCTTTCCGGGTCCTTTTTTCATCTTCAGTCGCTTTAGGAAAAGCAAATGCTTCCATAATTTTATTGAAAGCCTCCGTATCCTGATCCACCAACCGGATCATTTCATCTTTATACTGTTGGCCTTTTTCCGCCCAGTTGCTGAATTCTTCCCAACGATCATCCCATCCCTTTTTATGTGAAGATAAATTTGCCACCATTGCTGCCAGTGATGCTCCCAATGCACCTACATAAGATGAAATAGAACCACCGCCGGGTGCTGGACTTTCACTTGCCGTTTCATCGGCAAAATCAGCAAGGGTCATGCGTACCAATTTACTTTCGGCGGGATCCCGCAGCATATACTCAATGATCTTCTCTTCCGGTTTGAACGGCGTCAACTCATCAAGCCCCATAGATTTTATTGCAATCCGGATCAATTCCTTCTCCGAAACGCCAACCGATCTTTTTTGTTTTTTTAAAAAATATTTTCCGGCATCAGTCATTGCTTTCAATGGGATCAACCCAACCAGTTCGCTTCCCGTAACCCGGATACCACGATCACCGGCTTTTTTACATACTTCATCGAATGCTATATGAACAGGAGTCACATTGATATTGGTAAGGTTCATGGATATCTGGGCAATCCCATATTCTTCAATGAACCAGCCAATGGCTTTTACAGATTTTAATGTGCCGGGTTGATTTTTTTCAATTTCAACCTCATTTCCTTTCTCATCCTTAACCACGGTTTTTGACTTCCTTCCTGCTTCCCTTACATCAAATGCAATAGCATTGGCCCGGCGTACTGATGTTGTATTCAGGTTCACATTATATGCCACCAGGAAATCTCTTGCCCCGATTACAGTGCCGCCTCTTTTAGCATCAAATTCAACAGGCCCAAAATCTGGCTTCCACTCCGGTTCTTTTATTTTTTTAAAAAATCCTTCATATTCACCGGCACGGATTATTGAAAGGTTGCTCCTTTTTTTATCAGGCTGTGCTGCCTCATACAAATACACCGGTATCTTTAACTCTTCTCCCACTTTTTTTGCCAGTTGTTGTGCATATGTGGCGGTTTCCTCCATGGAAATGTTTGAAACCGGTATCAGAGGGCAAACATCTGTAGCTCCCATTCTCGGGTGCTCTCCCTTATGCCGGCTCATGTCAATCAGTTCTCCTGCCTTTTTAATGGCACGAAAAGCAGCTTCTGTTACTGCCCTTGGCTCTCCAACAAAAGTTACCACCGTTCTGTTGGTGGCTTTACCGGGATCTACATTTAGCAGACGAACGCCTTCTACTGATTCTATCTGATCAGTGATCTGCTTAATGATTCCCATATCATTCCCTTCGCTGAAATTGGGAACACATTCTATTAATTGTTGCATACTGCGAAGATATTGTAAAGGATTTTATATCAGGGATTGTGCTGATAAGATGCAATTGTACCCTGCCGCAAAAAAGCTTTGGCTATTCATGTAGTTTGAATACTCAAACAGGCATTTCTTTAAAGAAAAATACCGGATTTCCATAATATGTATTATTTTTAATTGAACCAAAACTACAGTTATGGACATTACTTCATTACTTATTCAATTAGCAGGCGGCGCCGTTGGCGGAAATGTTGCCGGCGGTATCATGAAAAAATTCTCACTGGGAACCATCGGGAATTCTATTGTCGGCATATTGGGTGGTGGATTAGGAGGACAGCTCCTCGGGCCATTAGGTCTGCCCACCGGCAATGGCTCACTGGACATAACCAGTATTCTGACTAATGTACTTGGTGGAGGAGTCGGAGGTGGAATTCTTATGGCCATTATAGGTTTCATTAAAAAAGCAATTAAAAAGTAGCGGCTGCTTCCCGGCTTATTTGAATTTCACTATTGATCAATGCAACATATTTTGCAGGCATCAATAACGATGCCTGTAAAATATTTTTTTGCCCTGCACTTGCTTCTTAAACAGAAAAGACTCCTGATACCTGGTCATTTTTGTAAAAAAATGCCGGAGTTTTTTACAACTCCGGCATAAGTATTTTATTTTTCAGAAATTATTTTACAGATACGGGTACTTCCAGGTTTTCCCAAACCAGGGCAAAACCATTTTTGTCGATGGCATAAGTCAAATGTTCAGTAAAGCTTTTTGCTTTTTGGGGTATCACAGTTACCCGTAAGACATCTTTTGCGGGATCTTCAGTTGTCTCACCACTCATTTTAATTCCCCATTGCCCCGTTTGTGAATTGAAGATGATCGTCCATTCTTTTTCACCGGGAATAGCATACAAACTGTATTTTCCAGCTGGCAAAGATTTTCCTTCCACCTTAATATCCTTATCAGTTGAAAATACTGTAGCTTCATTAGCACCGGCTCTCCATACCTGGCCATAAGGAACTAAATCGCCCCAGATTTTTCTTTCTTTCACAGAAGGACTGCTGTAATTGATAGTAACAGTTGCTTCTCCAAACTTGCCTGTGGCAGTAGCAGGCGGGCTTGCTCTTTTTGATTTATCTCCCTGTGCAAAAACTACTGATGGTAAAATAAAAGCAGCAATTGCAAGAATCCTGCAATACCTGATCGTTGAATTTTTCATTTTAAACTTTTTTATTTTAAAAATAAATTATCGCTGACTAAAGTTACATTTTTTCTTATTCTCGTCTATAAATGAACAGCATCCACCCCTATGCCAAAAATCTTTTTTGCAAGCTCATCCAGGTCTTTTTTTTCTCCCTGCAAATGGAACGTGCATTGACGGTGAGTAAGAGTGGCTCCGGGAGCCAGGGCGGCAGCAGGAGATGAACTCTCCACCTCGTAAAACTTACCCATTTGTTTCCCGTCAATCGGGCCATCATTATAAGAATTTACGGCATCTCCTGAAAACGGATGATCCTGTAGCTTCCACAATGAGTTGACATAGTCTTTAGCGCCTGAAGGCAAATCAAATTGTACGATTGTCAGCACATTATTTTCAGGATCATAGCTCCCAAGTACAGGTAAAGCTCTTGCAGGAGATATCCCGATTTTGCTCCGGTAATTTGCGTCAGCCTTAAAGAATATCAGTCCGTTCTCCACTTTCAACCTGTCTGAAGGAATCTTACCGAAATAATCTGTTGTAACGATTTTTCCCAACTTCGATGAATCACCAAGCTTGTATGGCACAACCACCGTTGTTTTTTCAGTAGCATTCAACATCCCAAGAATCCAAAGAGAAAGCATACCGGTTTTCTTATCCCAGGCTTTCTTACCCTGGTTGGTGATAGCATTATCAGATTCAAACGCCACAACTTTCAAACCTGCCGGTAAAGAAATTCCCAATGCACTGTCAATTTCATTTTTGTCCAGTAGATGAATATCCCTGTTCAACCTGAGATCAAACTGAGTGCCTGAATAATTTTCCAGGTGTATTAGCCGCTCAAATTTTGCCTGTGTGCGATCAGATGAAATCAAATTGAAAGGTTCTGTGTCAAACTCTTTAGGAACAAACCAATTATCATAGACGAACTCAGATCCTTTTTTAAAAAAAATTGAAAACTGTCCGCCTTCCGGCCCAAGCCAAAGGCGGTCTTCTCCGCCATAAGCATTCATGTGCGCAGCAGGTTTGCCCGATGCGATTAAATCCTGATTGACCCAGCCAAAACTCAACCCGCTACTCCCCGAAGCAGTGCTAGTCATTACCCTGCCCTGGTAGGCAGGAGCAATAATAACAGCTGAGCCGGAGCTATCATTGCCAAGAACAACCAGGTCCTTATGAAATTTTTTCAGGAGCATAAGATCATATCCGAAACTTCCTTTTTCATATTTTCCCTTATCAGGCTGCTGTGATTGTGATCCGTCTTTGTCCGGATTGTTACAAGACAGAATGAACACTGCTGCAACGATTAGAATATAATTATGCATAACCGGAATTTATTTTTTTAGATGAATTAAAAGTGCAGAACTGAAGCCGAATATACCAAAAATGCATTGAATTGTCTCCAAACATAAACCAAATTATGATCTTTGAAAATATTCGGGCCCAACATTAATTTTCCTTCATAAAATTATTATGAATGGTCATTATGTTTAAAATCTTCTTCCTAAATTTAGCACCTAAATATTTTTTTATGAAAAAATCATTACTGACGCAACTGCTTATCCTTGTCTTGGCTCCTGCTTTCCTGCTTTCATTCACTTCATTACCCGACCGGGTAAATTTTTCGGGCGAATGGAAATTAAACCCCGATAAAAGTGATTTGGGCCAGTTTGCCAACTTTGCCACAACCTCAATAAAAACTGACCAGTCCAACGATGCCATTATCATTGCCAGGACAGCGCCCTCTTTTCAGGGCGATGAAAATACAACCAGCGAGACACTCACATTTGACGGAAAAGAAACTGCTACAAAATTGATTGGCGAGTCATCCAAGAAATCCAAAATGAAATGGACTGATGACGGCCAATCTTTCTCGATCACTTATACACTAAATCTTGATTTCAACGGGCAGCAGATGGTAATACAAGGGACGGAGAAATGGAGCCTGGCCAATGACGGCAAAACACTGGTTGTGGAAAACAATTCATCTTCCGATTTCGGTGATATGACCACAAAATCCGTGTACGACAAAAAGTAAATTATAAAATATCAGGGTTCCTGGTTGCGTTCAGCAAATTGTTCTTCTTCCACAATTTGTTGTGGCTTCTTTTTATAAAAGATCATTGCCAATGTCATGATGATGCCGGTAACAACAATGATAAAAAAAAGTAGTCCGTCGTTGAATGAACCGAGTTTCAGGCTTTCCGGAATTTTATAAAACAGCACAATGGTGACCAATCCTCTCGGGATAAAATAGGATTCGGGGAAAACATTTGTATGCAGAAAAAAACGCAGGTATAAAAGGCGCACAACAAATAGAGTTGCAACCAGGAAACTGCCTACCATAATTATTTCCTGATCACCAAGAAATTTTAAAGATATAGAAAAACCGAAGAGAACAAAGAAAAATGTGCGGATAAGAAATGATGATTCTGCCGTTATGGAATGCAGCAAATGCCTGATCTTATCCACTTCGGTGATCGGGAAGAAGCGCTGCAATTTTACTGAAGGCGCTTTATCCCAGTTATTGATCAATAATCCGAATACAAGTATGATCAGCAATGAAGGAAGTTGCAACATCCTGCCGCCGGAGTAAATCAGTACCAACAAGGCAAAAATGAGAAAGAACTTAATGTCCAGTTTTGTTTTTGCGAGGATAAGGAATAATATAAAAGATAATATAACAGATAAAATCACTGAAATTACAATACTGAAACCAAGAGTTGCAGCAGAGCTCCATGTCATTGAATTCTCAGCAGTGAAATAGTTGAAAGCAAGAATTCCCAATATATCAGAGAAGGACGCTTCATACACTAAAAATTCTTTTTTCTGCTCCGTCAGGGGATGCAGGCTGGGAAGTACAATCGAACTGCTCATTACGGAAAGCGGGATCGCATATACCAGGCATTGATGAATGGGTTCCTGCAGCCAATAAAATAGAATACCGGCAACAGATGCAGTTGACAGCGCCATGATCACAAGGGCAGACAAAAAGGAATTGCGGATTAGTTTGATTTTTTCTTTCCCCAGTCTGAGATCAAGCCCTGCCTCAAGTACAATCATGATGATCCCCACTTCTCCAAGTGTCTCCACCAGCTTTGCAGAAAAATTCAACTGTACACTATAATGATCGGCTATGATACGGAACAATATGCCGGCAAATAAAAGTAATAAAACCGAGGGTACCCTGAAATACCGGCCGATGATCGAAAACACGTAGGACAAGACCACAAGACTGCACAGCGCTATCAGTATCTGTTCTGAATTTAATTGACCCATCTACTTAAATTAGCAGAAAAACTTTATATCCATTCCCCATTGATCATCACTTTTTCAATAAGATCCGAGCCAAAAGAGTACGGCAAATAAGCAAGTGATGGAATGGGTTTGGTTACAAAAATATTCGCCCGCTTCCCCGCCATAATACTTCCTGTTTCATTTTCCAATTCCATAGCACAAGCTCCGTTAATCGTTGAGGCATTGATAGCTTCTTCAGGCAGCATTTTCATCTGAATGCAGCTCATGGCAACTACAAGGTTCATATTACCGCTTGGTGATGAGCCGGGATTATAATCGCTGGCAAGTGCAATTGCTCCGTTATGATCAATTAATTTCCGTGCAGGCGGATAACCCATCCGCAGAAAGAAAGCTGCAGACGGTAATAATGTTCCGATAGTATGCGATTCGGTGATCATCCGAATATCTTTTTCACTCATTGTTTCAAGATGATCCAGGGAGATAGCACCCAGCTTTATTCCTGTTTCAATTCCGCCAATGGAATTCAATTGATTTACATGAAGCCTGGGTTTTAATCCGTACTGCATCCCTGCTTTCGCAATGATCTCCATTTCTTCCGGGGAAAAGAATCCTTTTTCGCAAAACACATCAATATAATCCGCGAGCTTATCTTTCGCAATGACGGGCAACATTTCATGAATAATACAATCAATATATCCCCGGTGATCATCTTTAAATTCTAACGGGAAAGCATGCGCACCGAGAAAGGTTGACCTGATAAAAAGCCCGGATTTTTCTTTGAGCCTTTTTATCACACGCAACATCTTTAATTCACCTGCTACGGACAGGCCGTAACCGCTTTTTATTTCAATCGCACCTGTACCCAGCCGGCTCACTTCTTCCAAACGTTCCCATGCGGAATGAAATAACTCATCTTCAGTGGCTGCATTTAATTTTGCTGCAGAATTTAAAATTCCTCCTCCCTTTGCTGCAATCTCAGCATAGCTCTTCCCTTTTATTTTATCAATGAATTCTTCTTCACGGCTGGCAGCAAAGACGAGATGAGTGTGTGAATCGCACCAGCATGGAAGAACAAACCGGCCCGAAGCATTAACTTTTTGCTGAACATTAGCTGTAGAAGTCCCCACATCTTCCATTTTCCCGAATGATACGATTTCTTTATCCTCCACTAACAGAAAGGCTTCAGGGATGATATTCAGATCAGCCAGTTCCTTCCCCCTGAGCAATTTGTTCTTGTTTTTAACACCGGCAAGTCCTTTAATATTTGTGATCAATGTAGCTGCCATGCCTGAAAGATAGGAATAATAAAAAAACCATCCTGAATGAACAGGATGGTCAAAAATATGCTTTATATCTTTTTAAGATCAGTAAGGCAGGATTACGGTGCGGGTAACGTTGCTTGCATCAACCCAAACAATCTTCATATAGTAAGTTCCTGTACCCGGGCATGTTGTCTGATTGCCGGCTGAATCCAACCCAAAAGTTGCAGTAGCGGTAACTGCAGGTCTTGTGTTTACAACCTGGCCACTCACAACTCTGAAATTGCAATCCTGGCGAACAACAAGGGGTTGGGTAATCTGCCAGGTGAATGATTTTCCATAACGGTTGGTTCCCCAGATAGCAATTCCTGTAGTATTACCATCTGTATGAGTTCCTGTTTCAGTGATTACATATCCATTACTGTATGTGAATACTCTTTGTTTAGCTATTTGCCAGGTACGCTGGCTTCCGTCATTAAATGTAATGGTCATACCGCTGCTGGTGATGCTGTGAGTGATGGTTCCCAAAGTTGGAAGGTTCAGCAATAAGCCGCCTGACTGATTAGTAAATACAATTGAACCATTCAACGTAACACTCTTATTATCACTTGTGCGGGTAACTTTATAATCCTGAAACGCTACTGTAATAGCCGCTCCGGCATTTTTCCAATGAGTATGTGCAGGGGTTGAAACGACAATAACACCGTTACGGGTACGATTGCCAAGACAATTGCTGCCATTAAAAGTGAAAGTAAGTTTCCAGGTGCCGCTGCTCGTATCGGCTGCTACTGTAGCGTCGCAAATGAGGGATTGGATCTCATAACCTTTTCCGGAAAAAGAAGCGCTGGCTTCTACCATCAGGTTCACATCATTTGCAGCATTGTCCACTTCATTAGATACAGTGGTCTGATCATCTGCTTCTGTTGATACCTGTGTGGTCTCATTCGGTAATGAAGAAGATGAAGAATCTTTTTTACAAGCATTAAAAATCAAAGCTGTGCACAAAGCGAGTACAGCTAATACGGGAAGTTTAGTTTTCATAAATTTTTGTTTTTGATTTTTGGAAATTGTCAGGGGAATTGACTGTGCCCCGGCAATTAAGTTTAAAGGATGATGGATTTTTTTTAATAAATAAATCTGTGAAACAAAGAAACACATTTAAGAACATTTTTAAAACGTACAAGCACCCGCCATATTATAGTAATTCTCCGATTTAACTACCGGATAACATTTTCCGGATAATAACGTTAATGAATTACGTTCAGGAACATTTCATGAAAGCTTTATTCATCCTTTTTTCGGTACTTTTTCTTTTCCAGTCAAATGCGCAATTGACCGGCTTAACCCATACCGCAGGAAACAGCACTTATATGAAACCTGAAGAAAGAGAAATGATTGATGAGATCAACCGGCTGAGAAGCAACCCGGCTTCTTACCTGGTTTATATAGAGCCCCTGTTAAAAGAGCAGGAAAATATTGAAAAGAACTTTGGTAAAGGAAGCCGGGAATACAGCCTCTCATACAGGACTGAAAAGAGAGGTAATGATCAGATTGTTTCCATTGATACTAATTGGTATTATTCAAATGAAGAAAAGCTGAATGCTTTAAGAACCCTGGTAGATGAACTGAAAAAAACCAAACCACTCCGGGTACTGAAACCTGATCCCGGCATTTATAAAGCCGCCCGGCAACATGCACTGGACCAGGAAGCTCATCAGTGGACGTTGCTGCATACCGGAAGTGACGGCTCCGAACCAAGTGACAGGATTAAAAAATTTGTTCCCTCCATCATGGCGACCGGGGAAAATATTGCAGGAACTTATCCAAAACCTACACCGAGAGAAGTTGTGATCCAATTACTGGTAGATGACGGGATTCCCGGTTACGGGCACCGGCAGAATTTATTGAGCCCGATTTGGACGCATATAGCCTGTTTTACTGATGGACTTCATGACGGCATGTATCGCTGGATACAGGATTTTGGAGAAAAGAATTAAATGATCTCAATAAATAAGTTTCTTCTCGCCGTTTTGATTTACCCTGTAAAATTTTTTATTCTCTACCAGCAGCGCTTCCGACTTTCCACCTGCATGATGAACATCCGTATCGAAAAGCCTTCCTCTTCGCAATACGCTTATCGTATCCGCAACAATGCTGTGGCCGGTTATTATATGCTTTACGTAGAATTTATCCAGGGTGCTGTCCACTTGTTCATCAGTTGCCATCTGTTTTCCCATATAATATCCCCGATACCAAAAAGGGCCATTTTCGCTAAATAACAGATCTGTTTCTACATAAGGATAATGATAAGTCGTGTCCGCATAAAATGGTCTCGCCAGTTCGTTGAATTTTTCAAGAGTCAGGTTAACATTATTCATTTCTGATGAAATGCCTCCGTGAACAAACAATATATCTCCCACCCGTTCGATCACATTCTTTGTACGAAGCCATCTGCCGATTTCGGAGTTTTCCCCGACAAGTGATACATACGGCACATTGAATGTCTTCGTGGTTTGCAAATATTTTTCATTCAGGTACCGCAGATCATTACTCATATTCATGATCTCATGATTGCCCAGGATGAAATGTACATTACCCCCGGCAGCACTTGCCTTATCTTCCAGCGAATAAATCAGCCAGAGCAGTTCTGTGACCTGAGATCCCCGGTCAAAAAAATCACCAATTAACACCAATGCTCCTTTTCCAAATGTCCAGTCGTAGTTTTCATTCATCACTCCGCCTGCCTGCAACAATTTCCGGAAAGCTGTAAAATTTCCTTCAAGATCGGATAAGATAAACAAACGGGAAACTCTTTTATATTCAGATTTCTCTTCTGATAGTTTTGGTTTTAAATAAACCGGGAAGGTTTTTCCGCTTTCATCCGTATTAACATGGAGTTTGATCTTCTCTTTTTCAGTAAGCAAATATCTTTCCGTTGCCGGATAAATCTTCTCACCATCCTGGTACAGGTATGTAACCAGGATGGAATCTTTCTGATACAAAACATAAGGCCCATCAACCTGATAAACTGAATCTATGCCGGCTTTTAAAAAAGATTGATTTCCTTCTCTGGTAATTATAAAACTGCTTATAAATAAGGGGATAAGTAAAATAACCGGTTTTTTCATGACTCTGCAACGTTAATTTTTTATACGGTAGCAAGAACCCCTGACAGGTTTCCGCTCTGTGATATAGTCAAAGTTATCTAAAACTATTCCAATTAACCTGAGAAGAACAAAAGGAACTGTGACAACTAACTGAAGCCGGACAATTATTCCTGATCAGGCAAGCAGGAACTTATAAAAAGATTTATCCCTGAAGCGCTTGATCATTCTTTAATGAATACGGATTCTGAAGGTATCAAAGAAAAGCATGCCATACATAGACCACAGAGAACCGGGGCGCCGCTCCCGGAATTTTTATAGCCTTGTACATAATGATACCTTAAGCCCATAATAAAATTTCCCGCAGGATAGACATGACTGCAAATCAGCAATTCATGAGAAAAAAGCCGGGAAAAAAAATATAAAAGAAACTACGATTATGAAGTGAAGAACCTGGTTTCCCGTATTGTTATGAGCCTCCCGTTATTCAGGATGAAAATTATTTTAGAAAGAAATCTTATGCCACATAAAATGATTTTCTTATAAACATAAGAAAACCTCCCGAAAAGTCAGGAGGTCTAAAGTATAGCCATGAAAAACAAAAAAAATCTTCTATTATAAAACTAAGGAATTATTTCTTTTTTTCATATTTCTTTTTAAACTTATCAATGCGCCCTGCCGTATCCACCAACATGTTTTTCCCGGTAAAGAATGGGTGCGAAGTATTGGATATTTCCAGTTTAACCAACGGGTATTCTTTCCCGTCTTCCCATTTTACTGTTTCTTTTGATGCTGCAGTTGACCTGCTCAAAAAAGTATATCCGTTGCTCATGTCTTTAAAAACAACGAGCCGATAACTCTCAGGATGAATGCCCTTTTTCATAATTCTTTGATTTGAAGTCGGCAAAGGTAGGCCTGATAACGATTTTATCCAAATATTACTTGAAAAGAATACCGGGCAGAACCCGGTTAATTATGCTGAAACAATAATGAAGTACCTGATACACAGCCCTAAAATGAAGAAGCATCGGGCTTCATATTTACAATAGCTTTCGCTACTATATTTACTTACCTGATGCTTCCCGGAGTAGCTTCTGTCTTTTTAAGGACTTCTGCTATCCTTTTTGCATTTCATTTTGTTGCCAAAATTTGTGCAGTTGTAAACCGAAGATAAGATTACCAATTACCCTTTTCCAAATTTTTCAACCTGTTCTTTTCCACCTGTTGTTCACGGCTTTTCAACCGTTTTATTCACAAAAAAATTCTGTACAAACGGGGTTGTTAATACGATCAGCTTCTCATATTCACATATTGCATGGGCAATCCCAGATTAGAGGTTTTGCAAAGCTGAATGACTGATTGCAGGTCATCAATTTTTTTCCCGGTCACTCTCACAAGGTCATCCATGATCTGGGCTTGTACCTTCAATCCAGAATCTTTGATCAATTTGGTCACTTTTTTGGCATCCTCCTGGACTAGCCCGTTCTTAACTGGCACTTCTTTTTTCATGACCTTGCCGCTTTGGTAGGCATCTTTTGAAAAATCAAACGCTGCTGGATCTATTCCCTGCTTCATAGCCCGGCTCATCAATACATCACATAGCTGCCTCATTTTCATTTCATCTTCTGTTTCAATATTTATTTTGAATTCCTTTTTATCTAGCACAATGACAAGATGGGAACCTTTAAAATCGAAACGGTTGGAAAGTTCACGGGCGGTAACGTTTACGGCATTATCCAATGCCTGAGCATCCACTTTGCTGGTTATATCAAATGATGGCATGATAAAAAATTTATGTTGCAAAGATAAAAGAAGCCGCCCCATTTTAATATGGAGCGGCATCCGGCTTTTAATAGAGTACCCCGGTTATTATGTATTCTTTATGGCTTTACTTCTTATGACTATGTCAATTATTTCCTCCTTTGATACGCTGCAGTTCTTCAGTGGCGCTTCCTTCCCTGCCGTTGCCGGTCGCTTTTAATTTCCCTTTATTGAACCTCCAGGTGAAATTGATACCCACCGACTGAGCATAGTTATCATTCCTGAAATGAAAATCCACAGCGCCATATCTGCTATATCCTTTTATATTCAGTCCGTT
>WBZR01000609.1_pt1 | contig 34348 bp, 28 predicted proteins | sample 5204231 | NCBI WGS metagenome assembly WBZR01 (sample SAMN12412403, study PRJNA552823) | activated sludge metagenome | isolation source: activated sludge from anammox sidestream of wastewater treatment plant... | place: USA: Virginia | collected 2017-08 | reverse complement strand
CCGCGATCTGATCGTGGCCGCCTTTGGTTTTCAGATATTCGCGCAGGCAGGTCAGGTCGTCGAATTTCATCGCGTCGCCGTCTTTGGTGATGAACTCGGACGCGTACTGCTTTTCGCTGATCGCCATCCGGCACATCGAGCACATATCTTCAGGGTTGATTTCAACCGGCGTAATCTCCGCCTGCCCGCAAGCCGCAAGCAGAAGAGCGCATCCCAGCAAAGCCGTCTTGAGCGCTCTTTCAATGTTTTTGACTGTCGTCGTTTTCAGCATGAATGTAGTTCAAATAAATATCTTCGAGCGACAGTTCTTCGGTGGCGAAGCGCGCGACGCGCCCGCCAGCGGTCTCAATCGCCCGGAGCAGTTTCATCCGGTCTTCGGCGCGCGACGTGACCAGCATCGCGCCGCCTTCCATCAAGGCCTCGCTCGCTCCGGCTTCGCGCGCGGCTTCAATCCATCGTTCATCGGGATTGGCCATTATGATTCGCATCCGGCAGCTTCGCATCAACTCTTCGCGCAAAGCCTCGATTGATTCGATGGCGACCAGTTTGCCGCCAACCAGAATCGCCACGCGGTCGGCCAGCCGTTCGACATCGGCCAGCACGTGCGACGAAAAGACAATCGTTTTGCCCTCGCTTTTGAGCGTCGCCAGAAATTCGCGGAAGCGGATCGCCCCTTCCGGGTCAAGACTGACCGTCGGTTCGTCCAGCAGCAGAATCGGCGCGTCGGGCAAACACGCGATGGCCAGCCCCAGCCGCTGAACCATTCCGCCCGATAATTCGCCGACCGGTTTGTGATGGAAGCCGTTGAAGTCGAAATGCGAATTGTGCAGCACGTCCTCAATTCGTTTTGCCGGCAGTTTGCGCAACTCGCAGTAAAACTTCATCACCTCGCGCGCAGTCAGGTTTTCGTGAAAGCTCAACCGCTGCGGCAGAAAGCTGAGCTGGCGTCTGGCTTCACGCGCGTCGCGCTGCAAATCCAGACCGTTGATTCTGATCTCGCCCGATGTCGGCGCGCTCAATCCGACCAGACATTTCAACGTTGTGGTCTTGCCGCTGCCGTTCGGGCCGAGCAGCGCGAAGGTCTCGCCACGTTTGATCTCGAACGAAACGTCGTTGACGGCGGTGAATTTGCCGAAACTTTTTGTCAGGTGTTTGACTTCGATCATCGTCGCTGTCCCTTCCAAATTACGATCACCGCGCCGCAGAGCATCGCCGCTGAAACCAGCGCCAGAACAAGGCGTCCCGTTTGTAGCGGCTTTTGCGGCTCGAACGGGTACGACAGTTTGACGGCTTGCGCGAGCGGCGCGGCGTCGGCTTCCGTCGAACCTTTGATTATCGGAAACGTCTTTTCAGCCGTCGCCAGCGCCCGCGCCGCAGGACTGTTCAGGTACAGCCGCAAACGTGGGTAGTTGCCTTCGAGATATTCAAAAACGTTTTGGATTTTGTGCGCGACATCACCGACGCCGTCACCGTCCAGGTCGTAGCCGTCGTAATCGCTCCAATAATTGCCGCGCCTCATCTCGTTCCACTGCGCCCCCGCGCGTTTGCCCACGATCCGCAGCGGACTCAGATTTTCGACGAAATTGTTTTCGGTGAAAAGATTGTTTTCCGAATTGCTGTAGGCCATCAGCGCCAGATCGTTTTCGGCGATGACGTTGCGGCGAAATGTCGTGCGGCGCAGCGCCTCCATGAAAATCCCTGTCGCGTTATCAACAATGAAATTGTCTTCGGCCACATTGTCTTCGCAATCCTGAAACAGAATGCCGAACGAACTGAAGCCGCGATTGTGCAGGAAGGCGTTGCGGCGAAATTCGATCCGCTTGGAATACATAATCGCCGCGCCCGCGACGTTGCGCTCGAACACGTTGTCGTCGAATTTGTTGTCGTCCGAGTTCATGTAATGCAACCCGTAGCGCAGCCGCGACACGCGATTGCGGCGAATGGTGTTGCGGTGGCTGGATTGAATGTACATGCCGTCGCGCGCTTCGATGATCGTGTTGTCCTCGATCAGATTGTCCGGCGAGTTCCACATATGCAGCCCGGCGCCGCGCTCGCCGGATTCAAGCTCGACGCGCCCGCGCACGCTGTTTCCGCGAATCGTGTTTCGCGCCGAGTGATAAAGATAAATGCCGTAAAGCACGTCGCGCAGTTCGTTGCCCTCGATCACGTTGTCGTTCGATTTCAGCAGCAGGCCGGAATCTTCGGCTTGCAGATCGCGGCCTGAGCGTTCGATCACGAAGCCGCGAACCACGCAGCGATCGGCGGCGACCACCACCACGCTGCCTTTTCCATCGCCGCGCAACACGGGCTTGCCGGCGCCTTCGAGCGTCAACGTTTTGTCCAGAATAATCTGGCCGGTATAAACGCCGCTCTCGACGCGAATCGTATCGCCGGGTTTGGCGGCGGCGATTGCGGCCTGGATTGATTGATTCGTTTTGACTGTGATCGCATCGGCGCGAGCAATCGCCGCGAGCAGAATCAAAGAAGAGAACGCGGAACACACGGAAAAGATGGAATGAACGGAAAAAGGTCTGAATGCGGATCGAAGACTTCCGTGTGTTCCATTATTTCCGCGTGTCCCGCGTTTTCTCTTCATTGCTTTCAAGCCGTCACTTCCTTCGCCGGTTTCCACGACAACAGAATCGCCGCCGTCAACATCACGGCGAACGTCACCAGCGCATACGAGGCCAGGCCCGGATAGCTGTTGACCGTGAAATTGCCGACCACCTGCGTGCCGATCAGCGGCGGCGTGAACGGCGCCACCTTGATCGCCGCAGTCGGGTCGAGGTTGTGGCCGTACAGGTACAGCCGGTGATAAAAGCTCCAGAACGAATACAGCCCGAAGTAGGCGAAAAGCACGAAGACATCTATCAGGTTGGACATCTTGCCGATGACCGTCGCCCGCAACGCCAGCAGCGCCAGCCCGCCAATCGCGAACGGCAGCCAGGTGAATTCGCTGAAATCGCTTTCAAGCAGCGGACGCATGCCGATGTAATGATTCAGCGCGTTGATTTCACGCAGGTCGTCGCGCTGCGGCGTCTTGCCGCCCTCAAGCTGTGAAGCGTAAATGTGCAGGCTCAGCCCGTCCGGGTACTGATTCGACCGGAACGTCATGTGCCAGAGCGGGAAGAAAAGAGCCGGGATCAACGCCAAGACGCCAATCAAAATCGCCAGGCGGCATCGCGGCGCCAGCGGCTGATCGAAAAACGACGCCTCCCGCATCAGCCTGCTTATGATCCCGGTTTTCCCCTCCATTGCGCTCGCTCCCTCTCGGGGCGTGACTGATTCTTGCGCTGTTGACATAAAAGCCTCTCGTTTAAAAACAAGTATGGCGGTAGCCTGGCCGTGAGCGAGGGCAGAGTCAGGTCCTCCCTCGCGGTCGGGCTACCGCCCTGCCTGCGTTATTTGGGCGCTTTCACGGCGGCCAATGAGCCGCCCGGCTTGACCAGCAAATATCCCTGCATCTCCTGGTGCAGCGCCGAACAGAAGTTCGTGCAGTAGTATGGGAAGATGCCGGGTTTGTCGGCCACGAATTCAATCGTCTTGGTTTCGCCCGGATCAATCACCACGTTGATGTTGTATTCGCCCAGGCCGAAGCCGTGCAGTTCGTCGGTCGTCTGTTCGATGTTGGTGATGTAAATCGTCACCTTGTCGCCCTGATTGACCTCGATCTTGGTCGGCTCCAGCGTGCTGCGGACGGCAATCATCTTGACGGTAACCGCATTGCCGTTGCGCTCGACCTTCGTGTCTTTGACATCCCAAATCGCGTTCGGATTTTTGTTCTCCTCTTTGGGATAGACCTCGATCGGTTTCAGCTTGTCGGCTTTGATGATCTGCGCGTAATGCGGTTCTGGTTCGGTGAAGGCGTCGTAAACCAGCTTCATCTTTTCGCCGCTGATGTTGATCAATTGCGAGCTTTCTGGCTGCGACGGGCCGACGTTCAAATGGCGCCCGTGCGAAAGCTTGTTGAGCGCGATCAGGTATTTGCCGTCCGGATTGACCGTGTCGCCTTCGGCTGTGGCCAGGTGACCGATGTTGTAACTGACCGGAATCTTGTCGGCCACTTCCCAGGTACCGAGCTTCCATTTCGCGACGGCGCTTTCGACAAACAGGCTCGTGTAGGCGTAGCCCTGATCGTCGAACTGCGTGTGGAGCGGGCCTAAGCCGACGTTGACCTCGGCGTCTTTCACGCTGTCGTAGTTCAAAACCGGGATGCCGTCTTCGTTGCCGCTGAAATCTTTCTTCTGAATCGCGGTCAGCATCTTCTCGACGTTGTAAGCCGTCGTGATGGATTGCAGTTTGCCGCTGCCGATGAAGTATTTGCCGTCGGGGCTGACATCAACGCCGTGCGGCGATTTGCTGCACGGGATCAGGTAGATGACGCCTTCGACTTTCTTCGGATCAATCACCTTGACGCCGCTGATGGTGTCGGCCTTGCCTTCGGCGACGGCCTTCTCAGCCGCTTTCCAATTGACGGCGGCGATGTAGTCGCGGTCTTTCTGCGTCGAAGTCACTTCCAGTTTGCCGGTGGCGCGTTCAGTGTTGTAGCTCGTCCAGAACGCCCATCCATCGCTTGGCCCTTTGCCTGCGTCGCCCAGATCCCAATTGAAGGGCGGCGTCAGAACCTGGAAGCCGACGCTCATCTCGCCGCTCGCGGGATCAACCTTGATGCCTGAAACGACGCCGCTGTATTTCGTGGCGTATTCTTCAATCGGCGCGACCGTGCCTTTCGGCAGCGGGACGGAGAAGCGCGACGCGGCCAGCACGTATTCGGTGTTCGGCGTCACGAACGAACCTCCGTGGAAGCCAGAAACGTTCGGGACGGGGCCGAGAATCTGTTTGGTTTTGAAATCGCGCAGATCAATTCGCGCGATGCGGTTGTTGCCGTTGTCGTTGACGAACAGCCAGCGACCGTCGTAATCGCCTTTGGTTTCGCTGATGGCCGGGTGATGCACGTCTCCCCAGGTGTAATCGCCGAGCATCTTCTTCGATTCGGCGTCGAAGCCATAGCCGGTCGCCGGATAAGGCGCGAAGACCGGAATCGTCGAGATGTGGCGCATCGAAGGCACGCCCGCCACATACACGTTGCCGGAGTGGCCACCCGAATAGAAAAGGTAATATTCATCAGTGTCGCCCGGCGCGACGTAGCTCGCTACGGCGGATTCCGCCGCTCCACCGAGTTCTTCGGCGGACGGCGCTTTGTTGCAACTCACCACCGTCAGCGAGAGGATCAGAGTGAAGAGCGCGCCCGCGCCAAGCCAGGCGAGTCTAGTTTTACCGTATTTTTCAATGATTGCATTCATAAATTCCTCCGTTGCCGGAATCATTTGCCGAGCTGTGATTGCTCGATTTTTCGTTGATAGGCGATCTTCAACAGCCTGATCGCTTCCTGTTTTTCCGCATCGGTCAGCGGGATTCTGGATGACAGCACGATGCTCATCGTGCCGCTGGGGTTATGTAAAAACTCTTCGAGCGATTTGCCGAACCGCCTTTGCGTATCCACCGCCGCTTCGGACAAATCAGGGCCGATGTTCGCGGCCTTGATTCCAAAGGCGCTGATCGAATGGCAACTGATGCAGTCCTTTCTGACGAAGAAGGCGCCTTCGCCTCTCAACCATTCGCGCTCTCTGGCCGCCCTCACCGCCGCGGCGTCTTTGGCCTTGCCGAAACCGCCCACCAGCGCAGCCACAAACACGATCAGCAGCGTGACGATGATGGCCAGCTTGATCGGTTGTGATTTCATTGTGGGCAAAATTCCGCTCCTAACCTCTCTTGTTGAAGATCAAGCAAACCGCGCGCCATTCCTGGGTGCGCATCGCTTCCAGCGTGCAGGCGTTCGCGAAGGGCGATTGACATAGGAATGAGCGCAATGCCGGGTCAGGCACGCTGGAAGCGATGCGTACCCAGGTTGCCTTATTTCTTCGGTGGGGTTTTCTGCTCATCCTTTTTCTGCTCGCCGGCTTACGCTGATAAGCGATCTTCAGCTTCTCGATCACCTGCCGCCTCTCATCATCTGTCAATTGAATCTGCGTTGAGAGAACGACGGCCATTGTGCCGGTTGGCGCCACCAGGAAATCTTCCAGCGTGCGGCCAAAGCGGCTTTGCACGTCAACGACGGCGTCTGAAAGGTCCGGGCCAATCTTGGCCGCCGAATCAATGCCGAGCGACGTGACCGCGTGGCAAACGAAACAACCTTTCTTGACGAAGAGCGCGCCCTCGCCTTCGAGCATCTGTTTTTCTTTGGCGATTTCTTCCGGCGTCGGGCGATCCACGACTTGCGCGCCGGGAATGAATCGCGCCGGGATGTTCGTCCGTCGCCAGCTCAACGCGAGCAGCGCCAGCGCCTGAGCGTCGCGCGACGAGAAATTGAAGTTAGGCATGACCGTGTCGGGCGACGACGACTTCGGATTCTGGAAATGCGCGACGTGCCAGGCGAAGGCCGATTTCTTGCCCGCGATGCGCGAGTAATCGTATTGCTCCGCCGATTTGTCGCCGACGTTGGTCAGATCGGGGCCGATTGTTCCGCCACGTCCGTTGATCTGATGGCAGGCGCGGCAATTTTTCTCCTGCACCAGTTGCTTGGCCAGATTGATGAAGTCCGCGCCTTTGGTTTCGCGGTCGTATCGGTGACAAGTGTTGCAGTTGACCTGCATCAACGCCTTTTTGTCTTTGACCAGATAGGTGTCGGTCAGCTTTTTGCCCAACAGCGGCTCTTCCCAGAATTCGGCGAAGCCGTGCGCTTCGTCTTTCTCGGTCGCGTATCCTTGTCCGCCGTGACAGGCCGTGCAGCCGAATTGATTGATCGGATGTTTTTCCAGGATCTCTTTCGGATGCGATTTGAACGGGTTGGCCGCGCTGTCCAATCCCTTCCACTCCATCCCCTGATGGCAGGTCGTGCAGCGATCAACGCGGTTCAGGTCTTTGACCCAAATCTGCTGCAAGCCATCCTGGACTTGATCCGCGCGCGCCGCGCCGAACTTCTTCGCCACCAGATTGCGGAACTGATCCTGATAGCCTTTCCATTCCGGCGTGAAATTGTCCCAGTAGAGCAACCCCGTCACGATGAACGCCACCGCGCCGAGCGCATAAAGTTTGATCGAATCTTTTTGGAACATCGCTCTCCTCGATTTGAAGCATGGAGCCTCGGCTTCAGCCCTTCCCAGGCTGAGCAACCGACACAAGCCGAAGCCGAGACCCCAAACATCAGAACTTGCGCGGCATCTCCGGCCAGCTTTCCCACGGCCAGTAGAAGTTCCAGTACGGCCCGCGCAGGAATGTGCCGACAATCGTCAAAACCAGAATGAACAGCACAACGAGCAGGAAGATCATGTTTTGCCGCCGCCGCTCTTTGGCGAACCAGACGCCGGTCGAACGCGCTGGCGATTTGTCGAAATACGGCCACAGAATCGCCGCCGCCACCAGAATGCCCGGCACGATGATGCCGCCGATCAACGCGCCATTGATCGTGAAGCCGCCGATACTGAACGTCGTGATCGTCACCAGCTCCTGCAGCCACAGGAAGTACCACGGAGCTTTGGCCGGGTTCGGCGTGATGGCCGGATTGGCCGGCTCTTCAAGCGGCGCGTGGAAGATGAACGTCAGGATCGAAGCCACAGCCAGCGTCGCCAGCGTGACCAGCAGCAATCGCCGCGTCAGATTCGGCGACGATTGGACAGTGTGTTTGTCTTCGTCAACCAACGACGTTTCGACGTGGACGGTCACACCGCTGGTGATGCCGAGCAGCGAATAGGTTTTGCTCTTGATCGGCGCGACTTTCTCTTTCTTCTGCGCCAACGCTTCCTTGTCCACGCAGGCCAGGCCGCCGTCTTTGCGAACTCGCCACATGTGGTAAGAGAAAAGCGCTAGAACAATCAGCGGCAGGAAGAAGCAGTGCAGGACGTAAAAGCGGATCAGCGTATTTTGCTCGATGGTGTTGCCGCCGAGCAGAATGAACCGCATCCATTCGCCCGCGACGGGCGCTGCGCTGGCGATGTTCGTGCCGACCGTGATCGCCCAGTAAGCCAGTTGATCCCACGGCAGCAGGTAGCCGGTGAAGGAAAGAAACAGCGTCACCAGCAACAGCACGACGCCGACTATCCAGTTGACCGGGCGGTTCTGATTGACCGCCGCGCCGTTCTTGTAAGCGGCGGTCAGAAAAACTCTGACCATGTGCAGGAAGACGACCGCGACCATCAGGTGAGCCGAGATGCGATGCAGCCCGCGCAGAAACCATCCGAATGAAACCGTGTACTCCAGGTCTTTGACGGAAAGATAAGCGCGCTCAACCGACGGCACGTAAAGGAACATCAGGAACGTGCCGGTCACCGTCAGAATCAAAAACAGAATCGCCGAAATCGTCCCCAGCCAGAACGAGTAATTCCACGACAGGCTCTCGCGCGAGACTTTCGCCGGGAACCAGTGAAGCAGAAAATTTCGGACAATCGAATCGCCCGCCTCGCGGTCGCTGGCCGGGAGCCAGGTCCAAATGGCCTTTCCCCAGGCCCAATTGGCCTTTTCCCTGATTGATTGTTTTGCTTGCATCAGCGTTTCCTCTTTTGTTCAGACCGTCAGCCTGAAGTTCTGATCCACGACTTGCGACATATCCACGATGAGTTGGCCGTCGTCGGGCGAAACTTCCAGCTTGAAATAATCCAGCGGGCGCGGCGCGGGGCCGGCGTAATTCGTGCCGTCGCCGTAATACTTCGAGCCGTGACACGGGCAGTGAAATTCGTACTGCTCTTCAAACTCGCGCTTGCGCGTCCTGACCTTTTTCGGCTGATTCAGCTTCTGCATCTTCACCGTGCAGCCCAGATGCGTGCAGCTTGCCGAGATGGCGTAAAACGTGTTGCGCTCTTTGAAAACAAACAGGCGTTTGTCTTCAAGGAACTTGCCGCCTTCGCCGAACTGGTCGGGCGCGCCGACTTTGAATTTCTGCGGCTCTTCGTAAAGCACGTTGGGTTTGAGCGAACGCAGATACGCGAATGCCTGCCCGGCCAGCGCGGCGAGCGTCGCCCCCACGCCAAGCCGCGTCAGAAACGAGCGCCGCGAAGTTTTGTTGGCGTGCGGCTCGGCGTCTTCGGCCAGAATTTCGGCCTTGATGCGGTTGAGCTTCGCCTGTTCGGTTTCGCCCTTCGAGCGAAATTTATCGAGCCACGACTTCCTGCTCTTCATAGTAGAAGACCTCCATCGTCATCGCGTCCGTCGGGCAGCGAATCGCGCACAACCCGCAGCGGATGCATTTTTCATCGTCTTTGATCATTGCCGACAGCGGCGTTCCGAAATCCGCGTCAATGCCTGTGGATTCGATGATGCGCTGTTTATCGTCAGGAGCGAGATCGAGATCGTCGAGCGGGACGAGCTTCAGGCAGTATTCCGGACACACGTCCACGCAGCGATTGCACATCACGCACTTCTGCGGGTCGTAAATCGTCTGGATGTGGCAGGCAAGACAGCGTTCGGCCTGCCGTTGCGCCTCGGCTTCGTCGTAACCGGTTTCGACTTCCGAAATGCCAGTGCGCCGGTCGAGCGAGATAGTCGGCGGCGCCGTGCGCTCGCACTTCTCGTAATCTTCGGGCATCCGGTAATTGCGCGTCGGAACTTTCTCGACGGTCAGATTGAAGACCTGTTCGGCGCCGAAGCCGCGCAGGTAATCGTCAATCGAAAGCGCCGCGCGTTTGCCGTTGGCGACGGCTTCGATCAGGTTGCGCGGGCCGAACGCCACGTCGCCGCCCGCGAACAGGCCCGGCGCCGATGTCGCCAGCGTCGTGGGATCAACCTTGATCGTGCCCTGCGGCGTCAATTCGACTTTGTCTTCGGGTTTGAGAAACGAAAGATCGGCTTGCTGGCCGATAGCGAGAATGACCGAGTCGGCGGCGAAGGTTTCGCTGAAGTCAGGATCGTATTCAGGGTTGAAGCGTCCGTTTTCGTCGTAGGTGCGTTTGACGCCAATGATCTCGACCGCTTTCAGCTTGCCGTCGCCGCCGATAAATCGTTTCGCGCCGCGTTGCGGATGGAACGTGATGCCCTCTTTTTTAGCCTCCTCGAATTCTTCCTTGCCCTGCGTGGTGCGCATCACGGGCATCTCATCGAACGATTCAAGGCTGGCTATGTGGACTTCGGTCGCGCCGGAACGAATGGCCGCGCGAGCCGCGTCAATCGCGGTGTGCGCTTCGCCATCGGACATTTTGCCATTCGCTTCTTCCATCCCGGCGCGCAAGGCCATGCGCGCGGCGTCGAAGGCCACGAAGCCGCCGCCGATGACCAGAACTTTTTTGCCGAGATTGACGCGGTAACCGTTGTTGATGTTGACCAGGTAATCAACCGCTTTGATGACGCCGTCGAGTTCCGCGCCCTCGATCTTCATCTCGCGGCCTTTCTGCACGCCGACGCTCAGAAAGATCGCTTCGTAACCCTGCGCGCGCAGTTCGCGGACGCCGTAATCTTCGGTCAGCGGATGGTTGTAGCGGATTTCAACGCCGAGTTGTTCGATCTTCTCGACCTCTTTATCAATCACGGCGCGCGACAAACGAAATTCCGGAATGCCGTGAACCATCATTCCGCCGGGCTGTTCGGACGCTTCAAAAATCGTCACGCGGTAACCCATCAACGCCAGATCGTGCGCCGCCGCCAGCCCTGCCGGACCGGCTCCGATGACGGCCACGCGCTGGCCACGCGCGACGTTTTTGCGGCTGGCGTTCAGCACGGGCAGATGGCCGCGCTGTTTGTTGCCCAGGTCGCGCGCGCCTTCGCGCAGCGAGTCCTGCGTGTCCGGCTCCATTGATTCGACGCCGAAGCGCTCGGTGACGAAGCGTTTCAACGCGCGAATGCTGACCGGCTCGTCAATCTTGCCCCGGCGGCAACTGTCTTCGCACGGCGCGGCGCAAACGCGGCCACAGATGGAAGCCAGCGGATTGGGTGAGCGGGCGACCAGATAGGCGTCTTCAAAATTGCCCTGCGCGATCAACTGCACGTACTTTCCGGCGTCGGTTCGCACAGGGCAGGCCGCCTGACACGGAATCATTCCTTTCCAGAACTCAACGTCCGGGATGATAGTCTTGTACTTGAAGGCGCTCATGTCCGAGTCCTTTGAAAGTTGATGTTCGCGTTACTGCTTGCGTGGTTGTCTATTCTGCGTATAGCAAACACCGCGCCGGAGCGGGGAAGCGTCAATTTGGCCGTCGTTATTGCTCAACGTCTTGAGCGACTGCTTCCGCGCCACCGGCGAAGGGCATGATTTGCGGAAAGTTTCGCAGTTGAGTGCGAAGTTTTCCCCGCGCGGCTGATGGCGCTCGATGTCAGAAGCGTCAATGTCCGAAACATTGATGCTGGTCGGCCATCGCCTGCCATTCAGGATTCGCCTTGCTTTCCATATCAATAGCGCGCGGGAAGAGGATGTTGTTTTCCAGATGGATGTGCTGATGAAGATCGGCCTCGATCGCGGCCAGCGACTGATAGAGCGTCTGGTAGCTCATGCACGCGTCAGGCGGCAGCGCGTAATCGCTGGTCAGGCTCCGCATCTCGCGCAGCAAATCGCCCACTGCATCGTGCTCCGTCATCATCATTCGCACCGGATTCCTGACGGTGACGAAGAATGGCGGCTGGATGTTGCGTCCGCCGATGACGGCCCGCTCCATTCGTTCGATGTACGGGAAGAGCACCTGCTCCTCTTTGAGCATGTGCGGGAGCAAATCCTGCTTCATCGCCAGAAACGGCTCGCGCAGTTTTATCAACTCAGGATGGTTCTCGCCGTGCCGCGCGCAGACCTTGTCGAGCAGCCTCTCCAATCGAAAGAGTTCTTCTCTGGTGAAGACGTGATGCGTTTCGACGATATGCGACGACAGGGCTGCGAGCGATTCGGTCATCCAGTTGGTTTCGCCGGGTTGAACCGCGCGCTCGGCCTCTTCCAGCGAACGCACGACATCATCCACCGAAATCCCGGAAGTCTGACAGGCGTCGGCCAGCGTGAGTCCTCCGCCGCAACAATAATCAATTCCAACCCGCTCGAAGACGCGTGTCGCGCCGGGCGACGTAGCGGCCAGTTCTCTAACTGTGTTCATTGCATTAACAGACATAAAATCTCCTCTCGTTTTCGTCCCTGAAGACGGTTGTCAAAGTGGTTCTTTTCAAGTGCAATGACACTCTACCGGCGTAATAAATAAAGCTCAGTGACTTAAGTCATCGCGGGAATAATTTTTATTGTGGTTTGATGGCCGTGAACCGGCGGGAGCTGAATGAATGAGCTTTCAGGATTTGTTACAAGTTCACGAGCGTCTGACTGAGTTGTTTTTGCGGCATCAGGAAGCGCTCATTCAATTGGACATCGAATCGGCGATGGAGCGGTTGGAACTCTACCGGCGCGAATTGGCGGCGCACATGAAAGCCGAGGAGGAATTGCTGCTGCCCGTGTATAGCCGCGCCGGAGCGATCCCCGGCGGCCCACCGGGATTTTTCATGGGCGAGCATCAACGGATGCGCGAATTCCTGGCCCGCTTCGCCGCTGCGCTGCAAGAGATGAAAACCGGCCGGGCGAATCTGACCCGGCGCGTGATCAAGTTGTTCGACGAAGAGGCGGCGTTCAAAAACCTGGTTGATCATCACGATCAGCGCGAGCGCTCAATTTTCTTTCCCGCGCTCGACCGCGTGACAACCGAAGCCGAACGCCGCGAATTGATCGAACGCTGTTTGGCTGTCAACAGGATGGACAACGGGTTTTAGCTTGCCCGTCTGATTCCAGTGAAGGGAAAACGATGAAGCTTCGATCCGCCTTGAAATTACCCAAAGAACACGGCGCGTGGGCGATGTTTTATGTGCCATTCGCGCTGGGCCTGCTTGTAGCGTGGAAAATCACCTGGGCCGTGCCGCTGTTGTTGCTGGCTGCGTCGGCGATGTTCATCGCGCGCGAATCGCTGCTGGTCTGGTGGCGCGCGCGGAATCGCGGAAAGCAAAACGATCATGCGCTGCGGTTGCTGGCTGTTTATTTCGTGACGGCGGCGGTCGCGGGCGCGCCGCTGATTCTGGTTTACCGGTTGTACTGGCTGGCGCCGCTGGCGCTGATCGGGGCCGCGTTGCTGGCCATCAACGGCTGGCAGGCGACAGAATTTGAAGACCGAACCGCTCAGAGCGAATTGATGGCGATTGGCGGATTGACGATGACGGCTCCGGCCGCCTATTACGCTGCGAGCGGCGAATGGACGCCGACGGCGTTGTGGCTGTGGGCGTTGAGCGCAGCGTATTTCGCCAGCAGCGTCTTTTACGTCAAATTGCGCGTGACGGGCCTGCACGCCAAAAAACAGGAAGACAAACAGCGAGCGCGCTGGCAATGCGCCGGCTATCATTCGTTCCTGCTAGCGTCATTGCTGGCGCTGGCCCTCACGCGCAGCCTGTCGCTGTTTGCGCTGATCGCGTTTGCGCCCGTGCTGGCGCGAACCTTCCGCAGCCTGTTCAGACCGGAGCCTCGTCTCGATCTGAAGCGCATCGGCATTACCGAGATCATTTACTCGCTGATCTTTCTGATCTTCACTACCCTCACTTTTCGATTGGCGAGCTAAATCAGACCACGCGACGTTGGTGCAGAGAGACCAACCGCAGAGGGGCGCAGAGGAACGCAGAGAACAATCCGGACAGGTGTTTCCCCTGCGTACCTCTGCGCACTCTGCGGTGGGTTGTACCAATCTTTGCTGCTCCGATTCAGCCCGCTTTTGAGGAACAAGCGCTGGCGATCTTCGTCGAAGGATGAAACTCAGCTATTCTCCGATCACTGGATCACAGGTGGCGATCATTCCCGATATACGTGAATGCTAATTGATTTACCCGCGTGAGCGCTGATATCGAATAGCATTGCCAGGCAACAACAATTTAATTGGCCGCTTGCGGATTCTTGATGATTTGCCCATCACTTTCTTACGCCCATCCTGATAGCATGATGCCGCGCCGATTGAACTGGCCGTTCGCGGCCACGCCGGGGGGAAACGAGCTATGTGGAAGTTTTCCCGACTCCAACTGTCACGCTATGGAATCGCTGTAGTGGCGGTAGCGTCGGCGTTTGCAGTGACTTTGCTGCTCGGAACCACTTATTTGCCGCACCCCAACGGGTTGTTTCTGGTTGCGGTGTTGATCGGTTCCTGGTACGGCGGGCTGAGGCCGGGATTACTGGCGTTGGTCCTTTCCGTTCTGTCAATCAGCCTTTTCTTTTTACCTCACGTCAGTTCATTCGCCGTCGGTTTAGCCGATACACTACGGATTGGTTTGTTTACGGCAGTGGCGGCGCCAATCAGTGTGATTTCCTCTGCCCGCAGGCGCGCGGAAAATGCATTGCGGGAATCGGAAGAGTTGCACCGCATCACACTCAGCAACATTTCCGACGCGGTCTTCCTTACGGATGGGAAGGGCGACTTTACTTACGTTTGTCCCAACGCCAATGTGATCTTCGGATACTCGGAGCCGGAGGTACTAGCCTTCGGAAATATCTCCAAATTACTCGGCGAAGGCTGGTTCGATCCGCGCCAATTGGAAACTGTAGGAGAGATCACCAATATCGAGCGGGAAGTGACCGATAAAGCCGGTGTGCGCCGTGTAGCACTGGTGAACGTCAAACGCGTGGCGATCAAGGACGGCACTGTGCTTTACACCTGCCGCGAGATCACTCAGCGCAAAGAAGCGGAAGAGGAACACGCTCAGCGGATCCGCGAACAGGCGGCGCGGGCCGAGGCTGAAGCGGCGAACCGCGCCAAGGATGAATTCCTCGCTGTGGTTTCACACGAATTGCGCTCGCCGCTCACCGCCATGCTCGGCTGGGCCAGACTCCTGCGTTCGGGCAAGCTGGATGAAGCCTCGTCTGCGCATGCCGTCGAAATAATCGAGCGGAGCGCCAAATCACAGGAGCGGCTGATAGAGGATTTGCTGGATGTGTCGCGCATCGCCGCCGGAAAACTCAGGCTCGACGTCCGCACGATTGATTTGGCGCCAGTCATCAACGCGGCGGTGGAGGATGTCACGCTGCTGGCCGAAGCCAAAGCCATTCAGATCAAGGTCAACCTCGATCCCTCGGCCGGACGAGTTTCCGGCGATCCCGCCCGCCTGGCGCAGGTAGTCAGGAATTTGCTCTCCAACGCGGTGAAATTCACGCCTCAAGGCGGACGGATTGAAGTCCGGCTCGCGCAGTCTGATCCGAACGTCAGCATCACCGTCAGCGACACTGGCAAAGGAATCAAGGCGGAATTTTTACCTTATGTCTTCGAACGCTACCATCAGGAGGATCGGAGCGGCGCGCGGACACACAAAGGATTAGGGCTTGGCTTGAATATCGTGCGGCGTCTGGTCGAATTGCACGGCGGGACAGCGCAGGCGGACAGCCCCGGAGAAGGGCAGGGAGCCACTTTCACCATCACACTCCCACAGGCGGAAGCGGCGCCGCAGGCCGAGGCGCGAGCGACACGTTATTGATCCGAACATAAACAGCTAAACAATCTGGCTGGCCGGGCGGCGTGTGGAGAGCGGCGATAACTCGCCGCTTCCGCACGCGCCGGGTGAGACGAAAAAATCGTTGAAGTCATACGGAAGACCTGATATTATGTGTTCCATTCTTACGGTTTTCAGATGTTCCCGATGTTGAAGCGGAACCCGAGGGACTCGCCGAAAAACTTATGCGAAATCAGATGGGCGTCTTGAGCAAGGAACTGCCTGTTCCGCTCTATCATCAATTGAAGACCATCCTGCTGGACAAGATTCGCGCGGGCGAAATGAAGCCGAACGACCGGTTGCCGGCGGAAGACGAACTGGCGGCGCAGTACGGCGTGAGCAAAGCGACGGTACGGCAGGCGCTCAACGAACTGGCTGTAGCCGGAGCGCTCAGACGCGAACAGGGGCGCGGCACGTTCGTCGCCGAGCCGAAACTGACGCAAGGGCCGCGCGCGCTGACCAGCTTCAGCGAAGAGATGCGCAAACGCGGACTCAGCCCTACATCGAAAACGCTCAAGCAGGATGTCGTAAAAGCTGAAGCCGATGTGGCTGAGAAGCTGCAAATCGCCGAAGGCGCCCGCGCCGTGCGAATCAAGCGGTTGCGATTGGCCGATGGGCAGCCGATGAGTATTCAAACGACCTATCTGCCGCTGGAACTGGCGCCGCGACTGGTCGAGGAAGATTTTGGCGCACTTTCACTCTACGAGACGTTGGAGCGTAAATACGGCTTGCGCCCCGCGCGGGCCGAGGAAACGCATTTCGCCGTGCTGGTGGAACCGAGCGAAGCCAGATTGTTGAAAGTCGCCGCAAATTCGCCGGGGCTGGCGGCGGAGCGCGTGGCCTATCTCGCTTCAGGCCGCCCGCTCGAATTGACTTACTCGATCACGCGCGGCGACCGTTACAAGATTGTGCTGGAACTGGTTGCTGGCCAGCTCAATTCGTAATCATCAGATCATCACCACCAATAATTCTTTCATCGGAGAGTAAACGATGTCTCGTCTCGCGGCTCTGAAGCTATTGATGTCTTCGCTGCTCGTTGTCCTGAGCCTGTCCGTTGTTGATGTTTTGGCGCAAGTCGGCGGCGAACGCGCGGCGATTCAGCAGGCGCGCAGTCGCGGCGCTGATCCTTTTCTTCCATTCGCCGTCTGGTACGGCGGCGGCAAGGAGCGGGCGCCGATGCTCGAAGCCGACCCGGAGAAACATCGCGCGGAGTGGCGCGAAGACCTGCGAAAGATCAAAGACCTCGGCTTCAACACCGTTCGCTGCTGGGTTGATTGGAACACCGCCGAGCCGCAGCCGGGCCGATACGATTTTCGCCACGTCAACCAGATGCTGGAACTGGCCGAAGAGCAGGGATTGAAAGTCATCATTCAGGTCTACATGGATTCGGCGCCCGATTGGGTGGGCGAGAAATATCCCGATTCGCATTTCGTCGCCAACAGCGGCGACGTGATCGAATCGCAAGCCGCGCCCGGCTTCTGCCCCGATCACGCGGGCGTGCAGCAGGCGATTCTGAATTTTTACGCGGCGCTGGCTCGCAACGTCGCCAAACGTCCGGCGTTTTACGGCTGGGATTTGTGGAGCGAGCCGCACATCATCAACTGGGCGACGATGCAGTACATGGTCAATCCCGAATTCTGTTTCTGCCGCCATACCGCCGCGCGATTCCGCCGCTGGCTCGAAGCCAAACACGGCTCGCTAGCCGCGCTCAACCGCGCGTGGTATCGCCGCTTCACCTCGTGGGAGCAGGTCACGCCGCCGCGCTTCAGCACGATTCTTTCCTACACCGATTATCTCGACTGGCGTTATTTCGTGATGGACAAACTGGCCGAGGATTTGAATCAGCGCGCCGGGGCTGTGTTGAAAGAGGCGCCGCGCGGAGTGGTGACGAGCCACGCCGCCGCGCCGTCGCTCTTCACTTCGCCGCTGATGGGTGCGGGCGCGCCGGACGATTGGGCTATGGCTCGCGTGATCGAATATTGGGGCACGTCGTTTTATCCGAAGCATTCGTCGCCTGTCGGACAGGACGCGGTTTCGCGCGCCGCTCGATTGGATTTCACGCGCTCGGCTGGCTATCGCTACTCCGACGGTTTTTACATCGGCGAGATGCAGACCGGCTTCGGCACGGTCGGTTTGAACGTCAGCGTTCCGGTGACGCCGGCGGACGTGAACCACTGGGCGTGGAGCGCAATCTCACGCGGCGCAAAGGGCGTCAACTTTTACGCCTTTTATCCGATGAACGCCGGCTACGAATCGGGCGGCTTTGGATTGATCAACCTCGACGGGCGTTTGACCGAACGCAGCAAGGCGGCTGGCGCAGTCGGCAAAGTCGTGACGAAAAGAGCCGCGCTGCTGCTGAACGCAAAACCGGCGAGGGCGCAGGTCGCAGTCGTTTACAACCCGCTGGCTTATATGGTCGGCGGGCCGCGCCGAATTCCGTTTCCGGGCGCGCAGGACGAATACGGCGGCGTCGAGCGCGATTCGTGGATGGGCATTTACCGCGCGATGTTCCCAACCAGCGTGCAAATTGATTTCATTCACGCCGACGATCTGGCGCGACAGGATTTGAGCGGCTACAAGCTGATCTACGCGCCTTACCCGATTATGCTGCGCGGTGAAACCGTGCGCGCTCTCGCGCGTTTCGCCGAAGCAGGCGGCGCGCTCGTGATGGAGGCTCGCGCGGCGTGGAACGATGAGCGCGGCTTTTCGACGCCGACGATCCCCGGCTTCGGTCTCGATCAAATTCTGGGCGCGCGCGAAGTGTCGGTCACTCCGGCGGCGAAGCACACGCTGACCGTCGCCGCGCAGGACGCCGCGTTGCCGCGATTGAACATCGGCGCGGCGATGCAGGGCGCGGTTTATCAGGAGGCGCTCGAACCGCTCAGCCCGTCGTCCCGCGTGATCGCAAAATTCGCGGACGGCTCTCCCGCGATGATCGCCGCGAAACACGGTCGCGGCCAGACGCTGATGATCGGCTCGTTTCTCAGCCTGGCTTATCAACGCACGCGCGACCGCAATCTGGAAGAATTTTTTCAAGGCCTGCTCGATTGGGCGGGCGTCGAACGACCGGCGCTGGTTTCCGATCCGCTGGTCGAAGTCCGTTCGCTCGAAGGCCGCGATTACGCGCTCTATTTCATCTTCAACAACGGCGAGAAGGAGACGAACGCCGAGATCAAACTCCAATCGCCATTCTCGAATATTTCAATTCGTGATCTGGTGACCGATCAGCCGGTTCAATTTCAGACGGCTGGCGCTCGCGTCGCGATCAATCGGACTTTGGCGCCGCAGGCGGTCTGGGCGCTCGAAGTCCGCGAGAAGCGGGACGCGAAGAGATAATTGAAGCCTCTGCATAAATCAAACCGGCGGAGCCTTTGGAGTGCGGTAGCTCGGTACTGCGCTCCAAAGTCTCCGCTGATTCACGCGCAGACTTTAGATAACTACGACGGCTTGCTGGGATGACCTAAACGACAATCGGAAACAGCGGTTGATGGCTTATAACCATCGGCGCAATTCAACAATCCCACAAGGAGGTCTTTATGATTCGTCCACGTATGAACGCTTTTCTGGCGTTGATCTGTCTGGTCTCCGCTCTCAGCGTCGCAAGTCACGCTCAAACCGTGACGGGCACGCTGAGCGGCACAGTCGCCGACGCATCGGGCGCGGTCGTGCCCGGCGCCAAGGTGTCTGCCAAAAGCACTGAAACCGGGTTCACCCGCGAGGTTGCGACCAATGCGGAAGGCTCTTTCCAGATGCCTTTTCTCCCACTCGGTCTCTACGACGTGACCGCCGAGGCGCAGGGTTTTCAAAAGATCACGAAGACCGGCGTCTCGATTGAACTGAACAAGACGACGGTCTCGAATTTCAAACTGGAGATTTCAGCCGTCGGCGCCGTAGTCCAGATCACCGGCGAGACGCCGCAGATCGAAACCACGACCGGCGAGATCAAATATTCGCTCGACGCCAAACGCATCGAAGACACGCCGCTCGCCGGGCGCAACTTCATCTCGCTGGTCGAACAGATTCCGGGCTTCCAGAACGCGCCCTGGATCGGCTCGTCGAACAACCCGACCAACTCCACCGGCTCTTACGCCGCCTTCAGCGGTCAGGGCAGCCGCTCAGCGACATTTCAGGTTGACGGCGTCAACAACGACGACTCGTCCGAAAATCAAAACCGGCAGAACGTCAATATCAGCACGATCAAGGAATTTCAGGTGCTGACCAACGCCTACTCCGCCGAGTTCGGGCGCGCGGGTGGAGCGGTTGTGCTGGTGCAAACCAAGTCTGGCACGAACCAGTTTCACGGCGACGCATACGATTTCATGCAGAACGACATCTTCAACGCGAACGGTTTTTATCGGAACGCGGCGGGACGTTCTTCGACCACCGGAGACCTGCTGCAACCGCGCCAGATTGTTCGGCGGCATCAGTACGGCTGGACTGTCGGCGGGCCGATCTGGCTGCCAGGGAAATACTTCGGGCCAGCCGCATTCGACGGGCGCGACCGGCTCTTCTTCTTCATCAGCGGCGAACGCGTTTCAAACAAGACCAGCGGCACAGTAGGCCGTTTCAAATGGTTGCCGACCGACGTGCCGCGCGCCTGCGGGCCGGGCGAAGTGGCGGCTCCGGGCGGGCCTTTGTGTGTTGATCCGGCGACGCATCCGAATCTGCAACGCGACCTAGATTTCATGAAGCGCGTGATCAGTCTGTGGGACACGCCGGAATTGAAAGACGTGCAGCCGAACGATCCGAACGCCTGCGCCGATATGATCGCCGCTGGCCGCCAAAATCGTTGCGTTACGCTGCAGGTTCCCAACGTCTTCCCCGACTCTGATTACACCGGCAAGTTGGATTTCAAGGCGACGAGCCGCGACACCATGAATCTGCGCTACCAATACGCTCGCCAGATTCGGCGTTCAGGCCGCATCATCTTCGGCGACAACTTCGGCACGAACAACAACCGCCAGTACAGCCTGGGCTTCACCCAGACACACGTTTTCTCGAACCGGCAGGTCGGCGAGTTCCGCTACGGTTTCGGCAACCGCTCGACGCTTCAGGATGTGGCGGACGACAACGCCATTCCGACGATTCGTTTCGCCAACACGCTTTGCAACTCGTCGCTTTGCGGAACGATCATCGGCACCTCGACCAACGTGCCGATCAATCGCCGCCAGCGCGATCATCAACTGGTTTACAACCACACGATCAGTTTCGGCAGGCAGACGTTGAAGGCCGGCATTGATCAGCGGTTCCAGGCGCTCGACGATGTGACAGGTGACCGCGCGCGCGGTTTCTGGACCTTCAGCACGCTCGACAGTCTGGCTTCGATCCGCGCCAAGACGGGCTACACCGGGTGGGAGAACTTCCTGCGCGGCTTCGTCACCGGCTACCAGGCGGGCTTCGGTAATCCGACGGCTGAAAATCGCTTCGGCGAAACCAATCTGTACGTCGAAGATAAATACTCGATCACGCGCAACCTTACGCTGAATCTGGGCGCGCGTTACGAATACGTCCGCGCGCCGAAAGAGATCGAGAATCGCTTTGAGTACGGTTACGGCGACGACAAGAACAACATCGAGCCGCGCATCGGCTTCGCCTGGTCGCCGTGGTCGGAAAACGGTTTTCTGCACAAAGTCACAGGCGGGCCGGGCCAGTTCGTGATTCGCGGCGGTTACGGCATCTATCACAGCCGCCTCTTCCAATCCATCTTCTCGCAGAACCAGTTGAGCATCCGCACGCAGCCGCCGAACGGCTTCGCTTCGGATTTCAGCGCGCTCTGCCGCAACGAAATCTCCGATCCGTCGTGCGGTTTCGTCTTCACGCCGGGGGTGGCTTCGCGCAGCGCGGCCTTCACTGTCAACAGCGCGAACAACACCGGCGCTGTGCGCGACACGGGCGGGCGGTTGCTCAGCACGCTGCTCATCCCGTCGAAGAGCCTGGAGATGCCTTACGTGCAGCAGTGGAACCTGACGACCGAGCGGCAGTTCGGACGCCAATTCGCATTGCAGATCGGTTACAGCGGCAATCGCGGCATCGGGCTGCCCTTTTATGACAGCGCCAACGATTCCATCTTCCCGTTCGTCTCGCCCAACCTGCAGGTTGATGTCGGCGGCGGAAATTTCAAGCCCGTGGTCTTCGACCGCGCCTGCACCGATTTCAGCGATCCGATCTGTATGATCAAGGACGCTCAGGGCAATATCAATCTTGCATCGAGCGGCCCGCTACGCGCCTTCAGCGCCCTCAACAGCACGACGGCGACATTGGCGCAGAAAGGCATCGTGATCGTTGACGGTGTGCCGCACGGTTACATCTCGCTGAGCCAGCCGCGCACAAACGAGCGCAGACCCGATCCGAACTTCAGCCGCAATGTCAATCTGCAAAACTTCACCTGGAGCTATTACCACGCGTTGAATGTGAAGTTGAGCAAACGGCTCTCGAACGGCTTGAGCTTCAACATCATCTACACGTTCAGCAAATCAATTGACACCGGCTCCGAAGCGACTTTCACGGGCGTTGACACCAACGCGCCTTCGAGCAAGAAGGGCGGCGCCGCTGCCAGCTTGCGTGGCTTGAGCGGCTTCCACACGCCGCATCGCTTCGTCGCCAGCTACTCTTACCTGCTGCCGTTCTTCCGCAAACAGGAAGGCTTCATCGGGCGAGCGCTCGGCGGATGGGTGGTGACGGGCGTGACGACGTTGCAGACCGGCAATCCGTTCACGGTGTTGTTGGGTTACGACGTGAACGCCGACGGATTGAGCGCGGATCGTCCACGTGTGGCCGATCTGAGCGTGCTTGGCAGATCAATTGACAACGGACGCCAGCTTCCGGGCGGCTCGGCTGTTGACTCGATTTCGCAAGGGCAGTTGCCGGGCACGGCCTTCATTCCGGCTCAGGCTGGAACGATCAACGCCGACCAGCGCATCTACCTGCCGGGCACGGCGGCGGATGGCACGCTGGGCCGCAATACCTTCTTCACGCACGGTCTGAATTACACCGACATGACCGCGCAGAAGGAGTTCAAAATCACCGAAGGCGCCAAGCTGGTTTTGAGGATGGAGTTTTACAACGTCTTCAACCGCGTTTCGTTCGGCGTTCCGGCGCGCACGATCCTGAGCGGCACTCCGCTTGGCCGAATCACAAGTGACCGCAACCCGGCCAACTTCGTCAACGCCGGGCGCGACAACGGCGCGCGCATGGGGCAGTTGGCGCTGCGACTGGTGTTTTAAAACCGTGGCGGTAGCCTGATCGTGAGTGAGGGCCTGATCTCGACGTCGGCGCCCTCCCTCACGGTCGGGCTACTGCCACACATCTCAAACCGTGGCGGTAGCCCGACCGTGAGTGAGGGCCTGATCTCGATGTCGGCGCCCTCCCTCACGGTCTCACCTACCGCCACACATCTCGAATGTTCAATCACCGATTCAAATTGAAAACGATGGCGGCGCTGGCTTGTCTGGCGCTGCTCATCGTTTATCCCGCCGGGCAATCGGCGAATCAGAACGCGGCGCGCGTGATCCTCGCCATCGGCGCGCACGCGGGCGATATGGAGATCACTTGCGGCGCTGTCTTGGCGCGGCAGCAAGCGAAAGGCGACCGCATCGCGCTGCTGCACCTGACGCTGGGCGAGGGCGGCAACCCGAAGCTTTCCCCGAAAGAATATGGCGAGCAGAAGCGGCGCGAAGCGTTGGCCGCCGCCAAAATTCTCAAAGCCGAAGTCGTCTTCGGGCCGTATCAGGACGGCCAATTACCAAACGATGAAGCGGCGCGGCGTTACGTCGCCGACGTGATTCGGCAGATCAAACCGACGCACATCATCACGCACTGGGAAAAGAGCATTCACAAAGATCACGCCGCCGCGCACGCCATCGTCAAAGACGCTGTGCTGCTGGCCTCGCTCGCCGGCGTCGTCACTGAGCATCCGCCGCATCGAGGCGTGCGCGCGGTCTATTACGCCGAGAACTGGGAAGACGCCGAAGGCTTCAAGCCGTATTTATACGTTGATGTGAGTGAAGACCTGACGCGGTGGAAAGAACTCGTCACGCAGTACGAATTCATTCGCGGCGGCGTTTCGTCGTTTCCTTACCTGGATTATTACGAGGCGCTGGCGCGGGTGCGCGGCGCCGAGGCGCGGAAGCGTTACGCCGTGGCGTTTGAAGTTGATCCGATGGCGAAGAAGCGCGTGCTCGATTCGCTGCCTTGAAAGGATAAGTTATGACGAACGACCGCGCCGTCGTTGCGCTGGACATCGGCGGCACCAAAATTTCCGCCGGCCTGTTCTCGCGCGCGGGCAAGTTGCTCTGGCAGCGAGGTGAGGCTACCGGGCAAATATCGCTCGACGATTCGCTGGATCAGATCACGAAGTTGATTGCGGAAGCCGCCGGCAATGCTCCGGCGGGTTGCGCGATTGCCGGAGCCGGCCTGGCGGTTCCGGGTTGGGTCAATCGGCGCGCGGGCACGGTCTGGGCGCCGAACATCGCGGGCTGGGATCACATCCCGCTCGCCGCGCAGCTTCAGCAACGAATCGAATGGCCGTTGACAGTTGATTCGGATCGCAATGCTTACGTGCTGGGCGAAGCGTGGCGCGGTTGCGCCGCCGGTTTGGAAGATGTGGTTTTCGTCGCCGTCGGCACGGGCATCGGCGTAGGCATCATCAGCGGCGGTCATCTGATTCGCGGTCACGACGATCTGGCGGGTTGCGCCGGATGGTTCGCGCTGCGGCCAGAATTCCAGGAACTGTACGCGCAGATGGGATGCTTCGAGGCTGAAGCTTCGGGCAAATCGCTCGGACGCAAAGCGCAGGAGCGCGGCTTCTTCGCCGGGCGCGATGACGAGGCGCAGGACGCGCGAGCCGTCGTTGAAGCCGCCGAACGCGGCGATGCGGCGGCGACGGCGTTGCTCGACGAAGCCGCGAAGTTTTTGGGAATGGGCGTCGCCAATTTGATCAGCGCGCTCAATCCGCAAATGGTCGTGATGGGTGGCGGCCTCTTTCAACAAGGCGAATACCTGCTCGACGCCGTGCGGCGCGAAACGCCGCGATGGGCGCAGCCGATGGCGGCTGAGCGCGCGCGGATCGAACGCAGCGCGCTTCAGGAACATGCCGGGCTGTATGGCGCGGCGCGGCTTGCAATCAGTACCGGGAGCGGTAGCGACCGGATCAGTAACGAAAGGTGAAATCATAAAATGTCTGCTGAAGCCTACCTGACCCGCGTGGGGCGAATCCTCGACGAGATTCAATCCACGCAATTACCAACCATCAAAGCGGCGGCGGTGAAGATGGCCGATTCGATTCAATCCGGCGGGCGCGTCTATCTTTTCGGCAGCGGCCACAGCGTCATTCCGGTGATGGATGTCTTTCCGCGCTACGGCGGCTTTGTCGGTTTCTTTCCGCTTTACGATCCGCGATTGATGTGGACGAACGTGATCGGGCCGGGCGGCGCGCGCGAACTGTTGTGGCTTGAGCGGCAGGAAGGTTACGCGAAAATCTTTTTGCAAAGCTTCCCGCTCGAAAGCCGCGACTCGATGATCGTCTTTTCGCACGGCGGATTGAACGCCGCGCCGATTGAAGTGGCGCAGGAAGCGCGACGATTGGGTTTGACGGTGATCACCGTCTCGTCGCACGAAAACGCCCGCAGCCGCCAGGCTTCGCATTCATCGGGGCAGAAGCTTTCGGATGTGGCCCATTTCGCGATTGACAACTGCACGCCGCCCGAAGACGCGCTGGTTGACGTGGGGCAGATCGAAAAAGTCGCAGCCGGTTCGACGCTCGCGGCGATTGCGGTGGCGATGTCGCTGGTGGCCGAAACGGCGGCGCGATTGGCCGAGCGCGGCGGCGTGCCGCCGACTTTCGTCTCGCCCAACGTCGAAGGCGTCAAGCCGGGACATCTCGAACACGTTTATCAGGCGTTCACCGATTTTTACTACGCGCGAACGTCGGTGGGAAAAAATGAAGAGTGAACAAGCGGCGCAACTTGTGGATCACACGGCGAAGAGCGAAACCGCCGACTACCCGCATTATCGCGGCCTCGTCCAGGCCATCTTCGCCGGGGCTTTTGTCTTCGGAGTGGTGATGGCCTCGCTCGGAGCTTTGCTGCCGGGGTTGATTGAAAAGATCGGCTTCGACAAGGCGAGCGCGGGCGCGCTGTTTCTGGCGATGAACTTTGCGATGCTCGTCGGCTCGCTCATCTTCGGGCCGGTCTGCGACCGCTTCGGATTTCGATTGCTACTGCTGGTTTCGACTTTGATGGTGGGCGTGGCTTACACAAGTCTGGCGCTGGCGGGCAATTACTCGTCGATTGCGCTGTCGCTCGTCGGTTTGGGTTTGGGAGGCGGCGCGCTCAACGGCGCGGTCAACGCGCTGGTCAATGACATCAGCCCTGCGCGGCGCGGCGCGGCCTTGAACCGGCTGGGCATTTTTTTCGGTGTGGGCGCGCTGGTCACGCCGTTTCTGGTCGGCGCGCTGCGCGAGCGCGTTGGGCAGGAGATGATCGTTTATCTCTTCGCGCTTTTCACGCTGGCGCCGCTCGCGCTTTATCTGACGGTCGAGTTTCCGGCGCCGAAACACGGCGGCGGATTGCCGCGCGGCGAACTGGCCGCAGTGTTGCGCAATCCGCTGCTTTATCTGTTCGCATTCATTCTTTTCTTTCAAAGCGGCAATGAGTTCACCATCGGCGGATGGCTAACGACTTTTCTGGCGGAACGTTTTCGCGTTGAGGCCGGGCAAGCGGCTTTCGTGCTGGCGGGTTATTGGGCGGCGATGATGGCCGGGCGGTTTGTGTGCAGCGCGCTGGCAAGCAAGATCAAACCGGCGACGCTGGTGATGGCGAGCGCGGCGCTGGCGCTGGTGGCGGTCGCGGGCTTGCTGATCGCTCCGTCGCAGCCCTTAGCGATCGCGGCGGCGGTCTCGATCGGTCTCGGCTTCGCGGCCATTTTCCCGACGACGCTGGCGCAGGCGGGCGAAAGCTTCGCGCAGTTTTCGGGCACGGCTTTCAGCGTCATCTTCGTCGTGGCGCTTTGCGGCGGGATGACTTCGCCCTGGCTGGCCGGGAGACTCGCTCAAGCCCATTCCATCAAATTCGGACTGGGGCCGGTGATCTTCAATTGCGCGATGATCCTTCTGCTGCAAATGATCGCAGCGCGGGCGCGCGCGAAAAAGCCTTGAGCGAAAAGCTTAGCGACGAAACGAACTACGCATACGACTCGGCCAATTCCTGTCGCGCGCCGCTTTCGCTCTCCGGCTCGACAACCTGCACGACGAAATTGTTATCTTCCCAGTTCTTGCTCGATGGCCAGTAAATGGTGAAACTGATTCGGCTCCCCGCTTTCAGCCCGCCGGTCGGCAGGTCGGCCACGTAGACGCCCAGATCGGTGTCGCGCGCTTCCACATCCGAAACCGTACGCCATTCGTTGGCGCTCCAGTGAATCACCGCCGGGGCTTGCGTTTCGACGCGCAATGTCAAGCCCGCCGGCGTCACTTCGCATTTGTTATTGAATCGCCAGACGGTGTGGGACGAGCGGGTGTGATGAATCAGGTATCGTTTGACGGTTTGCGGCGGCAGGTCGTAGACGCGGCCTTCGTGGAGCGAGCGGCGCAGTTTGACGTATTCGGCGTGCGCCCAGACCAGCGGCATCGCCGATCCGGTCGCGCGCCCGAAGAACAATTCTCTTTCGGGAATGTCCGGCGCGTCCCAGACCTGTTCGGGGATCATGCCTCCGTCATTGGCGAAAGCCTCCATCGCGCGCATCAACGCTTCGGCTTCCCACGTTCGCTTCGCCGCCAGTTCGTAATGCGCGCGTTCGCCTGTCAGCAGGGGCCACGCGCGCCCGATGCCCGTCCCGTCGAAGGCCGAGCCGTCCTGGTGCTCGCCGTATTCGTCATCAACGTATCGCCGCCAGGCCGGCCCGTTGGGCGTTTCGACTTTGAGCAGCTCGTCAATCACTTTCACGGTGTTGACGATGCGCGGGTCGTGAGCTTCGCGCAATCCGAATCGCACCAGCGCCAGCGCGTCGGGGCTGGCGATGTAGGCCGCCGGCTCGGCTTTCTGATCGGCCAGCGTGTTCAGCGAGAGAGGACGGCACTTGATCGGAACGAAGCCCTGATGCGGCGATGCGGCGTCGGCCTTGTCCGGCTGCGCGACGCGCACGTAATGGCCTTCGACGCCAACCCGGCGATCTATCTCAGTGTCAGTCACGTAAATCCACCGTTCGATGTTGGCGTTCCAGGTGTCGGCGGTTTCTCTCAGATAAGCCGCCACGCTCGACTCGCCCGATTCATCGGCGATGTCCGCCGCAGCCAGCAGCGCCGCGATTTCAGCCGCGAGCGTGAAAGGCGAATAGCCCGGATCGGTTTCCCACCGCTCTTCGGGCGTCACCGGGCCGTTGCGCACCAGATAGCCCGCCGCCTTCTTCACCATCGGCCAGAAGCTGGTCACGTCTTCTTCGTTGACCATCGCCGAGAGCATTCCTTCGCGCCGGGCCTGATCCACCAGCAGAATCGGCAGCGCCGTCTCGTCCATCTGCACGCCGTTCCAGTAAGGGTCGCCCATCATCCACATGTTCTGCGCCCAGTGGCCATCGGATTCCTGCGTGGCTTCCAGATAATGAATCACGTTGCGAGCGGCGTCGCGCGCGCCGGCGGCGATCAAAGCTGAACCCGCCTCGACCAGGTCGCGCGGCCAGACCAGGTGATAGCCGCCCAGGTCCTCATCTCCCTTCGCGTCGCCCCAGGGGATCGAAAGACTGGCGATGATTCCTCCCGGAAATTTCTTCGCCTCGTGAACGCGCATCAGCATCAGGCTGATCGAGTAAAGATCATGCGGATCAGGTTCCGAAGGCGGGACGCGCAACGTCTGCCGCCAGCGCCGCCATTCACTTGCGTATTCTTCCAGCGTCAGATCGAAATCTTCCTGCAACGCGGCCAGCGCGCAAAGACTCGCTTCGTGGGCGCCGACGCCGAAACCCAGCGCCAGCGTGAAGACGCCATCGGAGCGATTCAGATCAATCTCGCCCATCATCGCCACGTTGCCGTTCTCGGCCCGCTCGTAGCTCCATTCCATCCGCTTGTGGGCCGACAAATCCTGCCAGCCGTCGCTGACGCCGACAAAGCCGACCGATCTCTTTACCCACGACGCGGAACAGGCCAGCGCCAATGCGTAACCGTCGCGTTCGGCGAACAGCATCGGCGTGCTTTTGTAATCGCCGACCCAGGCGTTATTGCCCGCTCCATAATTGCCCAGATGCGGCGCCAGCAGCGCGTAAAGATGGTAATCCTCCAGCCGTCCCTGCAATGGCGTAAACCGTGTCCGCTGCAACACGGCGTCACGATGCGGCGAAGTGATAATCTCTTTCTCGATGCGGTAACGCCCATCAGCGCAGGTGTTGATCAACCGGTAAGCGGGAACGCCCGCCGCCAGATACTCCACCTCGTGCCGCGCGTGGCGCTTCTCTTCAGAAAAGAACTCGCGCCCGTCGGTCACGATCAACCCCAGGTCGCGCGTGCAGGCCTGATCCACGCGAGGGAAATAGATTTCATTGAAGATGCCGTGACTGAGCGTGAACCAGACGCGGCTCGCGGCGCTCGGCGCCGTGCCGACGCCGCTCTTCGCGCTCGATGTCCATTTGGCCGGAATGCCCGGCCAGCCCGGCGCCATTTTCTGTTTACTTTCCATGTTTCCTGCCTTTCCGGTTGCTGTCGTCCGCGATTGCATATTATTCTAAAAACGCGATAGGGACAGATGAATGAATTGCGCAATCAGGGGCGAAGAATATGAACGCAGTGTTACAAGAGCCAATCGCGCCGGAGATCATACAAGCTCTCATCACTCAGGCCACCTCAAGCGGTCTTTCAGTAAACGAATATCTGCGCGTGCTGCTCGGACTAAACGGCGGGATACAACCCGTAGACGACGAAAGCCTCGATGCGTTTATGGCTGATATGGAATTGCTGGCTGAAGGGACGGAGCACTTGCCGCCATCAACCATCACCTACTCCCGCGAAGACATCTATTTTGACCACGACTGATGGCCTATCTCATTGACTCAAACGTTTTTCTTCGCGCCGCAAAGCGCGCCGATCCTGACCGGCCGCTCGCTCTCGGAGCCATTCGTAAACTGAGAGCGAATAAGGAAGACCTCTGTTACACAACTCAGGTTTTAGTCGAGTTTTGGAACGTCTGCACGCGCCCCACATCCGCGCGTGGAGGACTGGGTCTCTCTCTTCAAATAACCGAGCGAAAAACCAACCTGATAGAGAAGCGGTTTCGTTTATTGACAGAAAGCCTCGCCACGCATCAGGAGTGGCGGCGACTTGTAGCCGCTTATTCGGTTTCAGGCGTACACGTTCACGATGCAATGCTGGTGGCCGTAATGAAAGTTTACGGCGTCACGCATCTGATGACCTTCAATAAAGACGATTTCAAACGCTATCCGGGCATCACAGCCCTCCTGCCTTCTGAGGTATAAGTGTTTCATCCGCTCAAAGCGGCCATTCGGGCGGGAAACATTCCTCGCACTGAATTTCGATAAACTCCAGCCACTCGTGGATCTCGGATTCTCCGGGCAACGAGTGCTTTTGATCGGCAATCGCCCTCTTGAAAAGCGATCCCCAACGATCCGCTACGAACACGCCGGCGACGCGCTGCCCGGCGCCGTTGAAATAATCGTCAAAGACTGTTCCGTCACGATCCGAGAGAATCGGGAAAGGCGTCTTTAAATCTTGCGCAAGCCGGCGCAGCGCCGCGACCTCGGATCGTGAGATGATCAGCGCCTCCGCCTCCAGACGTTGATATTCGCCATAATCCGCCGCCACTTCGCGCAACAACTCGCGGCAAGCTGGGCACTGATCGTCGTGGATGAAGACCAGAACCAGGTTTTGATGTTGTTTGTAATCCCACGATTTCACGCGGCCCTGCCGGTTGGCCGCCGGTAAATCGAAGGACGGAATCACACGTCCCGGCTTCAACTCTTCGGCATGCATTCGCGCTACCCTCCTCTCGCCGCAATCTCAGCATCGCCCTCGGATCGAAAATGCCCGTCACCGTGTGTTCCGCAGCGCCAGCCAGACGCCAAGCCCCGCTTCCGCCGCGCACATCGCCCGCGTCGCCTTCGGGTGATTCACGAACCCGCTGATGAAATTGCGGTAGGCTTTCGGCCCAAACCGCCACAGCCGCAAGTAACGTTTGGGGCGAATTGCTCCAATGATTCCTTCTCCGATCATTCCAATCGCCAGCACTTCCATGAACCGATTGTTACGTTTGCCACGCATAATTCCTCCTTCTATAACCACAGCTTTCTCAGCGTTTTTTGAGAGCTATTGTGATTGAGCCACCAAATTCCGCCTGCAACAATCAGGCCGCCGGCAATCACTCCGACGGCGATAGCGCGCTTCGATGGGCGGCGCGGGCGCGGTTGCGCGTACTCTGTCTCCGGGTAATCGCGCGGCGCGCTCTCGTCGCCTTCGCGCATCGCCATTTGAATCACCTGAGCCAGATGCAGCGCGCGCCGGTCGGTCATCTGTTCGATCTGTTCGCGGCAACTGAAACCGTCCGCGATGATGATCGCGTCCTTGTCCGCCGCGCGCACCGCAGGCAGCAACACACGCTCGCCGCATTTGACCGACACGTCGTAATGATCACCGCGCTCGAAGCCGAACGCGCCCGCCATCCCGCAACAACCCGAAGCGAGGATTTCAAAATCCAATCCCATCTTCTCCAGCGCCGCTTCTTCATCGTCCATCTTCATCAGCGATTTGTGATGGCAATGGCCGTGAACGACGGCTTTGCGGTTCAGTCGCGGCAAATCGAAATGCGGCGCCTTCTTTTGCAGGAATTCGCTGAGCAGGAATGTCTGCGCGCTTAATCGTTTGGCGTTCTCGTCGTTCGGGAAGAAGTTGACCAGTTCGTCGCGGAAGACCGACGCGCAACCCGGTTCGAGCACGACCACTGGCGCGCCCGCTTCAATCGGCTCTTTGAGCGCATCCAGAATCTCGCGCAGCGCTGCTTTCGCATCGTCGAGCATTCCCCAATCGTAAAGCGGCCGCCCGCAACACAGATTCATCTTCGGCACGGAGACGCGGAAACCCGCCGCTTCGAGCGTTTCGACCGCCGCCTGCGCCGTGCGCGGATGAAAGTGGTTGTTGAAGGTGTCGGCCCACAAAATCACGCTGTTGATTGCGGATTGCGGATTGCGGATTGCGGATTGACCATCGCTGCCGTTCTTTCGACGCCGGAACCACTCTTTGAACGTGTAAGGCGCGAAGTTCGGAATCTCACGTTTCGGATGAATGCCCGCGACGAATTTGGCGATTCCGCTGAGCAGCGGCGCGTGCGTCAGGAAGTTGACCACGCCCGGAACAATCGCGGCCAGCCGCGACCAGCGGTGAATGCGCCCCATCGTCCACGCTGTGCGCGGGCGCGCGCGGCCTTCAAAGTAATGCGAGAGAAATTCCGCCTTGTACGTCGCCATATCCACCTGCACCGGGCAGTCGCCTTTGCAGCCCTTGCAGGACAGGCACAGATCGAGCGCCTCTTTCACCGCCTCGCTCTGCCAGCCGCCGGTCACCGGATCGCCGCGCAGCATCTCCGAAAGCAATCGCGCGCGGCCTCGCGTCGAATGCTTCTCTTCGCGCGTAACCATGTAGCTCGGACACATCGTATCGTTGCCCGGCTCGCCATCGAGCCTGCGGCAGACGCCCGCTCCCACGCATCGTTCGGTCGCGTAGCCGAAGCTGTGGCGGTCGTCGGGAAACTCGAAATGCGTTTGTACCGGGGGCGGATTGTAGGCGATGCCCCAGCGCAGATTTTCATCCACGCGGTAAGGCGCGACGACTTTGCCCGGATTCATCCGCCATTCGGGGTCCCAGATAGTTTTGAATTGGCGGAAGGCCTCGATCATTTCGTCGCCGAACATTTTCGGCAGCAACTCGCCGCGCGCCTGCCCGTCGCCGTGCTCGCCGGAAAACGATCCGCCGTGACTGACCACCAGATCGGCGGCCTCTTCCAGAAACGCGCGCCATTTTTTGATCCCGTCGGGAGTTTCCAGATCGAACGTCAACCGCGTGTGCACACAGCCGTCGCCGAAATGGCCGTAGAGCGGGCCGATGTAGCCGTACTTATCCTTCAGCTTTTCAAGCCCGCGCAGGTAATCGCCGAGTTTGCCGGGCGGCACGGCTGAATCTTCCCAGCCTTCGTGGTTGTCCGGCTCGCCCGGCACGCGCGCGATCGCGCCCAATCCTTCTTCGCGCAGATACCAGATGATCCGCTCCTGCTTCGGATCGTCGAAGAGCTTCATCGAGGTCGTCTGCCCTTCGCGCTTCAACTCATCCATCAGCCTGCGCGCCTTGCCGTCGGACTCTTCCTTGCTCTCGCCGCCGAATTCGACCAGCAGCCACGCGCCGCCTTTGGGCATCAGTTCCAGGTCCCTCGGATGCATGCCCTTCTTCTTCATATCCTCGACGAGTTCGTCATCGAATCCTTCCAACCCGATCGGATTATGTCCCAACATTTCCGGCACGTGATCCGCCGCGACGAACATGTCGGGATAACCCAGCACCAGCAGCGAGCGCACGGCCGGACTCGGCACAAGCTGCGCGGTGATTTCCAGAATCATCGCCAGCGTGCATTCCGAACCGACCAGCGCGCGCGCCACGTTGAATCCGTTTTCAGGCAAAAGCTCCGGCAGGTTGTAACCCGACACGCGGCGCGGCAATCGTGGGAAACGCGCGCGGATCAAATCGGCGTAGCGGTCGCGAAAGGCTTTCATCTGCGCGTAGATTTCGCCGCGCCGTCCGCCTTCATTGATGATGCGCGCAAGCTCCTCATCGCTCGTCCGCCCGACGCGCATCCGCTCGCCGTCGTAAGTCAGAATCTCCAACTCCTCGATGTTGTCCGAGGTGCGCCCGGCCATCACTGAATGAATCCCGCACGAATTGTTGCCAACCATTCCACCGAGCGTATTGCGATTGTGCGTCGCCGGATCGGGGCCGAAGGTCAGATGATGTTTTTCAGCCGCGTCGCGCAGCGTGTCCAGAATGCAGCCCGGCTCGACCCGCGCCAATCGCTGTTGCAGATCGAGCGTGATGACGTTGTGCAGGTACTTCGAGAAATCAATCATCACGGCCACATTGACGCTCTGGCCCGGAATGCCCGTGCCGCCGCCGCGCGCCAGTATCGGCGCGCCGTGACGCCGGCAGGCCGCGACAGTTTGAATCACGTCCTCTTTGTCGCGCGGGATGACGACGCCGATTGGAACCTGCCGGTAGTTCGACGCGTCGGATGAATAAAGCCCCCGGTCGCCCGCGCTGAATCTGACCTCGCCCTGAATGATCGAGCGAAGCTCGCGCTCGAGCGCCGCTGCGTCAACTTCGATTGTGCGCGTCACGCCGGTTTGCAAATGATCATGAATTTCAGCCGGCGGCGTCTTGACTTGAACTGCAACAGCCATTGTTCTACCTCCCAACCAGATCCGTTTGCGATGGCGCGGGTGGGACAATTTGGCAAATTGTTCCACTCACGCGGCGCCGTATGGTCGTGTAATGATTTCGAGGTTATGCCCATCGGGGTCTGGAAAATAAACCCCACGCCCGCCGTCGTTGGTGTTGATTTCGTTTGCACGCTTGTGAAGCGGGTCTGCCCAGAACGGAATTCCGCGCTCCCTGATGCGAGCGAAAATTTCGTCAAACTCTTTTTCGCTCACCAAAAAAGCGTAGTGCGCTGGCGTAAATTCGTGTTTGGCGTCCATGAAATCCAGCGTGATTTCGTTACTGAGTTGCACCGTCAAAAAATGTCCGAACGGCGTTGGCGCGGGAAGCCCTAAAATTTCCGCCAGAAAAGCGGCGGACACAGACTTATCGCGCGCGTGGACGATGGTATGGTTCAGTTTAACGCTCATAAAAATCTTCCTTGTT
>WBZR01001196.1_pt1 | contig 34449 bp, 45 predicted proteins | sample 5204231 | NCBI WGS metagenome assembly WBZR01 (sample SAMN12412403, study PRJNA552823) | activated sludge metagenome | isolation source: activated sludge from anammox sidestream of wastewater treatment plant... | place: USA: Virginia | collected 2017-08 | reverse complement strand
GCTGGGCGATGCGTACACCTCGCTGACCGCTGTAGCGATGCACTCGGCTGTCATGGCTGCGCTGGTCAAGTTGGATTTGATTGCAACTGCACGCGGTTCCGATGGTTCTTATTTCCAAACTTATCAGGGCAAGCGCGTCATTGTTGATGATTCGCTCACCCCCACCAGCACCGTCTATCCTACATACCTGTTCGGTGCGGGCGCGGTTGCGTATGCTGAGGGCGAGGTTCGTATGCCGGTCGAGACTGATCGCAACAGTCTGTCTGGCTACGATGTGTTGATTAACCGTCGCCATTTCGTTCAGCATTTGCGCGGCGTGAAATACAGCGGCAGCGCGACAATCAGCACCGGCGATGGCACTAGCGGTCACCCAACTCGTGCAGATTTGGAGACAGGCGCGAGCTACACCCGTGTGTACGACAACAAGCAAATCCGCTGCGTTTTGTTCAAGCACAAAATCTAAGGCGATTATTGTGGGTCTGTTGTCATTTGTTAGCCAAGACCAGCCGGTAGCTATTGCTGCCGTGCCGGTTGCGGCTGCCAAAAAGCCAAGCGTTCGTGAGTTGTTCGGCACGGTTTCTGGAGGGACTGTTGCAGTTTTGGGTGGTGGGATTTCGCTGCAAAGCGACATTGAAAAATTACCCAAAGGCTGCGCTATCATCGGTGTAAATCAACATGCGGCTAGTTTTATGCCTGTTGATTATGCCGTTTGTTTAGATACCGGAATTGCTGAAAAAATCCGCGAGTATTCCGACTGCAAAATCATTTCGCAGCAAAATGAGACCGCTGTAGATTTCGTTATTTACGATGAGGACAAAGAAGAGTTGTGTGCGGCATTCCAAAGCACGATTCCCGCTGTTGTTCTCGCCGTGAAGCTGGGATTTACAAAAGTTATCTTGTGCGGCGTTGATTTGTACGAGTCGGGTAAATACTTTGACGGCACGAATGTTATGGCTGGGCAGGCAGACAAAAAACTGCAGCTAGAGTTTTGGGCTGGCGCAAAACAGGCGCTTGGAAAAGACGCGAAAAAAATAAAAGTGATGGCAGCTAGTCCGCTTTCTGCCGTTTTCGATTCGATTAATTGAGGAATTAAATCATGGCACAAGTATCAACAACCCGTGGTTACATTGGCAAAGGCAAAATCAGCATCATCCCCAAAACCGGCGATAAAACGCCTGTGGAAATTGGCAACTGCAAATCGTTATCCGTGTCGGTAGATACCGACCGCAAGGCGCGTATAGACTACCAAAACGCTGGCGGTGGTGAGCTGGATGTATTGGAGCGCATCACTTCGGTGAAAGGCGAAATGACTGTAGACGATTTCAAGCCGGAAAACTTAGCGCAGGCGCTGCGTGGTAGCGTTTCTGCGGAGTCTGCAACCACTGTCACTGATGAAATCCAATCGCTGTATGCTGGTCGTAGCGTTGTGCTTGATTACATTCCTGACACCGCGCAAACGATCACGGTTAAAGCCGCGCCGTCTACTGTGTGGGTTGCTGAAACCGTGTACTCGCTGGGTGATCGCATTGTTGAGGGCAACAAAGTTTTTGAAGTTACCACGGCTGGCACCTCAAAAGCTGCGCCAAAGCCAACTTTCACCGGCACAATCGGTGCAACTGTTACTGATGGCACTGTTACTTGGACTGTGCGCGCACCAGAGACTTTGGTTAAAGACACGCATTACAAGGTTACTAATTCCGGCATCGCTGCGCTGCCTGCCGCTAATGCGTTGTTCGCCGGTGGATTGCGCTTGAAAATCAGCTACACCAAAAACCTGCAGTATTTAGTGCAAGCATTAACTGACGCTGGCACTGAGTATCTGTTGGTGTTTGATGGCTTAAATGAGGTAGATAGCGGCAACTCTGTAATCGTTAAAATTCATCGCACAAAATTCTCGCCAACTTCTGGTCTGGATTTGATCGGAGATGATTTTGGCGAAATCAAAATGGAGTTTTCCGCGCTGAAAGACGCGTCGATTGTTGCGGCAGGCTTGTCGCAATATATGCAAATCGCGATGGTGTAAGTTTGGTGATGCGCACGGATGCGCAGACCTAATTTATCGGAGGAAATAAACTAGCAGGGGTGATGCCGTGGCAGATAAGAATATCAACATAGATGTAACGGCAACAACGCTAACAGCAGAGCAGCAATTAAAAAAACTAAAAAAAGAACTTGGCGAATTGCTCAAAAGCGGAACGGCAACGGATGCCGAACTTTCCGCTGTCACTGACAAAATACAAAAACTAGGTAGCGTAACAGAGCGCAGCGCGGATGGTATGCGCCGCACCGGTGATGCCGGTAAATCTATGGGAGGTGGCGTATCGTCTGCTTCCGGTGCGATGGGTTCTCTCATCACTGCTGCAAAAGGTTTCATCGGCGTTGGACTGTTAAAAAGTTTTGCAGAACTGACAGCGCAATCCCAAAACCTTAATCGAATGCTCGCTGGATTATTTGGCGGGACGAAAGAAGCTGCACAGCAATTTCAATTTACCTCCACGCTGGCGAAACGGCTTGGTGTCGAGGTTTATTCTTTAACTGATGCTTATGTGAAACTTGCTGCTGCAACGCGCGGCACTTCACTTGAAGGCGAGAAAACTCAAAAGATATTTAGCTCATTCGCTACCGCAATGGCTAGCATGGGCGCTGGTACGAATGATATAAACGCAGCCATGATTCAGCTGTCGCAGGGCGTGAGTAAAGGTCGCTTTGAGCTGGAAGATGTTAAGGCAATCATGGAAAGAATCCCCGGTTCTGCGAATATCTTTGCAGAATCTTTGGGTAAAACAACAAAAGAATTTTATGACATGATTTCTGCCGGTCAGCTTGGCCGCGCAGAGGTAGAAAAAATGGCGCTTGGGCTAGAGAAAGTTTACGGCGCTGATACAAAAATCACAGGGCTTTCTCAAAGCTGGAATAACTTTGTAACAACGCTCAAATCATCAGTCAACGGGCTTGGTGAGGCGACAAATTCCGGCGGGTTTTTAACTGGCACAGTAGATGCTCTATCCAAGACAGTAGAGGGGCTTGGTGTTGTACTGAGCAGCACAGCGAAAGGCACTAGCGCGTTCGGCAAGTCGCTTGGTGCGTTAGCTGCTTATGCAAACGGAGGAACATGGGCGGACTTAAAAGCAAACATTTCCGAAATTGGAGATGAATTCACCGCGTCTACAGGGAAAATGGCGCGTAGTTTATTTGGCATTAAAACCGCACAGGATGAATTTGCAGACGCTCAAAATAAATCAGCGGCTGTATCAAAAGAATTTTCGTCCGCAATTCTTGACGGCGCTTCGAGTTATACGAAAGCAGCTACCGCTGCAGCAAATGTTGTAGAGTCAACAAAAAACTATGGTGATGCGTCGATAGCTGCGGCACAGGCTGGACTGGCACAGGCTCAGGCAGTCGGTCAGTTGCGCGATGTTTTGAACGCAAAAGCTGCTGTGGAAAATGCAGGCGTATCTGCGGCAGAAAAAAACGCCACAGCAACACGGCAACTTGTCGAATTGTCACAGAGTAGAGCCGCTGCAATTACAGCAGAGATAGAGCGGTTAAATTCTTTGACGACTGCAAACGGCTCTGAAGAGCAGGCGCGGGCAGAGGCGATCATTAAGCTGCAAGAGGAACAGCTAGAACTTGACAAACTAATACCAAAGCAAGTTTTACAAGCACAAAACGCGCAAACTCTAGCGGTTGTGCAGGCAGATCAGGCTCGTGCGTCTGCTGCCGCGTCTGCTGCATTGTTGCAGCAATCAATCAATGTTGATGCGCTAAACCAAAAACACGCGCAACAAATCCAGTGGCTCAATTTGTTGAAAACAGCGAACACTGACAGGGCGAATGCAGATGCACAGTGGGTTGCACTAAACACGCAATTGATAGAGTTGGAGCAGCAAAAAACGGCAATGGTCGGTGCGTCTGCGGCTGAACAGGCAACATACAACGCGGCTGTTGAAGAGACAAAAACAAAACTGGCAGAACTGGAAGCGGCGATGGGTGGCGGCGCTGCTGCTACGGATGTGATTCGAGCAGCTACGGATGCCGCAAAACTATCTACTGAGCAACTGACGATTGCGTTACAGCAACAAAATCAAGCGCAGGCTGATGCGGCTACGATGTCGCAATTACAGCTGGATTTAGAAAATAAATCGCTGGATCTGAAACGAATAGAGTTGCAGCGTCGTTTGGATGTTGCGAAAGCGCGTGGCAATGAAGCGGAAGCCCAGAGGATTCAAAACGATTTGTATCGGTTGGAAATTGAGCGCGTAAAAGCGGCGGCGGCGGCTAAATCGCGCGAGATAGTATCGCTAAACGAAAAACTAAAATTGCTGCAAATGCAGGCAGAGGTTGATGGCGTAATTACAGAACAGGAGCGCAGGCAAATTGCGATTGCACAGCAAAAAATCAGGATTGCGGAAGCGGAAAAAAACGCATTTGTTGCAACTGCGAAAGCAAAAGAAGATGTGATAAATGCAACGCGCGGAGCCGTGCAGGCTGAACAAAGCCATGCGGCAGCGGCAGAAAAAACCAAAGGCGCAATAGAGGGGCAGGCAGTTGCAAAGCAGCGCGTGGAAGCCGCTAGCGGCGGTTCTGGCGGTGGTTCTGGTGGCGGTGGTAGCAGCGGAACAATGATGCGATTAGCGCGCAATGATTCGATGTACACAACGCAAGAAGGGAAGGACGCATACAACGAATTCTGGAATACGGACAGAAAACTCAGCGGTATGTCTACTAATACAGATGCACTTAAAAATACATATTTAGCCGCTCAAGAACTTGCGAAATTAGCTGAGGATGATGCGCTGCGGGCGCGAGCGCGTGATGCGTCAAAACAAAAAGAATCTGAGCGCGATTCAGCAATCGCGGCACTGAAAGAAAAAGCAAAAGCTTCAGAGGTTACGCCGTCAAAAGTTGTGCGGTTTGAGTTATCATCGCCGGACGGGAAAAAATTCGCTGTTGATGCTGTTGGCGGGTCAGAAAATCAATTAGAGCAGTGGTTAAATAGCATTGCAAAAAGCAAAATGGCGGCACAATGATTTCGTTAAGTGATGGCATTACTACAGTTATTTTGCCTGATGGATTGAATTGGGTTGATGAGCATGCGTGGCAGGCAGTTGGGTCGAGTTTCACACGCGGATTAACTGGTAAGCCGATCATACAGGTGCAAGCCGCAAACAAAGGCAGACCGATAACGCTAGAGCCATACGATGTGAGCGCGGCGTGGTGGACGCGGTCAGAATTGTCTGCATTAGATGAATGGATAAACGACCCTGATCAAACTTTGACGCTGGTGTTTATGTCGCAAACATTTACAGTGCGGTTTAGGCACTATGAGCCGCCTGCTGTCGATGCAAAACCGATTATGTTTTATAGCGACCCTGTAGCGTCAAATATAATCCAGCCCACAATAAAATTAGTGACGGTGTAAAAATTATGGCAATTGAAAGCGGGAATATCTATTTTGTTGAGTCGCAAGTTATGGACGATGTGCCAGAGGGCGGTGGTGCGGCGACTGGAACAAAAATAATCGACGGGCAAATGAACAATGTTTTCCCTGATATTTCGGACACCGACAGGGCGTATGGGCGTTTGAATTTGCGCAAAATGTTTTTGTCTGTTTATACAGCGGATGTTGACACTTTCGGCGGCGCAAAAACTGTAGTGACTGCGTTGCCGACAGACGATTCGCTTGCTTATACATTATTCGACACGGGAGAGCCGTTCGATACGCGTGACGATGCTGCGGATAAGGTCGAGGCGTATTTGTACAAATCGCAAGCGTGGCAAGGATATTTGAACGAGAATCATATTGCAGGAATGACTGCAATTAGTGTGATACAGAAAGTCGGCAGTGTGTTGCCTCCAATTGGTAAGACGCTTTGCCTCGTGCAGAATGAGGGGCTTGTAAACGAGATAGAACAATATGTTCGCGTTATTGAAGTTTCTGCTGTCGAGGTAGAGTTTACCGACGAATCAGGAAACCCATATATACGCTTGATCGTAACAATGACGCTATCTGATGCGTTGCGTTTTGATTTTAACGGCCATGTTGTGAATAAAAGCGACACTGCATATACATTCACAAACAAAACTCGCATTCGTGACACGCGCGTGGCAAACGCTACCAAATACTACGCCGCACAACCTCTAGCTGTTGCGGCTGGGGTTGGTGATTTAACTGTCAAAACAAAGAGCTTGTTCACGCAATTAGTCCCATCTGCGCAATCAGAAACGCCGCTTGTGAACAAAACGCTATCGCCCACTATTGTATCTATGCAGGCGACTCGCAATGACGCGATTACGATTAGTTTTTCCGGTGTGTCCATTTCGCCTGTTTTGCGTTTCGTCGCACCAACTGGCATTTTGCCATCGTCATTGCTGCTGACAATTTCCGGCAACAACATCACGGATGACGGCGCAGGTAATGCGATGCTGAATAGTGCGGTTATTGGCGCGGTTGTCTACGATACGGGTGAGATTATTTTTGCAACCGGCGCACCGACAACAACCGGCACGGCATCACTGACATACATTCCAGCGGCTCCGGTATCGCAACAATCGCACACAAAAGCTCTTGCTGTAACCGCTGAGAATCGCCGCACAAATTGGGTTGAAACGCTATTGCCTATCCCCGCGCCTGCAACTCTTACTGTGAGTTATATGGCTCAGGGTGGATGGTATGTGCTGCAAGACGATGGCAATGGCAACATTACAGGCACAGACCCATCTATCGGTGCGGGGACTATTTCTTATGTGACGGGGGCGATGCTTGTAACACTAGGCGCGTTGCCGGATGCGGGTAGCCAGATCATGCTGTCGTGGGCTTCACCAACTCACTATGTCAAACATTCTGATGGCGCTGGAATAGAAATAGATCGTACTTTTCATTTCGATTTAGCGCGCAGCATTAAACCAAATAATTTCACAGTGGAATGGATTTCTGGCGGCGTGACAAAATCAGCCACGGCAGATGTGACGGGTAATATCACTGGCGATGGAACTGGTTTTGTTTTTTATTCGTCTGGCAAGCTGTGGATTAAAACCAGTTTCTTCCCTGACGCGGCTACACAATTTTCTTTTAGCGGAAAAGATCAGACAGAAGAACACATCACAAAAACCGGCGTTACGGCATCCGGCGGTTTAGCGTCGATCGCTATAGGCGAGGCAATTCAGGCAGGCAGTTTGCGCTGCGAATGGACTACACAATCAAAAACTAAAAAAGATAGTGTTACAACACTCTACACATACGAAAATAAGGTGGTATAAATTATGCCTAGTTATTCAACTGCCACGCTTGTAAACATAAAAAAAACAGAGAGCGTTAAATCATCTACCGCTGGCGAAACTCGACGCTACAACCATGTCGCATCTGATACGGGTGACGGTTACATAATCGGCGAATCTGGAACAATAAACTACAGCACCGGCGCATTAGTTTTGCCAGTGCTACCTGATGTTACCGAGAGCGTCTGGAATAGTTCTGAGTCTGTAGAGGCGTGGGACACTTCGACTGGCACTTCTACTGTGCATTCATTCACCAGCGGAATTGTGCAGATTTATTACACACCGGATGGCGCTTCTTCTGATGATTTCGATGTTGATTTAGAAATTCCGGCAATCACTATCCAATTATTGCCTGCTGATTTTGATCAGTTAATTGTGCAGGGCTCGTTGTGTTTTACTGCGGGCGGTCATCGTTATGTTGATCGTGCTGGTGCAATAATTCGTAACCCAGACCCTGCAACTGGAAGCGGTACAAATGTTGGCACAATTGATTACCAAACCGGCACGGTAATAATTACAAACACAGCTGGTGGGTTGTCAGATTTCACAATCGTCTCTTTACTGACAAAATACGGTGATTGGTTGAGCGTTAGTGCGAATTTCCGCACGCAATTATCACCGCTAAAGCCAGAGGCGTTGTCTATCGTTGCAGTGACGGCAGACGGCGAACAAATTACCGCTTCGGCTGATTCAGGCGGTGCAATATCCGGCGAGTGGATTTCCGGCAATGTCAATTACAATTTCGGCACGGCAAAAATGGATTTTGGCAAAACAATTTCGAGTGTTTGGACTCCGCGCGAAGTTGACCCTGCAACAATTCGATATAACGCAGTGAGCTACAAATACATTCCGCTGTCTGCTGATATCCTTGGTATTGATGCAGTTAGATTGCCAAGTGACGGCAGAGTGCCGATTTATCGCGCTGGTGATTTAGTTGTGATTGCTAACACAGACGATGCTGCGCCCGTCACAATTTCAAATGGCGGGACAATTAGCGCAGGGCGTTTGCGGTTGGCGTGGGTGCGTTTAATTGACAACGATGGCAACACAGTAGCGCAGGATAAATACGCGCTAGACCGTGCGGCTGGGACGATTACAGTGCCTAGCGTTGCTGGATTATCGCAACCATTGACACTGCGTCACACAGTAGCAGATTTGCGCATGGTTACCGATGCGCAAATTGACGGGACGCTGACTTTATCGCGTCAACTTTCGCACAATTTCCCGACAACTGGCACGATTGTTTCCAGCTGTTTGTTGCACGGCGATCGGCACGCGCGCGTATCAACAACCTTCGACCAGAAAACATGGGACGGCTCATGGAAGGATACACAAGTCGGAGATGCTGCAACGGCGACAATGGACTTTCTCGCGCATCCGATTGTAGTTAGTAATGCCGGTGCGGAAACTGAAAGATGGGTGCTGAGATTTCTAACGCAAACAACGGTAGAGCTAATCGGTGAGACGCGCGGCTTAGTGTTCAGTGGCGCGTTTAATGCAGACATTGCGCCGATAAATCCACGCACAAGAGAAAATGGTGTTGGCGGCGTTCCCTATCTTGTAATTCCGGTCGCTGCAAACGGTGGCGGATGGTCGGCAGGTAACATTGTGCGAATAAATACAGTGGGAGCAATCGCGCCGATTTGGATTGCACGCTCAATTATGCAATCTGATGAGCCGGCGGGTGATGGTGAGGATGGCTGTGAGATTTATTCGTTGGGCAATGTAGACAGACCGTGAGGAATTAAAAATGCCGATTACGCACAAGACAAGATTTTTTACTTCTAACATGGCTAACGCTCCGGTCATGACAACGGGAGCGGGTGGAATTATTGCGGTACTCGACGGATGTTTGCTTAACGGGTTTAACACAAAAACCTTGTCGAGTTTGTCTGTGACTTCTGGCATTGCTACTGCAACGGTTTCCGGTGGGCATGGTTATTCGCAATATGTGATTATTGAGATTTCCGGCTCGTCGATTTCCGCGCTAAACGGAACGCACAGAGTTGCAACAGTTCCAGACTCGAATACATTTACCTTCGACGCGACTGGCGTGGCAAACGGCACAGCAACGGGTACGATCACTGCTATTGTCGCAACGCCTACAGGATGGACAAAATCATTTTCAGGCACAAACAAAGCGGCGTATAAATCAACGACAAGCGCAAGCGGCTGTTATTTTCGGATTGATGATTCTGGTGCATATAACAACGCAAACGGTCAGCCAGCGCGTGGGTATGAATCAATGACTGGTGTCGATACAGGCTCCTCACCGTTCCCGACAACCGCACAGCAGGCGAATTTTAACTGGCGGCGATCAACAGACGCGAGCGGCGATAGGTTGTGGGCACTGGTTGCCGACGACCAATTTTTTTATCTGTTCGTGCGGTTGGCGGCAGCGAACACAGCGAACACTATCATGCTGTTCGGTGACATTAACTCATTTGATGCGCTTGATGCGTTTGCATGTGTATGCTCTGGTGCGAGCAATTTCTTCGGCGGTGCAAGCGGCGCGGCGGCGATAAGCTCAAACCAACCCTTCGCTGGCTATGCGTCATCTGGGCTGTATATTGTCAGGCCGCATGGCGCAGTAGGCGCTGGCGCAGATTCGTGTTATATCGCGCATATTGGCGGGGACGCAAACAACTTTAGCGCAAGCAGCACAAACAACACAGCAACTTCCTCAATCGCTGGTGGGATGTTGTTGGCGCGCGGCGGTGTAATTTTTGACAACTCACTAGGACGGAAGCCGCACGGCATGTTGCCAGCGTTTCATACTTCGCTGGTTAACCCGACAACGCTAATCCCTAACAATCACTCTGTGCAGATCATCAACGGCGCGCTGTATTTATGCACGCGGCTGTTTACGGGCAGCTCTACGCAGGATGGCTTTGTTGCTATCGGATTGGATGGGTGGCGATAATGGCTGATAATATTATCGGCAACATATTTGCAACGCCAAGCCCTGTTTTTTCCGGCTTTTCCGCGCTGTCCGGCACGCTAGAAATTGCAGGCACGCCAGATGTTCCTGTTTCGAGAAAGCTAACATTGTGGGGCGAGTACGGCGCACGCGCTGATGGTGCATTGCGTCCAACGCGATTGGAATATCTCACAGAAACACAGTCAGATAATTCTGGTAATTGGAGTTTTGCAAACTTAAATCCTGAGAAAAAATACACGGTGATTGGTTACGACGATACAGAAACATACGCGCCAACTATCGGCGGGGGTTTGAGTTGTGACACCTGACGCGCCACACGCTGCCGCTCGCCTTGCTGCTGTTCGCGCTGCTGCAATACAGGCGAGCTATGATTATTTAACAACAGGCAGCAGCGATATTTTGCTCAAGATTTACAGCGCAAGCGATGCACTGCTCTGCACAATTACTATCCCTAGTTTGACGCTAGACACGGAAAATTACCGCATTCAATTGCCGGACGCTAGCGGCATTTGCACTGGCACAGGCACGGCGGGCTATGCGCGATTGATCGGCAAAAATGGCGGTGATGGTGATTTGTTGTCGGTTGGAGAATCAGGCGCAGAGATTACGATTAGCACCGATGATCTTTATTCCGGTTTGACCATCAGCCTATCGAGTGACCCAACAAAACGCAGACTGCAGGGCTAATGCCGTGCGCTTCCAGTGGCTATCAAGAAGTAAGCAATTAAAGTTCGGCGATAAGATATTCCCGACGATTGCCATCGTCGCTGCTGATTATTTTCCAAGCGTCCCAACGATTACCGCCACTTTTTCCGCTTCTGTGCAGTTGGATTTAATCGACGCGGACGGCTGTGGAATTGTTGCAAATACTCAACACGGCAAAAAACTTGATGCAGGTGTTTCTGCTCGCGGTCAGCATGCAAACAAGGCATATATTGAGATTTCTGCACAGCAAACAAGCGCGGAAAAACTAAACGCGCGCGCTGGAATAAAACAAACAGAAGCAGAAAAGCTCAGCGCAAAAATCAGCGAGAAAAATACACAAGCGGAAAAACTAGAATCATCTATTGACTTGCGAGCCAGCGAGGCGGTACGCAATCGACAGCACTTAACGCTAGTGCATTCGCAAGCGGAAAAATTAAATACAAGCACAAAAACGCAACACACAGAAACAAATAAAATTCGTCCTAGTCTTCTGCAAAATCACGCGCACGGGCTAAAATTATTCAGCGGATTGTTGGTTGACCATCATCACGGCAGGCTGGTAGATGTTCGGTTATTGATGCCGAATGAGTCTGCAATACCGCCACCATGGGGATATTCACCTGTCCCCGATTATGTGCCTGTAAATCCAGAGCCACCGTTCAGGCGCAGTACAGATTTATTATTCTGCCGCCCCAAAGGCAAGCATTTATTTTTTGGCAGACCAACACAGCGCAGCGAATTAGCAAACCGAGAGGCGTACATTGTGAGTAACACTTTTGAACTAAAACGAGTTAGCGACAACGCGCTAATCGAGTGCAGCAATTTCAGCGCGTCGATAGATGTTGACTCGTGGTGTTGGAGTTGGAGCGCGTCAATTCCGGCTGCATTGCAATCAATTATTGAGCCGGTCGATGGCGACCCAATCGAGGTGATTGCAACGGTAAACGGTCATGCATTGCGCTTGATTGTTGAGCGTATGAGCCGTGAGCGGCGATACCCTGACGCTTGGCTGAGTATTGGCGGGCGCGGGCGTAGCGCGTGGCTTGCAGAGCCTTACGACTACCAAAGGTCATATGACAATGCCGCCGCATTACGGACAGCGAATCAACTAGCAGAAGAAGCACTCGAAGAAAACGGCGTGCCGATTGGGTGGGCGGTTGATTGGCAAATTGACGACTGGAATGTGCCAGCGGGCGCATGGCGAGCCAGCGGAACGCACATTGATGCGGTAACAAAAATTGCTGAATCAGCGGGTGCTTATGTGCAATCTGACGACACGGCAAAAACGCTACACATACTGCCGAAATATCCGGCGATGCCGAGGGATTGGAGCGGGTTAACTGCTGACTACGACTTGCCTGATGATATTTGTGAGACAGAATCCGTGGAATGGGTTGACAAAGCGCAATACAACGCGGTCTGGGTTGTTGGTGGTGCGGATGGCAGGAAAGATAAGGTTGTGTTGACGGGTAGTGCTGGCGACACACCAGCGCAAACTGTGGTAGATGACCTGATGACAGACTCGGAGGTTACGCGCCAGCGCGGGCTGTCAATACTCGCTGACACCGGCAGGCAGGCAATGGTCACTATCAGACTGCCGATGCTGCCTGAGGTTGGGCTTGTTAAAGTTGGCAAAATTGTTGACTACACAGAGCGTGGGATTACAAGACGCGGGATAAATCGCGCAACATCAATACAGTACAACTACCCACAAGTCTGGCAGACACTGAGGATTGAAACCCATGGCTAATCCATATAAGCAGTTGATAAGGATATTGCCGCGACAGACAATTGAGACAGGAACAATTGTAGCCGTGGTTGATGACGGTGTTTTAGTGGATCTGCCGACAGGAACGCGGATTAAAGCGCGTGGGAGCGGCACTGTAGGCGATGTTGTGTATGTGCGCGATGGCGCGATAGAGGGCGATGCCCCAACGCTGGCTGGGACAACGATATATGTTTAGTGCGACAATTTCGCGCAAAACAAAACTATAATCGGCGGAAAATGCGAGGGCGTTATGTCTCAATTTGTGCGGTTGCGATTGCAAAAAGGCGATGATTTTTCGCGGCAATTCGTGTGCAAGGATGCAGCGGGTGCTGTGAATGATCTGACCGGCTGCGCGTTAAAAATGCAAATCCGTGATGCGGATTCCGGCACTGTTTTGCTGGAGCTGTCGACTGAAAATGGAAAAATTGATTTAACGCCGGAATCTGGTTTGTTTGTTATCAAGTTTGCAGCGGCTGACACTGCATCGGCAGCATGGGAGCGCGCTATATACGATTGCCAGCTAACAGATTCAGCAAACGAGATTAAAACGCTGTTTGCTGGTGATGTTTTCCTGTTGCGCGAGGTGACAAAATGATTACAGTTATAGAGACACCAGCGGCACAGGGTTTGCGCGGGCTGAAAGGCGACAAAGGGGATGCTGGCGAAATGCCAACACTGCCAAGCGGCACGCCAACAAACGAGGCTATTGCAGAGGGCAACACCGTTCTGGCTGCGCTGTGGAAACTGCAAGGACAAACACTTGCGGCGCGGAACATTGCGTATATCGACACAGGCGCAGGCTCTACTTACACAATGACAGCAGAAGAAAGTGCAGCCGCAGTATGGGTTTTTTATGGCGGCACTTCTGATTGTACGGTTACGCCGGTCTATAATACTTTGACGCAGGGCGTTAAAAAAATAGTTACGGCATATTCAGCATACGATATAACGATTGACGGAAATGTTTTTGGCGCGGTTGCTGGAGGGTCATTCGATGCGTTCACAACTCACGATGGGACTTTCGGTGTTTCGCCTTTGGCAGACGGAGCGGCAAACTCGCGTGTATTTGAACAAAATTCAACGACATACAACCTCGCGGGTTTGATCAACGGAACTTACAATTATTTTTCCAGTGGGTCTGCTGTAACTTTAACTGTACAGCCCAACGCGACTGCTGCAATACCAGCAAATGCCGAGTATGAAATCGAAGCGCGTGGAGCTGGTGGCTTGACAATCGTAGCTGGCAGCGGCGTGACGATTATCCCGCCAAAAGGCGGCAGTTTAGTTTTAGCGCAGGGAGATTTTGTGAAAATAAAAAGGACTAATTTAGATGAGTTTAAGCTGATCGGAACTACAGTGTAGACAACTTAATTTTTAACAGGGGTAAAAACAGCATGAACGCAGTCAATATCACAGTACCTTTTCTTTTCAACGGCGTGCATTACGCTGGTATGAGTGTTCATAACGGCGTGGATTTTGATTTGATCGACGCGCCGTGCGGCGCAGGCAGGCAGTTAATTAAATGCACCGGCGCTGCGAGTTATCCAGACGGTATTTTTTGGGATGCAGTTTCCGCTATCACAGCTAGCGAGCCAGCGCACCCGTTGTATTTGCAAATTGTTCCGGCGTCGTAAAAATGGAACAGCAAGAGTTGAAAGATATAATTCGGGAAGTCCTTGCTGAGCGCTCTACCGTTGATGTTGAAACGCACAGGGGCCACCATTTATTTCTTGATGAATGTATTCCGCTTTTGCGTGATTTTTTACAATACCGCGCGGAAAAAATTGCGAAACAACGGCAACGGGATGCGGCGATTCAAAAGCTGAAAGATACCGCGCTCGGTACGCTTGTCGTTTCCAGTGTTGGCGGTATGTTGTATGTATTGCAGTGGATCGGACACGCTGTTTATGTCGCATTCAAGAGCGGCCAATTATGAAAGAAAAAATGTTACAGGGTTTTATTTTGGCTATTGCATTGGTTTTGTTTTTGTCGAGTTTTGTTTGTGAGATTATCAGAGCAAATCGCGGTGCGATTCTGGATTATTTCGTGGGGGTTATCCGTGAACCTTTTTCAGCTTTTCGGCGGTAATCGCTGCGGCATTACTTTGGGGTGCGGTGTGGCGACTACGCTCCTTTGTTTTCTCGGAAAAATCACAGGCGATATTTACGCGATGGTGACGATTGCCACGGTTGGCGCGTACATTGCAGGTAGGACAACGCAGAGCGTCAGGGAGATTGGCGCAGGCAGTAGCGAGACAAGGACAAGCGGTCATGGATGATTTTTTACGCGCATTGAATATCGTGCTGCAATTTGAGGGCGGGTACTCTGACGACCCACGCGATTCCGGCGGTAAAACAATGCACGGCGTGACGGAATCTGTAGCGCGTGATTTTGGCTACATGGGCAGAATGCAGGACCTGCCGAAAGATATTGCCGCACAGATATACAAAAAAAACTATTGGGATGCGTGCAAGTGCGGCGAAATGCCCTACCCGTTGTCGCTGTATGTTTTTGACGCTGCTGTAAATCAAGGCACAGGGGCTGCAAAAAAAATGCTACAGGCTGCGCTAGGCGTGAAGCAAGATGGCTTGATAGGCAGTGTGACAATTGGGGCAATCCGCAAAGCGTCGTCGGAATTGGGCGCGTTGTTTTTGACGCACAGGGCAATGCGATACTACGGCACGCGCGGGTTTGATATTTTTGGCAGGGGATGGCTCAAGCGGATTTTTTTACTTGCAGAGGTTGCAAAATGAAAAACTTTTTTGCGTGGCTGAAAAAAATCGTAGGGATTGCTGCTGCTGTCTCAACAAATCCTACAACAAAAGCAAAGCTAGAAATTGCAGAAAAAGTGCTGGAAAAAACGGATGATAAAGCCGACTCTGCGCCCTGAGCCCTGCAAGTTTTACCCAGATGAGCAAGGGTATATCGTCGTTGATGATTGGGGTTTTGCGGCTGTTGACGGCAAAAAATACACAGTGCCAGCTGGATTCTGGTTCAACGGCGGTTCAATCCCTTCGGCGTTCTGGCAGGCAACTTTCACGCCTTTTGATTCTCGCATTGTCCACGGATTCCTCGCACACGATTGGATGTACTCTACCCACTGTTGCGATAAAACTACCGCAGATCACACGCTGCAAAAAATAATCGACGATGCTGGCTTGAGCGTTAAAGGCGCACTGGTAGCAAGTGCCGTATTCCTGTTCGGTGGATCGTCGTGGAAGCTGGAGGCGGTAGATAAGCTGTACATTCACTCGCTCAGGAAAACGATAATCGAGAACGGGAAAAGCCCGCACGAGTACGGGCTGTAAACTTATTTACCTCGTTTAAGTGTGGTGTCGTATAAGTTGTGTTATACGTCATGTAGCTTCGTGGTCGAATTGGTCAATGATGTGCTTGCACTCTTCCACACTCACAAAACCGCCATCAACAAGGTCTCCGTTAAGTTCGGTAATGTCGTACTGCCCATTGCCGATAGGCTCAATGTAATAGCCTCTGTATCTCTCTTTTGCATTGCTCATAGTGTTTCCTCTCGTTGAAAAGTTAATGACGCATAACAAGTCATTCAACGCGACTCGCTACGCTCTCGCGTTAATTCCGGTGTTAGGCGCCAGTCACCAGCAGCCACGTTGAAGCCGCGCACACGCCGGCAGCCAGCGCGGCTCCAATCGCGTGCGACCGCCAATCGTGAACGCCGATGGCCCAAGTCGCGACCGAGCACATCAAGCTCATGCCAGATAGGAAGGCGAGCAGCAGCGCAAAGGAAAGTAGCCAGTAGTTCATCGTCTGTCCCTTCTCGTTCACTATGCCGCCACCATTCTTGATTGCATTTCAATGATCCAGCTTTCTGCTGTGCTGTAATCAACGTGATATACAGTGGCGACCGCTTCAATAATTTGCGCGTCAGTTGGTCGCGTTCTTTTGTTTGACTTTGTTTTTTCTTTAATTGGCTGAGTGATGCTATCAGCAACCATTGCGATCTCTTGCGCCTCTGCTGCGGCTTTTTCTTCTGCTTCTGCCTTGGCTTTTTGAGATGCTTCTTCCGCTGCTTTGTGTTCTGCAATACGCGACTTGATTAACAACACAAGATCATCGTTCGCTTTTTGGCAGATTTGCTGCGCGTCCATGAACAGAAACTCAAAGCCTGCCGCTAACTCTCTGAGCGTTGTTACATTCGCGCCGATCAATTCCGATAACTGGCTTGCTTCAATCTTTGCACGGGCAAGTTCACCATCGCACGCATCGCGCAATGACTGAACCGTTTTCTTGCCCTTCATTGCGCCAGCAAAATCAGCCTTTACTGCTGGCAGTTGCACTTTACCGAGGCGAGCATTGATCGTTGCAATGTGTACGGCAAAAGCGGTTTCTGCTTCTTTCTGGATTTCTGCGCGTATATTCTCCTTGCGGGCTTTTACCAGTTTGTCCAGATCAAGGCGCACTCTACGCGCCTCTGCGCTTATGTCGTCGATAGCACGGAACAGTGCGTCAATGTCCGCTGTCTGTGACAAGGCGTGCTGCTTTGCAGCTTCCAGCTTGTCTTCAACATCCTTGCACCACTTAACGGTTTTTTCTGCGTCAGAAAAATCTTCGTCGGTTTGCAGGTCTTTGTTTATGCCCTCGAACACTGCAAGCGCGTGGCTTTTGAATGCGTCGATGTTGGACGCTGTAACCATGCCGGTGACTTCAATGCGTAAAGCTGGCAGTGATTCAGGGGCTTTGCCTGTTGGCAAAGCTTTGGCTTCTGTGTGTTGATATTTCGCCAAGTCTTCGTCGAATTGTTCCCAGCCAAGGCGCAGTTGTGCCGCGTCATTCTTGTTGAGTTCGTACCACACAGAAATTGTTTTTTCTGGCGTGCCGTCAGTTATCGTGTACAAAACTCTGCGCCCATCATTAACCACGGACTGTTGAACTACCTGCCAAAAATCCTCTGGTGGTATTTCCCCTTTTGTAACATAGGTTGCTTTAGCTTCGTTCCATTGCTTGCATTCCCACGACTCCTCGCTGCCAAACGAATCGTGCCCGTCGAATGACGCGCTGTAATAGCCATCATCCGATGATGCGCTGATCGGATAAAGCTCGTCAGAAAAATGGGACTTCTCTATATGAGGGCGCATTGCCGCTTCGATTTTGTGGCCGTTCGCAAACAGCACATTCTCCACCCACGAGCTGTATTCTTTTGCGTTGCCGGTCGCCTTCATACGCAACAATTCGGCGCGCGTTGTTTTTGTGGACGCTCCCATGATGATGGATGCTTCACTGGCGTTGCGGCTTTTCGCGCGGTGCGCATGCCATTCTGGCGTTCCTTGTATTAGGCTGATCGTTCTCATGCTAACTCTCCTTCGAGCGGTTGTTTTACTGCCATGATTTTTTCTTTTTGTTCTGTGGTGAGAGGGGCTTTTGTCTCTATCATCGCCACGATTTCAGCCGGTGTTTTTTTGCCTGACTGGATAGCCGCCGACCATTTGCCGAAGTTGGCATTGAAGTCGCTGTCTGAATATGAGGATAGTTTTCCTTGCGCTGTAGGCTCGGCTGTGATGCTGATTTCCTTTCCATCCATTTCTTCCGCTGTGTACGCTGATGCCAGTTCTGGAAACGCTTTGCGGAATGCCTGCGCCTCAGCGCACTTTGCAATTTGCCCATAGGGGCGTTTCGACCACATGGCATTTGGAGCGATAGATTTTTCCTTTCCGCCTTTCGCTGCGTAGTTTTCAATCCACAATTCTTTGGCCGTGAAGTCAACAATCATGCCGTTTGGCATTTGCCTCCTCACTGTTACGCGACACCATTTGGGATAGGTGATCTCGTGCCCGCCAATAGTTGCTACAACATCTTCCCCAAACTCTGGCTCAGAAACGCCTGCGCATTCACCTGATCGGCTGGCTTGGATGCGGTACAGATTTATGCCAGGCATCACAACATCGCGCATCTGCCCTGATTTGCTGTCCCACATAGGGACGATATGCACTGGCTTCTGTAATGGGTCAAGTCCTGCTGCTTGGCAATACCCCAAAACAAGTTCAATACTTTCTCGCTTCGCGCCGGGGTATAGGCTGGATTCCAAAACCTTGATTAGTTCTTGGCGATCCTGCATCGCCGTCTGATTGTCTGCTGTCTTAATGATGTCGCTCATTTCTTTACTCCTTTGCGATAAATGTTCAGCCACCAGCCTTTGATTGACGGGATGCTGCGTTCTTCGAATAGCTGGACTCTGTTTGTCAAAACGATCACCGTTCTGCCAATGTCGATTTGATAGCTGCGCCAGTGGCCGTAGCTGCTCTTGGTGAAACTCATGCCGCCACCCACTGATAGTCGCCAACGATCCATAGGCGCGCCTTGTAGAAGGCTTCTGTGCTTGTGCGTCCAAAGAACGCAGCGCGCTCGCCTTGGATTCGAGCCATCCAGAATCCGCCCTTTGGCGCTGGTGTTGCGGTAACTACCTCACCGCCGATGATTGTCATTACTGGTGAGATGTTCATGTCGCTCTCCTGTGTTGATGCGGCTTAATTAGCCGCCAGAAATACAATTTCTCCGTCCTCATAGACGGTGTATATGTAGCCGTCCAGGATGCGCGTCTTAGCGCGTGCAAGCTCGCGAGAGCCACGAGCAATTACTGAATTCCTCGCGCTTATGAGGCTATCAACCTCACTAGCAGTCAGCCCGCGTAATGAGTATGAGCCGTCTTTGTTTCTTTTTGCTGTTTTCATTTTTTTGTCTCCGTGGTTGATGTGGCTATAATACTATAACAATGACGCAATGCAACCCTTTTTTTTAATTATTTTTACTGTTAATTCATACAGTATTGACAGCGCCAACGGATGCTGCTAGGCGGTTCAGGTATGCGAGCAAATCTACTAGCAGCTCAGGTCTGTCTGGCGTACCAGTCAAGCTGGCATCAATCAGCATCAAATCCTCGCACTCTACAGATACGACAACGCGCACGCTGTCAATATCCAGCCAGATAACAGATAGCTTGCAATCAATGCCGCTATCCTCTAACGCGCCAACGGCGTTTGAGATTTCACGGACTAGGGCTTTGATTTGTACTGCTGACATATTTGTTTTAACTCCTGAATTGACCATCGTTTCTTTTCGTAGTTTGTTTCAAGTTTTTCCACGGCATCCGCGCCGATTTTCACAACTAATCCCTTTCGATACTCGATTAAATTTCCGCTAAGTGATGTATTGCATCGCTCGCATTGCCCGTGGACATTCAGCGGGTCGAATCTCAGCGCGGTATGCAATCCGGCTGGGCGATAGTGTCCCGCATTGCGCTTGCCTTTGCCGTCCGGCGTTCCGCAACTGATGCACGGCAATCCAGCATCACGCTCACGGATCCATGCGTTAAAACTTATTTGTGCTTTTTTAATCCAGTATGATCTATCTGTTTCGCGCAATACGCGCTTCATTTCTCGCGTTTGTTTTTTCTCTTTTTTCTCGCGTCTTTCCACGGCAAAAACAAGCCCGCACTTTGGCGAGCAAACCCGCTGTAGTGTTTGATGCGGCTGGTAGGCTTCCTTGCACACCGCGCATTTTTTGGGTTTTAAGTTATACATTAAACTCCGTTTTATCCATGTAATTTATGCCTTGGTATCTGTGTATATTCCTATGAGCCCCGTCCATCCATATTTTTAGCTGCTTGCATTTTCTGCCAAAACAAAAAAACTCAAACGCCAAAAATACATACGCTACAATAATCGAGGCTCGTTCAGATGATCTTGCCGACCTCATTCTCATAAGCATTTCGCGCAACAAAAGCACGGGAGACCCATCTTCAAGATTTGCGCCAGTCGTTAGCTGATTAAAAAATAAATCTGATTTTTCTCTGTCGAATCGCATTGTAGAGTATCTAACATAGCAATATATCCTCGCTGAGATTAACGACAAGCGCTTCAATTTCGCGTATTCCTCCACAATGTTCTGTAGCAATAAATCACTACTAGCTCTGTCTGCGATCTCTGTCGTTGTTATCATTCTGGATTTAGAGATATTGCCCATAAATGTTACGCCGGACGCCTCCCATATCAGTACGCACTGTGCCACCATCGCACATAATTTATAATACTTTATTCCCTTTATCGCTAATACATCGGACGCCGTTCTTGCTGAGCCGTTAATATCTATCGTACCGAAAGCGTCATCTGGGAGACCAAAAACCACAATCGACTCAACAGGGATCCCCGACCTTATTATTGCGCTCAGTCTTGTTTGTCCATCAATCAATTCTCCGGCTTCGCTGAACCTAATAGCATCGCCATTTAATCGCCACTCTCCATTATTTATTGCGTTTGCGATTGCGCAAACTCTCCGCTCAGAAAGAGGTCGGTTTTTTGTGTTTTTGCTCAAAAAATCCGCAGCGATTGATGGTGTGATTGTCATTTTTTCTATTCTCATAGTTTTTCTCCAAAGTTGATAAAGTGCCAGTCATGCGGTAACGGTACTGGCAGAGCCGTTCAACATTATCGCATCCATGCCGCGCCGCACTTTGCATCTCTACGCGCCGTAAGCAGAACGCTCAGAGCGCATATTTGCTTGCGTGGTGCGCCACAAGTCTATTTTTGTGTTGCATCCTGCAATCATTAGTTTGAGGTATTCTTCACGCTCAACCGCTACCTGTAACGCGGTTAAAAGTGCAAGATAGTCAGGATGCGAGTATGCGTAAGATTCTCGTTCCTGCCCTGTTTTCACTCCATTCTTTTCAGCTTCCAGCATCAACAACGCTTTTTTACTTTTGCGAAATTGCTCAAAATAAACGCGCTCGCCTTTCGCCTCCGCGTATTTTCTCGCGTTGTCGCGGATGAAGGTCAACGCTTTTTCTAATTCAATATCCATAATCAAAACCTCCCGCTAAGAAACGATTGCATCGTTGCGTTGAACTCCCCGACCGTTTTTTGTTTCCTCGGCTGCTGCTTCCCTTGCGGTGCGCCGCGGCTCTTAATCAGCCTATGCTTTTTCCGGTAATTCCCAATAGAGGTATGCGGTCGTCCAAGCATTGCGCCGATTTCTTTATCTGTTTTCGTTTTCCAATTCTCGAGAATCGCTGCAATCTCATAATCGGACATCGCTCCGATTAGCTTATAATCCTTCCTATCCGCACCGCTCATAACCAATACTCCTTCACTCTTGTTTTTTCACCCCATCGGTTTGTTACTGTTACAGTCTTCCGCTGAATTACATTACCGGTGGCTTCCAGAGATTTGATGCGAGCGGACAGCTCGAAGATTCCTAGATCTGTCAGTGCAGCAAGGCGCGTTATATGTGCGCCCGTCTGCAAGTGCGCGAGCAGGCGCGCTTCCTGTGATGGTGGCTTCATGGTGTTCCCTTTGTTGATTTTGGTGTTGGTGTAGTATTATTTGGCAATCAAAACCCAAAACCACCCTGCTCAAGTTTTGCATCTTCTATGTTTCTGCAAGCCAAATCCCAGTATTGAGGCTTTAGCTCTGACCCAATGAATCGCCTTCCCATTTTTATTGCACAATACCCTTCGCTTCCGATTCCTGTAAACGGGCTAAAAATCAGGTCATTTTTATTTGTCCACAAATGGATGCAACGCTCTATGACATCCAGCTGAAGTGGACACATATGCTTTTCATCATTTTCATCGCGTGCAGGCATCTTATTCAGTGTTCTAGATTGGTTTATGTCATCCCATATTGGGCTTGCATATTTTTGCCACATTGCAACCGGAAGATCATCGCCGTGAGTTACCCTATGCTCCGCTTCGCCCGGCTTTCTCATCGTTACAACATAGTCAGGCAGACCCATTCGGCTCATGCTGGCGTTTTCCCTGATTGTCTTATGCAATAGCCCTAGTGCTTTTGTGCGTTGCATGGCCACTACAGGGTCTTTCCAGATGCAAACTTCAGAATGATATATAAATCCAGCTTCCTGAAATGCTCGGATAAGGTCGCCGCGAAAATCGCGCAGGCCGATATAGCCTTGGCGCATCTTTGTTGTAGGAAGATTCATACAATGGAAGCTAACATTTCTTCCCGGCTTTACAACTCGGAATAATTCGGAAATTAAATACCGAAGTTGCGCGACAAATTCGGCATCATCACGGCAGTTGCCCATATCATAGTCGCTGTTACTATACACAAATAAGTCAGCGAAAGGCGGCGAAAAAACAGAGTAGTCGATACTGTTATCGTCAAGTTTTCGCGCAAGCTCTACGCAGTCAGACAAGTGAACCGTAAATCCATCGCCCACAAATACATCTTCGCGGTATTCCTCCGTTATCTTCACTGTTCCACGCAATTCATTACTCATAATATCTCTCATGTGATCAATCATGTTTTCGCTGATTTCATTGTGCTGCTTTTCTTTTCTTTTAAGATTGGCAAGAATCTGCCCTTCGTCTTCTGACACAAACAGATGAACATCTACATTTCTGATCTGACCAAAACGATAGCATCGTCGCACTGCCTGATAGAATTTCTCGAAAGAGTCATCAAGTCCAACAAATGCCATCCTTGCGCAATGCTGCCAATTCATGCCAAACCCACATATTTTTGGCTTGCTTATTAATACCCGCAATTCGCCACGGCTGAAACGCATCATCTGATCTGCTTTATATTCCGGCTTATCACTTCCCTGCACATTTACAGAGTCAGGTATCAGCTTTGCCAGCAATTCAGCCTCATCATTCAGGTGACACCATATCAACCACGGCTCGTTAGGCTGCGCGTTTACAAGCGCGGCAAGCGCAGCACATCGTGAATCAATGCTATCGCGCTGCGCCTTGCGTCTCTCTGTCATTGTCTGCGCTGGCTTCGGGAATAAATCATAAGAAGATCCGCCGTCAACAATATGCTCGAAATAATTAGGCGGAGGTAATTTATACGCTGATCCATCGAATCCAATGTCAGACGGGTTTCGCAAAACAACCGCCCATGTTCCCATCCATTCCCAAAACTTAGATGATCCCCATCCCTTAAGTCTCCATGTGCCAGTGTCGCCAGTGTCGTTTACAAAATATGTAGCCAGCATTTCATTACGAGTCATAACTCCAAGGAACTCGCACTGGTTGCCAAGCTCATCAAAATCATTCGGCGATGGCGTGGCAGTGCATGAAAGCCTATACGGTATCCATTGGCATTTTTCGATAATCTCGGTTCTTGTCTTGCCTGTCTGCGATTTAAGGATACTGGATTCATCTAATACGATGCCGCCAATTTGATCAAACTTAACTTTATCTATGCGCTCATAATTAGTTATATATATATGACTGCCGAACATATCTGCTCCAGTATGGCGCTCAACATCAATGCCGAACTCACTGCCTTGTCCGATTGTCTGCTCAGATACAGCTAAAGGCGCAAGAATTAACACAGGCAAACCAGTATGACGAGCCACTTCCTCCGCCCACGATAGCTGCATAAGCGTTTTACCTAGGCCTGTATCTGCAAAAATAGCGGCGCGACCACGGCGAACCGCCCATGTAACTATAGCCCGCTGAAAATCGAATAGGTTTGCGTTTAATCCTGAAGGATTATGGCCTGTAGCCAATTCAGATTGGCGTTTACCTAAAATAAAATCTTTGTATTTCATGTTTTGTGTCTCCGTGGTTGATGTGGTCATTATACTATAACAATGACGGGATGCAACAATTATTTCAATCATTTTCACTGGTAATTCATACAGTGTTGCGCTTGCACTCTATCTGTAGTAGTATCTGGTTAGGCATATTGTGCCAGCACCCGCCCCGCTAACGGATTGATCCCCGTTGGTAGATGTCTCGCAGGTCATGGGGCGCGGTGGTTTATTTTCTGCGGGATACTGCGAGGCTTTTTATGCACTACTATCGGTTCAACATCAAAACCTATCAAGCTGCCACGGCGCATTTGAAGCCGCTGGAGGACTTAGCATATCGGCGGCTAATCGACTATTACATGGACACCGAAAAGCCTATTGATGCCGATTTGAGTAGGTTAGCTAGGCGGCTCAGGACAACGGTTAAAACCATTGAGCTGATACTCGAAGAGTTCTTCTTTCTGCAATCTGACGGCTGGCACAATGAGTTCTGCGATTCAGAGATTGCAAGCTACCACGCGCAGGCCGAAAAAAACAAAAAAAACGGGCAAAAAGGAGGTAGACCACGGAAAGCCTCGGAAGCCTTGCAAACACTAGAAAATGAAAACCCAGTGGGTTACGAATGGGATGCCAGTGGAAACCCAAGCGAAAGCCAAAAAAACCCTAACAAAGAACCAAGAACAAAGAACCAAGAACAAACAACAAATAAAAACACTACGCCGCGCAAGCGCGACGAATCTGTATCTGTTGATTATTTGATTTCGGTCGGTTGTGAAGCTCAGGCGGCCAAGGATTGGCTGGCAATCCGCAAAAGCAAAAAACTACCCTTGACAGCAACCGCATTAAAAACAATCCAGAGCGAAGCGGACAAGGCGGGCGTCACATTAGCCAACGCCATTGAAATCGCTGCAAGCAATTCGTGGGCGGGATTCAAGGCAAGCTGGCTACAGAATCAATCCGCTCAGGAAGCGAAACAGCCAGAGAGTTTTATAGCGATTCACACAGACAGATCATGGGCTGACGGCATGACATCGTCGTTCATGAGCGGCCAGCGAATTGACGCGCAACGGCTGCTGGCGCATGACTAACAGCGCAGTAGATATTCATTGCAATACTTAAACAGCTTGTATAGAATTGTTGCGGATGAGTTTTTGAGTTATCAAAATGGCTAGAGTGGACAAGTACGGTCGCAGATCGATTTGCGTGCAGTTACATGCTGATGATTACGCGCTGCTCCCAGAGCCGCTTTACGCGCCGGATAGATTTGCTGGCGGCGGAATTAACGCATTTGTTAGAGAGGCGATCCGCGAAAAAGCAGCGCGTGATGCTACGAAGCGTGCGCAGCAAAACGAGGTGCGCGATGGCGAGGAATGATCAGCATTGGGAGGCGGCAGCGTTCGCCTTCACATTCGCGCCGCCCGCCTGCGGGTCGGCTTGAGCGAAAAGTTAGATGCGTGGAAGCTCGGCAATACGAGCGTCCTAGGCCAAGTCCCATGAACAGCGGCGGACGCGTCGAAAGGTGGTGGGTACAGTCTGGAGGGTGCTGGGGTTCGACTCCCCGCCCACGCCGCCTAGTGGAAGGCCGAAAGGCAGAAATAAAACGAGGCGACAGTACGCGCCTACCGATCGGACGATCGGCTACACGCGGTAGAGAATCCGCCGATTGGGAACCACTAGGGGAGCATCTAACTCCGAGATCAGCATGTTTTACGACACAACAATAGCGAGTCCAGAGACCAACAGGGGCGACCTTGAGCGACAATAAACTGCTGTATTCGATAATAGGCGCTGCTATGATTGCAGTTATCATCATTGGTTTTGGTTATATGATAGGGTGGTATGCGTGATAGAAAAAATTGAACAATGGGAAATAGATCGACTGATTCCGTATGCACGAAATCCACGCAAAAACGATCACGCTGTAGATAAGATTGCAAGCGCAATTCGGGAGTTCGGGTTCAAGGTTCCGATCATTGCGAAATCAAACGGCGATGTTGTAGATGGTCATTTGAGGTTAAAGGCTGCGCAAAAGCTGGGCATGGATACTGTGCCAGTTGTCATTGCTGATGATTTAACAGACGCTCAAGTAAAAGCATTTCGCATAAGCGTTAACCGCATGGCAGAGTTTGCGGAGTGGGACGACGAGCTGTTGCGTGTTGAGCTGGACGAGCTTGGCGAGCTGGGCTTCGACCTTGAGCTGACGGGCTTTAGTATCGGTGAAATTTCTAACCTGTCTTTTGACGAGTCGCCCTATCCTGAGCATGAGCCAGAAAGCAGCACGCAAGAAATCGACACTGATGATTACCAGATGGGCCACACCTGCCCCAAATGCGGATTCGAGTTTGATGATGACTAAAACCCCTGATTGTGCGTGGAACCTGTCGGACCTTAAGGATATTCCCCAGAACGGCCTCAAGGTTATGTCGACATTTGCTTGCGGCGGAGGCTCAAGCATGGGCTACAAGCGCGCCGGGTGCGAAGTCATTGCAGCAAACGACATCGACCCCGAGATGGCGTGGCATTACAAGCTGAACATCAAGCCCAAGCATTACTTCCTGTGCCCCATCAATGAGCTGCTGACCAAAGAGCTGCCGCCTGAATTGTTCGAGCTGGACATTCTGGACGGTTCTCCGCCTTGTTCAACCTTCAGCATGGCAGGCAGTCGTGAAAAGGCGTGGGGTAAGGAAAAGCATTTCAGGGAGGGGCAGGCAAAGCAGGTGCTGTCCGACCTGTTCTTTGATTACCTTGACTTGGTAGGCAGGCTGCGCCCAAAAGTGGCCATTGCCGAAAACGTCAAAGGCATGATTCTAGGCAATGCCAAGGGCTACACCAAGATGGTGATGGCGCGCTTCAAAGAGTTGGGTTATCGGCCGCAATTGTTCCTGCTGAATGCCGCCGATTGCGGTGTGCCTCAAAGGCGTGAGCGGGTGTTCTTCTGCGCCGTGCGCAATGATATTGACGTGCCGCCGTTAAAGCTGGCACCGACGCACCGATGGATTAGCGCGGGCGAGGCAACGAGTGATTTGCAAGATATGCCGGAGCGCAATGACGAATCCATAACCAGTGACAAAGAATTGCAATACTGGAAAGACACAAAGCCAGGCAAGTCACTGCAAGACGGGCGCATGAAGGCAACAGGAAAAGCATCATGGTTCAATAATGTGAAGTTGTCAGGAGATTTGCCATCCTGCACGCTCTCGTCAACATTTGCAAACTTCACACACTGGAGCCAATCACGCAGGCTCACATACCGCGAATGGAAGCGCCTAGGCAGCTTTCCAGATGACTATGTTGCCAAAAGTGACCGCATAGGCAAATATATGATTGGTATGAGCGTCCCGCCGAGGATGGCACAAGCTGTCGCCACGGCTGTATGTAGCCAGTGGCTAGGAGTAGAGTATGACCAAACCAACTGAAAAACCGAAGACTAAAAATGGCGGTGCGCGTGAAGGCTCAGGGCGCAAGCCTTTTGAGCCTACCGCACGCGAGCGTGAACAAGTGGAAGCAATGGCTGGTTATGGTGTTCCACATGACCAGATTGCTTGCTTGGTGCGTGATGGCATTCACCATGAAACGCTTTATAAGTATTTCCGCAAGGATCTTGACCAAGGCAAGGCTAAGGCTAACGCTAAAATCGGGCAAACATTATTCCAACAGGCCGTAAACGGCAATACGTCCGCTGCTATTTGGTGGAGTAAATCACAAATGGGCTGGCGCGAAACTAATAACATGAATCACACTAGCGACGACGGCAGCATGTCGCCGCCAAAGCGCGTGGAGATTTCATTTGTCAACGCTGCAAGTCAGGCTACCGAGTAAGTTAGAGCCTGTATTCACGCCGGAGTATGTGCGGTATCGCTGCGCGTACGGTGGGCGGGGAAGCGCCAAGACTATGTCATTTGCACAGATGGCAATTTTGCGCGCGTATGCTGAGAAGAAGCGGATTCTATGCGCCCGCGAGATAATGAACAGCATCAAGGAGTCGGTACACGCTGAGTTGTGTCACGCTGTCGAGATGTTGGGCTTGTCTGCTTTTTTTGACTGCGGGAAAACTTATATCAACTGTCTGACAAGCGGCAGCGAGATTTTTTATACCGGACTCTATCGCAATGTTGACAGCGTTAAGGGGTTGGGGCAGATAGATATTTGTTGGGTTGATGAAGCTGAGAATGCAAGCGAGCAAAGCTGGCTAAAACTTGTCCCGTCAATTCGCGCAAATAATTCTGAGATATGGGCAAGCTGGAACCCTGAGCGACTGGATTCAGCAACGCGAAAACGGTTTATTGTTTCGCCGCCGGAATCAATCGCAATCGCGGAAATCAATTGGCGGGACAATCCGTGGTTCCCCGATGTGCTGGAAAAAGAACGCGTTGAATTACAGAGCAGAGACAATGACGCGTATCTGCATGTGTGGGAGGGGCAGTGTATTACCCGATCGGACGCGCAGGTTATGGCTGGGCGCTGGGAAGTCAAAGAGTTTGACACTGACGCGCTCGGTAAGCCTATGCTCGGTGCCGACTGGGGTTTTTCGCAAGATCCGACTGCTGTTATCAAGTGCTACGCGCACAATCAAGCCTTGTGGGTTTCTCACGAGGCGTTCGGGAAGGGGGTGGATTTAATCGACCTGCCCGCTATGTTTGAGCAGATACCAGATATTCGGCAGCACAGGATTTATTGCGATTCAGCGCGCCCTGAGACGATCAGCCACATGCGTGGAGCTGGGTTTGATTGTGTTGCCGCTGATAAATGGAGCGGCTCTGTTAAGGATGGAATTAGTCATTTACGCGGCGCATACGACAAGATATACATTCACCCACGCTGTGCTAATCTTATTGCCGAGATGGGCAATTACTGCTATAGAGTAGACCGTCATACAGACTTGCCGACCGATGTGATAGTCGACGCACATAACCACGGCATTGATGCACTGCGTTACGCGGTTGGCAATTTAATTCGCCGGTCTGCTGTAATCAAACCATCAAACGCCTTCGCTTCGCTAACAACTGGAACGAGCGCATGAATGATGCGGATAATTATGATTTCGAGAGCGAGCTAGTATCTGATTTGCTGCGGCTGATCGCCGCTGACTCGAAAGCGATGGCGCACTATCGTATTTTGTTTGCGCGTAAACTCATGAGGCAGGGCGTTAAAAGAGCGGACGCTCAGAATGTTCTACGCCGCAGATTTTGTATTTCGCGTAGGCGGGCTTATGAGGTGTTAGCGATGGCGTTAAATCATGAGTGAGTGGGAACGACACAAAAAAGAAATGAAGGCGATGGGCGCGACTGTTGAATTGCTTGCAGAGGCAGCGTTTGTTGAGTTTATGCGTCGATTGAAAGCGGCTGGCTATGATAACCCTAGAGATATTCTCGCCGATATTTTGGCGGGCTTTGGTGATGATTACACCGCTGAACTTGCTGCCGCGATGACTCGCACACTGAGAAAAAGTATTTCCGCTGAATCGGTTGGTGAGATAAAAATAGGGAAGGTCACGCTGACAAATAAACTAATTAAAGATTCTGCTGTGGTGTCTGCTGATGTTGAGCGCGTGATAAAAAAACATGTGAAGGGCTGGCAAAGCATAAACAAGCTGGCTGTCGAATTGTACGATGGCTACACAGCAGACAAGCAGGTAATAGAGTGGAGTCCACGCAATCGAGATTTGCCGCTGTACATTCGTGATGTTTTGCGCGATAGACCTACACAGATCCAACTAGCAAAAATCACGCGTAGGGCGGTCAATGACAAGATCAAAACGCCCGCACTTCGGGCGGCATACAATGAGCTACTCGCTGAGGTTGAGCGCGGTGCAGGATTTAACGCGCTGAGTAAAAAATTAAATGTTGCGCTGAATGAGCGGATGCGTTTTCAGACTAACCGGATTGCGCAAACGGAATTGCACAGAGCTTGGTCGGACGCGCAAGCAAAAGAGCTGCTAGACAATGACGAAATAGAAGTTGTCACATTTAAGTTGTCCTCATCGCATCCTGCTACCGATATTTGCGATGTGTACGCAATGCAGGACTTGTATGGACTGGGGAAAGGGGTATATCCGAAAGACAAAGCCCCTGCCGTGCCGCTGCACCCGTACTGCCGATGCAGACTGCAAGGCTCGCTGACAAAAAAATCGGACGGGGCAAAACATAATCCAAACGCGCAGAAAGAATTGATGCAATCCATTGCAAAACAGAACGAAGATATGGCGCGAAAAATGGCTGGCAGTAATCGCAAATTAGATTTGATGTTGCGCGGAAAAAGTCTCGAATCTATCTACAACAAAGGCAAGCCTGAGCAGTATCATATCGGGCGCGAAATATCATCCCTCGATTTCTAGCCGCACCGCCATCAGTTTGTAAACTTCAACGCGATCTTCGTCGGTGATTGTGCTGAGATATTTTGATCGCCACCCGTCACCGAAGATTTTTGATGCGGCAACAATTGCAGCTTCCATTGTTAGCAACTGGGAATAAACAGATTCCAACCCATCGGTGCTTTCGTCAATTGGCATGCCGAAATAAACCAGCACATTCGTTTTTCGGCGTGTGTAGCTACCGCCCTCTGAAATGTCCTGTGGAACTATACGCAATATGGGATAGTCCTCATGGGCGATGCCCTGCTCTAGTCCAATTTTGCAGGTTTTTACGCCGTCAATATCAGCGAGTTTTGTTTTCAGCTCGGTTAGCATTGGATAGATAGATGCGATCATAAATCACCGAGACGCGTCAGCGGATAGAGATGGGTACAAAGGTGGCACCGTGATGCCGTTTTGATTGCTATGTTTTGCAACGACCAAAGTAGTGTCAAATTCTTTCTGGTACGATTTTAGTTTTGTGCTGTAAACATCATCATCACCGCCCTTCTGTGACTCAAGACATATTGCGATATACACGCGCAACACAACTAATCTGTCGCGCCAATCCTGAGACAACACAGCGATGGACTCGACATAATTTATGGCGGCTTGCTCCCGATCATCCGTGACAAGTCTGCCGAGAAATGGGTCGGTGTAGGTTAGATTAGGCATCTTTTAGCACTCCAGAAAAAATATCGTCAATTTCATTTGCTACGGAATCGGCGGCGCGGAATATAAACGGATCGCCCTTGTAGCCGCCGTGTTTTACTGATCTTGCAAACGCAAAAACACTACCAACATGAAAGCGCAACGCCTTTTTATTTTTGGGTTTGATTGTGTGCGGGCGCGAACCAAAATGCACGAATACATTGTGCGGGGCAATGTCACCACGGCTTTTGATTGTGTAGCCGTCTTTTATTTTGATTGGGTTTGTCCCGAACGATCTTACTAACGCGCCGGTTTGCCTATGGCTTTCTGCGCCTTCGATTGCGCGGTCGAATATCCGCTCTGCAATGATTGCAACGCCCTGTTTTATTTTGTCCGGTACAGCATCAATGCGTTTAATTACGACATCCGTGCCGGTTATGTTTAGCCTCATTCTCGCACCTCGGCACTGCCAATCGAGTCAACAATGGATTCAAATTCTTCCGGTGGGCGATTGGAGAATAATAATTGCGCTACTGTGCGCATTTGCTCGTCAATGATTTCTTGCGGGAAATTAGCGGCTGTGATCGCGTCTAGTGTGGATAATTCCGTGGCAATATCAGCTATCTGATAATCACGGCTCCATGATGTTGTGTATATTTCGTCTGCGTTTACGCCAAGCCACAATCCCGCGACATAAAAAACCATGCGTTCAAAATCTTCCATGCGCCGCGCAAACGAAACGAGTGCAGAGTTCAGAGATTGGAATCGGATTGCTAAAGCAATGCCGCTTTCCGCTGATCTTTCACCGACTTGGCTAACATTCATGCCGATTTCGTTGACCTTAGCCTCAATATCTTTGATCACATCGCGGTAGGTTTGTGCAGGTGTGTCAGGCGGTGCAACAAACGAAACGGCAGACGGTGAGATAATGCCGCGATCTTTGCCTAGATTGCCCACAGCTTCTTTTAACGCCGTGATAAGTGCCGCCTGTCTGTTTTGTAGCGAGTCGGGAGTCTCACCGTCGATGGGTTGCAGAATCGGAAACTCGGCATTGAAGATTGGGAATGTGTGACGGCGTAGAATTTCGTCTAATTCAGAGCGTAAATTGATCAGCCGTTTTGACAGCCCGACGATTGCAGCAAACTCACCCACGCACGGGAACGCGCCGGATTCTGTGAATGCAATGACTGGACACAATCCCAAGCCGTGTTCGCCGCTTGCGATAATGTCTCCGTCTTTGTTGATAATTCGCCATTCAGTTTCGTCAAAAAATCGCGTGACTGCCTGCCCGTCTATCGCATCCTGAAACTCGCACGAGCTTAGTGCGCCGCGCTCGTTGATTGTGTAGTTGATTAGCCGCTCTGGCTCAATAGCGGTAAAAAATGGCGCTGACCGCTCGGCTAATTGTTCAGCGCTTGGCATGTCGACCAGTACTAGCATTGAGCCACGCGCTTTCGCTTCTACGATAAAATTATTGAAAAATATTTCCAGCGAGTTACCGCGCCAATCCGCATCGTCAACAATCACAGATAAAACTGGGTTGTCTGTTTGACGCAGCGGTGGACGCTTGGCGAGGTATCCAGCGAATCGCATGCAAGCTGGACGCAGATCATTAACATACCAGCTCACCTCCCGCCGCTTGCTGAATTGGTCTACGGTTTCGCTGTTGTATTGTATTAGTGCGCCACCACCAGAAAAAATACCCGTAGCGTTTAATGCTTGCCCGATCTCGCGGAATTGCTGTTGTGCAGATGCCATAAATTACCCTCGATAATGTTGTCAATAGTGCCAACAAACTGCGCGAAATTGTCGCACAAAAACTAGGCTAGTATTGCGGGGCATAAACCTAACCGGAGAGAGTCCGTGGATATTGAGCAACTAAAAGAAAAAATTGGCGAGGAGAGTTTTTCCGAGCTTACTAGCTACATTGCAGACCTGACTGGGCAGCGTGACGCTGCGCGGGCTGAGAGCATTAGCGGTCGCAAAGCGTTAAAGGCAGAGGTGGAAACACTGCGTAACACGCGTGCGAAACTGTTTGAGCGGCTTGGCTTGGATGATGATGCGGATATTGACGCATTACCTGACGCGAAAGGTCAGGCGGAAGCGGCAAAGCAGTACGAACAAAAATTAAAACGAATCGAGCGCGAATTAGCTGATTCGGTAGGGTTAAACAAAACGCTGGGCGAGAAAATCCGCGCTACCACGCTGGAAAGTGCGCTGGAAAAAGCGGTTAGTGAATTTGAGTGGCTGGATCGTGATGTGGCTGTGATGTTAGCCAGACAAGCGATCAAGTGGGAAGACGATGACCCGTATTTTGAAGCTGACGGCAAATTGATTTCGATTGCTGACGGCGTGAAATTTTTGGCAGGTGCAAAACCGCATCTGCTGAAACAAGCTGGGGCGAGCGGCTCTGGCTTCAGAAGCAAAGGCGCGATGCCCGACGAAAAAAACCCGTGGAGTAAGGAGCATTTCAACCTTACGAAACAGGGCGAGATATTAAAGAATGATCCGCAAGCAGCGCAGAAATTGCGCCTAGCGGCATCGCGTTGATAATTTATTGAGGATTTAATCATGGCAGAGACACGCATTTCAAATGTAATTGTTCCCGAAGTATTCGTTCCGTATGTGCAAAATCGCACAGCCGAATTGAACGCATTCGTTCAGTCAGGCGTTGTAGAAGTTGATCCGCGCATTCAGGTTGGTCTGCGTGCGGGCGGCGAGTCGGTGAATATGCCGTTTTGGAACGATTTGGGCAGCACTGAAGAAGTGTTGAGCGATCAAAAATCATTGACCGTGAACGCAATTACAGCGGGGCAGGATGTTGCCGTATTGCAGGCGCTGGGCAAGGCTTGGGGTGCGAATGATCTCGCCTATGCCCTAAGTGGTGATGACCCAATGAAGGCAGTTGGCGACATGGTCGCTGGCTTTTGGGCGCGTGTTCAGCAGGCGCGACTGTTGTCTAGCTTGAAAGGTGCGTTTGCGGCGAGCGGCGGCAGCACTGACATGACCGGCAACATTCACGATATTTCGGGCTTGAGCGCGGCGAAGTCTGTTATCAACGCTTCTACATTTGCTGATGCCAGCTTCAAGCTGGGCGATGCGTACACCTCGCTGACCGCTGTAGCGATGCACTCGGCTGTCATGGCTGCGCTGGTCAAGTTGGATTTGATTGCAACTGCACGCGGTTCCGATGGTTCTTATTTCCAAACTTATCAAAACAAACGCGTCATT
>WBZR01001194.1_pt1 | contig 34467 bp, 31 predicted proteins | sample 5204231 | NCBI WGS metagenome assembly WBZR01 (sample SAMN12412403, study PRJNA552823) | activated sludge metagenome | isolation source: activated sludge from anammox sidestream of wastewater treatment plant... | place: USA: Virginia | collected 2017-08 | reverse complement strand
CTGCAGCGGATCACGGCATCGTGCATGACATCACTCATAACGCAGAGCCGCCGCCGGATCGGTGCGCGAGGCACGCCAGGCCGGGTAGATCGTGGCCAGCATGCACATGACAAAGGCGATGCCGGCAATCGCAATGATGTTGTCTGCACGCAAGTCGGTGGGCACACCCCCGCTGATGTAATAGACATCGGCGGGCATCAATTCAAAACCCAGGATACGTTCGAGCAGGTGCATCACGGTGTTGAGGTTTTCGGTCAGGAGCACGCCGCCGATCACACCCAGCACGATGCCGCTGACCCCGATCAGGGTGCCTTGCACCACGAACACCGCCATCACAGAGCCAGGCGAAAAACCGAGGGTGCGCAAGATCGCTATGTCGGCCTGCTTGTCGGTCACCAGCATGATGAGCGAGGACACCAGGTTGAAGGCCGCCACCGCCACAATCAGAGAGAGAATCACGAACATCACGCCCTTTTCCATCTGGATGGCGCGAAAGAAATTGGCATGGTCGCGGCTCCAGTCGCGCACCCGATAAAACTCGCCGATATGGTCGGCCAGGTCGCGTGCCACGTTCCAGGCCTGAAACATGTCGGCCAGCTTCAAGCGCACCCCGGTGACGCCATCACCCATGCGCAACAGGCGCTGGGCATCACCCATGTGGATGATGGCCAGTTGCATGTCGTATTCCTGCATGCCGACTTCGAACAACCCGGCAACGGTGAAGCGTTTCATCTGCGGCACCACCCCGACCGGTGTACTGCGCGCCTCGGGGACCAGCACGGTCACGCTGTCGCCCACGTCCACGCCCAACTGCATGGCCAGTTCGGTACCCAGCAACACCTTGAATTGCCCCGCTTGAAGATCGGTGATCGCACCCGTCTTCATCTTGCTGCCCAGCACCGATACCTGCGGTTCCAGTTCCGGCTCGATGCCACGCAGCAGCGCACCCTGGCTGCGCAGACCGGTGAGCAGGGCTTCGCGCTCGACATAAGGTGCCGCGCCCAGTACGCGCGCATCCTTGCCCGCCACTTCAACCGCATGCGGCCAGTCATGCAGATCCTCACCGACTCCGCTGATGGTGGCGTGCGCGACCATGCCAAGGATGCGGGTACGCAACTCGGATTCGAAACCGTTCATCACCGAGAGCGTGGCAATCAGCGCCACCACACCGAGCGCGATGCCCAGCATCGATACCGCCGAGATGAAGGAAATGAAACGGTTGCGGCGCTTGGCGCGGGTGTAGCGCAGGCCAATTGCCAGTTCCAGTGGTTTGATCATCCGGATGTCGTGCTGTTCGAGTGGGAGTTGGCAGCCACGGCGGCTTCCGGGCGCTGCACATGATCGCGCATCCAGAGTCGAAGTTCCCGACGCTGTGCGCGTGACAGGCTGTCCGCGGCCCAGGGCAGGTATTTCCGGCGCCCCGCGTCCTCGATCACCAGCACACCGACGACGGCGCGTTCGTGCAGGGCGAGGGCTTGCACCCTGTGTTCGACGCCGCCGGGCTCGACCCGCTCGGCGCTGCCGTCGGCGCGCAACGCCAGCTCCAGAGGCAGGTTTCGACCGCAGCCGCGCCAAGCACTCCAGCCCAGCACGGGCACGAGCACGATCAAGGCATCGGGCAAGACGGAAAGATGCAGGGCCACGGCCGCAGCCAGCGCAAGCAGGATGACGACACGCCGCAGGCCACGCGATGGCGCGAGCGCCAGCCGGATGGACGCAGTGCCGGAGCGCATCACGGGAAAACGATCGTTCGCGTCGCCGGAACGGCCAGGACTGGCATCCGGTGCTCGGCCTACATCGTGAAGGTGTTCTTGTCGCCGCTGAGCATGCCGGCAAGATGGGTTTCGATCTTGCCGCGCACGCGCTCGCCATCGGGCGTTTCGGCGAACTGCACGCCGATCCCGGCAACACGATTGCCTTGCGCTCCGGCCGGAGTGATCCAGACGACGTGGGCGGCAACCGGCAGGCGCTCCTTGTCGTCGAGCAGGGTCAGCATCACGAACACCTCGTCGCCCAGGCTGTAGCGTTTCGCCGTCGGCACGAAGATGCCACCACCCTTGAGGAAGGGCATGTAGGCCGCATAGAGCTGACTCTTTTCCTTGATGGCCAAGGACAGGACACCCTGTCGGGCCGCACCGGCGCCTGGCAACATGGCTGCACCCTTCCCGAATTCGCGTGGACGATCATCTTAGATGGCCGACGGGCGGCCGGTCCAGCCCGATCGACGGCCTTCGACACCTGGGAATCACGGCCTGTTCGCCGCCACCCGGTTCCGCTTCCGACCTGACGACCGACCGGCGGCAGCGATCAGGCTCGCACCGTGGCCTGCCAGCGCAGCAGCAGATCGACCAACTGGATGTGACCGAGCAAGGGCGCATCGAGGCCGGCGAGAACCTTCAGGCTGGCGTCGAACCAGTCCGCCAGGGCCAGGGCATCGACGCCTTCGGAAAAACCGGCAGCAGCGAGCAGGTCCTTGCGCGCGGCGCCGGCGCGCCGGGCCAGGTGATCGCGCACCAGTTCGCCGGCGAAACGCAGGCGGGCGGCCGGCCGGTCATCCTGCCAGGCGACGGCAAGGTCGATCGCTGCAATCTGCTGCTGCGCCAGCGTCACCAGATCCTTCGCCACTGCCCGCCGCAGCACCAGTGCATCGTGTGCCAGATAGTCGCTTGCGAGTCCGGGATTGCCCTGTGCAGCATCCAGCGCCTCGCCCGCGACACGCGCGTCGTGGCCGGAGGAAACCAGCCACGCCAACGCCTCGGAACGTTCCGGCAGGTCGAGCCTGAGCCATTGGCAGCGACTGCGGATCGTCGCCGGCAGGCGTTGTGGCGCATCGGCCAGGAGGATCAGGTGCCGTCCCGGCGCCGGCTCTTCGAGGGTCTTCAGCAGGGCGTTGAAGGCACTGCGGTTCATCGCCTCGGCCGGATGCACCAGGGCAACCTGGCCCGCGGCGATCTGCGGTGTCAGGTTGAGTTTCTCGCCGAGGCGGCGGATCTGGGCGATCAGGATTTCCTTGCGCGGTTCGCCCTTGTCATTGAGCTCGAAGGTTTCTTCAAGAAAATCCGGATGCGTCCCGGCGGCATGCAGCACGCAGTTGCGGCATTTTCCACAGGCACCATCGGCATTCGGCGCGCTGCACAGCAGGTGCAGGGCGAGCCGTCGTGCCAGTGCGCGCTTGCCCAATCCAACCGGACCGCCGACCAGCAGGGCATGCGGCAGGCGCCCACCAGACTGCGCGGTCATGAGCCGCTGCCAGGCGCGTTCCTGCCAGGGCGACAATGTCGTCGTCATGGCCTGGCCTCGAACCAGTCATCGAGCGCCACCGCCAACGCCGCGCGCACCTCATCGACCGGGCGTGAGGCGTCAATCACCCGCCAGCGTGCCGGCTCGGCCGCGGCACGCTCGCGATAGACGTGCCGTACCCGTTCGAAGAACTCCGCGGCCTCCTGCTCGATCCGGTCCCGTGGCCCGCGCCCGTGCGCCCGCGCCAGGCCCTGTTCGACCGGCAGATCGAGCAGCAGGCTCAGGTCGGGCTTGATCCCGCAGACCCAGCGCTCGAGCTCGGCGATGCGCGCCGCGGGGATGCCGCGGCCGCCACCCTGATAGGCGAAGCTGGCATCGGTGAAACGGTCGGACAGCACCACCGCCCCACGCGCCAGTGCCGGCCGGATGGTCTCGCGTACCAATTGCGCGCGGGCCGCGAACATCAGCAGCAACTCGGTTTCGGGAAACAGACCGGCATGCGCCGGATCGAGCAGGATGGCGCGGATCGCCTCGCCGACCGTGGTCGCACCCGGCTCACGCACGCGCACCAGCTCGTGGCCGCGGGCCTGGATGTGTTCGGCGAGGAAGGACAGTGCGGTCGACTTGCCCGCGCCCTCGCCTCCTTCGAGCGTGATGAGGCATCCGCTCATTTGGGCCTCGCATGGCGTCGGTACTCGGCCACGGCGCGATTGTGTTCGTCCAGCGTGCGGGAAAAGACGTGACCCGGCGCATTGCCGCGGGCGACGAAATACAGCGCATCACCCGCGGCGGGGTGCAGCGTCGCCTCGATCGCGGCGCGCCCCGGCAAGGCGATCGGTGTCGGTGGCAGTCCGGCACGAGTGTAGGTGTTGTGGGATGAATCGGCTTCGAGATGGGCGCGGGTCAGGCCGCCGGAAAAATCCGGACCGAGGCCATAGATCACGCTTGGATCGGTTTGCAGCCGCATGCCCAGGCGCAAGCGCCGCACGAACACGCCGGCGACCTCCGGCCGTTCCGCCGGAAGACCCGTTTCCTTCTCGACGAGGGAGGCCAGCACGAGCGCCTCGTAGGGTGAGGCCAGCGGCAGCTCGGCTGCTCGCCCGGACCAGGCGCTGCGCAACAGCGCCTGCATCGCGACCAGCGCACGCGTGAGGATCTCGACATCGCGGGTGCCCCGGGTGAACTGGTAGGTTTCGGGCAGGAACCAGCCCTCCGGCGATGTCCCGCCACTCATCTCCGCGGTGGCCTTCGCGCTGTCAAGGCGGGCAAGCAGTTCGTCGTCACCCATGCCACCGAGAGTCTGCACCAGCACCGGATCGCGCCCCAGTGCCAGACGCAGGTCACGCACCGTCCAACCCTCGACGATGGTGAAGCGGTACTGCACGACTTCGCCGCGGCGCAGTTTGTCGAGCAGTGCCAACGGCGTCAGCGCCGGATCGACCGCATATTCGCCGGCCTGCACCCTGGCGTGGTGCTGCCAGACAAGGGCGCGCCAGTAGAGCGCGTGCTTGCCACCGTCGAGCCCACGCTCATGCAGCATCGCCACCACGCCACGAAAACTCGTCCCGCGTGCAATCTCGACGACCTGGGCTTCCCCCGATGCGGCAAGTGGCGCCTGCGCAAAGCGCTCGTAATCGCGATACAGCCAGAACCCGGCGACGACGGCAGCGGCAAAGGCGAGGACGACGAGCAGCAGGGCAGCTCGCCAGAAGCCGCGCTGACGCGCCGGAATCGGGATATTCATCGGCCTCGCCCCACGGCAACGAGGCGGTGTGGGTGCACGCAAAACGGGATCGGAGGATTCATCGTCACAGGATAGCCGAGCCTCGCCGCACGCACGCGACTCATCCATCCAGTCCGAATGCGCGCAACACGCCGCGCGCCTTGGCACGGGTTTCCGCAAGTTCCGCCTCGGGCTGTGAATCGGCCACGATGCCGGCGCCGGCGCGCAACTGTGCACGTCCGTCGTGCATCACCAGGCTGCGGATCAGGATGTTGAGATCCATGTCTCCGTCATGCCCGAGCCAGCCGAAGCTGCCGGTGTAGGCGCCCCTGCCCTCGCCCTCCAGCTCGGCAATGATCTGCATGCAGCGCACCTTCGGACAGCCGGTGATGCTGCCGCCGGGAAAGACCGCGCGCAGGATCGCACCGGGCGTGGCGTCCGGGCGCAAGCGTCCGCGCACGTTGGAAACGATGTGGTGCACGTGTGCGTAGCTCTCGACCCCCATCAGCTCGTCCACCTCGATGCTGCCGGGAAGGCAGACCCGGCCCAGGTCGTTGCGTTCGAGGTCGATGAGCATGATGTGCTCGGCACGTTCCTTCGGATGCCCGAGCAGCTCGCCGATGCGCGTGGCATCGTCATCGCCGGCGAGGCGCGGCCGGGTGCCGGCAATCGGGCGGGTCTCGATCCCGCCCGCGCGCACTGCCACCAGGCGCTCGGGCGAGGAACTGACCACCGCCCAGTCAGCGTGCAGGAACACGCCGGCGAACGGCGCCGGGTTGCTGCGTCGCAGCGCCGCGAATGCCGCCGCCGGCGTGCTCCGGGGATCGAGTTCCAGCTCCCAGCGACGCGACAGGTTGACCTGGAACACATCGCCCGCGGCGATGTACTCGCGTGCCCGCGCGACCGCCGCGAGGTAGTCCTCGGCAGCAGCTTCCGCGACTGCCCGCGGCGCCGGCATCGCGGCCGTGTCCGGGAGTGTCGTCACACACGCTGCGACATCGGCTCGCAGGTCCGGCAGGAGATGTTCCGCGCCATCCTCCACCACCAGCAGGGTTTCACCGCGCACCCGATCGACCACGATCGCCGCCGGACACTGCAATGCCAGCGCCAGCGGCAGACTTGCCGGCTCGGCTGGAAGCGCCGGCACCGGTTCGAGCGCGGCAGCAAATTCATAGGCGAGAAACAAGGCCCAGCCACCAGCGAAGGGCAGCTCGGGAGCCCTCGCCGACTGACCGCTGGCGGCACTTCGCCAGGCCGCATCGAGGACATCGGGAAAACTGCCGGGAACGAGCTGGTCGGACAGATCGCGGGTCAGGAGATCGCGTCCGAGGATCAAGCCCTGCCGCGGAAGGCCGAGCAGCAGGTCGAACCGTCCGCGTTGCGCCTCGAACGCGGTGCTTTCCAGCAGCAACGGGTAACGCGCCGGGTTGCGCGCCTGCAGTGCCAGCAGGTCGATCCGGCCCGGAAGCCTGGTGACGGCCAAGACGGATGCGCGCGGATCAGATGCGACGGAAGACCAGCGAACCGTTGGTGCCGCCGAAGCCGAAACCGTTCGACATTGCCGCCTGCAAGCGCACTTCGCGGGCGTGGTTTGGCACGTAGTCGAGATCGCAGCCTTCGCCCGGCTGGTCGAGGTTGATCGTCGGCGGCACCACGCCGTGGTGCAGCGCAAGTATGGTGAAGATCGCTTCGACTCCACCCGCCGCACCGAGCAGGTGGCCGGTCATGGACTTGGTCGATGACACCATGATCCGCCCGGCGCTATCACCGAAGGCCTGCTTCACCGCGAGGGTTTCAGCCAGGTCGCCCAATGGCGTCGAGGTGCCGTGGGCATTGAGGTAGCCGACCTCTTCGGGGTTCATCCCGGCATCACGCAGCGCCGCGCGCATGCAACGCGCCGGACCCTCGCCGTTTTCCGACGGCGCGGTCATGTGCCAGGCATCGGAACTGGCACCAAAACCCGCCAGCTCGCAGTAGATGCGTGCGCCGCGGGTACGTGCATGTTCGTATTCTTCCAACACGATGACGCCGGCACCGTCGCCGAGCACGAAGCCGTCACGATCCTTGTCCCAGGGGCGCGAGGCGCGCGTCGGATCCTCGTTGCGCGTGGACATCGCCTTCATCGCGCAGAAACCGCCCATCGAGGTGGGCGAAGAACCGCGCTCGGCGCCGCCAGCCAGCATCACGTCGGCATCGCCGTGCTGGATCGTGCGCATCGCGGTGCCGATCGAATGGTTGGACGAGGCGCAGGCCGACACGGCCGAAAAACTCGGCCCCTTGATGCCCTTCAGAATACTGATCTGGCCCGGCAGCATGTTGATGATGGTGCTGGGCACGTAGAACGGGGAAATCTTGCGCACCCCGCCCTCGTGATACTTGATCGCGGTTTCCTCGATGCCGAGGATGCCGCCGATGCCCGAGCCGACGATGACGCCGATGCGCTCGTCGTTGTGCGGCCCGATTTCCAGCCCGGAATCATCCAACGCCATCGAGGCGGCCGCGACACCGTAGTGGATGAACGACTCCATCTTGCGCGCGTCCTTGGGCGAGACGAAGGCGGTGGGATCGAAGTCACGCACCTCGCCTGCGATGCGGGTCGGGAACGTGGCGGCGTCGAAGCCGGTCACCCGGCCGATGCCGGAGCGACCATGGGTGAGCGCGTCCCAGGCCGCGACCACGGTGTTGCCGACGGGGGAAACGATGCCAAGACCGGTGACGACGACGCGACGGCTCATGCGTGGGCTCTCCTGGGATTGCTGACCGTCCGGGATGCAGGAGCGCGCTGGCGCGACGCCCCGCAAGGGACGCGAACCCGGTCACGGGCCACGAACATGCGCCGGCGCCAGATTGGCACCGGCGACACTGCACCCGTCCGGGTGGTGCGGGATCAGGACTCGACGTGGGCCTTCACGTAGTCGATCGCCTGCTGCACGCTGGTGATCTTCTCGGCTTCCTCGTCCGGGATCTCGCACTCGAACTCTTCTTCGAGCGCCATCACCAGCTCGACGGTATCGAGCGAATCCGCGCCCAGATCGTCGACAAACGAGGCGTTGGCGGTGACATCCTCTTCCTTGACGCCCAACTGGTCGACGACGATCTTCTTGACACGTTCTTCGATGCTGCTCATTGCTTGTGGTTCCTCAGGGAAAAGCCCGCGCATTGTAGTGGACGCCGACGAGGCGAGCCAGCCGCCGGCGCAGGGTTGGTGGGGCCGGGCAAGCGCCGACTCCCGCAAACCGATGTCAGGGCATGTACATGCCGCCGTTGACGTGCAGGGTCTCGCCGGTGATGTAGGCCGCCGCCGGCGAGGCGAGAAACGATACCGCGTCCGCGATGTCCCGTGGCGAGCCCATGCGTCCCAGCGCGATCTGGCCGAGCATCGCGGTCCTGGCGTCCTCGGGCAGGTCGCGGGTCATGTCGGTTTCGATGAAGCCCGGCGCGACCACGTTGACGGTGATCCCGCGCGAACCGATCTCCTTGGCCAGCGATTTGGAAAACCCGATGATGCCGGCCTTGGCCGCGGCATAATTGGCCTGGCCGGCATTGCCGGTCAGGCCAATCACCGAGGCGATGTTGATGATGCGCCCGTGACGCGCCTTCATCATCGCCCGCAGTACCGCCTTGCTGGTGCGAAAGACACTGGAAAGATTGGTGTCGAGGATCGCCTGCCAGTCCTCCTCCTTCATCCGCATCAGGAGGTTGTCGCGGGTGATGCCGGCGTTGTTGACGAGGATCGAGACCGGACCGAATGCGGCCGTCACCGAGGCCAGCACGTCATCGATCGCGGCCGGGTCGGTGACGTCCAGTTGCCGTCCGCTGCCGCCGTGACTCGCCAGCCGCTCGGCGATCGCCTGCGCACCCGGGGCCGTGGTCGCAGTCCCGACCACGCGCGCACCCTGCGCCGCGAGGGTGTCGGCAATCGCGGCACCGATGCCACGGCTGGCGCCGGTCACGAGCGCAATTTCACCTTCCAGAACCGCACTCATGCCCAGGCCTCCAGGGCCGAATTGAAGTCCGCCAGACCACCGAGCGAACGGGCGTCGAGGGAACGATCGATGCGCTTGACCAGACCGGTCAGCACCTTGCCAGGACCGCATTCGGCGATCCGCGTCGCACCCGCCGCAGCCAGTGCCTCGACGCAGGCGATCCACTGCACCGGCTGATGCAGCTGCGCCGCCAGTGCCCCGACGATCGAAGCCACGTCCGCATGTTCGCGCCCGTCGACGTTGTGCACCACCGGCAATTGCGGGGCATGCCAGTCCAGCACGCGCATCGCCTCGGTCAGCCGGTTCGCCTCGTCGCGCATCAAGGGCGTGTGCGAGGGCACGCTGACCGCGAGTTTCACCGCCTTGCGCACGCCGCGTTCGGCAAACATCGCGATCGCCCGATCGACCGCCTCCGCATGTCCGCCGATCACGATCTGGCCAGGTGAATTGAAATTCGCCGGCACCAGCACCTGTGCATGTGCCGCCTGTTCGCAGACTTCCCGCACCAGTGCCTCCTCGGCACCCAGCACCGCCGCCATCGCGCCAAGGCCATCGGGCGTCGCGCCCTGCATCAACTGGCCACGCAGGCGCACCAGGCGGGCGGCGTCGGCGAGCGACAAAGCTCCAGCCGCCACCAGCGCGGTGTACTCGCCGAGACTGTGACCCGCCAGACGCGCCGGTCGTGCTCCGCCCGCCGCGAGCCAGGCGCGCCAGACCGCAACACCCGCCGCAAGCAGGGCCGGCTGGGTGAATTCGGTGCGGTTGAGCTGCGCTTCCGGCCCGTCTTGCGACAGCGTCCACAGGTCGATGCCGGCAGCGTCGGAGGCTTCGGCGAAGGTTTCCTGCACGACCGGATGCATCTGCGCCAGATCGGCGAGCATGCCGAGTGATTGCGAGCCTTGGCCGGGGAACACGAATGCCAATGCGGGGTTCATGGCGATACCGTCGGGAAAGGGGCGGAATGATAAGACAGGCCTCGCCGGATCGTCTGTACCGGGGCGTAGGGTCGTCGCTGCGCGAACACGATTCAACGCTGTCGCTGGCCGTTTCCGGCATCGACCCGCAGGTCGGCACAGGCGTGATGCAAGGCCCGCACTGCCTTGCCGAGACCGGCGGCCCGTGTGCCTCGCAGACGGCGCAGGACAGCGAGAAATTGCAGCCGGGCGACCGTCGTTCGCAGTCGCGTCCGCAGCGCCGGAGCAAGTTTCGCCAGTGGTGGCACGAGCAGGGTGGCGATGAAGGCATCATCCTGCGGCATGTGCCGGACACTGCCGGCGACGAACAACAGCCAGTCGCGCACCTGTGCGTCGACGAGGTCCATCACCTGCAGCGGATCCTCCTCGAAGTCGAGGAAACCGACCCGACCATCGGCATCGATCGCGAGGTTGCGCGCCAGTGGCTGCCCGAGGCAGACACCCTTGCCATGCGCCTCGCCCAGGCTGATCGCGGCACGTGAAAACCATTGTGCCGCCTCGTCCGGATCCGATTGGCGCATGCGTGCGGCGAGGGTTGAGCCGATGTCGGACAAGACCAGGTGCCGGGCGCCGCGTTCGAGCACCCGCGGCACATGCACGCCTGCGGCCGCGAGTTCGGACAAACGACGGGCCTCGGTTGCGCAACTCTCCGCACCCGAGGGATACGGCGGCGGACGCAAGGCCGGCACACCCAGCACGCGCACGACCCAGTCGAGCAGATGCAAGCGCCAGCGACGCGATGGTCCGCCATGGGACTTGCGCCAGGCATCGCTCCCGCCAAATGAAATCCGGCGTGTACCGACCTCGTCGTCGCTACCCATGCCCATCGTCCGTTCCGTGCCGGTCGCCTCGCGGCTCAGTAGCGGATCAGCGCCGATCCCCAGGTGAAGCCACCACCGAAGGCCTCCAGCAGCAGCAACTCGCCACGCCGTACCCGGCCCGAGCGGATCGCTTCGTCCAGTGCCAGCGGTACCGAGGCCGCCGAGGTGTTGCCGTGGCGATCGATCGTGACGATCACCCGATCCATCGGCATCTGCAACCGCTTGGCGGTTGCGGAGATGATGCGCAGGTTGGCCTGGTGCGGGATCAGCCAGTCCAGATCCGAGCGTTTCAGACCATTGGCATCGAGGGTTTCATCGACGGTCGCATCCAGGGTCTTGACCGCGACCTTGAACACCTCGTTGCCGGTCATGTGCACCTTGACGCCATGGTCGGGCGCATCGGCAAAGCCGCGCGAAACGCCGACCGGGTTGTACAGCAGGTGCTCGTAACCGCCATCGGCGTGGAGATGGGTGGAGAGGACGCCCGCCTCGGCGTCGGCCTTGAGCACCACCGCGCCCGCGCCATCGCCGAACAGCACGCAGGTGCCGCGATCGGTCCAGTCGATCATCCGCGACAGGGTTTCCGCGCCGACCACCAGTGCGGTTCGTGCCGCGCCGGCACGGATGAAGTTGTTGGCCACGCCGAGGGCGTAGATGAAACCGGAGCAAGCCGCGTTGACATCGAATGCGGCACAGCCGTTGGCGCCGAGTCGATGCTGGAGCAGGCAGGCAGTGGAGGGAAAGATGATGTCGGGCGTGGTGGTGCCGAGCACGATCAGGTCGAGCTCGGCGGCGCCGACGCCGGCCGCGGCGAGCGCGCGGGTGGCCGCTTCGAAGGCGAGGTCACTCGTGGTCTGCCCGGGCAGGGCGATGTGGCGCTGGTGGATACCGGTACGCTCGCGAATCCATTCGTCCGTGGTATCGACCTTCTTTTCGAGGTCGGCATTGGTGACGATGTTGTCCGGCAGGAAGCTGCCGGTTCCGACGATGCGTGCATGGACCTGCGCCATCGGCGAATCTCCTTGGGCGGATTGGGATAACGCGATCGTACCGGGAAAACGACAACGCGACGCGCCCACAGGGGCACGTCGCGTTCGTGTAGCACTGCAGCGCCAGGGCGCGCCGCCGGCACGATGCGGACGCGGCCTCGGCCGCGCCGGATCATCAGTCTTCGTCGGCGACGACCGCGGCCTTGACGTCGATCACCTTGCGGCCACGGTAGTAGCCATCCTTGGTGACGTGATGGCGGATGTGGGTCTCGCCCGTGGTCGGGTCGGTCGCGAGTTGCCGCGCGGTGAGCGCATCGTGGGAACGGCGCATGCCGCGACGGGAAGGTGTCTTGCGACTTTTCTGGACAGCCATGGGGAATCATCCTCAACGATCAAATACACGCAGGCACGGATCACAGCGATCCACCTGTTCCACCGCAGCGGCGTCTCCGCCAGCTGCATCAATTCCGGCTCTTGAGCCCTGCCAACGCCGCAAACGGCTTGGGTTTCGCCTCGTCAGCCATGTTGGTTGCCTCGTCCTGCCAGACGCTGCCGTCCTCGTGCAGACCACGTTCGCTCATCGGCACCAGCGGCAGGGCGAGGATCAACTCGTCCTCGATCACGTCCAACAGTGACAACGACCCGTCTGCAGGAACCAGCACCGGTTCGCACTCCGCCGGCAGACCTGCTTCCTCGCGCTCGTTCCGGACCAGTCCGAGTCGCTGATGGATTGTTACCGGCAACTCGAAGCGTTCAAGCGTGCGCTGACAAATCAACGGCAGGCTCGCATCGAGCTGGAGTTCGAGAACCGCCATGCCGGAGGGATCGCGACCGAAACCAAGCACGTAACGGCAATCGCCCGCCACATCGGCCAATCCACCCGCCAGCCTCGTCATCGCATCCAATCCGATGCGACCCTCGAAAACGCGCCCTGCGGCAACCATCCGCCACGCGTCGACCGACTCCGGCAAACCATTCGACATAAGCGCGGCAGTTTACCATATTGCACACCGCCGTCAATCAAGCTTCTGGCGTGCAACAGACGCAGGATGCTGGCGGTGATGCAAGGCATTTGGCAGACTGGACCACCATCATGGCGGACGCCCGCACGTGAACTCCCTGCACATCGCCATCGTCATCATCGGCATCTTCGTGCTGGCCGCACTCGTGCTTCGACATCGAGGGCTGCGGCGCGAGCGCAGCCTGCGTCATCTGCTTGATCGCGCCGACGCACTCGAACAACTCCTGCACCGCACCCGCGAGCGCATGGGCGAGATGCGCCGCGTGGTCGAGCGTGTACCGCAGGACATCGCCGTCGCGGCACATGCCTCGCTCGATGCCGACAACCAGGTGCAACAGGGCCTGCGTGACGTGCTCGAACATCGCCTGTGGATCGCAAAGCACGGCCTGACCGCGCCGCAACGCGAACTCGACGCCGCCTGCGCAGCGATGGACCGGGCCTACGGCAACATCTCCGAGCGTCTCGGGCAATTGGAAAGCGCGGGGGAGGAACTGGCCAATGTGACCCAGGCCGCGCTGGAACAGGCCGCGCGCGAGCCCGCAGCCCTGACCCGCCGCTCCGGCAGCGACTGAAAGTCCGTCCTGCCTACGGCTCACCATCCGAACCGGCACCGTCACCGACATCGACCACGCGCACCCAAGGTCCGCTCCAGCGCTCGACACTGCCGTCACCGCCATGAAGCTCCAGGCCGAGCAGATGACGCCCCGGCGCCACACCTGTTGGCACGTCCAGCTTGGCGGTGAACTGCACGTCCGGCAGCTTCGGATCGCGTGACTGCCCGCCGAGGAAGCCTGCAATCCAGACATTGGTCTCGCCGTGAACCGCATTCGCCAACGGTTCGCCATCCAGGAGGATCACCACCCGCGCGATCCCGGCGATGTCCTTGGCCGCCCAGCCGCGCAGTGTGACCTGGCGCCCGATGACGGCACCAGCCTGCGGCGAATCGACATGCGCGATCGCCGGGGTGATGCAGGCGCCATCGCCACGCCCGGGCGGCAGAACCAACAGCAGGAAACGGCGCGCGCCGCCATCGACCTCGACGACCCGCGCCGGCGGCAGGCTGCCGAACTGCCGGCACAGTTCGTGGTAGCGCGACAGCAGGGTGGAGAACTTCACATCACTCGCTCCGACCACGAGCAGACGCCAGGAATCTTCCCGCGCCGGCCGCGTCAAACCCCAGATTTCCAGTTGTCGGGCACGGCCGTGATGCGCGTTGAGTGGATGCTCAAGTACCGCGACATCGGGATCGGCAAAGGCAAACCCGAGTTCGGCACCGAGTTTGAAGTGATCGGCAACCAGAATCGTTCCAACCGGCAGCTTCGCCCGTTCCGCCCGCACCGCCACGGCCAGCTCCTGCCAGCCGGCGAAGTTTTCCGGATAGGCCGAGGTTCCGGCCAGCGCTGCGCGGCCATGCGGTGAGCCGATCACTCCCGCCACCCCGAGCGCCAACAACAGGCCCAACGCCAGCAGCGCAATCGTCGCCTGCCTCAGGCGCCGACCCCAGCGCGCCAGAACCTGCGGCACCAGCACCAGCAGGGCGAGATAGCCGGGCACGGGCCAGTGGAAACTGACCCGCTGGCTGTCGGCGAAGAAGCCCAGCAGGAAGAAGCCCAACACGGTCAGTCCGCCGCACAGGGCAAACCAGCGCTCCGCCAGCGCGTGGGACGGGCCGAAGCGGCGCGCCGCGGACAGCAGCGCCAGCGCCAGCAACGGCGTCGCAAGCACGGCCTGAATCAACAGGAAGCGCAGACCCTCGACCTGCGCCCGCCAGGGATGGCGATCGAGCAACTGGAAGCGCCAGCCCGCCTCGCCGTGGTCAAGGTTCCACAGTACCAGCGGCAGCCAGGCCAAGGCTCCAGCGGCGATCGCCAGCCAGAACGACCAGCGGCGCAGAGCTTCGCGCCCTTGCGCCAGGCACAGCAACGCAATGAATCCGACCGCCGCGACGCCGAGGAAGCGGTAGTGGCTGAGAGCACCAACCAGCAGGCCGGAACCCAGCCAGATCGCCGCCCTGCGGTTGTTGCCCTGCAACGCCATCAGACCTCCGAGAAGGCAGGCCGCGGCGGCGAGGTTCAGCGGCACGTCCGGCAGCGCCAGCACGCCGAGCAACCCGGTCAACGGAAACAGCAGGACGAGGCTGCCAACCTGCCAGGCCCGCGTCGCTCCGAACGATCTCGCCGCCGCTACCATGATCAGGGGCAGCAGGGCCCCGATGAGGAGAAACGGTGCGCGCAGCGCCAGCACCTGCTCGCCACCCAGCGCCGTGCCCAGACGCACCAGCCAGGCGGTCAAGCCGGGCAAATCCGAATAGGCCCAGGCAAGATGCCGCCCCTCCTGCCAGTAGAACGCCTCGTCGACGAACAAGGGCAGGTGCGAGGCCAGTGCCACGCGCACCACGAACAGGCCGAGCCAGAGACTCCAGAACATGGCCCGTGCATGCCGTTCACCCTGCATATCCCGCTACACTCCCGATCGTTTCCGCTGCGAGATACCGGATGGCTGCTCCCGCCCACGCATCCACGATACCCGACTTGCCGCTCGCCGCATTGGCGCGCGCCCAGGCCCAGGTCAACGACCTGATCCTCGGCAAGCAAGCACAGGTACGCCTTGCCTTCATCGCGCTCCTTGCCGGTGGCCATGTCCTGATCGAAGATCGCCCCGGTCTCGGCAAGACCACCCTCGCGCATGCGCTTTCCGCCACCCTCGGGCTGTCCTTCCAGCGCGTCCAGTTCACCTCCGACCTGATGCCGGCCGATGTCCTGGGCATTTCCGTCTACGACGCCCCGACGCGCGAGTTCCGCTTCCATCCCGGCCCGGTGTTCACCCAGGTCCTGCTTGCCGACGAGATCAATCGTGCGCCGCCGCGCACCCAGAGCGCCCTGCTCGAAGCGATGGCGGAGCAGCAGGTCACGATCGATGGCACCACCCGCAGCCTGCCGCGGCCGTTCTTCGTGCTTGCGACCCAGAATCCGGTCGATCTGTCCGGCACGTTCCCCCTGCCCGACTCGCAACTGGACCGCTTCCTGCTGCGCTTCGCGCTGGGCTATCCGGACGCCGACTCCGAACGCAAGCTGCTGACCGGCGAGGATCGACGCGAACGCATCGTCACGGTGCAGCCGCAACTGCACGAGGCAGAGCTGCTCGACCTGCGCGCCGGCGTCGATCGCGTGCACGCCAGCACGGCACTGATCGACTATGTCCTCGCGCTGCTGGAGCGCAGTCGCCATCATCCCGAAATCGAGGTCGGACTGTCGCCGCGCGCCGGCATCGCGCTGTTGCGTTCGGCGCGTGCCCACGCCCTGCTCGCTGGTCGCGCGCACGTGCTGCCCGATGACGTGCAGGCATTGTTCGTGCCGGTCGCCGGGCATCGACTCGTGCCGGCCGCGGACACCGGCAACGGTTCGCGCCTGGCCGAAGCGATCCTCGCCAGCGTCGCGGTGGATTGAACGCGACGGCCACGATGGCGGACCCGGAGGCCAGCACCGCAGCCGCTTTCGCCGGCGACACCGCACACGAGGAACCTCGGGTGCCACGCTGGATGCGCCGCTTCGTGCGCCCGCGTGCGCCCGAAACCCTGCCGATCCGGCTCGACCGACGTCGCATCTATGTGCTGCCGACGGCCTACGGACTGTTCTTTGCCCTGCTGCTGGCGACGATGACCCTGGGCGGCCTCAACTACAACAACAATCCGGCCCTGATCCTCTGCTTTCTGATGTTCTCGCTGGTCCTGAGCAGCCTGCTGCGTGGCTATCTCAACCTCAGCGGCGTCCGGGTGGAGAGCATCGACGCCGTCCCGGTACACGCCGGCGAGCGCCAGCGCCTGCAACTGCGTTTCAGCGCCGAAGGTCGACGCCTGCGTGACGGCCTGGTGCTGCAACGCGGCCGCCAACGGGTCGGCTTCAGCCTGCACGATGGCGCCGTGCTGGACGTCGAGGTGCAACTGGCGACGCAACGCCGCGGCTGGCTTCCGAGCGGCCGTTTCAAGCTCTTCAGCCGCCAGCCGCTCGGACTGTTCGAAGTCTGGAGCTGGCTGCACCCCGACAGCCGCACCCTGGTCTGGCCCGAGCTGGAAAAGGATCCACCGCCACCGCCGGGCGCCGCCAGCCACGAACAGCCGCGGCCGCAGCGAGGCGACAGCGACTCGCCGGTCGGACTGCGCGACTACCGCAGCGGCGACCCGCTGCGCCAGGTGGCCTGGAAACACAGCGCCCGCATGGATCGTTTGCTGGTGCGCGAATACGAGCAACCGGCGGGAGGCCAGCGCCTGTTCTCGTGGGCTGCGCTGGCCCCCCTGCCCGGCGATGCCCGCGCGCGCCGCCTGGCAAGCTGGCTGGTGCAGGCCGAACGCGAGGGTCATGCATCCAGCCTCGACATGCCGAACGCACGCTTCGGCCCGTCCCAGGGCCAGGCGCACCTGCATGCCTGCTTCCGCGCCCTGGCGCTGGAACCCTGACGCCCGGCCCGCATGCGCACGTCCCGACACCCGCCCCTGGACCGTGGCAGCTTCCTCTGGGTCGCGACCGCCGTGCTCGTCGCCCTGCTGCCGGTGCTGCCGGGATTTCCGGTCTGGCTGTCTGTCCTCCTCGGGCTCGTCGCCCTGCTCGGCATCGGCCTCCGCCTGCGCGGGGTGAAACTGCCGGCGCTGGTGCGCCTGCCGTTGATTCTCGGCGTCGCGCTCGCCGCCGTGGTCGGCTCCGGATTCAGCGTCAGTCAGGACACCGGCGCCGCCCTGCTCGCGGCGATGCTGTCGTCCAAGTTGCTGGAAACCGGCAGCGTGCGCGATGGCCGCAGCGCCTGCAGCTTCGCCCTGTTCGCCCTGATGGCCGGTTTCCTGCGTGACCAGGGACCGGTGACCTTGCTGCTGGCACTGCTCGCCTGTGTCCTGATCGTGGTGGCCCTTGCCCGCCTGGCCCGGCTCGAACTGCCCGGTCCGCCAGCGCCCCGCGCGACGCGCGAGTCGCTCCTCGCCAGCGTCCGCCTGCTGGCGATTTCATTGCCGTTTGCGCTCGTCGCATTCCTGTTCTTCCCGCGCTTTCCCGAGCCACTCTGGGGCGCGCCGGGCCAGGACGTGCGTGGGCGAACGGGTCTGTCCAACCAGATGAGCCCCGGCGACATCGTCGAGATGCTGCTCGACGACAGTCCGGCCCTGCGCATCAGCTTCGAGGGCGAGACCCCGCCGCGCAACGCGCTGTACTGGCGCGGGCCGGTGCTGAGTGATTTCGATGGCCGACGCTGGTCGCGCTGGGAAGGCAGCAGCTTCGGGCAACCCGCGGAAATCCGCGCCGCCGGACCGGTCTACCTGCACGAGGTGATGCAGGAGCCGACCGCCTATCGCTATTTGATCGGCCTCGACGTGCCGGTGACGATCCCGGACGACGCCCGCATGGGCCCCGACCACACCGTCAACGCCACGCGCATCAATCCATCGTTGCGCCGTTACCGGATCGGCTCGCTCGTCGACTACGTGCTGCAGCCGAATCTGTCGTCCACCTCGCGCCAGCATCACCTGAGCCTGCCCGAGGGCTACAACCCGCGCACCCACGCCCTGATTGCCGAATGGAAGGCCGCCGACCCGCGCCCCGAGTCCCTGATCCAACGCGCACTCGACCTGTTTCACGCCGAATTCGTCTACAGCCTGACCCCGCCACCGCTGGCGCGTGACAGCGTCGATGACTTCCTCTTCGGCACCCGCGAGGGCTACTGCGAGCACTTCGCCTCCGCCTTCGCGGTGATGATGCGCAGTGCCGGCATCCCGGCACGCGTGGTGACCGGCTATCAGGGCGGCATCCACAATCGCGTCGGCGATTACTGGCTGGTGCGCAATTCCGATGCCCACGCCTGGACCGAAGTCTGGCTGGAACAGCGCGGCTGGGTGCGCATCGATCCGACCGCCGCGGTGGCACCCGAGCGCATCCGCGACGGCCTTGCCGGAATCATCCCGCCGCCCGGCGCGTTCTCGCGTTTCGGCCAACCGCTGTGGGACAGCGTCGATGCCCTGCGCCGTGGCTGGAACTACCTGATCGTGGACTTCGACGCCACCCGTCAGGCCGCACTCTACCTGCGCTTCGGCCTCGATCCGGGAGACTGGCGCCAAGTCGGCAGCGCGCTGGCACTCGGCATCGCGATCGCCCTGGCACTGAGCTTCGTCCTGCTCTGGCGCGGTGACCGACGCCGTGCCGCCGATCCCGAGACTGCCGCCTGGGAAGTCTTCCTTGCCCGCCTCGCGCGCGCTGGCGTGACCAAGCTTCCCGACGAAACTGCCGGCGCCTTCCTGCGTCGTGCCGCGTCCATCCTGAGCACCGATGCGCCCGCGCTGCACGCGCTAATCCAGCGTTATGTCGCGCAGCGCTACGCTGCACCGGAATGGACGCCAGCGCAACGCAAGGCCCTGATCCGTGACCTGCGCCGCTTCCGTCCACACAAACCCGTACCGAGGACTTCGCCATGAACCGCCGTTCCCGCCACCTCAGCCTCATCACTGCACTGGGCACGAGTGCCCTGCTCGCCGGCTGCGCCACGCCACCACCCAAGCCCTTGCGCGGCGAATTTTCCATCGTCGTGCCCGAGCAGGCCGCCGGCAGCGGCCAGATCGGCGATTCGATCCGCTGGGGTGGCCGGATCATCGCGGTCACACCCTCACCGCAAGAAACCTGCTTCGAGATCCTCGGACGCGAACTGGCCGGCAATGCCCGCCCGGTCACCAACGCCGATCAGGGCCAGGGCCGTTTCATCGCCTGCCGCGCTGGTTTCTATGACCCGGCGATCTTCACCACCGAGCGCGACGTCACGATCACCGGACAGATCCGAAGCTACGAAACCCGCCGCATCGGCGAATACGACTACCGCTATCCGCACGTTGCCGCCGAGGTGATCTATCTGTGGCCCCAGCAACAGCCGCGACAGCGCGTGGTGTATCCCGATCCATTCTGGCCCGGACCATACGGCGCATTTGGCTGGGGCTATCCCTATCGCACGGTCATCGTGCCGCATGCGCCGCATCAGGAAGATCCCGCTCCGACATCCGAGTGAATCGCAACGCGATCGGAGTCCAGGAAAAACCCGTTCGCCGTGACGGGGCGACACGCCGAGCCTGCAATGGCATCCCGGCAGACAGTGGCGCGTCACGGCCTCAGGGCAGGAAGCCGCCCGTGACGCCCTTCACCACCCTCGCGACGGCGTCGTGCGGGTGCAGGCTTTCGAGGTGAGCGGCTTCGATCCGGTAATCGCTGATCCAGTCGATGGATTCGAGGGCCAGGCGGATGCGACGTGCGGCATCCTCGCAGTACATCGGGTTCTCGCCATTCAGGCGGGCGAATTCCTGTTCGTCGATGCGCCGCACGGCGCCTTGCACCGGCGTCGCAAGCACGGCCTCGACGCGGTCGATGAGATCGAGCATCGGCAGTGACGTCTGTCCATTCGCCAGCGCCACCTCGACGCGCGCGCGCGAGCGCTGGGCATGCGGGGTCGCAGCGCCACCATCGCTGGATTCGAGCCAGCGTGCGACGGCACCGGCGTCGACCGGGCCGGTTCCAAAGGTCTCACGGAAGCGCTGCGCCACAAGTTGCCGCGCCATCGCCGCCGAACCCGGGCAGGTACTGGAATACAGCACCTCGCAGCCAAGCTCGCAGCGCCAGAACGTGCTGCCAAGTTCACAGCGGATCCGGATCGGATATTGGCGCCAGCCCGAAAGCCCGCTGCGCAACGCCGGACGTCGGACCGGCAGGATGAACGCCAGATCGAGCACGACCTGACGCGAGAGCCCGGCGTGCGACTCCAGCAGGGCGGCGAGCAGGCGGCGCAGACCGGCAGGCTCCGGCACGGACGCGGCCAGGTGTTCGGCGCAGAGCCGGTAGAGACGCGACATGTGGATGCCGCGGGCGAGTGGATCACGCAGATCGACCGCCACGGCGAGGGTGCCGGGCACGAGGACAGACTCGTCCTCGACGCGCAGGCGCACCGGCATCTCGATACCGTGCATGCCGACCCGGTCGAGCCCGGCACGCACCTCGGCAAGCGGGGTCGCGACCTCGTCGGCAAGCATCGCGGGCGGACTCACGGGTTCCGGGCTGGATTCGATCATGGAAACGGCACCATCACGCACCACTTCGGTGGTGCCGGAGGCCGAATCAATGGGGCCGGGCATGCGCGGATTCAAGCCGGTACCCCGCGTGCCGCGCGCCAGCAATCGCGCAGCAGGCCGAAACCCGAAACCGGGAACGGACGCGGATGCCGCGCCGCAAAGCGCCGCAGGCTCTGTCCATCAAGCCGGGTACGGATGCGGCGCAGGCGCGGGCCGGCTTCCCGCACGGGCAGGCCAAGCACTGCGTCCGCCAGATCGGCCAGCAGGCGGGCGTGAACTTCGTCGTCCTCGCCGGCGTAGGCGGCCTGCGTACGCAAGCCATGCCGCGCCAGCAACTGCAAGGGCAGCCAGGGTGGCCGGGCGGTCTCGCCGGGCTCATGCCAACGCCACTGCCAGAGCAACAGGGAACGTGCGACCGCGACGGGATCGCCGGTGCCGCACTGCGGCCACAAGACGTCTTCGATCGCAACCACGGCCCGCGCCAGCTCGTGCCGACTGGCAAGCAACGCCGAAACATCGCCGGGCGAGGCTTCCAACGCGGTGAGTGTGATCGCGGCATTCGTCAGTGCGCGCCAGCCCGCAGCCGCAACGACGCCCGCGCTCTCGCTCAGGAAGGCCCGCAGCAGCGGATGCTCGGCCGCGTCGGGCGGTTGCAGCAGCGCCTCTCCCCACCACGCCAGCTTGGCCTGGGCGACGCCGGGATCGGACAGCATGAAGGTCGCTTCCAGCCATTCCACGAGCACGGCATTCCAGAGTGTGGCGAGGCGGCGACCGCGGCCGGCAAAGACCCTGCCGACGTCCATCTCCGGTTCGCGCATCAGCCAAAGACCGAGGTGGCCGTCGCGCGCGGAGGCATCGTGCCGCGATCGACTCACCGCGCCCAGTTCTCGCGGCATGCGGCAAGCAATTCCGCCGGGGCGTCGAGTACCGCGTCCGCGCCCCAGCCCGACGGATCATCCTCGGCGGCGTGAAAGCCCCAGCGCACGGCAAGCACGCGCGTGCCCGCGCCACGACCCGCGGCGACATCGCGCGGATCGTCGCCGATGAAGACGGCCTGGCGGGTGGTCACGCCAAGCTCGGCGCAGGCGGCGAGCACCGGCAAGGGATCGGGCTTGTGCCGCGCCAGGGTGTCACCCCCGATCAACACCGCGCTGCGCGAGGCAAGGTCGAGACGGTCGAGCACGATTCGCGCCAGGCCCTCGCGCTTGTTGGTCACCACGCCCCAGCGCGAACCGGCGGTCTCGATCCGCGCCAGCACCTCGGCGATGCCGGGGAACAGGCCGCCATGGCGACCGATGTGACCGCGATAGGATTCGAGCAGCGCATCGATGCGCGTCTCGCGCTCGCGCTCGGACAACTCCGGCAGGCCACGCGCCAGGATCGCGCGCGCGCCGGCGGAGATTGCCTCGCGTACCTGTGCGACCGGCACGGGCGCAAACCCGAGGTCGGCGCGCACGTCGTTGACTGCGGCGGTCAGGTCACCGGCGGAATCCACGAGCGTGCCATCGAGGTCGAACAGGATCGCCGGCAGGAGTGCATCGCCGCTCACGCCGGTTTCACCGCGCAGGCCAGGTAATTGACCGCAGTCGAGGCGACACGCCGGGCATGGCGGGTGAACGGGTTGTAGTGCAGACCGCTGACATCCTCCAGTTCCATGCCACCGGCGCGCAGCGCATGGTCGAGCTCGGAGGGACGGATGAAGCGCGCGTAACTGTGGGTTCCGCGCGGCAGCAGGCGCAGCAGATATTCGGCACCGACGATTGCGAGGGCGAAGGACTGCGGGGTGCGATTGACGGTGGACAGGAACAGGCGTCCACCCGGCTTCAACAGGTGCGCGCAGGCGGCCAGGATCGAGCCGGGGTCGGGCACGTGTTCGAGCATTTCCATGCAGGTGATCGCATCGAACGATGCCGGCTCCTGTGCCGCGACGGCTTCGACCGCGGCACAGCGATAGTCGACCTCGCGTCCGGATTCGAGCAGGTGCAGGCGTGCCACCTCGATCAGTGGCTGCGCCAGATCGATTCCGACCACCTGCGCACCCTCGCCCGCCATCGCCTCCGCGAGCAGACCACCCCCGCAACCGACATCGAGTACGCGCGCTCCGGCAAGGGCTTGGCGTTCACGCACGTAGGCGAGGCGGGCCGGGTTGAGATCATGCAGCGGACGGGACTCGCCTTCCGGATCCCACCAGCGTGGCGCCAGCTTGGCGAACTTCTCCAGTTCCACCGGATCGACATTGGTTGCTGTGGTCATCGTGGCAGGCATCGGCTCGGTGAGGGATTCAATGCGGCTCGCGCGGCAGTGCCGCGATGCGTTCGCGCCAGTGTCGCACCCGGCGCTGCAGCGCATGGGTGTCGATGCCGGGCAGTTCACGCTCATGCAGTTGCAAGGCTCCATCGATCCAGACGCGGTGCACCTGGTGCCGGCCGGCGGCATAGACGAGATGGGAAATCGGGTCGTAGAGCGGTTGAGTCTCCAGCTCGCCGAGGTTCACCGCGACCAGGTCGGCGCGCTTGCCCGGCTCGATCGAACCGATCGCATGGTCGAGGTGCAAGGCCCGGGCCGAGCCGAGCGTGGCCATGCGCAACGTCGTTGCCGCATCGAGTGCCGAGGCATCGCCGGCGACGGCCTTGGCCAGCAGCGCGGCGGTGCGCATCTCGCCGAACATGTCGAGGTCGTTGTTGCTGGCGCAGCCGTCGGTCCCGAGCGCGAGGTTGACGCCGGCGCGACGCAGGGCTTCGATCGGGGCAAAGCCCGAGGCCAGCTTGAGGTTCGACTCGGGGCAATGCACCACCGACACCGAACGCTCGGCGCAGAGCGCGATCTCGTCCTCGGTGAGCTGGGTCATGTGCACCGCGATCAGGCGTGCATCGACCAGTCCCAGGCGATCCAGTCGCGCCAGTGGGCGTTCGCCGTGCTCGCGCAGCGAATCGGAGATTTCCTGCGCGGTCTCGTGCACATGGCAATGCACCGGCAGATCGAGACTGGCGGCCAGCTCGCGGATGCGAACGAAACCGGCATCGTCGACGGTGTAGGGCGCATGCGGTGCGAGCGCGGTCGAAATCAGGGCGTCACCGCGGAACTGCGCATGCACCGCGAGCGCCTTGTCGAAATACGCTTCGGCCGTGGCCGCCCACGCGGTCGGGAAGGCGATCACCGGCAGACCGAGGCGGCAGCGGAAGCCGAGGCGCTGGTAGGTCGCACCGACGACATCGGGGAAGAAGTAGTTCTCGTTGCAGCAGGTGGTGCCGCCACGCAGCATTTCCGCCACGGCCAGTTCGGCACCATCGGCGCAGTAGTCCGGGCCGAGCATCGCGGCCTCGATCGGCCAGATGTGGCCGGTCAGCCACTGCATCAGTGGCAAGTCGTCGGCGACCCCGCGCAGCAAGGTCATCGGATTGTGGGTGTGGGCGTTCACCAGCCCCGGAATCAGCACGCTCTCGGGCAAGGCCACGGTTTCATGCGGCGTGAACCGCACGCGCGCCTCGGTCCGTGGCAGCAGCGCGACGATCCGACCAGCCTGCACCGCAACCGCGTGATCGACCAGCACCACGCCATGTGGCTCGACCGGAACCACCCAGCCGGCCTCGATCAGCAGGTCACAGCGTTCCTCGCCCATCATTCACAGCCCGCAAGCGCATCAAGCACCACTCGAATCCCGAATTTCCAATCCCGAATGTCGGCTCTCATTTCACCCGGCTGACGTACTCGCCCGAGCGGGTATCGACCCGGATCATTTCTTCCTGGCCGACGAACAGGGGCACGCGCACCACCGCGCCGGTTTCGAGCTTGGCCGGTTTGCCGCCACCGCCCGAGGTATCACCGCGCAGGCCCGGATCGGTCTCGACGATCTTCAGTTCGACGAAGTTCGGCGGGCTGACCGACAGCGGGCTGCCGTTCCACAGCGTCACCACGCAGGCCTCCTCGCCCTTGAGCCACTGTGCGGCATCACCCATCACGTTGGCATCGGCAGAAAACTGCTCGAACGTGTCGGGCTGCATGAAATGCCAGAACTCGCCATCGTTGTAGAGGTACTGCATGTCGGTGTCGACCACGTCGGCGGTCTCGACCGAATCGGTCGACTTCATCGTCAACTCGATCACCCGTCCGGTGCGGATGTTGCGATAACGCACACGGGTGAAGGCCTGACCCTTGCCCGGCTTGATGTAATCGGTATCCACGATCACGCAGGGCTGACCGTCCACGATGATCTTCATGCCGTTCTTGACGTCGTTCATGCCGAGGGTGGCCATGGGTTTGCTCCGATTTTCCTGCCGCAGGCGCGGCTACAATGAGGGATTGGGACAGCATCGGCACCGGACCGAGCGAGCCGCACATGATACCTGCAAGTCCGCACGCTGCGCAGCCGGAAGATTGGCGGCGGCAGTACCGCGATGCCATCACCGACGCCCGCATCCTGCTGGCCGAGCTCGGACTGGAGCACCTCGCCGCACGAATTGCGCCGGACGCGGCGGGCTTTCCGCTGCGCGTCACCCGCGCCTTCCTCGCGCGCATGCGCCACGGCGACCCGGACGATCCGCTGTTGCGCCAGGTCCTGCCGCTGGACGAGGAAACCCGTGTCGTTCCCGGTTTCGGCCTGGATGCCGTCGGCGACCTCGCGGCACGCGATGCCCGCGGCGTGCTGCACAAATACGAGGGTCGCGCCCTGCTGGTGGCGACCGGCAGTTGCGCAGTGAATTGCCGCTACTGCTTCCGCCGCCATTTCCCCTACGGCGAGGAAGCCGCCGCAGCGAACGGCTGGCGCGAGGCGCTGGACTGGCTGCGCAGCAATCCCGACATCGACGAGGTTCTGCTCAGCGGCGGCGACCCCCTGGCGCTGTCCACGCCCAAGCTCGCCGAATTCACCGACACCCTGCGCACAATCGGGCATGTCCGGCGTCTGCGCATCCACAGCCGCCTGCCGGTGGCACTGCCGGCACGCATCGATGCCGCCCTGCTCGACTGGCTCGATGCCCTGCCCTGGCCAACGGTCCTGGTCATCCACGCCAACCACGCCCAGGAACTGGCCGACGATGTCGCCGCGGCCTGTACCGCACTCGCTCGGCACGGCGTGCGTCTGTACAACCAGTCGGTCCTGCTGCGTGGCGTGAACGACTCCGTCGATGTGCTCAAAACCTTGTCCGAGCGCCTGTTCGAACTCGGCGTGCAGCCCTACTACCTGCACCAGCTCGACCGCGTCGCCGGCACCGCGCACTTCGAGGTTCCCGATGCCCACGCTCTCGCCCTGTACGAGCAATTGCGTGCGCGCCTGCCCGGCTACTTGCTGCCGCGCCTGGTGCGGGAAATGCAGGGGATGCCCGCAAAAATGCCGCTTCAAGGCACTTCCTGACCCGCGAGGCTGGACTTTGGCCGGCAAGCGTGTAAAAAAGACCGGGCTAACCTGACGCAGATCCTCCATGTCCGAACAAGAAATCGTCGTCCGCCTCCTGCTGGTGGACGACAAAATCGAAGACGCCGAACAGACCATCAGCCTGCTGCGCAACGGCGGCATTCCGGTTCGTCCCAGCCGTCCCGAGTCGCTGGCGGAATTGGATGCTGCCCTTTCCGGCACGGGCGGCGATCTCATTGTGGCCAGCTACAAGGCAACGACCTTGCCGTTCAAGGCGGTGGCGGAACGCGTCCAGGCCAGTGGCAAGGACACCACGCTGATCGCCCTGCTGGACCAGATCGACGAAACCAGCCTGACCGACATCTTCGCCACCGGTGCGCGCAATTTCGCCCTGCGCGGACGCGCCGAGCACCTGCGCATGGTGATCAAGCGCGAAGCGAAGATCCGCGACACCCGACGCACCGTGCGCCGGCTCGAATCGTCCCTGCGCGAAACCGAGCGCCGTTGTGATGCACTCATCGCCTCCTCACGCGACCCGATCGCCTACGTGCACGAAGGCATGCACATCCGCGCCAACCAGGCCTACCTCGAAATGTTCGGCTACGAGAGCTTCGAGGAAATCGAAGGCTTGCCGTTGCTGGACATGGTCGGTCCGGAACACGCCGACACCTTCAAGCAACTGCTCAAGGACATCAGCCGCGGCGAAACCCCGCCGAAGAATCTCGAACTCAAGGCCCGTCGCTCCGATGGCGGCACCTTCGACGCGGTGATGGAGTTCACCCAGGCCAGCTACGAGGGCGAGCCCTGCATCCAGATCGTGCTGCGGCCGCAACTGTTCGACGCCGAAATGGCCCGCGAACTCGACGAACTGCGCCAGCGCGACCAGACCACCGGCCTCTACAACCGCCAGTACTTCCTCGACGAACTCGACCAGGTCATCACGGCCGCAGCCGAGGGCGCGGGCGACCAGGCCATGCTCCTGATGGAACTGGACAACTACGCCGTCCTGCTCAACGCCATCGGCGTCGCCAACGCCGACGACCTGCTGCGCCGCACTGCCGAGCGCATCCAGTCGAAATTGCCGGAAGCCGCGATCGCCGCGCGCTTCACCGACCACGGCTTCGCCATCCTCCTGCGCCATAGCGACCACGTCGAAACCCGAGACCTGGCCAAGACCCTGCGCACCGCCTTCGAAACCGCCATCCTCGAAGCCGGCGAGCGCTCGCTCAACACCACCCTGAGCATCGGCGGCGTGCAGATCGGACAGAAGATCGCCAGCGCCCAGCAGGTGCTCAACAAGGTCGTGGCGTCGCTGCAGGCGGCCCAGGCCGAGGGCGGCAACCGCAGCAACATCTTCGACCCTGCCGCGCGCGACCGCGCCGAGGAAGAACGCATCGCGCTCTGGGCCGCACACATGGAGACGGCACTCAAGGGCGACGGCTTCGTGCAGTTCTTCCAGCCGATCATCCACCTCGCCGGCGAACCCGAGGAGAACTACCAGGTGCTCCTGCGCCTGACCAGTCCGAGCGGCGACATCGTGCCTCCCTCCGTCTTCATGCCGATCGCGGAAGAGCACGGCCTGATGGCGCGCATCGATCGCTGGGTCATCCAGCGCTCGATCGTCGCCATCGCGCAGCGTCTCAAGTCCCGCCGCAATACGCGCCTGTTCGTGAAGATCACGGTCGAGAGCCTGCAGGATCCGCAACTGGCCGGATGGATCACGACCAATCTGCGCCATGCCGAGGTGCCGGGCGGCAATCTCGTGCTCTGCCTGCCCGAGTCGATGGCCTTCACCAACCTCAAGGCGGTGCAGGAATTGCACGCCGCGCTCAGCAGCGTCGGCTGCGCCCTGTGCCTGGAGCAGTTCGGTCTCGGCCTCAACCCCTTCCAGTTGCTCAGCCATGCCCCGATCGAATACCTCGCCATCGACCACAGCCTCATCGCCGACCTCGGCAAGAACGTCGAGAATCAGGAAAAGGTACGTGACATCATCCAGCACGCCGGCTCACAACAGCGCAAGACCATCGCCGAGGGCGTGCAGGACGCCGGCACGATGACCGTGCTGTTCAGCAGCGGCATCGACTACGTGATGGGCAACTTCCTCGGCGAACCGATTCGCGAGATGAATTTCGACTTCAACCAGTAGGCCACAACCACGCCCGAGTGGTGGAACAGGTAGACACAAGGGACTTGAACAATTTGAGCCCTGCCGGGGAAACCTGACAGGTGAAGCCCGTCAAAGTCGGCGAACGCCCTGGTTGCCACGCAACCGCGCCAACGCCGAGCCAAGCCCGCCCGACAGGAACGGGAAGGTGTAGAGAGCGGACGGCGGGCGCCTTGGTCGATCAGGCCGTGGCGAAGGCGCGCTCCAGACCACGAACGATGCCCGGCATCGGCGGCGAAAGCCGAAGTGGCACGAAAATCCCTCGCCGCAAGGCATGCCGGTTCGATTCCGGCCTCGGGCACACCCCACGGCCTGTCCGTGGTGATGGTTCTGCAAACGCGATGCGCGCAAGATCACGCGACATCGGGTATGCACTCATCCGGCCACCCACTTTTCGGCAGTCGGCATGTTGCCGCGAAGATCGAGCAGCGTGTGCATCTTCATCACAGCTCTGCCCGACTGATGACTTCGCCCGCCACCTGCCGACATGGCGCCAGGCGGTCGCGTCCGGACGCCGAACTGCCCGTATCCCTGCGCCAGCATCAAAGGCAACCACGAAAGCCACGCCAATTGGGCCACAGCACGGTGCGCATGACCGAGCACTACACCCACAACCGGCAGGACTCGAAAGTTACCCCAACGCTCCGGTTGCGGAAATCTTCCGAGATTGCGGAAAAGACGAAACACCGCAACCGATTGAAAACACTGGAGGCCTGGGTCGGAATCGAACCGGCGTACGCGGATTTGCAGTCCGCTGCATGACCACTCTGCCACCAGGCCCGGGGCGAAGCGAACGGGGAATTCTATCGACACTTTCATGCATGTCAATGCGACGTGCTGCCACAAGGCGTCGCACAGGCTACCGCAATGGAACCGGATCGCATGCGAATTGGCATCGACATCCACCTCCAACAGTCGGGCCAGCACAGGTGCCCGCAAATTGCCACTTCCTTGCCTGCCGCCGCCATCGTCGCCAGGCCCGCGCCCATTTACACTTGTGACAGGCCCGCCTCCGGATCCGATCATGCACCGCAGTTCTCGTTTCAGCGTTCTCCTCGCCGCTCTCTTCCCTGCCCTGTTGCTGGGGTTGGCCTTGCTGCTCGCAGGCTGTGGAGAAAAGGCTCCGGAAGGATTGCACACCGCGACTCTCCCGCTGTACCCGACAGCAACCGATGCCTTCGTGCTGAGCGAAGCCGTCGGCGAAGACTACGACGGCCGCCCTGCCCTGCGCCTGAGTTTCAGTCAGCCGCTGGTGGCCGAGCAGGCTTTCGACGACCTGCTGCTGGTGCAGGACGATCAAGGCGGCGATGTCTCGGGAAGCTGGGTACTGGACGAGGAAGACACGACCGTCTTGCGCTTTCCCTACGTGCAGGGCGACAAAACCTATCGGGTCAAACTCAAGGCCGGCCTTGCCACACCCGATGGGCGCACGCTCACCGAACAGGAGCGCGAAATCTACTCCGGCAACCTTGCGCCCGCGATCAGCTTCGCCAGCCGCGGCAGCGTGCTGCCCGCGCGTGGCACGCAAGGCCTGCCGGTGGTTGGGGTGAACACGGCGGAAGTGGATGTCGAGTTCTTCCGGGTGCGGGAAAAGAACCTCTCCGAATTCCTCGACCAATACGCCAGCACCGAAAACCGCGGCTCGTGGGAACTGGACCGGATCAATGCGCTGTCCGACTCGGTCTATGCCAACCGCTTTGCCCTCAACGCCCCGGCGAACCAGCGTCAGGTGAGCTTCCTGCCGGTGCAATCGACCAACGAGCTGCGCGAGCCCGGCGTGTACTTCGCAGTGATGCGGCGTGCCGGCAGTTTCTCCGACGGCTACGAAACCACACACTTCTACGTGACCGACCTCGGCCTGCATGCGCGCGTCGAAAGCAATGGTCTGTTCGTGCATGCCGCATCGCTCGCCAGCGGCCAGCCGCGCAGCGGCGTGGAGCTGCGCCTGCAGGGCAAGAAGGGCGAAACCCTCGCCAGCGCCAGCAGCGACAGCGATGGCGAGGCCACCCTGCCGGTGCAACCCAAGGCCAGACAGGTGCTGATCGCGCGCCACGGCACCGAGCTCGCACTCGTTTCCTTCGATCAACCGGCGCTGGACCTGTCCGAATTCGCGGTCGCCGGACGTCGCCAGAGTGCGCAGGATGTTTATGCCTGGTCCGGGCGTGACCTGTTTCGTCCCGGCGAGGTATTGCAGGTTTCTGCCCTGCTGCGTGACTACGATGGCCGTCTGCTGGCCGACGCCCGAACCTTGTATGCGACCTTGCGTCAGCCCGATGGGCGTGCGATCTCGACCTTGCCGGTCGAGGCCGAGTCACTGGGTTATTACAGCTATCAGCGCACCCTCGCCGAGGATGCTCCGACCGGGCGCTGGTCGCTGGAATACCGCCTCGACCCGAGCGCCAAGGAACCGCTCGGGCGTTTTGCCTTCCGCATCGAGGAGTTCCTGCCCGAACGGCTCAAGCTCGTCCTGGATTCGCCCGCTTCCCGTCTCGCACCGGGCGCACCGCTGGCGCTGAAGGTGGATGCCGATTATCTCTACGGTGCGCCGGCCGCCGGCAACCGTTTCCTCGCACAACTCCTGTACCGTCCGGCGCTGCATCCGATCGCCGCGCTCAAGGACTGGTTCTTCGGCGACCCGACGATCAGTCTGCCGGACGAACCCGCAGATGCCATCGACACGACGCTCGATGACGCCGGCGAACTGGAGGAAGACCTCAGCCTGCTCGATGGTGCCGAGCCGCCGAAGGCGCCCTTCGAGGTGATCCTGAGTGGCAGCGTGTTCGAATCCGGTGGCCGCGCGGTGCGCCGTTCGCTCGCACGCACGGTCTGGCCGGCCGATGCCCTGGTCGGCGTGCGTCCGTTGTTCGATCCCGAAGAGGGTCCGACGGTACGCAGCGATGCCGGTTTCCAGATCATCAAGGCGAATGCGGACGGTGAATACGTCGCCGCCAAGCTCCAGGTGAAACTGGTGCGCGAGCTGCGCGACTACCACTGGCGCTGGGTCGATGGCAGCGGCTGGTCGACCGACTACACCCAGCGTTTCCAGACCGAAACCGAGACCAGCCTCGACTTCGACGGCAAGACCCCGGCGCAGTTTTCGGCGCGCGTGGAATGGGGTGAATACCGGCTCGAAATCAGCGATCCGGCGACCGGCCTGACGATGCGCTATCCGTTCACCGCCGGCTGGAGCTGGAACGACGACAACCAGGGCCTCGACGCCCGTCCGGACAAGGTCAAGGTTGCCTTCGACAAGGATGGCTATCGCGCTGGCGACACCGCCAGCGTCACCCTCACCGCGCCCTACGACGGTCCCGGCGTGCTGCTGGTCGAATCGGATACGCTGCTGTATCGCACGGCCATCCAGTTGCGCGGCAGCACCACCGTCAAACTCCCGGTCAGCAAGGAATTCCTGCGCCATGACGTCTATGTCACCGCGCTCGTGTTCCGTCCCGCCGATCAGGCCAACCTGACCGGTCCCGGTCGCGCCATCGGCGTTGCGCACTTCCCGGCCGACACCGGTGGACGCACCAGCGCGATGGACGTCGCGGCGCCCGAACTGTCGCGTCCGGGTGACAGCATCGAGGTTTCACTTTCGGCACCCGAATTCGCCGGCCAGGAAGCCTGGGCCGTGGTCGAGGCCGTGGACCTTGGCATCGTCAACCTGACCTCCTATCCGGTGCCCGATGCATCGACGTACTTCCTCGAACAGCGCGGCCTGGGCATCGAGGCCTACGACCTCTACGGTCGCATCATCGGGCCGCTGGAAGGCGAGCGCGCACGTCTGCGCTACGGTGGTGACGCAGCGCTGGCGGTGTTGCCACAGGCACGTCGGCCCAATGCCAAGGTCCAGACTGTCGCCCTGCATGCAGCGCCGGTGCGTTTCGATGCACAAGGCAAGGCCTCGGTGCACTTCACTGCGCCCGACTTCAACGGCACCGTGCGCATCGCGGCGCTCGCCTGGACCGCGGATCGCTACGCCCGCACCAGTCGCGAAGCCATCATCCGCGCCCCGCTGGTGCTGGAAGTCAGCACCCCGCGCGTGCTTGCACCCGGTGATCGCGCCGAGCTCACCGTCGACCTGCACAATCTCAGCGGCAAGAACCAGCGCTACCGCGTCGGCGCGAAGGCGGGCGCCTATCTCTCGATCGAGGGCGGTGCACGCGAGGTCAGTCTCGACAACGACGCCCGCACCACCCTGAGCTTCCCGCTCGTGGCCGGCAACGGCCAGGGCGTGGGCAGGTTCAGCGTCACGGCGGAATCCGACGCCGGCACGCTCAGCCGCGATTTCGAGATCGTGGTGCGCCCGGCATGGCCAGCGGTACGCCGCAGCACGGCCGAGCAGATCGGCGCGGCAACGACCCTGCACTTCGGCCCGAACCTGTTTGACGGGCTGATCGCCGAATCGTCGATGGCTCAGATCAGCATCGCATCGGTGCCGCCACTGCCCTTCAGCGAAGCGATCAAGGGCTTGATCGGATATCCCTACGGCTGCATCGAGCAAACCACCAGCCGGATGTGGCCGCTGGTGAACCTCGATGCCGCGACCTCGCGCAAGTTCGGCCTCGAACCGATGGACGAAGCCACGCGCACGAAGATGCTCGACACGGGTTTCTCGCGCATCGCCTCGATGCAACTGGAGAGCGGGCGCTTCAGCTTCTGGCCCGGCGAAGGCTCGCCCGAGCCACAGATGACAGCCTATGTCGCCGACATGCTCGTCACCGCCAAGCAGAACGGTCTCGCAGTCCCCGAAACCGTGCTCGAAAAGGCCCTCAAGGCACTCAACGACGACCTCCTCACCGGCGGCGATGGCTATTACCGCTACGACAACTCCCAGCACCTGCGCTTCGCTGCCAACGCCTATGCCGCCTATGTGCTGGCGCGCATGAATCGTGCTCCGCTCGGCACCCTGCGCTCGCTCTGGGACAACCAGCGCGAGCGTTCGCTGACCGCCCTGCCCCTGGTGCACCTGGGCATCGCGCTCAAGCTCTCGGGTGACGAAGCGCGCGCCAGAGCAGCGATCACCGCGGCACTGGAGAAGACCCCCGAGCGCCCGGACTTCCTCGGCGACTACGGCTCTCAATACCGCGATGAAGCGCTGCTGCTCGCCCTGCTCAACGAGCAGGGCCTGGCGACACCCGCCAGCGGCGCACGCGTGATGGAACTGGCACGCGAAATGCGTGCGCCGGACATGGCACGCTACTGGTTCAGCACGCAGGAGCGTCTGGCGATCTTCCGCCTTGGCCGTGCCCTGCTGCAGGAAAGCCGGCAGGGCCTGCAGGGCCAGTTCCTGATCGACGGCAAGCCGCATGCACTCAGCGGCCGTCCGCTGGTGTCGCGCGAGGTCAACCTTGCCCAACTGCGTGAAGGCGTTTCGCTGACGCTCGAAGGCAACGGCCCGTTCTGGCTCTCGCGCGACATCGTCGGCTATCCGCAGCGCGCACCCGAGCCGAGCGAATCGGGCCTGCGCGTGCGCCGCGCCTGGTACACCACCGATGGCACCCTGTTCACCGGCGACACCCTGACCGAGGGCGACAGCCTGATCGCGATGCTGACGATCGAGGCCGACGAAGAGGTGCGCGATGCCCTGATCGTCGACCTGCTGCCCGGCGGCATCGAGATCGAGAACCTCGCGCTCGGCGGCAACGACGCCTTCGGCGAACTGACGCTCGATGGCGTGCAATTGTCCGAGCGCGAGTACGACGCCAACATCCGCTTCGAGGAATACCGCGACGATCGCTATGTCGGCGCGTTGAGCCTGTGGTCTGGCCAGACCGCGCACCTCTTCTACCTGGTGCGTGCGGTTTCGCCAGGACGCTACGTGGTTCCGCCGCCCAGCGCGGAAGACATGTACCGGCCGCAGATCTCCAGCGTCGGCACCGCGCCGCAAAAGACCCTGACGGTGATCGAACCGAAGCCGACCCATTGAACCAGCGACGCGGGTCGCAACGAAGGCAGCGGAGCAAGCTCCGCTCTACAGAGCGATCCGGCTTCCGTAGATACCGTCTTGTTTACCTCGTTGCAACCGCCTTGTTCGGGTCGAAAGGTTTCCCGGATTTGAGCACGCCCCAGATGATGTGCAGGAGCTTTCGCATGAGGGCGCAGAGGATGACCTTGGTTGG
>WBZR01001191.1_pt1 | contig 34503 bp, 30 predicted proteins | sample 5204231 | NCBI WGS metagenome assembly WBZR01 (sample SAMN12412403, study PRJNA552823) | activated sludge metagenome | isolation source: activated sludge from anammox sidestream of wastewater treatment plant... | place: USA: Virginia | collected 2017-08 | reverse complement strand
AGGATTTGCGCGTGGCGATTACCGACGGCAAGCATCATCCGGTCGACTCCAAGGAAGTGGCGTTTCGCACGGCGGGAAAATATGCGCTGCGCGACGCGATTCTCAAAGCCAAACCCGTCCTGCTGGAACCGATCGTCTATATGGAAGTGAGCGTGCCGGAAGACAAGGTTGGCACGATCACGGGTGATTTAAGTGGCAAGCGCGGGCGCATTCAGGGTCAGGATTTTGTCAACGGTGGCATGGCCGTGGTCAAGGCTGAAGCGCCGCTGGCGGAAGTGATGAGCTATCAGAACCAGCTCAAGAGTGTGACCGGCGGACAGGGTAGTTTTTCGATGGAATTTGATCGTTACGAAGCTGTCCCGCCGCAGGTTCAGCAGCAAATAGCAGCCCAGTATCACCCGCGGACTGAGGAGGAATGAAACCATCGCCAGGCAGGAACGACTACGCTTGAATACCTGCGGTGTGGTGTTTCGTTTTGCCCAGGCGCACCGTGGTATGAATGGTCGCCGCCAGCGTGGCACCGATATCCTGCGCCAGAGCAGACGTGGCAGGGTTGTTGGCCGGCGCGATGAAAAAGATGTTCTGAATGGCGGTATCGTCAGCCGCGTCGTGCAGCATGGCACTGATAATCGCGCGGGCATGGCCGCGCCGACGCTGAGCTTCAAAGGTATGGACATCACAAATGACAGCACTATCGGGCGGCAGGGCAAAATCCGGCAGCAGGGTTTGCGCCAGCGCTTCATCGGGGCGACTTGCGAACCATCCCAGGCTGCACAAGGTTTGCTGCTCGGTAATGGAGTAGAGGTGCATGCCGGCTTCAAAGCGATTCAGTGCCATTGACGCCAGTTGGCGCATCGTCAAATGGGGCGGCGGCAGTTGTCCCAGTAATAAGGCAGCCTGGTCATCACGCTGAACCTGCAGCCGGTTGTCCGGATGGGAAGTATTACGACTTGATGCGCTGCGCATCGTCGCCGGATCAATGCGATAAACCGCGCTGCTGGTCGTGCTGAGCAGGCGGGCGCGTGTCTGGCGCAAAACCGGCAACCACTTGCCCGGTCGAGCCAGTGTTATGCACTGTTTGACCAGATTTTTCGCATCAGCGGTGGACCAGTCGCGGTTTTTCAGGAAAGTCCGTGCTGTTTCCCGCGTACAGCATTTGAACTGACCGAGCGAAAAACCGGATTCGCCGGCGTAGACGCTGAGTTTATGCACCGTGTCGTGGTCGTTGGCTGAGCGCTGTTTGTAGGCATCGTCGCCGGGGGTGAGATCGATGGTGTCGTACCCTTCGTGCAGCAGCAGACGGGCCAGCAGCAGCAGGTGAATCTTGGAGGGTGAATGTTTGCTCAACCACGGGTTGTGAACGGTAATACCCAATTGAAATTCGCGCCGGGTGATGATGCCCAGGTACAAAGCGACAAACGTGTCGCCAGCGGTGGTGATCGTGGCGTGCATCAGGTTGTCCGCTTCGATAAGGCGATGATGAAATTCGCGCTTGGCCGGATCATGTCCGAATGGGGCAATGTCGTGCAGGGCGGTATGACGCAGATCGTAGGCAGCGATGGTCTGATCCAGCGTATCGACAAACTCGCGGCGGTCGGTCAGACGACGAATGGACAGTCGGCCAAATTTCTCCAGCCGCTTGATCTTTCCCTTGTTGGAACTTTTGCGCAATGATTTTTCAACTTCGCCACCATTGCCCAGTCGCATCAGGGGCCGCGTGACAGGACAGAGCAGCCCCAGGTTTGATCGGGGCGCCAGCGTCAACCGGCAGGAAGAATCAGATTCGCTCAGCCAGTCCAGCGGCATGGTGGGTGGCAGGTAACGAAACTCCAAAGATGATAAGTCCCGAATCAGACGCTGGGCGGCGCGCAAGGCTGCCGTACCGAAGGTGGCAACATCGTCTAGGCGGCAAATCCAAGTGTGATACTCCGCCTGTTCGCCACCGGCATTACCCAGCCCGCCGTCGCGGCTGCGGTACAAAGCCAACAGACCAGCCAGTCGATTGGTTGTGTCAAACCCGCAGATCAGCACAGGCTGCATCCATGATCGGTAGGCGCCATACCATGCGCAGATATACCCGGGACTTTGAAAACCCGTAGCCCAGGGGCATTGCGCTAACAACATTGTCCAGGCGCTGATAAAGGCTGGATCACTGCAACGCTGCTCGGCCGCCACACCCTGAATGACTTCAATTCGTATCACCGTAACTACCGTGTCTATCCGATTTTCGGACGTTTTACGAATATCAGTCAATTGAGATTCGTGCAGCAGATCATACCACTGGTTTGACGTTCAGAAGATTTAACCATGGACGAATGGAGCAATTTTATCATGATCAGGCGTCAAAGTAGTGAAAATGATTTTGCTGCGACGACCAACTGGCGATATGGTTGCGCGTCGGTTGTGATGTGCTGGTTATCGGTCTCAAAAGACTCAGCCAGGTGCAGCCGAACAGACCGGAGCATCGGTCATCTGCCCGGGCGCGCGATTACAGGACTATGCGCGCAGCGCGGCAGGGGTATAATCAGCGGTTTCATGGTTAACAAAAGCATCACACGGAGGTAGCGCGCGTGGCGAAAAAATCCCCATTGGCGGAACGGTTGGACCAGGTTCATCAGCGGATTGCTGACGCCTGTGCCAAAGCCCGGCGTCAGCCATCGGAGGTGATGCTGGTGGCGGTGACGAAATACGCCGCACCGGAGCAGATCCGGGAGCTGGTGCAACTGGGCGTGACTGATCTGGGTGAAAACAAGGTTCAGCAACTGGCGCAGCGGGCGCCGCAGATCAATGAATTTTTCGCCCGGCGGCAGGCGGTGGATGAAAATCAGATCGGACGGTTGCGCTGGCATATGGTGGGGCATTTGCAGCGCAATAAGGTCAAACAGATTTTACCGCTGGTGAGTTTGATTCATTCGGTGGACAGTCTGCGTCTGGCGGAGGAATTGAACATCCAGGCCGGCAAACTGGGGCGACGGGTTCCAGTGCTGCTGCAGATCAATGCCAGCGAAGAGGCGAGTAAAAGTGGCGTGGCGGTCGGGGCTTCGACGCACCTGGCGGAACAAATCGCATCAATGGAAAACCTGGCGATGTCGGGGGTGATGACCATGGGGCCGCTGGAAGCTTCGCCGGCGCAGATTCAGGCGATATTTGCCCGTGTGCGCGAGATTTTTGAGGAGATGCGCTGGCAGAAAATTGGCGGTAACGACTTGCGCTATCTGAGCATGGGGATGAGCGATGATTTTGAGCTGGCGATTGCGGAAGGGGCCAATGTAATCCGCATTGGCAGTGCTCTGTTTGGCCCTAAACCGCCGGATGCGGAAGAAGTACGATAGAACGAAAACGTGTTGCCACAACACCTTGACGGCGCAGGCGGCCAGCCGGTGCGGATAAGCAAGCGCATGGAAACAATGTGATGTGCGAAAATAGTAATTGGATGATAACTGCGTTTTACGCGCGGGGCGTGATACGAATTTCGCGGATTCGCGGCGAAAGCGCCGTCAATTGAATATCAATCGTGTCTGGTGGCAGGAGCGATTTCACCCGGCTGGCCCATTCCACCACCACCACGCCGTTTTGTTCGAGCAGCTCGGAGAAACCGATGGTTTGAAAATCGTCCGTGCCATGAACGCGGTAGGCATCGAGATGGTATACGGTTAATCGCCCGGTTCCGTAAATGTTCAGCAGCACAAACGTGGGGCTGGTCACGCGATCCGTGGCTCCCAGACCCCGGACCAAGCCGCGAACAAATTGCGTCTTGCCGGCGCCAAGGTCGCCTTCCAAGGCAATACACGTTCCGCCTCTCAGCGTGCTGGCCAGGTCAGCCGCGATGGATTCAGTCTGAGCGATGGAACGCGAGCGATAAATCACACCCAGCCATGATAATGGAATCTGAAATTTGGTGCATACCTCACTTGAGTATTCATAATTGGTTATCTACAATACGCTTAGATAGGGCGTCGATAACGCAATGAAAAGAAAATTAAAGATTTTTTCATCGTGTTGCCGACGTGTAACTGTAGATGTATTTGCGCATGATATTATGTGTGCAGATATGAAAGTTTAGCTTGACTCTGCCGGGCAATCCGATAAGCTAAACTGGGTAACTTAAAAGGCAAGCGCCTACGGCGCATTTTCTCCCCTCCGGAAGACAGCGAGCTTAACCGCCGCTGTCTTCTTTTTGTTAACTCGTGACCAGTCGGTAAGATAGATCATGATGACGATCCGCTGGACTATCTCCCGCCAACTGTGGGCGCTTGTCCTAGTGACGATTATTGTCCGCGTGCCGTGGTTACTGCTCCAACCAACCGATCTTGCCCATATCCGTCAGCAGTTACCTGATCAGGCGGAATATCTTGAAATTGCGAATAATCTGCGGGCTGAACAGAGTCTGCATTTTCATGATCCGCGTTTTGCGGGTGAGGTTTACGCCTTTCGCATGCCCGGTTATCCAGTCTTGATCGCGCTGCTGGGTGGTCAGCCGACGCTGGTACGCATCGCGCAGGTGCTACTTGATGCCAGCACCGTGGTCGCGGCCTACTTCATCACACGCGGCTGGATGGTTCGCCGCCGCGCGATGGATCGTGAAGCGGCGGATCAGCCTTTCACGTCATACAACAGATTGCAGGAGGGCAAGACCGATAGCACAAGATATAGCCACTGGATCGGGCTGCCTTTTCTGGCGGGACTGCTGGTTGCGCTCAATCCTTGGATGATCTATTTTTCTTCGCTGCTGCTCAGCGAGACATTGTTTACAGCCATGCTCGCGTGGGGGCTGGTGCTTTTTGGTCTGCCGGTCGAGCGGCGATGGGGACTGATCGGCGGAATACTTCTGACAGCGCTGAGTATCTACGTGCGCCCATCCGCGCTGCTTTTGCCGGTGGTGCTCACCATGTTTTCGATCTGGGCGAACCACCGCGACCAGCCATCGTATAACAATAGCCATTGGGGCTGGCCAGTCGTGCGATCAAGTGTTGTCTGGGCGACAGGCAGCCTGATTGTCACAATGCTTGTGCTTTTGCCATGGGGTTGGCGCAATCATCAGCATCCGGCCGTGCAGCACTGGATCTGGACGACCACCAACACCGGGTTTACCGCGTACGATGGGTATCAACCGGCGGCAACCGGTGCTTCGGATCAACGTTTCACAATCTCCATGCCGCAGTTGCAAACCATGAATGAAGTTCAGCGATCGGCGTATTTGAATAAGCTGGCGTGGCAGGCAGCACTGGATGATCCCGGTCGCAGTCTTGAACTGATGCTGTTGCGGGTGATCCGTACCTGGAGTCCATTGCCGTTGAGTCAGCAGTATTCCCGGTTTGGTTACATTTTGCCGGCGGTGTTTTATTCGATTCCCTTCTTTCTATTGGTTTTATTGGGGTTAGGGCGCGGTGAAATGACAAAAATGGCAAAATTGTTCCTGCTGGCGCCGGCATTTTATTTTACACTGATTCATGGGCTGACGGTGGGTTCAGCCCGTTATCGCATTCCGGTTGAAGCGCCGCTGGCGGTGCTGGCTGGCGCCGGTTTGACCAGTGCGTGGGTTATGATGCAGCATCGGCGGCGTGCATCGGAATAACCCCAGACCGAGGCAACAAGTTTCAACCAGACAGCCTGATCGTAAAACTCGAACATCACAAAACCCTGAATAGCCAACGTCTTCATGCCGCTTCAACCTGATCAGCCTGAATCTCAATCGGCCCAGCCGCCTGCCGGCAGCGGATTATCGCGTCGGCCGATCAGCAAATTGCGTCGCTGGACGATGGGTGTCGTGCTGGTGATTTTGTTGATCATCATTTTCTCCCACGCCTATCTGACCAATGGCGATCGTGTGAAGCAGATGGCTGAGAGCTATCTATCGCATGTGCTCAACGCCAGGGTCGAAGTTGGTTCAGCCGATCTTTCGATTTTTGAAGGAATGAGCCTGAGCAAGGTGGCGATTTACATCGATTCCTCCAACTCGCCCGAATCGCTCATTTTTACCGCGGATGTTTTCCGGGTGGATTACAAACCACAGGCGCTTCTGCTGGGCAAGCTTGATGCCCTGCAGATTATCGCGGTGGGGCCGCGGGTCCACCTGACAGAAAACCTCGACACCGGCCTGTGGAACTACGAATTGTTCCTACGCAATCAATCGCTTAATGCGTCGGCGCTGGATCCATCGCGCCGGCGGGATGGCGGGCATGGTGCGATGACGCTGCCGGAGTTGATCCTGCGCGACGCGCGGATCGACTACTCGCAGCTCCGTCATGGTCAGATCACCCCGGGCGGATCGATGGCGATTGAGGGCCGGTTGGCTTGGAACAATGCCAGCGACGATTACCAGTTTGAGTTGCAGGCGCGCGGCCCCAGCGAAGGCGTGGGAGCGGTGGCACGGGGTTCCATCGCGCCGGCGACCGGTCAGTTCGTCATGCAACTGAACGATTTTGATTTTGGCCATGATGTTCTGTCCATGATGCCAGCCCAGGTGCGGCGCTGGTGCGAGAGTCACCATCTGGCCGGACGGGTTGATATTCCCGAGCTTTCGTTCGCCCCGGCGAAGCGCGGGGAACCAGCCCGGTTCAAGGTCAAGGTTGTGCTGGGCGGGGTTACGCTGGCGGTCGATCCGCGCCAGTACAGCGGCGCGGTTGAAATCCATCATCAGGAGCAGTTGCTGGAAAACGTGCGGCTGTTACGCCTGGGGGGCTTGCGCGTTGGTGGGGTGCTGGGGCAAATCGAGGACATGTTGATTCCGCGCCCGATCAAACTGGACAACGTGGCGGGGACATTTTGTTTTTGATCAGGCGGGGATCGATATTCAGAATCTGCGCGGACGGTTGGAAACCAATGCTTTTAAGATTAATGGTCATTTTTCCGGCTATAGTCCTGATGCACCGTTTAATATCCATCTGACGTCCTCGGAGCATGAAAATTTTTATCTGGCCCCGTCGCCGCGCTATGTGATTTCGCTGCCGCCGGAGGTGCGGGAAATCTATGATCATTTGCATCCGGTTGGGACAGGGCGGCTGGACTTTGAGCTGGCGCGCGCCCAGCCTGGTCAGCGGCCGATGGTCAATGGCAGTATCGAGGTGGTGGATGGGCAGTTTACCTTCGATCGCTTTGCCTATCCGCTTCAGAATGTGACCGGCAAAATTATTCTCCAGACCGACGCCCAGAACGGGCAGGCGTCGTTGCAATTAAAAAATTTGCGTGGTTACGGCATAGCCGGCGGGCCGAATGCCGCCAGTCTGGTGCAGGTGAATGGCACGATGGCGCCACTGGGGCCGCAGACAGCGGTGAAGATCGTCATCACCGGGGAAAATATCCATCAGGAACAGGCGGTGATTGATGCCCTGCCCAGCGAAGCCCGGCAGGCCCTGGCCGGTCTGGATGCCGACGGTAAGCGGGGATATCCCGAGTTTCTGCTCGATTTTCGTTGCGAGGTTGAGCGCTTGTTCGGTTATCCCAGCCACTGGACGGTGAACACCGATCTGGTCGTGCATCGCGCCAATGGTGCGCTCAAGGCCTTTGCCTACCCGCTGCGCGATTTATCAGCGATCATACTTGTGCGGGCAGGCAGGCTGCAGATCATCGACGGGGCGATGCGACGGGGCGATGCAACGCTCAATTTCTTCGGTGATTTTTCCTGGCATCATCGGGATGATTCGGCGTCAGACGAACCGCCGCGACTTATTCCCAACCTCAGTATTTCCGGGCGAAATATTCCGATCGATCAGGAACTGGTTTCGGCCCTGCCCCCCGAGCAGCGCCAGTGGATTACAGGCCTGGACATCAGCGGGTTGATTGATTTCGATGGCAAGGTGCTGCCAGCGGAGGATTCGGAGTTTGGTTTTGCCATTGATATGGCGGTGCGCGATGGAACCATGCTTCGCCAAGGCGATCAACCGCTGCTGACCGAGGTGGCAGCCCAATTGCATCTGACGCCGCGCAAGTCGGTCATCAGTTCGTTTGCTGCCCGGCGCGGGCAGGCGATGATCCAGGGGCGCGGTGCAGCAGCATGGCAGGCCGGCCAGCCACCGCAGCTTAATCTCTCTGCCCAGGCGCAGAATCTGTTGTTGGATGAGACCTTATTCAACGCCATGCCCCAGAACGTGCAGCAAGCCTGGCGACAGGTCAACCCGCGCGGAAGTATTGACGGCAGCCTGACCTACAGTGGCGATGCTTCACTGCAAACCCACGCGGACCCTTCGCAAGTGGTTTCGTCAAATATCGAATCGCCGTTGGTTGATGCCGTGCCACCCGCTGCGACGACAGCGCCAGCGGATTTGAATCAGTTGCCGCGTGGGTTTCAGATTACGCTGCGCCCGCGTGAGCTGAGCGTCCAACCACAGGTGTTTCCGTATGCGATGGATCAGGTCAGTGGCGCCGTTGTCATTACCAACTCCAGAGTTCAGTTGCAGGAGATTACCGCCACGCATGGCGCCAGCAGGCTGGCGATTAGCGGCGTCGGCGAGCTGGGGGAGCTGCCCGTCTGGGCGGTGCAATTTGAGGGACACAAGCTGTCGCTCGATCGTGATTTGGTGCAGGCACTGCCGGAGTCGCTGGGGCAACTGGCGGGCAAGCTGCAACTGGGCGGCGTGATTAATGCCAAGTTTGATCGCTTTACCTACCGGGCAACAAACCCGTCGCCGGCGACAACTGCACTGGCCATGTCAGCGCCGGTGGCTGCAGCGGCGACAGCTCCGGCGACATCTGCACCGGCAGCAACGACCAGTGCATCAGTCATCAATCTGGATCGCAAGCCATCAACGCAGCCAGCGCTAAGCGGGGCCATCGATTTTCAGGGCGTGCTGAGTTTCGATCAATCATCCGCCAATATAGGGGTGCAACTGGATGAGGTTGACGGCCAGTTGCAAGTCAGCGGCCAGGTTCTGGAAGGGGCCATGGTCAATTTTATCGGCGACCTGAATCTGTCATCCCTGAAGCTGGCCGGGCTGGCAGCCCAGAATCTGCGCGCGCATCTGGTGCAACCGGATCATCAACCTGCACTTAAGATCGACGCTCTGCGCGGGACGATTGCCGGGGGTGAAATGGCTGGTGTCGTGGGGCTGGCGTATCCCGAAGGCGAGCCATCGAAATATAAGGCGGAATTGACGCTGCGCAATGCCGATGTGCGCGAGTTGATGGTTGAGAACACCAAAAATGTAAACGGCCAACTCACTGCGAGTCTGGGGTTGGAAGGGGCCTGGAATGATCCAACCAGTCGGCGCGGGCGCGGCGAGGTGCGGGTTGCCGGTCGCGGGATGTACAACATTCCCCTGGTGCTGGGAGTTCTGGAAATCACCAACCTGGCCGTACCGATCAACAGCCCGTTCAAAACGGCGTACGCCAGTTACAGCGTGGCGGGTCAGCAGGTTACGTTTGGACAAATTGAGTTGCGTTCCGATCAAATGCGCATGACCGGCGGGGGAATGCTCGATTTTGGTAATCAGAGTGTGAACATGAACTTCACCACCGACAATCCGAACTGGCCACACCTGCCGATTATTGGTGATCTGCTGGAAGGAGCCAAGAACGAGCTGTTGCAGATTCATATCCGCGGAACGATTCAAAAACCGAAAGTTTCCGTCAAGTCATTCAATACTTTTCAAACGACCATCGACGAGGTTGTCCGCGATAATAAAGATCCGCACATCGAGTAGGCGGCTGGCCATTTAATGACACCGGCGTGGGGGCAAGGGTTTGTTAATCTGGGCAAAAAGATCGGATATTGACGCCTCGCTGGGCACATGATATAGTTATGGGACGATATGAGAGCAGCTCTCATTTCACACGATCAGCGGTTTTCAGGGGCGGATCATAAAAAACTGCTGATGGATGCGACACTTAAGTCGAGTTACCTACGTTACTTGCGGTGCAAGTGAATCAATTTTGTCAGGAGGCTTTCCGACTGGAGGTACGTCATGCGTTGCCCGAATTGCCAAGTCGAATTGGTCAGCTCCCAGCGGTTGGGTGTGCAACTGGATTATTGTCCGAGTTGTCACGGCGTCTGGCTGGAGTGCGGTAATCTCAATGCACTGATCGAGCGTGCCAATGAGGATGTCGTCGAAGCTGTACATCAGGCGGAGATCGACTGCCACAGGCACCAGCGCATTTCCTACGCCAGCAAGAGCACAACCCTGAATCTCAACGTCTACGACACGACGGTGTAAGGGTTGCCACCTGATTGCCACGCGGAAATAGCCCATCCGGCGCCCATAAAAACAGTTTGAGGATCAGCGCAACATGCGCAAGGGGTTGTTGTCATTGCATTGTTCGGTGCTGTTTGTTGCAACGGACAACGTATTGCCTCAATCATCAATGATGAACCAGCCGGTTGGTTCATACATTCATCCGAGCCGATCCGTTATAATGGCGCGCGGATATGTCTTTCACGCCGTCACAGAAGATTTCTGGCCACCAGGGGATGTGCATTGCCAGCGGGTTTATAGCCGGCGTGGTGTTGGTGATTGCGATGGCGGTTGTGCTGCCGGGCGGGTCGAATCAGATGATTGACGCAATGGCGCAAATTGCCGGGTTTGCCGTTTTGCCCGTAGCCGATCAACCAGCAGCAACCGGGCCATCAATTCTCGCACAGACGACTGTGGCAACCATCGCAGCACAAGGCGGCTTGTCCACCGTTACTTCAGCGCAAAAAGACCCAGCGCCGCGCAGTTCATCATCCCGTTCAGCGACTGAATCGAACAACACCGCATCGCGCCAACCAATGGCGGGCGGGCCTGACTTAACCATCCTGGCGTGGCAGCGCGTTGCTGATGCGGCCGCGAATTCTTCGCCGGCCACAGCGATTGTCATGATCGATGAATTTCGTTTGCGCCATTCCAGAGATTATGAACCATACTTGCAGCAACTGACGAATCAAGCGCTGGATCGGTTGTGGTGGCAGCGAATCATCGAGCTGTTGCAGGCTCGTCAGCAGGCGCTGGATCAACTGAATATATTGCGCCAACAACAGACCAGCAGCGCCTTGGCGAATCGCAATGATCTTGAAGACCGGATGAATCAATGGCAGCAGAAGGTGGATAATGCTCAGCGTGATCTTCAGGATATGCGCTACAACACCACGGTAAAACCTGACCTGGCCGATGAACCGCTCATGCGGCAGTTGCGCCAGCAGCGCGATGCCCAGGCGTACGGTTCCTGGTGCGCGCGGACGCTGACGAGCATTATTCGCACGCGCGGCCAGACGCCCTGGCAGATTCGATGAAACGTTGTCGCCCGTGCCGAGAATTGAATGACGGGCAATGCGTGTTAGCATGCCGATCGACACACGGATTTTTCACGAGGTCAATCAATGTCCCAGCCAACATCGTTCACGCTCGCCCAGGATCGAATCCCAACTCATTGGTACAACATTGCAGCCGATTTGCCCCAGCCCATCGCGCCGCCGCTGCATCCGCAGACGCGCCAGCCGGCGAGCCTGTCGGATATGCAGGCGATTTTTTGTGATCCGATCATCGAACAGGAAGTCAGCACCGAGCGCTGGATCAAATTGCCCGATGATGTGCGGGCCAAACTGGCGCTATGGCGTCCGACGCCCCTTCTGCGGGCGGTGCGGCTGGAACAGGCGCTGAATACGCCAGCCCATATCTACTACAAGTACGAAGGCGCCAGCCCGGCGGGTTCGCACAAACCCAACAGCGCCATTCCGCAGGCGTGGTACAACAAGCAGGCGGGGATCAAGCGCCTGGCGACGGAGACCGGCGCTGGCCAGTGGGGCAGTTCGTTGGCGCTGGCGTGCCAATTGTTCGGGCTGGAGTGCATTGTCTACATGGTCAAGGTGAGCTTCACGCAAAAACCGTATCGCAAACTGCTGATGCAGACGTGGGGTGCCACGGTTCACGCCAGCCCGTCGCAGCAGACGGCGTATGGTCGCCAAGTGCTCCAGCAGATGCCGGATACGCCGGGCAGTCTGGGCATGGCGATCAGCGAAGCCATTGAAGATACGGTGACGCATCCCGGTACGAAATATGCGCTGGGCAGCGTGCTGAATCATGTCTGCCTGCACCAGACGGTTATCGGTCAGGAGTCGCTGGAGCAGATGGAGCTGGCGGGTGAATATCCCGATGTGGTGATCGGTTGTGTCGGAGGCGGGAGCAATTTTGCCGGAATCGCCTTTCCGTTTATCCATCGCAATCTGCACGATGGTAAAAAGACGCGGATCGTCGCGGTCGAACCGGATGTCTGCGCCTCATAGACGCGCGGCGAGCTGCGCTATGATTTCGGCGATACCGCGGAGATGACACCCTTGATGCGGATGTACACACTGGGTCATGCTTTTGTACCACCGAAAATTCACGCCGGTGGGTTGCGCTATCATGGCATGGCGCCCGCCGTCAGCAGCGCCTATGAACAGAAATTGATTGAAGCGCGCACCTTCAATCAACAGGAGATTTTTGAAGCGGCGGTGCAGTTCGCCCGCACGGAAGGAATTGTCCCGGCGCCGGAATCGGCGCACGCGATCAAAGGCGCGATCGAAGAAGCCAAACAAGCCCGCGCTGATCGTCAGCCACGGGTGATTCTGTTCAATCTTTCCGGTCATGGTCTGCTGGATATGCAGTCGTATGACAGCTATCTCAGCGGACACCTGAACAGTTGATCCGATTGAACCGGCGCGCCCAGTAGCTCAGGCGCTGCCTTGGGCGGATTCGGGTTGATGAATCAACCGATGGATGAGGGCGCTTTGCACGGATTCGCCATCAGGCCAACTGATCAACTCCCCGACACGCGCGCCGCAAAGTGCCACACCCATTGGGCTGAGCACCGAAACCACATCGCTGCCGCTTTGGGCGGGAGAAACCGTTGATTGCGGCAAAGTCAGCGTGCAGCAGGTCAATTGGCCAGTGGCGGGGTCTAGCAACTCCACACGGCTGTCCAGCGTGACCATGTCGTGCGGCACGTGCTGGGCGGGGATTGATTGAGCCCAGCGCAGTTCCTGACGAAAATATTCGAGATACGGCGCGTACGTCGCCCACGAGGTCAGCGCGTTGTCGGTTGCATCCAGCAGGCGCTGACGATCCAGGGCGGACGTGATGCGGGTCGAGGCGATCATGGCGAACCTCCCGCGGTCAGGGGTTAAAGGTGATAATCACCAGCCGATTCGGGCTGGTAGTGAATTTTTTCGATTTTCAAACGGCGTGTACCCGCCGGGGCGTCGAATTTAATGGTCTGCCCCAGGCGCACGCCCAGTAGCGCTGTTCCCAGCGGCGCCAGCACCGACAGCCTGCCATTATCAATATCGGCTTCTTCAGGGTAAACCAAGGTATACGTATCCGACTCATCAAAGCGCAGGTCGCGCACGCTGACCGTGGAACGCATGGTAACGACCTGGGGCGGCACCTGGCCGGCGGGCACGACCAGGCAGCGATCCAGTTCCTGGCGCAGCACCGCCAGCAGCGAGGCGTGCGTTTCACGATAGCGCGGCGATTCAACCAGCGCCTTGAGGCGGTCGAAGTCGGATTCGGTGATGACAATTTGACGATTGGAAACAGTTTGTTTGGTCAGCATGGTTGATGCTCCTTTGGATAATATTCCCGGCGAGGAGATTGGTTGTGACTACATCCATAATTCGCCAGCCGCTTCGGGCTGATAAACGATCCGCTGCACGCGCATCCGGCGCAGCTTGCCGCGTGTCTTCCAGGTGGCCATCTGCCCCTGGCGTTTGCCCAGCAGCGCGATACCCAGCGGCGAAAGAACCGACAGGCGGCGACGAAAAATATCAGCATCATCGTCGAAGACGAGGGTCAGCTCCTGTTGGCGGCCACTTTGCTCGTCCACAGCCTGCAGGCGGGTGTTCATGGTGACAACATCCGGTGGAACCTGATCCGGATCGACCACCTGCGATCCAGCCAGCCGCCGCTCCAGATCGCGCAGGCGCTGAAGACAGCGTTGCTCGTCGGCGGAGGGTGCTTGTTGAATGCTCCGCAACATGCTCGCCAGGCGCTGATGATCCATATTGCTCAGCAGCATGGGTTGGGCTGATGGGTTTGTCATTTCAGACCTCCGCGCGTGGTTGGCCGCGGCTGATTGAGTGCCGGGCGGGAAACGTCAGTTCAATTGATTGTCAAACATGCGGGCCAGCCCGCCTGACGGCGGAGGGCCGAGAGGCGGGATTACCTGCGGTAGAGACGAACCTCGTCCGCGGTCAACGTACAGATGAAATTAGGAGCTGTGTTCATCATGGTTCAGGTGGGCGGTGAAAGATTGCACCAGCCGGCTGTCAATAGTATAGCAACCAAGCGACCATAGGTAAAATATGAAGTTCCGATGATATACTTTGCTTTACTAAATCGATATGATCAGGGGGTATGAAGTGGTTAAATTACAATCATCTGCATTATTTCTGGGCGGTGGCGCGGGAGGGTTCGATTGCCAGGGCTGCCGAGGAGTTGATGGTTTCACAACCGACGATCAGCATTCAGTTGAAGGAGCTGGAAGCGTCGCTGGGTCAGCGTCTGTTTGATCGGGCGGGTCGGGGGTTGAAGCTGACGGAAACGGGGCGGATTGCCTACAACTACGCCAACGGTATTTTTTCGCTGGGCCAGGAGATGGTCGATGCCCTGGAGCATCAGCCCACGGGTCGGGCGCTGAAGTTGTCGGTCGGCGTGCTGGATGTAATTCCCAAGATGGTGGTGCGCCAGTTGCTGCAACCGGCCTTGGGGCTGGAAGAACCGGTGCGTCTGATCTGCCGGGAAGACAAGGCGGATCGTCTGCTGGCGGATCTGGTGGCCCGGCGGACGGATGTGGTGCTCAGCGATGCGCCCATTGGTACGGCGGTGGCGGTGGAAGGTTTCAACCATCTGCTGGGTGAATCGGAAGTATCATTTTTCGCCATGCCCGAACTGGCCGGGAGGATTAAGCGCGGATTTCCTCATTCGCTGGATGGCCAGCCCCTTTTGCTGCCGACTGATCATACGGAGTTGCGCCGTTCGTTGAACCAGTGGCTGGATAGCAAGCGGATTCATCCGGTGGTGGTGGGGGAATTCGATGACACGGCATTGATGTTTGGTTTTGCCCGCAGCGGAGCCGGGATATTCCCCGCGCCATCCATGATCGAAACGACCATGAAACGCGAGCTGGGTGTGCGTCTGGTGGGCCGGGCAGAGGGCGTGTGCGAACGTTATTATGCGATTTCGCTGGAGGCAAAACTCAAGCATCCGGCGGTGAAGGCGATCTGTGATGCCGCTCGGCGCACGCTGGGCGGGCGCAGCTCATCCTGATCCCAGAGGTTTGAGTTTGAGATTGCGGGCGTGGAACGCGATGGCTGAGGGGATGTGTCGATCCCAGTAGTCCCAGTCGTGCTGACCGGAGTATTCTTCGTATTCATGGGGCACACCCATTTTGGTCAGTTGGTGGTGAAATTCACGATTGTGTTCGATGAAAAAATCACCCTGGCCGCAATCCAGGCGCAGATGCGGCAGTTGGCTGCGCCGTTTGGCGCCGCGGGCCAGCGCCAGCAGGTCATGTTCGCTGCCTTTTGGGTTGGCGCCGAAAATACGCCGGTGGTCGGGCCATTTGGCGGGAATGGGAATCGAACCGTAGTGCACCGCTCCGCTGTGGCTATGGGCACTGGCGAAAAGATCGGGGTATCCCAGCGACAGGCGCATCGCTCCGTAACCGCCCATGGACAAACCGCTGATGCAGCGGGCGCTGCGCGTGGGGCGGACGGGGAAGTTGCGCTGGACCATCGTGATCAGATCGGTGGCGATATAGGTGGCGTAGGCCGGGCCGATTTCGTTATTGGTGTAATAACCGCGATACCCATCGGGCATGACGACAACCAGGGGCAGGTTCTCCACATAGCGCTCGATGCTGCTGCGCCGAAGCCAGCCGGTGTAGTCATCGCTCATGCCATGCAGCAAATAAAGCGTGGCGAAGGGGGGCTTGCCTGAATTAGGGAGAATCACGTACGCCCCGACTTGTTTCTGGAGTGTCGGGCTGTACCAATGAAGATCACAAAGAGCCATAATCAGCGATATTGTAGTGCGACAGTTCAGGCTGCCAAGAATCGAGTGTCCCATGCGATGAGCCTGTTTTCCGCTAAGATAGTCGAGCAAATCGTTGCAAAAACAAGCCACAGCAAAAATACGCGGGGAAATTGACCAGTTGATTCATTGTCATTTAGCATAGGCGGGTGATGCGATACGACCTACCTATTGTTGGCCAGAGCACTGGTGGTACGGCGGTGTTGTTTTTCTGGTTGGTGGTGCTTCTGGTGATTGTCGCCGTTGGTGCGGCGCTGGTGCTGTGGCTGCGCAAGTGGTATGCCTCGAGCGATGCGCATGTTCAAGGGGGGTTTACGCTGGCGGAGATTCGAAAATTGCATCAGGAAGGTCGGATGACCGGGGAAGAGTACGAAAAAGCCAGGATGCTGATTCTGGGGCAGGCGCGGCGTGATCTGCAGGCACCGATCGACCCGGATTCCCCGAACCAACCAACCACGGGCGACGTAAAGCTGGATGAGTAGCTCAAAGGGCTGAATCGAGCCGGGTCCGACAAAACAGAGGTTATCAGCACAGGGCGGAGAGGTCCGGATAATGGTAAATCGTCGTTTTTCGCTTCCTTGGTTCTGGCTTTTAGGCTACTAATATAACCAGTGATCAGCCTTGAGCTGAAACAACACGCACAAACGACCGTGCGGCGGCGGTTTTACGGAGTAAAGCCAGTAGTCGTAAACGACGAGATTCATAGAGGATTAAATCGTTTAAAATTGTAAGAAACCGGAATGTGCAACGGACGCCTCTCCTGTTTTGGATGGATCGGTTTTTCAGGTAATTTTACAGAATCCGGAAGGTTTAGTTCATGGCGAATTCTAATCGCACAGGTAATGGTGGCGGAACGGGCAACACACCTCCCGGCGGTGGCGGTAGCGGCGGTAATGGTGGCAATGGCGGGTTCCGCGGTCGTCGGGTGACGACATGCAGCTTCTGCGGGAAAAGCTCGCGCGATGTGGGGCCGATGGTGGAAGGACCGTCGGATGTTTACATCTGCGCCAATTGCGTTGACCTGGCGCACAACATCATCCGTCAGGAAAAGCGCAAGCTCAGCGCCAGTCAGCCGATGTTTGGAACAATTCCCAGTCCCCGGCAGATCAAAGAGTTTATGGATAGCTACGTGGTCGGCCAGGAATACGCCAAGCGGGCGCTGTCCGTGGCGGTTCACAACCATTACAAACGTCTGACCACGATCGATTCCAGCAGCGAAAAAGATGCGAATAATGATGTGGAGATCGACAAGAGCAACGTGTTGCTGATCGGGCCGACTGGTTCAGGTAAAACCTTGATGGCCAAGACGCTGGCGCGGGTGTTGAATGTGCCCTTTGCCATTGGTGATGCCACGACGCTGACTGAAGCCGGTTATGTCGGTGAAGACGTTGAAAACATCCTGCTGAAGCTGCTGCAAAATGCGGATTTTGATCTGGAGGCAGCCCAGCGCGGAATTATCTACATCGATGAAATCGACAAGATCGGCAAGACGCAGAACAATGTGTCGATCACGCGCGATGTGTCGGGCGAAGGCGTCCAGCAGGCGCTGCTGAAGATGCTGGAGGGAACCGTTGCCAATATCCCGCCGCAGGGTGGTCGTAAACATCCGGAGCAGCAATATATCCAGATGGACACCAGCCAGATTCTGTTTATCTGCGGTGGTTCGTTCGTTGGTCTGGAGGATATTATCCGCAAGCGTCTGGGCAAACGGCAGATCGGTTTCCTGTCTGAATCCAGCCCCAATATCACGGCGCGTGAACGGGCCAACACGCTGGCGCAGGTTCAACCGGAAGACTTGATCGAGTTCGGGATGATTCCTGAATTTGTCGGCCGTCTGCCGATCAACGCCACGCTGGAACCCTTGGATGTGGGGGTGCTGGTTTCGATTCTCACCCAGCCGAAAAATTCGCTGGTCAAACAGTATCAGCGGTTTTTCCGCATGGAAGGCAGCGAGCTGGAATTCACCCCAACTGCCTTGCAGTTGATCGCCGAGCGTGCGCTCAAGCGCGACACCGGTGCCCGGGCGCTGCGCGCGGTGTGTGAAGAAATCATGCTCGATCTGATGTATGACCTGCCGGATCAGGCTCAGGGCGGTAAATATGTCATCACGCCCGAGGTGGTGCAAGGCAAGGACAAACTGTTCAAGATTCAACCTGAACGCCGCCGCGAATCAGCCTGAATCGTTGATCCGATCAACGGCTGACTGTGCGGTTCAATTCGATTGATCGGGTCATTGTCCGAGTCATGGGAAAACAGGTTGTACCTCAAAAAAACCCCGCAGTTCGCGGGGTTTTTTGTTGGCAGGATCCGGGTGTTTTGACCGCTTCACGTGAGACGGCGCTATCGTGCCATGCGTTACCTGGCCGATAATAAAAAGCCTGCATGAACGAAGCGAAAATTGATTATCACAGCATCGTGGAACAGATGAAAAGCGCATATCAATTGCGCGTGCGCCGCTGGCGCAGGAAGATGAGCGGGTGCGCGTGGCGTGTTTATTATCACGATGGGCGGATCATCAACTGGATCGAGGCGCCGCAACCGAAAAGTCCGATCAGCCTGGCGGTATTTCTGCATGAAGTGGGGCATCATGTCATCGGGTTTTCCACCTATAAGCGTCGGTGCGAAGAGGAGTATCATGCCTGGTCGTGGGCGCTGCAGACCATGAAACAACTTGGCGTGCCGATCGACCATCGGGTCAAGCGCCGGTTTGAAGCATCGATGTGTTACGCGGTGGCCAAGGCGGTGCGCCGGGGGGTCAAGTCATTACCAGCGCCGTTGGAATGCTATACGCGGCAGGCTGCCTAGCGCCGGTCGGCAATGTGATATTTTCATTCCCCGCGGATCAGTTCAACGGCCAGGATCAACAAGAGCTAAAGAGTCTTTTATCTCATTTATGGGAATCGCCATGAATGGTGCGCTGCGCTCCATTTTCTTTTGCTGTGCATCACGACCGACATTGACGCTGGCGAAATGTCGGCCTAACCTTACGAAGTACATACAGGGAACTTTATTTAACAACAGAAGGAGTATTTCATGCCCTGGCAACTCGCCCCATTACCGTTTGCGCCCGATGCGCTTGAACCGCATTTTGATCGTCAGACGCAGGAGATTCATCATGGCAAACATCATCAGGGATATGTCAACAACCTGAATGCCGCCATCGCCAAACATCCTGAGCTGGATGGTAAAAAGCTGCATGACCTGCTGGCGCATGAATGCGCGGGCATTCCCGAAGATATTCGTACTGCGGTGCGCAATAATGGTGGTGGTGTGCATAACCATAATCTGTGGTGGGAGATTCTGAATCCCAAGGATCGGGCTGCGGCTCCGGTGGGCAAACTGGCCGCAGCGATCAATGCGACGTTTGGTTCGTTCGACAAGTTCAAGGAGGCCTTCAAGACGGCTGGGTCAACGCGCTTTGGTTCGGGTTGGGCGTGGCTGGTGAAAAAGGGTGACAAGCTCGAAGTGATGAGTACCGCCAACCAGGATTCGCCGATTCTGTTCGGTGCGTTCCCGGTCATCGGTGCTGACGTGTGGGAACATGCGTATTATCTCAAGTATCAGAACCGCCGCCCTGATTATCTGGATGCGTTCTGGAACGTGGTGAACTGGCGGGTGGCGGAAGAGCGTTTTGGCCGCGCCAAGTAAGCAAGGCATTCTCGCTGCGCCTGCAATTGCTTGAACGGGCGCACCGGCGGGGAAGGCCTGATGCATTAAGCACGACGCGCTGACGATCAAATCGCAGCGCGTCTTTTTTTGTCAGAACCCATCAATGGCGGCGGATGACCATGCCGGCCGACTGGCGCGTCGCCGGCTGCGCGGGGATTCACAAGTGCGGTTCTAAGATTCCGAGGGTGGCGTGGCAGCATTTTTTCGCTCGCGCGAGCGGGCCAAAATCATATCGCGCAACCGGGCAGCCTCTTCGTAGCGTTCAGCCTTAAGCGCTTTTTTGAGTTTATTTTTCAGACGCTCGACCGAATCGTGCGGCAGTTTCTGGCAAATCTTCATGGCCAGCTGATGGAGGATGCGCATTTCGTTGGAAAGCCGCAATAATCCCCTGCGGTTGTGGCGATGAAAAAACTCGCGGATGTCGCACATCGCGCCCGAGACAATCACCAGCGCCTCCCGGAGCTTCTTGTGCTGCAGCGCGATCGATGCCTTGGCCCGGGCGTTCATCATGATGATGTAAGGCCGGTATTGCTCAAGGATCGTGCGATCATGCTCCTGTTCGCCGAACTTGGCGCACAGGTTCATCACCCGCAGATTGCGCTCGGTATCGCGGGCCACGCCGGCAAAATCCTCCAGCACAAACAGGCTGAGATAACGGTGGTAGTACATCGCCGCTTCCTCGCGCAATGCGCGGCAGTGTTCGGGGGTGAGAAAGAAACCGAGGTCGTTGCCGTTCTGCTGACCGTAACTGCGCAACTGCTGCTCATGGTGTTCCAGTAATGACTCGCAACCGTGGGGCATCCTCCCATCGGGGCGACCGGTCATCTCCATCTGCAAAACGCCCAGGTCCAGGCGCATCTGCAGCTTGGGTCGGCCATCGATGCCGGTGACTTTACGCACATTGATCGTGCCGGGTTCATAGTCCCATCCCTTGATCAACGGATGGATATCCTTGCTGGAAGCCTTGCCCTCATTGCGGGGGGAATGCGGTTTATGATCGCTCATGTTAGATGATCCGCGTTATGACAGTCGGTCAAATCGAGATGACTGCTTCTCTCGCCTTCCATCTGTGGACTGATTTGATCAGCCTGACTGCGGGCATTATATACCGGTCGATTACAGCAGGCAAAATAACGTTCGATTTATCAGCAGGCGCAACACGCGGATTAAATTACTCTTGTTGATGAATGTCGGCGCCTTTATGCTGCTCAAGCGCAATGAACTCGGGCGATGCTGATTGGCGAACATAACCTGATCGACGGTTGTCGATGCACGGATTACGGGCGCTGGGTTAAAAGGTTGTGAGGCGGTGACAGCGAACGATTGCATTATTGTTTGAGTCGATGCGTGAAAGGTGAAGCGACGATGAAAGTGGTTCATACCATTGCCGATTGCCGGATCGCGCGCAAGTGCATGGGTGAGCTGGCGCTGGTGGCGACGATGGGGGCGCTGCATGACGGTCATCGATCCTTGATCGAACAAGCCAGAAAAATGGCTGAACACGTCGCGGTGAGTATTTTCGTGAACCCGACGCAGTTCGGGCCGAAGGAAGATTTCACGAAATATCCGCGTCCGCTGGAGGATGATCTGGCGCTGTGTCAGGCAGCAGGGGTTGATCTGGTGTTTAATCCTTCGCCGCAGGAGATGTATCCGGGCCAGGTGCAAGATCAGGCTGGTTCAGCAGATAGACAGCAACCTGGCGCGCGGATGCCTTCTCCGGCGATTGCTGCTGAGGCGACCCCTTTGACCGCGCGCGATGAAGTCATTGTTGATCTGCCGTACCTGACCACGGTGCTGGAAGGCAGACACCGCCCGGGGCATTTTCGCGGGGTTTGCCAGGTGGTGGCCAAATTGTTCAACATCATTCAGCCGAACCTGGCCCTGTTTGGCCAGAAGGATTTTCAACAGTTGCGCATTTTACAGGCGATGACCGAGGCGCTGGATTTTCCGGTGCAAATTATTGCCTGTCCGACCCTGCGTGAAGCCGATGGGCTGGCGATGTCCAGCCGCAATCGTTACTTAACGCCCGAACAACGAACCAAGGCACTGGTGATTTCCGCGGCGCTATTTGAAGCTCAGGCGCAGTTCTGTTCGGGAATCAAGCAGACCAATCGATTGGTGACCAGCGTGCAAAATCGCCTGCTGGCTGAGCATCTCAATGTTGATTATGTGGCAGCGGTTGACACGCAAAGCCTGCGCGCCGTTGAACTGGTCCACGGGCCGACCCTGCTGGCGGTGGCAGCGCGGGTCGGTTCGACCCGTCTGATCGACAATGTGATTCTTGGCGCCCCGCCCTGCCCCGATTTTCTGCACGATTGAGGGCCAACCGCAGTTTTGCGATAAATTGTTATTTTTCTTCATGTTATGGGACCTGATAGCGGCGCGGGGGTGAAAAAATCTTGACGCCTGATCGGGTGGCGTGTCTACTACATAATGCAGCCGTTGGGCTGAACGCCGATTGGTGGCGGCGGGTTGAAAAATAAAATGATGTGATTTTCATAACTAATGTCGCAACAATAAGTTAGAAATTGATGAACCTGCGCCGGTTTTAGCCGTATAACTAACCGGGGGCGGTAGCGCCAAATAAGAGTCAAGCTGCCGATTCGGGCAGGATTTGTGAAATTGACAAGACAGCGCGAATAATCAATCAGTCATACCTTTAGTGGAGCTTGCGTCCATGGCTACCTATGCATTTGAAGCGATGAATTCGTCGGGTCAGGAAGTGAAGGATGAGGTCGAGGCGGGTTCTTCAGAAGAAGCGATTGCCAAGATTCGCTCCAAGGGATATTTCCCGACCCGCGTTCGCGAAAAAGCAGCCAAAAAGCGCGTAACCAAAAAGGCCGGCGCTGAGACCGCAGCTGCCCCGACGCGCAAAATGCCGATTTCCTTCGGCAAGGTGTCGCGCAAGCAGTTGGTGACGTTCACCCGTCAGCTCAGCACACTGCAGGATGCCGGTCTGCCGATTTTGCGTTCGTTGCAGATTCTGGAAACCCAGCAGAAACCGGGTTTGCTCAAGGCGATCATCGGCGGTGTGGCGGATGACGTGGAAGGTGGTAACAGCCTGTCCGATGCGATGAGCCGTTATCCCAAGGCGTTTGATAAACTGTACGTCAACATGATCAACGCCGGTGAAGCCGGTGGTGTGCTGGATTTGATCCTTTCGCGTCTGGCGGATTTCATGGAAAAGGCCGCGCGACTGAAGAAAAAAGTTGTCGGTGCCATGATTTACCCCGCCGTGGTTATCTCCATCGCCGTGGGTATCGTGTCGATGATCATGATTTTCGTGATCCCCAAGTTTGAGCAGATCTTCAGCGATTTCAACGTCAAGCTCCCCGGGGTGACGCAACTGCTGCTGTCGATCAGCCGCTGGTTTGCCAATGATTATGGCTGGGCGTATATCGTCTGCTTCCCCATTGTCTGGATGTTGATCATCCGCCTGATCAAGATGAGCGATGGCGGGCGCTATGGGGTGGACGTGGCCAAGCTCAAGATTCCGATTCTGGGCGGAATTTTGTCCAAGACCGCCATTGCCCGTTTCACCCGTACGCTGGGCACGCTGATCAGTGCCGGTGTGCCCATTCTCGATGCCATCAACATCACCCGCGAAACCAGCGGTAATGAGGTTTACAGCCGGGCGCTGATGAAAGTGCATGATGCCATCCGCGAAGGTGAATCGATGGCCGATCCGCTGCGCGCCACCAAGGTCTGCGACGCCATTGTGATCAACATGATTGACGTTGGTGAGGAAGTCGGCGACCTGGACAAGATGCTGATGAAGATTGCCGACAACTACGACAGCGACGTGGACGTGATGGTCAGCTCGCTGGTGAGTATTCTCGAACCGGTGATGGTGGTGATGCTGGGTGTGATCGTCGGTTTTATCGTGATCGCCTTGTTTGCCCCGATGATCTCGCTGATCGAAAGCGTGTCGGGTTGAAATCAGATGGATGAACCAGCCGGCGTCGCCGGTGAGAATCAATGAGGAAACACATGCCCAACCGTACGAGCCGTATTGCAGGTTTCAGCCTGATCGAGCTGCTGGTGGTGATCGGAATCATCGTCATCCTGATCGGTATTCTGATCCCGACCATCGCCGGCGTGCGCCGCTCGGCGTGGGCTGCCGATACGAAAAACCTGATCAGCCAGATGTCCAGCGCCATCGAGCGCTATTATCAGGAGCATCACGCCTATCCGGGGATTTTCAGTAATAGGCAGATCGCCACGGGTGTTAGGATTAACGGTACGACATTTGAGACGGGAGCAGCTGACAAAATCACCATGACCGAGAATATGATGCTCTCCCTGGTGGGGGGGACGAAGTTTAACGGAAGTGCTCTGTCGGGACTTGACTACGATGTTGATGCGCTGCGGCAGTCGCGCGGTGTGGTCAGCGCCAACCCTGCCAACCCCAAGCGCTATGCAGCCTATATGAATGTCACAGATAAGATGCTCAGCCCGGGATCGGCCACAGACTTGCTACAGTGCGCCGGCATGCACGATTCCATAATTCCGGAGATTCTGGATACCTGGCCGCTGGATGATCAGTTACCGGTTATTTACCTGCGGGCCAATGTCGGGGCACCGGGGATTATTTCTGATGCTGGTGCTCCGGCCGATTATCAGTACGACCTGGCGTTTATCACACCCTATTTGCGGGCAGGCAAGGACGGCCTGAGTGGTCTTGGCGCCTATGGTGATCCGGTTGATGACACCGCCCGCGCCAACGCAATCAGTTATTTTGCTCATCCTTCGGTGGGAGCGACCAACAACGCGAGCGGCACGCCGCGGGAAAAAGATCGTTTTGTGTTGATTGCTGCGGGTAAAGACCGGATTTACGGAACCAAGGATGACATTGTGAATTGGGGGAGCCGCTAGTGACGCCACGACAAGTCCAGATTGAGCGCGGTTGTCCTGCGCTGGTTTTACCAGTCGCTGAGGGTTGGCGTAGGCGCATTGGTCGGGCTTGTAATGGAGCGAATGCAGCCGAAAAAAGTGCCTTTACGCTGATCGAAATGCTGGTGGTGATCGGGATCATCGTTTTGCTGGTGGGCCTGACGTTTCCCATTGTGATAGGCAGCCGAGGAAAGGCGGAGATTGCCAAGGTGCGCATGACGATGCAGATGATTTCCACCGCGCTGGAGCAATACCGGCATGAGCTGGGGGATTACCCGCGATTTATGGATTCAGGGGCGGGTGATTATCGCGGGGCAATCCTTCTGGCGCGGGCGCTGGTGGGACCAGGGCCGAAAGATGGGGGCAACAGTCTTGGGCAGGATGGTGCCGATGGCCCGGGCTTTCGTGCCCGTCGCGTTGGCGACCCCGAGACCGGACAGGCGGTAGGCCAGGTTTACGGGCCTTATCTGAAAGCCGATGCCCTGCAGATCAGCAGCAACCCAGCCAATCCTGACGCGGGTATCACCGATCCAACCCAGCCGATGCTGTTTGATGCAATACCGTCGGTGGTGCTTTATTTCCCCGCCCGGCGCAGCAAACCGGATTTGACCAATATCGATGCGTATGTGAACTCGAATAATCAGGCGCTGTATAACCAACAGGACAATACAATACTGCCACTGGCTGACATGCGCAGACTTCTGGCGGGGACTTCAGGTAACGAGCGGAAATATACCGGGCCGTTTTTGCTCTGGAGCGCTGGACCTGACGGGACGTTTGGTACGAGCGACGACATCACGAATTTCAACGAATGAATAAGTGGCGTGGTCTCAATGTCGATCGGATCAGCCGTGCGCGGGCGTTTACCCTGGTTGAAGTCTTCGTGGTGATGGCGCTGTTGCTGATCGTGATGGGTTTGATGGTTGGTCTGGCGCGTTATGTGCGCAATCGGGCGGCATCGGATTTGACGCGCGATCTGCTGGTTCGGCTGGATCATGCCATGGCGCAATACGCCCAGCGAAATGGTGGTGCGCTGCCACCGGTGGGTTTCCCGCCGGCTGAACTGGATGAACCCACGATCGATCGTTGGGCGCTGGCAGCCAATATCCAACTGACGCGGAGTCTAAGCCGGGAAATTAAATTGACGGATGGTGTGCTGAATCAATTGCCGGTATTTATCTACGATCAACGGATGATTCGTGATAGCTGGGACACGCCGATCCTGTTTCTGCCGCGGCAGCATCCGCAGTTGGGCCTGGCGTCGGGTGATCGTTATTTTTTCGTCTCGGCCGGCCCGGATCGGTGGTTTTTGACCCGCAGCGATAATCTGTACAGTTATGACCTTACCGCCCAGGATTCGCCATCGGCGCCAAAGCCTTTTACCAACAGCCCCTGAGGCCCGCTTGCTGATTGCAGCACTTGAGCAATGGACAAGATGAATAATACCGTTGAGCTGGCCCGGGCATGACAAGGATTATGTGATGAGTAAAAACAAAGCGTTCACCCTCATCGAAATCATCATGGTGATGGCGATCATCATCATTCTGATGAGCATGCTCTTTGTGGGGATGAAATATATCAGTGCCTCGAGCAAGGAAAAAGCGACGCGCGTTACCCTGGCTAACGCGGTAAGCCTGTTGAATGAATACGAACAGACCGCAGGGTTGTCGCGCCTGCCCACTGGTGCGGCCGTGGTACCAGCAGGTCTGGTTTTCGATGGTGCCGGGCGCGATGCGGCAGCGATCCAGGGAACAGCGCTGGTCTTTGCCGCGCTGCGGTCGGTACCAGCCGTTTCCAGCATGATGGATAAACTGCCGGCGGATCAACTGACGAACATTAACGATAGCAGTAACGTATCGATTGCCCCGATCCTTCTGGATGCGTGGGATAATCCCATTATCATTGTTCCGCCACCCAATATCGATCCGACCTTTGTTGCTTCCAATTTGGCTGATTGTTACGGGCTTGTGGGGGTGAAGGTCGATGGACAGGCGGGCTTGCGGGTGGTGAATCCGGGCGGAGTGGATTTGCCCGGGCCGCCCGCGCGTAATTTGTATCCGACGGCAGCCATGTCGTCTGACCAGCAGATTGCGCGGTTGCGGCATTTCCGGCCATTTTTTGTTTCGGCTGGGCCGGATGGTGATTTCAGCACGCATGATGACAACATCTATTCGTTTGAGAATTGATGTTCCTTCCCTGATGGCTGACTGTCTTCCGGAGTGGAGCAAGACAGGAGCGCTTTTGTGGCAGTTTGGCCGGTGAGTTTAGCCGTTGTATCCGCTGGGCGCTGCGCCCCCAGGCGAATGAGTCCGTCGATGCAGCGCCTGCCTGTGCGCGGTTTTACGTTGATCGAACTGGTGATCACGCTGGGCATTATTGTATTGCTGCTGGCGGTTGCGACGCCGGCGCTGAATCTGCTGTCGGGTCAGCGCAGTTTGGAATCAGCGCAGAATCAGATCGCGGCGGAGCTGGGGGTGGTTCGGGCGCGGGTGTTGTCGCTGCAGCGCGATGGGGGATTGATTTTTTATCTGGATCAGGCGACGAACCGGGTTGCCATGCGTTATGTCAGCGCGGTTGAGGCGCTGTCGGCCGTGGGGCTGGTGCGCCGCATCGAGCTGGTGGCTGGTTTCGATGCAACGCTGCTGCCGGAGGGTGTGGCGATGCAGTTTTTGTATCCGGGCAATGTCGCCGGTGGTTTGCAGAGCCAGCATCGTTACACCGGTTTTAACCGGTTGGAGGCAGCGCCGAACAAGTCAGTGGCGTTTGGGGGCGTGGTGCTGTTTGATGCCCGCGGGCGGGTGATGGTTACGCCGTATCTGCTGGGCGATAGTCCGGTCATGGATGATTTGTTCGGCACGGCCAGCGCAACGCAAAGCGTGCGGCGGTCGGAGCTGGGGATGGTGTTGATGGATCGCGCCAGTTTTACCAGCCGGTTTGATCTGGGGGAAAATCTGGATGATTACGACGGGCAGGAGCAGGCGGAGGAAACGTGGCTGGATGAAAATGGCCGCCTGATCCTGCTGAATCGGTATAACGGAACCTTCCTTGAATGAAAGAATCATCAGCGCATGAGAAAATCATCGATCGATTGATGCGCGGGAGTTGGCAGTTGGCAGCTCATCACGGAATAAACCCGATACTTGTCACAGCACCCGGTGGCCAGCGCCGCAGGGGAGGCTGGGCTGGCTGGTGCGCCGGCGGGGATCGTGGCGGTTTTACGTTGATCGAGGTGATGTTTGCCGTCATCCTGCTGGGGATTGGGTTCATCATGGTCGCCGCGATGTTTCCGGTGGCGATTCAGCAGAGCCGGGGCAGCAGCGAAGAGACGGCTGCATCGATCGTGGCGCGCAGTGCGATGGTTCAGCTAAGCCAGGTGGCGCGCGAAAACACCATGCCGGTTGGGGCGATGGGCATGCCGACATTTTCACCCCCGCTTTGGCTGGCGACGCGCGGTGATGCGATTGATCAGAGCGATCCGCGCTATGCGTGGGTGGCGCTGTATGCCCGCAAGGACCGATCATCGACGGCGCAGGTGTATATCTTTGTGTTGCAGGCGCGCAATCATTCGCAATTCAATTTGAACGACATTGAACCGAAAGTGCCGGTGACGGGTGATGCCTGGCCGGCCAGCATCCAGCCCAAGCTGGTGCATATTGTCGCGCAGCAGGGTACGCCCAATGACCGGATCTGGGTGCTGGATGAAAACGATCAGCCCATGCCGGCCGCAGCGCCGGGGGCATATATCCTCAGCCGCGACACCGGACGATTGATGCGCCTGGGGCGGAGCATCAGTCTGGCTGATGGTTTGTGGGAGCTGGCGGCGGGAAATGATTTACCGCCCGATGCAGCCAATATCGTTCCGCTACCGCCGGACAACAATCCGCGCCTGGCGTACATGGTTGGCCGGGGTTATGACCCGGATACGCCCGGGCGCAATCTGACCAGTCCGCCGCAGTTTAATGGCGCAGCCATGGATATCGCCGTCTTTACCGGTTTTGTGAAGGTGAAGTAATGCAGCTATTGCCGATGTTGGCCAATCTGTTGTCACGCGCCCGTCTAATCGGCCGGGTTGGGGGCGATGATTATCACCGCTGCCGGCGTGGACATGGTTTCACGCTGGTCGAGGTGATGATTGCCATTGCCCTGGTGCTGGTTCTGATACTGGGTGCGACGCAGGTGTTTCGACTGACCAGCCAGACAGTGTCATCCGCCCAGGCGCTGCAGGTGGTGATGCGTGATGCCCGGGCGGCGGAAACAACCATGGTGGCCGACAGTCATTCGATGGTTTCCAGCACCGATCAACCCGCGCTGATGATCTGGAGTCAGCGCACGTACGCCTTTTTGAACGAAAACGAGGAAGAGGCTGATCTGGATAAACATCCCGAGACGGTTGATCACGATAATGGCGTTGAGGGCGACAGCCCGGGCGAGTGGATCGCGCCGGCGTTTTACGGCAATCGCAATCATCGAACCGACATTCTCTCCTTTTTTGCCAACGGGCAATTTCGTCGCCAGACCAGTAACAACAATGACGAGCTGATCAGCCCCGGTGTCAGTATCGAGGCGTGGATCAATTACGGCCATTTGCTGGTTCCGCGTCCGGCGGAGGCGGCCATCCCGCCCAGCCCGAATGGGACGTGGATTCCCCTGCCCAGCGACAGCAGTGACCCAGCCTATGGACAGCGCTACGCGGGGAACTGGATTCTGGGGCGCAATGTGATCCTGCTGGACAACGCGGCAGCCGGCGCAATAGCGCGCAGTCCGGGGGACAATCTTTCACCGCTGCGCCCGGTCTCGACCGGGCCGGGCGGTGTTCAGCTCTGGACCAGCCGTTACGATGTGGCCAACACCAGCGTGCGCGATTATTTCACCGCGATTCTCAATGCCCCGAATGACTGGTATCGCGGAGCGCTGCTCTTTCGTTTTCAGGCTGATCCGCAGCCGAATCCCGCCGGCGGATATGATGCCGGCGAAGTGGCCCGAACCACGCCGATATTTTTACGCAACTGCACGGGCTTTGCCGTCGAGTATGCCGGTGATTTTCTCGGTCAGTATGAACAGAAGGATTATCCGTCTGATCCGAGCAAGTGGGGCGCGGTCTACAGCGTGTATACGATGACCGACAAGGGGACTGACGGGCAGATCGACTATTATTATGATCCGCCCAACGCGGCGGATGCGGTAAAAAAAATACGCTGGTACGGACTGCCGCGCGATACCAATGGCGATGGGGCGATTAATTATGTTGACGTGATTCCGTTGCGTGATTTGTGGGAGCTGGTTTATAAAAATTTGACGCCGGCGGATGATCCGGATGGCCGGGTCGGCCCGCAGGCGCCGTTTGAAAAATTCCCCGGCGATGTCTACCCCGACGCGACCATGCCGGTCAATGTGAGCACCGGTGAGCATCTGCCCAATCTGGGTTATCTTGATCCATCGGCGGGGTTGCGTCCCAGCGATGCGTATTTGTGTGTCTGGGGGCCGACGGATCGCAAACCGTCCATGATCCGCGTGACACTGTTTTTGAATGATCCGAACAACCGCCTGAGTGAAGGGCAGATATTTCAGTACGTCATGAAAGTGCCGTAGAGGCCGAACGCAAATGACGGGCTGACCGGTTCGGGCGATGCCGACCGATGCGCGAGATTCACACCATGATTAAGCACGAATGGATTGACAGCACGTATCAACCGCGCCAGCGGCGCAGCGGGGCCGTGTTGATTCTGGTTATTGTTCTGCTGGTGCTGATGGCGCTGATGGGCATTGCGTATCTGGCGAGTGTGCGCAGTGATCGGGCGGCCAGTTCGCAGAATATCATTAATACGCAGATTGAATTGCTGGTTGATGGGGTGCGGTCGATGGCCAATATCGACATCGAACAGGATATCGCGCCAACCAGCCTCAGTTTTCGTCCGTCCGCCAGTCCGGAACATTCGTATCAGCACAGCGACAGCATTGTCGATCGTCAGCAGGATTCATATCTGGCAGCGCGAGCGCCGCTGAGTCTGGCGGAACTGGCGATCAACGACGCTGATGCGGGGGCGGCGCAACCCGGGGCTGGCTGGGTTGTGCGCTCCGGTTCTGATCTGATGGTCAAGGTTCAATCAGCCGGTGGCGGATTTAATTTGTCAGCGCCGCTGGTTGCGCCCGATGGTTCGCGATTGGGCGCGGATGTGATCGCCTGGCCGGCCTTGTCGCAGGTTGGCGCGCGGCCGTTCGGGGAGTTGATTGCCTCGGCTGGGGGTGGTCAGTCGGTGCGGATGTACAGCGATGGAGGATTGCGGATCGGGTCGCGCGGATCGGGGAATGTAAATGATCTGGATGGTCGGCGACCGGCGTTTCCGATTGAGGTGATTGCCGGTGGGGCGATCATGCCGGGTTTGCGGCTTTATGACAACAGCGGCCGGCCGATTGATCTGGTGGCGGGCGATGCCGATGGGGACGGCATTGCCGATGCGCTGCTGTTTGATCTGAACTTCGAGCAGAACGGGGTGAAATATGTGGCAGGGGTGCGCGTGATTGACAACAATTCCGCACTGAACCTGACCACGGCTGGTCAGTCGGAACATGACATTACACCCCAGCGGCAGGTCTGGGATTTATTTCCCGGCAATATCGATCTGCTGCGCCTGATCCAACCAGGTGACAGCCTGGCAGCGCTGCGCAGCCGCATTATCGGCGGCAATGTCAATGCGCTGCCGTCGCAGTTGATTGCCGAAACGCGGGCACCGATTGCGGGATTTTCCTATCGTTCCCTAGCCGATCTGTTCTGGATGCACGTGGGCCGGCGCGTGGATCATCCGGGATATATTTTCGCGCCGATCGCGGGTGTTGGATCATTGCCGGCGGGCGACACAGCGGCTTTGGCACGGCGGTTTGTGGTGGGGAACAATCCCGCGCTGGCACTGGCGGATTCCATTTTGCCCCACACCCTGGGTATTAACGTGCTGAACTTGTCGAGGTTGATGCCATATCAACCCAGTGAAGTCAAAGGCTGGTTTGACGATCACTTCAATCCACGCACCGCGATCTCCGCGCGCGGACTGGTGGTGAGCCGTAATCCGGTCAGCAATGCGACAGTCACCAAGTCATACTGGGACATCGATCAACCAGCCAAGGAATATCCCAATCTGCAGCCCGCTGATGATCCGCCCAGCGATGGTGATCCGGGTAATGATCATTTGCAGGTCATGCCGCCGTATGAACCGATCAGCGTCAAGGCGGATGTGAACACGGCTGATTTTGCGACACTATGGCAGGGATACTGGAGTGTGATGGCAAGCGACGCCAAGCAGTCGTATCCATCGGCGCAGGTGTACAACCCGGCGGCGATGGGATCGCCGGATGGGGCGGGGAGAATGTTTCGTGATGTGGATCGGGTGGATCGCTCGCGCTACGCTGAAGACCCTGATTTGACGCCGGATCAACTGGCGCTGGCGACGGTGGGCGTAAACGTGCCGGGGATGGTTCTTTTGCGCAGCGCCCTGGCTGCGGTGAATACCATCGACATGCGCGATGTGGATGACGAAGCGACCGTGGTCGAGTTTGAACAAAAAGCCAGCGCCCAGGGAGGCAACCGGCGGTTCAGAATTTATGGTTATGAAGCCCAGCCGTTTTTGACCGAGTGTGTCATTTATAAGAACTTTGCGACGACCGACCAGATCCAACCCGACGGTTCGACCGTGCACCGGGTTGATTATCAAAAGCATGTCGTGGCGATCGAGCTGTTCAATCCGTATGAGCGCGATTTGAATATCGGCAGTTATGCGCTGGCGCTGATCGATCGACAGAACCAGTGGCCACGCACGTTGCAGGGGCTGATGGACGAAAATCAGTGGGATACTGCCGTGCGGGCAGCGCTGGGGATTGGTTCAACATCGCCGGTCATGTTGCCAGCGCGGCAGCGGTTGGTGTTGTACAACAATGAAGATGAGCGTGGCGGTCATCTGACCGAAGCGGACGATCTGCTGAACTCATTACCGGCCGGGGCGCTGCGGGTGCGCGTGCCGGGGTTGGGTCAGGCGGTGGGGCAGGAATTGGTGATTCTCAAACCGCGGCGACCGGGGCAGTTGCAAGCCGATGAGCTGTTGACCGGCGCGCAGGGGCTGGCTAATCGGGTGCCGGTTGATCAGATCGATCTGACTGGGTTTATCTATCCCAGCAACATTTTTGAGGTCGGGCCTAATGGTGAGCTGATCGAGCATTTTCGCAAGTGGTATCACTACGCCCGTGCCAATGATACCGGCGGTACGGGCTGGACCTGGGTTTTTCCCGGGCGCTACAGCGTTTACCCCAGCGATAAAATCAATCCGCGCTCCGGCGAGGCGGGTATCAAATTGCGCTATCAGGGGTTTGATGAAGATGGGTCAGATAATCTGCCAGCGCACCAACTGGGGGCAGCGGATACGGGTACAACGAATCTGAAATTTTGTATTCCGCTGGGCCTGCCCAATTCCCCCGGGCCGGCGACCAGTGATGGCAGTCCGGTGACATCGCCCCTGCCGGCCGATGTAACGCTGGCGTATCCATTTGGCGGTTTTGCCCGCAATGGCGATATTCTGCAGGTTCCGTATATCGGGGCGTATCGTGTCCAATATATGGGTGGGCCTAACCCGCTGGATGCCAGCCAGCCGAATCTGCCTCCCAATACACCGGGAGAATTTGCCGAGTTGAATTCGATCAGCATGGACAGCGCATTTGCTGATGATCTGAACAGTAACAATGATGCGCAGGAACAGGTTGGCCGGTTTGTTCCGCTGATCGATCCGGCGGGGGATGATCCTCATTATCGCTGGGCGGCGGTGTTGCTGGACTATCTGACGGTGCAAGCGCCGTATGACGATTACATGCCCAATATCAGCAAGGAGGCGTATTGGAGTCTGCTGGAGCGCGCCGGTTGGAAACCCACCGGGATGACGCCAGCCCAGGAGAACATCTGGCGCAACAATAATCAGCCGACACCGATTGCCAATTTTTATATTTCGCAGGCATCGGCCAATCAGCCGGTGGAAAAACTGATTGGTGTCGAAGGACTGATTAACCTCAACACCGCCTCGTGGCCGGTGATTGCAACCCTGCCCTTGTTGCCGCCGTCGCTGCAGGGTGCTGACAACAACGGCAATGGCGTGCCGGATGGTATTGAAGCGCTGGCGCGGTCGATTGTGTATGACCGACAGATACACGGGCCGTATCAAAGTCTGTTTGAATTGAATCGGATTCCCGCCTATACCCATGCGCCGCTGCGTGCGGGTGATGCGTCACTAATTGCCCCGGCATTTGCCGATGCAATGGGATCGTGGCAAAGCACAAATTTCACCCAGGAACATGGGGATTTGAGCACGGATCCAGCCACCGGCAGCCCCGCAACAGATCATTTGATCGGGACGTTTGAAGATCGGTATCTGATGATGAACCGCATCAGCAATCAGGTTACGCTGCGCAGCGATTCGTTCACGGTTTATCTGGTTGTGCAGGGCTGGCGCGACGCGGGCACGCCGCAGGCCAGTCTGGTGGCGCAGCGGCGCGATGCCTATATTGTGGATCGGACGCACATGACCCGGCTGGATCGGACGATGATCATCCGTAACGTACCGCAGGACTGACAAAATAACCGTTAATCGCAACGGGCGGCGCAATGAAATCGGATCGGCTTTAGTCAGCACCGGTTATGCGGTACAGTCAGAAGAAGTTTGAGTAAACGAATTGCCATTCTGGGTTCGACCGGTTCCATCGGCTGCAATGCGCTGGCGGTGATCGAGCATCTGGGTGCGCCGTATCAGGCGGTGGCGCTGAGTGGAAACCGCAATACCGCCAGGCTGGTGGAGCAGATTCGTCAGCATCGCCCCAGTGCCGTGGCGGTGCGTGATGATGAGGCGGCCGGCGCGATTGCGCCGCTGGCCGGCGGAGCGGTGTTGTATCGCGGGGCGGATGGTCTGGTGGAGATGGTGCAGCGGGATGACAT